>ERZ779646.14-NODE-14-length-82746-cov-26.7572_pt1 | contig 82746 bp, 97 predicted proteins | sample MGYA00511907_ERZ779646 | MGnify/ENA primary metagenome ERZ779646 (study PRJEB29588, sample SAMEA2144525) | human gut metagenome | biome: human gut; feature: human-associated habitat; material: faeces | place: Denmark | collected 2008/2010 ...
GTTATTAATTTCTTTTTCTGATGCAAATATAACTACTTTAAATTATATATGCAAATTCTGGAATACTAAGCTGAGGATGTGTGTAAACGCTAAGAAAGGCAGATGATTAGTCTGCCTTTCGAATTTATACTCTGTATCGGATTAAATTCCATTTATCGTTTACTAGCCTGAATATCCAGAGATAATGGTTAGTGAACTCTAATAGCTTACTGTATTCAGAGGTTTCAAATACCAAGAGATCTGAGTTCTTTTCTAGGATATTGAAATGGATAGTTTTATTAGTACCCTTTCGAAGGATTTCTCTGAGATCATTCTTTAGAGTATCATCCGAAATGAACATATTATATTGTTCTCTCATATAATCCAGATATTTATCCCTGATATCTGGATATATTCTAGACTGGCTTACGTTAAATTGTTTCGTTTTCATCTTGATTTTCTTGATTTATGTTACGTTCGATAATGTTTTGAATACATATTCTTCGGCCCTCTTCTTCTGTCTGGTCCAAGATATAGGTAAGAGAATGATTAAGGAATAACATATCTGTATCGTAATTCCTCTTGAATACCAGCAATTCAAATTCCTTTAACCAATTGTGCTGCATCAATTCCAGTATCTCCTCTAAACCAATATGGCCCGTATCCATATATCCTTGGCATTTATACCAGATATCTGTAAAGACTCCAGTAATATATTCTGGTATCTTGAATCTGTCAGATACTTCATGGGCTGGAACTAAATCCTTAGCAGCTTGGTATTTTTCTTTGGTTATTACCATGTCTGATTTACTTGATAGCTTTCTACTGGTGTTAACTATGAGTGGTACCTTGTAGTATAGTAGGTAAGGTTCTTTGTCATATACCCAATATCTGCTTTTGTATTCCTGATAGATTAGTACATAAGGCTTATCTGAATACATGCCAAATAGTCTCATATAGGCAGATAGGTAATTCTCTAGATCTTTAGCACATTGTATATTCTGGTTGAATACTACCTTAGTATCTTCTAGGTAGATTAGATCCAGGGAATAACTTAACTCTGGTTCCCGTTTACGAAATCTGTTGAATAGATTTTTGATGTTCATAATGTCTAATATGTAAAATTAATGAATACTGTTTTGGTTCCTTTGAAGAAAGCTTCATGATTGTAGTCTTCGTATTTATGGCAAGCATAAGTTTTAGAAGACCTATCATAATGATCTCTTACCCATACTGGACTGGATTCAGAATCTTTTAATCTGAATAGTGTACCTGGTTTAAGCTGTTTTAATGTGGTTTTATCCATAATCTTATTATTTATTTTATCCATAATCTTTTTCTTTTCTCTGATGCAAATTTAAGAATAATAAATTAATTATGCAATAAACCTCGATTACCTGTTGAGGAATTGTTCAGCTATTGATGTAGGCTCTTTTTCTTCATATTGCTCTTCATCTAAATACATATCTATCTCTGGGTCTGGATCCTCGGGATCTATGTTAGCTTCTATCTCTCTTCTTAATTCATGGTGTTCTCTTGAAGAGAGTTCCATAGCTCCCTTGTAATCATCAGTAATTTGCCTCATCTCTGCAGTATTCAAAGTAAGGCCCTCTTTGGTAGTATCAATTCCCTCTTGCTTAGTAGCAACTACCTCGGGTAAAGAAGATAAATCATAGTGATCTGCCAATAATTTGGCTTCCTGTGGCTTGTCCATTACTCTTTGAGATTCTAGGATAATCTTTCTGGCTTCCTCTATGGATATACCTTGGTTCTGATTCAATTGATTATTCTGGGTATCTCCAAATTGATTAAAGATATTGGTAGTTCCTCCACCCATAAATGTACGTATGATGGATTGCAATGAAGTAGAAGAATCCAGTTTCATCTTAAGAGCTTTATTCAATTCAGCCGATATGAATGGAGTGTAATGCCCTCCCTGAGATTCCCTTAGGATGTTTACCTGATGAGATATCTCCATTCTATCTTCTAAAGCCCATGCTACTTGTTCTCCCAATAAAGCCTGTAGCATTTCTTCCTGTCTTTCTTTATCCCATAGCTTAGATTGCAATAATCTATCTCTCATAAATACTCGTATGTAATTGATATCTATACCTGTCTTTGTTGAGAAGGTATTAATATCATACATAATCCCACATAACATACCATTACCCATCAACCAGTGATTGATAATGTAGTTGTATACCTTTTGTAAATCTTCAAGATTCTGACTCTTTTGGTATTCTGCTGCCATTGCAGTAGTTCCCATAGGTCTAGGAAATCTTTTTATGTTGTCTTTTGCCATTATACAAATATTCTTTTCTTATATCCTTAGATTCATCGTATCCAATCCTTTTAAGAGGACGAGCTACGTATAGTTGATAAATATTAGAATACCAATAACCAACTGCTATATTGAGTTCTTCATTTAAAGCCAAAATGAATTGAGTATTGGTAATTCTATCCCTAGTAAATATCCAGGTATAATTTCCTTCAAGGTTGGGAACCTTGTTATAAAATTCCCAACCTTTAATTACTTTAAAAATATTGCCATGAAGGTCAACGATTTCCTTTGCCATAATTGGCTTTTTTACCTCTCGAGGATTTTTTGTCTTGTTCACTAGAGTTATTTTTCATTTCCTCTATCCTTTTTTGTGTTTCTGGGTACCAGAGTTTTCTTAGGGGCACTACCTGAGTTGCAAAGAATGCCTTCCATAAATTCTGGGATAAAGGTCTTATACTTTGCCGACTGATTTCATTAAATTTATCCTCGAAGTGTTTTACTACCTTTTTAAAATCTGAATAATATATGTGACCAGTTGCTGGGTTTATTTTTTGTTGCTTTTGGCATACTTCTAGTAAATCTTCTCCCATTTTATTCATAAACTCTCCTCTATTAAATTGGAAGTTCTCTTGATCTAGTCTAAATATTTTTACGTAATCTTTTGTTTCCATTATATTATATCTCTGTTTCTAGGTGTTTAACATCATAAGGTAATACCTGAAATAAGTATCCCCTTTTATCATCCTCGTAATAGGATGACCATAATCTCCCTTTTAATCGGTATAAATCCAAGTCATAAGTTTTCTTGGGTATACCTGTGATAAATAATTTGTGATTGCCTCCTGGGTTAACTTCGAATTCCCACTGGGTAAAATTTCCTATGGTACCATAATCTGGCAATTTATTTCCCAGTAAGGTTGGTAAGGCAATATCCTTTACCAGAGTTTCTTTGGGGACCCTTTTCCCATTTACCCAGATCCCCAGTTGTGATTTACCGATATATACATCTTTTACTATTTCCCGAAACATAATTCAATGATTATAAATTTGACACTTTGACCTAATTCTAAGTCATTTATTGCATTAATATCCCTAGTATTATGTTGAAGGTTTCTTAAAGAAATTCTAGAATCTTTCGATATCCTATAAGATCTTCTTACCAAGAGTAAAGCATTTCTCCAACAAGCAACCATAGAAGATACTGGCCCAGAGAATAAAACCTTGCTGGTCTTATTTATCTCTACCATTTTTTCTTCGTATAGTTTTTGACTCTGAAGATACCATACTTTTATTTCTCTTATGTTTTCTTTTCTTCTTTCTAGAATCAGCTTTGACATAGTCTTCTATTTTTTCAAGTTTACCCAACAATAAGAATCTTACGAACATATCTATAGGCCTGAAAAAGTAATTTCTTATATTCTCAGTGCCTAGATAATAATCATATACGATAAAGAATTTTTTAATCTTTCCGTGTTTGAGAGATCTTTGAACAAGGTAATTCTTTACACATCTCTTGTGAAGTTCTACCATGTCCTTTTCCTGTTTTTCCATCTCCTTATCGGAGAATATTCGATAGTCCATAACCAAAATAAATATGGGACTGGAAATTTGAAAATAGCAAACTAATATGTTTCCAGTCCCGGGTTAACAAAGGATTAATTATACTGCTTCATCTACCTTCAATACTTTTTTCTGGAAGGTAATATATTTATTTTGGGCAGACTTGTATTCTTTAGAGTTATGATCTTGGATTCGGAGCATTTCCCTTTCTAATTTACGAAGTTCATTACGGGTTTGTTGTCTCCATTTCTTTCTTGAAAGAGTATCAGTAACCTCATCTGGGTAAATGTATTTCACTTCCCGATTGGAGATTACTTGTTCGATGATATTGGGTTTCTGTTGTTTGGCAACTTCCTTGACAACTTCTTCCTTTTTAGTAGAAGCTTTCTTGGTAGTAGTTTTTACCAATTTTGCTTTGGGTTCTTCCTTAGCCTTAGATTCTTTAGTTTTTTTTGGCTTTTGTGTTTTAGAAGCCTTAACTTCCTTCAATGAGTTAGATACTTGGTTGTTAATTAACTCGGTTACCTCGTTCAAATTTACTTTTTTCATAATTGACTAATTTAAAATTGTTACTTAATTAATTTCTCTGATGCAAATATAAGAACAATATTTTAAATAAAAAAATAATTCTACTTTATTTTATCAATAGCTGAGGATCCCTAGTCGAGTAGGAAATCAAAGATTTCATCTGGGTTCTCATCTAGGTTTTCGGGATCATCATAGTAGGAATCTAGGCCTTCAGTAAAGATATCATATTCTGAAATAGATGATGATTTACCATATCTCTGATTATACTGTTCTACGGTTAATATAGTTACCTTACTGGGATCATGTTCATATTTCTCAGCATAAGCAGAAGCTTCCTCCGGTGATAAAGGTTTATCGGAAGTGAATACTTGGTAATATACTCTGGGTTTAGTATAATGAGCATCTAAAGTTACTTGTTGATAACCAGATTTCCTTGCGGTAAATATTATATTATCTGGAGTAACTCTTACTAGGAAAGCATATTGGTATAATCTCCGATTACTAAGAGAATCCTTTAGTTTCTTTATAGAATCTACTTTAGCAAAGAATATAGAATCTCTTCTTTTGCTTTCCTCATACCGTTTTACATTTCTAATAGAATCTTCTCTACTCTCCTTTACATAAGGAGGAGTTACCCTCCGGGTACTATTGGTGTTGGCAATAGTGAATCCCAAAAGAGTAATTCCCAGAATGGAAAACGGAAAAATAATATGTTTAGTTTTTGAGTTCATATCCTGTAGCTTCATATTGTCCTTTGATATGAGAATTAAGATATCTCCCTTTAGATTCGGCATTCATTAGTTCTTCGAAAGTTTTTCTGGGAACTAAATCATACCGGTAAACTTTGTTGCCCTTAAAAGCAACCCATAAGTATTTGTTTTTGTTGTCATACCCAATACCTTCTATATTAGAAGATTCTACTGGATTCATTTTAATACCAGTATTCATGGTAACTGATTCAAGATATTCTTCTCTGTCCATAATTTAAAGTTTTAAAAGTGTTAACTCCGGATGTAATACGTTGGTATATTCTTGAATGATTGCCCATGCTCCCAAAACTCCTTGAGAATTATCTGTTATCCATTCTTCCTCCATTTTCCATAGGATATGAGAGCAGACGTATAATTGATACTCTGTAAGAGTTTTTATAAGTTGAGGATATTCTATCATATCTGAATAGAGTTTTATCATATTATCTAATACTCCTCTTATTTCTCCTTCTTCAATCTGAAGAAGTTTTTTAAGAAGGTAATGATCGGTATCCTCTAAATTTTTAGAGATATGAGTTAGTGCCTCAACTTGGATTTGGGCAATGTTCTTAATAACCGTCTTGGTTTCTGCATCCATTTTTCTTATTATTTATTTCGTTATACAAATATATAAATTTTATATATAATATGCAAATATTGCTGAGGTAGGTAGTGGATTATCTCTTCAGGATCTCAGCCATCTTTTCCTTGATTGAATCGGGGAATATGACATCAGATGCCCATCTTAAGAAGAACTTAGAAGGTTTCTTCTCGGGAGTCATAAGCAATTGTCGTTGCTCTGTAGAGAATTTAATTCGTTCTGCCTCTAACATATACTTAGGTAACTTAGTGAATTCTGCCTGAGAAAATGAGATAGTCTTTTTACCAGTCTGAGCCCTAAAGGGTTTCTTCCTTTCCTTATACAGATAGGGAACGATCTTCTTTGAAGGTCCTTGCAGAATGCTGAACCCAAATAGAATCATAGGGTCAAATTTATCTGTCTTAGGATCTTTTGCTCTCTTTATACATCTTGCCATCCATGAATAAGAATCGAGATATTGGCCATTGTTGGTGGGTTCTCCCACATCTTTCTTATCGAATTTAAATTCCGGGAAATGATAAAGGAAATCCTCTGTAAGGATGAATACAAATCCAAGATCTCTAAGATACTTAATAATATCCTGTTGGCTTTTGCCTTCATTTATCATCTTTTCTACATCAGCAAGGATATCTTCTCTTGGGGATTCCAATTCTTTAGATTGAGTATTAGAGGGTCTTCCTCTACCTGCAGATTCTTTGATTGGTAAGTTACCAGATAATTTATCCAAGTATTCTTTGAATTGAGAAATATCTTGTTGATTAACAAGGGTTACTTCTATTCTTATGGGACCTTTATGTTGTACCTTTGGACCGGCATACATCTCAGTGCAAGCATCTACTAATCTATCAGATAAAGGATTACCATTTTCTGAAAGTGTAGTGATACGCAGTTTGGGTTTGAATATTTCTTTTTCTTCTTTCATAACTTTAGAGATAAAAAGGGCCTGGACAAAAATTATTGCCAGGCCCAAAACTACTAATAACTAACAAAACAAATATAAGAATGGGAATTAATCCTCGTCTTTGGCCTTTTTCTTCTTAGAATCTTTGGCCTTTTTATCTTTCTTAGAAGGCTTATCCTTTTTGGATTCCTTCTTAGGTTCTTCCTTCGGCTTAGATTCTTTTGGAGTCTTACCTGCAGCCAATTTTCTCTGAGCCATACGATATTTCTTTTTTTCTTCGGAAGTCATTTCTCTTCCGTCTACCAAAGGATAATCGTATTTAACTGCTGTTCTACCTGAACTAGCTTTTTCCTTTTTCTCTTTTGCTTTAGCTTCCTTCTTAGCTTTCTTTTCATCTTCAGAAGCCTTTTTCATTTTTACCAGCTTCTTCTGATTAGCAGTGTCTTTCTCAGGATATTGGGCAGCAACTTTATCTCTTTCTTTGTTAAGTTTTGCCATAAGTTCTTTTACTGCCTTACCATGAGTTTTGTCCTTTGACCAATCCTTTGCAGGATCCAGGTTATTTTCTTTCAGGTAGTTTTCCAAAGCCTTTGCAGCTTTTGTGATTTCTGGAGTCTTATCAACCGGTTTCTTTGCTTTTTTAGCAGGTTTTACTTTCTTTGTCATATCTTTATTAATTTATGAGTTTATATTTACCTATAGAAATGAATCCGAGTTAAAGGTAGAGATTTCCTTGATTTCTAGGATTTTTAATTCAATCCCTTTTACCATTGCACAAGTATGAAGATAATCAGGTATCTCTCTTTGAGTTAATCCTGAGAAAATACTGGTTTTAGTTTCATTTCCCCATATATATTTCACTTCTAGAATTGGATTGTTAAGAATATCTTTTACTCTTTGTGATAAAGAATAAAGTTTTCTTTTCTGATACCTAATATGAGCTTGGTATTTCCTATATTCACCCATCTTATTCTGCTGCAAGAATATATGAGCTTGGTATTTATAGTATTTGATATCCTCGTATATTTCAGCAATCTGTGAAATTAAGGATGAGAAGGATATTTTTTCCATTGTGGCCTTTTTATTTGGGATTGATATTCTAAAATTATTTCCTTAGCTTCTGATATTATGTTTTCTGTTAATTCCCTTTCTGAGGGATTTTTGCATACTTCTAGAAATGAAGTATAATCTTCTATCAGATTATTAAGTGCAATGATTTGTATATTCTTTCTTATCTCTTCTTTGGTTACCATAGGTTATGAAAATAAAAAAGCCCATCACCTTTGTGAGGCCATGGGCTTTGGATAATTGATATAATGTATAATCGTTATGGAGTTTAATCTTCGTTTTCTTCAGAAGTTTCTTCTTCTTCATCTACTTCCTCGTTAGTGTCTTTTTCTTTCTTTGACTTCGGAGTAGTGATAATACCATGTCCTTTCTTTGACTTAATTGCCAATTCTCCGGGAACAAAAGCAACCGATGTGTTTACTGGAGCACCATTTACTACCAATACTGAAGTTACCAATACTCCCTGAGCACCTTTCTTGGTTTTGATTGCATAACCGAAGTTCTGAACTTCTGAGTTATCAGAAATCTTGATAACATCGATTTGTTTACCGTTCGGTCTCTGACCTGCAGGACGGTTTTTAATAGCTTCCATACGAGCTTTGCGTTTAGCTTCTTTTTCGGGATCTTTTTCCTTAGCACCCTTTTTCTTGGTGTCTTCTTTTTTCTTTGCCATAATCTTAATAAGTTTTTAAAAGTTGTGTTATAAATAAGTTGTGACTTCTATATAACCTAATAGTAGTTAATTTTTAGGGTAGGAGATGATTCCTACCCTTTATGCTAGGTAAAGGGATTATTTTTTACCCTTTTTACCTTTACCCTTAGCTTCCTTCTTAGCCGGCAATTTGATACCTAATTCTTTGGCAATTGCCTTACGAAGTTTCTCGATGTCTTCTTCATCGAAGTCGTCTGGATCAGTATCAAGGTCTTTGTCATCGCAAACATCTTCCAATTCTTCGAAGTCCATTTCAGCAAGAGCTTCTCCAGTCAGTTCTTCCTCTTCTTCCTCCTCCTCTTCTTCATCTTCATCGGAATCATCCTCGTCCTCATCTTCTTCCTCTTCTTCTTCATCTTCATCGGAATCATCCTCGTCCTCATCTTCTTCCTCTTCTTCCTCCTCCTCTTCTTCGTCCTCATCGTCATCTGATTCCTCCTCCTCTTCTTCGTCTTCATCGGAATCATCTTCTTCCTCTTCTTCCTCCTCTTCTTCGTCTTCATCTTCTTCTGAACCGAAGATTTCAGATGCCTGGTCAGCAGTCAACATAATAGGAGCCGGGATAATCTTTACCGAACCATCTTCGTAAGTAATGATAATGTTACCATTGATTTCTACTCTAGATACTTCTTTAAGTTCAACTTCCTTAGTTTCTTTTTTCTTAGCCATAATTGTTTAATTTTAATGGTTTGTTAATGAATATAGTTAATCACTCAGTTATAAGCTTTTTATACTTCTTTAGGAATAGTCCCAAAGATTCATGAGCATTGTTAAATTGTTTTATGTTTTCTAGAACGGTATTGAACTGTTCTTGTGAAGTTATCTCAATTACTTCAGAATTTATAACCTGGTCCACTTGATTATAGGTAAGAATCTTAAAGGATTTACCCTCAAATGGATTATATGAGCCATGTTGTTCTAATTTAGTGTTCATCGCTATATGATATTTTAGTTAAACCTGGAAAACCCAATTTACCCATCATTTCTGTGTATGATTGATATTTCCCTTTTTTCGAAATTTCATAGTTATCAGAAAATCTTATTGGGTAGACCCAAATTTCTGAATCTAGTTTCCTATTGGTCATGAAGTAAGCATACTTATTCCTTATTTTATAATCAGATAGAGGTTTCCATAGTTCCCATTGTAATTCTCTTATGATATATTTATCTGGGATAATAACCTGATTCTGAAATTTCAGAGAAGCTTCTTCAAAGTCATCTAAGAAATCGTAGGCCTTTTTGAATAAGATACGATTAAACTTAATATGATATACCTTGGTAAGGAACAGAGCTATTTGCCAAATCCTAGGAGGATGATTCAAGCAATCAAGGTTAAATTGGTTCTTTTCCCCTTGACTCAGCTTGTTGTATCTCCTGTAGGATAGCAGAATAGACCTGTAATCTCTTTTGCTTTCGATATTCAGGTGAGAATTCATCTCTATACCCGTATAATGCAATTTGGTATGCCCTGTTGAATGCCTTTCTTCCATGTTTCTTATAAATTTTATTCATTCTTACTACAAAATGCCTTCTCCTATGTTTATCCATTCTTGCTTCAGCAGGAAAGATAAATCTTCGTATTTTAGTTGGCTTACCCTTAAAGAATATCGATTGATGACCTTTCTTGGGTAAATCAGTTATGCCTTGTTTTATAAGATTCTTACCCTTGATAGTATGAATGTATAAATTGGCATCTACTCCTAATAAAAGAGTTATGGTTCTTCTAGCATGGTATCTTGAAAAGAATCCTAAACCACATATATGTTTTTTATATAACAACTTCTCGGTTCGGTATTTACTTTCTGTTGCATATTGATATTTGGTCCATCCCCAATATTCATCAGGCCTCCAAGTCCATACATATATTAAGTCTGGGTATATTTTCCGATTATCCCTTGCTAGTTTTACCATTTAATTTCCTTTTTGCAGCCCTGTACCAGAGTTGAATGGATTTCTCATTAGCATCAGGGAATTTCTTTTTCATTCTCCTTACTACTCTCTCTTGGTCAAATCCCTTTTCGGTTAATTCATAACAGTAGGATTTCTTAGTACCCTTGATTAGATTAAAAGAATCCCTTTCTCTTGGAGGTTTCTTTTCTTTGGGTTTCTTTATACCTGGTACTCTTTTTAATTTTCGAATACCATCTTCTCCCTCTTCTCCTAAGAATCCTAATCTTAATCTTGAATTACGGATTGGGTCAGTTTTATCATAACCAATTGCTTCCAATTGTTTATCTGCCCATTCATCATACTGGTCAATTAGAGATTTATCGGGTTTGTTGGTTGAGTTACTGATACACTTGATTAAATCAAATACTCCTGCAGCACAAACATCTGGAAAAGGCATACCAAGGATTACTGCCTTTCTTTTAAGATCCTTGTATTTCATGTTTCTACCTGCAGCTCCTAGGAAATTCTGTTTTTCCTTTGATGGAGCTGGTTTATCTTTTTTCTTTTTTGCCATAGTTTTAGAATCTTTGATTGTAATAGGTTTGAGTTAATTCTTCATGAGTTACATACTCATAGGGAATTAATCCCATGTTATCAATCTTATTCAAGAGATCATTAGGTAAATCATAAGTGATTAACCATAAGTAATTCTCTTGAATAATGTGGTTTGATACCATATCCTTAATTTTTGGGAAATTAGGTAATAGGTTTAATTTATCATCCTCCCAGCTATCACTGAATTGGTTGAGGATATTATTTGCTTTGTTAAAGCGGATGTCTAAGTTGGTATTCTTCATATTGTCTATATTAAAATTGTTACTTAATTAATTTTCTGATGCAAATATAATACTTATATATTATATAGAAAAATATTCTACTTATTATTTTAATAATAGCTGAGGATCAATAGAAGGAGTCTTCTTTCACTCTAGCAGCTCCTGATTGAGGTTTCTTCTTTGGTTTTCGTTTTATGTGAGTGTTATAGGCCATATCCAATTGCTTCACATTGAAATCCATGTTATTTACCTGATTGTAATTCAAAGCCTTTTCGATACATAATCTATATTCTGGCCAAAACTTCTGACCTAGTTTTACAGTAGTAGTCTTGGCATTGAATTTAGATACCATGAATCCAAATGTATCTGCATCATCCTTATCCTCGAATATATACATGTAGAATTTACTGAATTCCCTCATTACCTCATCTGTAGGTCTTACGGGAAGTAATAAATATCCATCAGTATATAAATCTTCAGATATTAAACATACCCACCATTTCTTTATACTAGGCTTTACCTTATACTTAAACCTTTCTCTTAGTTTAGTATGAACCCATTCTGGTACTTTCTCTAATAAGTAGTTGATATAAATCTTTTCTTTCTTATTGGCTCTTCTTTTGAAAGCAGAGGGTTGCTGTACTTGCCTGGGTAATATCCTAAAGTTATTCCATCTATCGAATTCTAATATCAAACCTAGAGAATGTTTATCCCATTCATTATCTGAACCTTGTAGTCTTCTTATATTTCTTTCTAGATTACGAGTATTTACCTTAGGAACTAATTGGGAGGCATCTCCAGTATTTAGTAGAGCCTCTTTCCTTTTCATCCTTTTTTCTATGCAAGCCTCGATATAATCCTGGAAGTTTCTTTCACATGGGCAATCTGGTCTAAATATTGACTCATGTATTTCGAAGAAATCCGAAAATAATCGGAAGAACTTTTCAGACCTTTCTTTTATTTCTAGGTACTTATAATGAGATAACTTTAATATCTCTCCAGCTTCCCAAGAGGATTTACTCTCTGATAACTGAAGAAAAAGGGACTGCTGCTCGGTTGGAGTCAAACAGTCCCATGCTTTCTTTTGGTATTCATTCATATTAACGCCTCCTTTTATTAATGTTCTCTTCTATCTTTTCAGAAGTAATAGAATTTGGGTCATAGTCAAAGTTATTACAATGTAATTTATCTGGGTCTGAATCCTGATATACACTGTAAAGAACACTGTCAAAATCAAGAGTTACTTCCATTTTACCATGTTCTGGGTAGATTAGTACTTTTACTGTTCTATTAGAGTAATTTACATTTAATACCGTAGCATCTATACCTTCATAGGGATACCCTTTTAAAACGATGTAATCACCCGGTTTTACATTCATAAGGTCATCAACAGAATATTTCTTATTTGCTTTTGCTAATCTTATGAATCTCCTTACATCTTTTCTAGAACAAGTTGCAACTAATGAAAAATCATCGAAGTCTTCAGCATTATCTATGCGTACCTTCTTTTTTCTTTCGTGCATTGTTTCAGTAGATTTAAGAAAGGTTCTTATACCTGAGATATTTCGTTTTAGTTTATTTAAAAAAGGCCTTGAGAAAGCATTCTCTGTGGGCATTCTCATAAAACCATAATTGAAAAGTATAGGAACAGATTCAAATACCATCTTACCCTTTACTGTTCTCTTAAGTATATCTAGAGTTGGGATAATAACCTTGATATTTTCGTATCCCTTTTCTTTTAACTCTTTCTCGATAAGGTGATAATACTTTCTTTCTAGGTAGAAGATTACATAGGAGTATGGGACACGTTTTTTCATATTACTGATTTTTTACGATTAACTTAGCTTGTTTGTGAATCATCTTGTACGGTACTTTTAATATTTCACTAGCCATGAATACCATAAGAGTATTCCCAGGTACTTGGATATACATTACCTTAGTAACATACTGGGCAATAATATCTCCAAGTTTAACACCTACTACAAAGAAAAATTCTGATGAGGGCATTGAATTGTATCTCATACATAAGATTGGTACCTTCTTTGCCCTTTTAGCATCTTTACTTGCTTGTTCCCAGAATTTTAATATATCACAGGATTTATTACCCAATAATACATGTTCGAATTTGATGTCTTTGTAGTTTTTACATTCTACCGAGATTTTACATCTATGGGCATGTCTTTCATCCTGACACATAATATCCGAAGACAAATCCCTACTCTGATGATTTGCACCAGAGTAGGGTGTTCTGCCGAATTTGAAAGAAGTCCATTCCGTAAACCATTTTGAGACTTTGAGTTCAAATCTTGATCCCTTTTTCTTACTGTTCATAGTTCTTAAATTTATCTTTATATTTGATTAAACCTTTACCATTTAAGATTCTTTTCACAGAAGAAACATGGATTGGTAATATATTAGCTATCTCAAGATTTGATAAGCCCTGGTTATGTAGATGGTGTACATCGTTAAAATATATTATTTTGTTGGGAGTAGGTAAACACCCATCGAACCAAGCCTGTAAAGTATTCTCTAGATCAGTACCCCATTTTAAATTTTTAACCCTACAATCTTGCTTGTTATTATTTAAGTGCATAACTATGGGTAACCCATCTGGATTAGGTAAATATACCGTAGCTACTAACCTATGTAATAACCAAGATTTCATATTAATCTTACATTTTAAATAACCATCAGATTTACCATCGGAATATACAGAAATCCTTAACCAATATCCATTACCTAAATTTCTATATACTCTACCATTTCGAGATACATAGTATTTATTACCAGGTACATTTGGTTTCCATTTAATCCTAAGTATCTTGGATCTACCATGATCAATAGCAGAGTATAAGTTACTAAACTTCTTTTTACTATTTGCCATAATTTCACTGTATTGTTTATGGATCATAGTGGTTTATAATAACTAAGGCCCTTGATTTTCTCTACTTGCAGGATCTTAGTATTTGATAAAGGTAATGAGTCGTGATGTGTTATTAAAAATAATGATTTACCGTTGAATATGTGTTTTATTAGGTTTATTACCAATTCTATGTTATCAGAACTTAGAGATTCAAATACTTCATCTAAGAATGCCAGATTAATACCCTTACTTGCAGTTAAAGATTCGTGCATTGCGAAAGCCATACATAGATTTACCAAAGTCTTTTCACCTCCTGACAGTTCATCATAATCAATAATGTGATTATCCCTTTCTATAAGAGTAACAAAATCCTTTCTAGTTGAATTAAGATCAATGTTAAACTCAATTCTAAAACCTAATACTTCTGAATAACTAGCTAGAGTACGATTTAATAAATGTAGGGATGAATCAAATAGATATGCCTTGATTCCATTGTTACCAAGAGGGTCATTTATCAACCAATTATGATTCTCTAACTCTAGTTCTCGGTTATGGTAATCTTCATCTACCTTTCTTAAATCCTTACGAATCTTTTTTAGTCTTTCTTTGTATTTAGTAGACATTACCTTTAGTTTCTGATTCTTAAGGTCTTTTATTTCCTGGTCTATATCTGCCAAATCTGAAGCAATATCGGAACATTCTTTAACTAGAGTCTTATACTTACTGCAGTTAAATTCTAGTTCATCTAATCTCTCTACGGATTCTTCATATAAGCTTTGAAGTTCTTCCCTTTCTTTAAATGCTTTACTGATGGGAGTAAGCATTTTCAAGGCTTTCTTATATTGTTTATTCTTTATTAATTCTATGGACTCATCCACCAGTTCATTTAAGGGAGTACTTAGAGTTTCCTTGTTTATCTTAATTCGATTCTTTATCTCTTGTACTGCTTTGGTTTGATTTCTTACCTTTTGTTCTATTGCTACATCTACTTCATCTGAAATATGTTTTTGTTTTGCAATAAGTAACGCAGTTAGGTCTTTCCGTTCTTCCTTTAGTTTCCTAGATTTTTCTCTGAGATCTTTCTTAAAGGATTTCTCCCTTGACCTCAAATCGAAGTAAGCTTCTTTATTGGCCTCTAATTCTTTCTTTAGTGAAAGGGATTCGGATTCTAATTGATTAATCTCATTTAAGATAACTGCCTTATCTTGATTAGCTATACCCTTTGCTAAATTTAGGTATTCTAAATCGAATACTTCCTCAAAAAGCTTTTTCTTATCCGAATTAGATTCTTGGATTAATCTCTTAATACCCTGACCGAACATAATTGAGTTCATGAATAACAGATAGGATAATCCTAGTTCTTTATTGATGGCATTCTGTAATTCATTCTTACCCTTGATATTAATAATCTCGGCATTTTTAATGATTATGAGTCTATCATTTCCCTTAGCACCATCTTCTAGGTAATCTTTGAATTTTTGACATCTGATTACCTTATAGGAATCTTGGTTTTTCTGAAAAAATACTTCTACCATGGTACCCTTATAATCTTTGGGTTGGTATTCTTTCCAAGTATTTACCTCAGATACTCCCTTTATATTTTTCCCATATAATGCCCATACCAAGGCATTCAGTAAAGTTGATTTCCCAAAACCATTAGGAGCTTTGATAAGAACCGTACAATCTTGGTTTAATTGTAAACTGAAGGAATCTATAGAACAGAATCCCTGTATATTTAACCTTGTAAATGTTAACATGATTCAGCTTTGTTTAAAGTATCAATTAAAAGTTGTTTCTTAGCATCATCTTTTATACCTTTTTCCCTTAGATACCTTTTTGCTAGAGTTTTCTTAGAAACTTGCTTAGTAATCTTATGGTTTATATTTACTTGAATACTAGTTTTCTTGGGTAAAATGGTATAATAATTGCCATCATCCTTAATTTCATCTTCGGATTCAACATCTACGAATTTTGGGAATCCTTTCAGTTCTATAAATTCCATAGATAAATCCGAATAAAGTTTCCAATATCCCAGTTTACAATCTTTATCGGTTCTTCTTTGTTGTAAAGGAGCACCAATCATATAAACCTTCTTTGATAATCTTTGTGGTTTGTGTATATGACCACAAATAATTAAATCAAACCTATTCAGTACATTCAGATTTAGATTTTCTACTGAATCAATTTCTCTGCCATCCGTATCTTTTGCTCCAGGATAATCAGTATGAAGCATAAGGATATTATCAGCATTCTTATCAAGCTTTATATTTTTCAGATATTCAGATAAACCTACATTGTGATCTATGTAGGGTATACCGTATACTACTGCATTCATACCCAGACATCTTTTACCATAATCTAGGTTCACTATCCCAAATTGTTCTAAGAACTTAACCCATGAAAAAGGTTTATTACCTATAAAGCTAACTTTCTTTAAGTCGTGGTTTCCTGATATAGAGAATATCTCTACCTGGTTTTCTCTTAACTCTAATTCCTTAAATTTCTCATAGGTCAATTCCATAAGATCTTGATCCATAGTTTCTGGCTTATGGAAGAAATCTCCACAGAATAGTGCTGGGCAATCATACTCTTTACATTTCTCTTGTATAATCGACAAAACCCTGAAATGATTCAGGGTTCTTTTATTGTCTTCATTGAACTTAGCCCATAAATTTAGGTGTAAATCCGAGAAAACTATTGCTATTACTTGTTTCTTCATATTAATCCAATCTTGACATTATCATGTGTATTCTGTCGTAGAAATCTAATTGGGGTACTAATAATATATCTATTACACTTAAAGTACTCCACTGAATTAACAGGTTACCCATTATATCTGACATCTGAGCCTGATAATATCTATTTATGATTCTCTTCTTATTGTCTTCCATTGGCCATTCTTTCATATTGTACATACTCAAGGGAAGGTATATTAATAAATCACATTGTTGAACTGTAAGATCTTTGCATATATCTAAGAAAGCATCTACTTCACATTCGGGGATATTAGTAGATTGTTTATATATGAAATAAGCTGCTAAATCTACATAACTACGGTCTGTTACAAAAGTTTCTTTATCCTTGAAAAGCTTATTTCTCAGATTCAACAATTGATAATCCTTGTTTATGAGTTCTCCACATTCTTGGTGTAAAAACTCAGCATGGTGCATCTCTTTTGTATCTGGCATTAAATCTGACATACTACCAGATATAAAGGGTATACCATATTTGGTTTCTATGAACTTTGCCAAAGTGGTTTTTCCTATTCCACTTGGCCCTACAAACATAATTCTTTTCATGATAACAAATCTTTAAATGGTTTCATAAATTCATTTGTCATAAAGGATGCTAAAGAGTATTCGATACAGACTTCTTTGAATTTCTTGTATTTTATCTCCTTATTAGCAAACTTTTTCATAGGTAACTTGGATAATGGTACTTCTTTTTGAAATAATCTTAAATCTATAAGCTTCTTATTCCTTTCTGCAATCTCTACATGAGAAGTTTGATGATGATGATCTAGAAATTTATCCAAAGTACCATATTCGTCCAATATTTTCCTAGCTTTTACAGGACCAATACCCGGTATACCTTTAATATCATCCGAAGTATCTCCCACCATTGAAAGGTAATCTACTGTTTCTTCAGGGGAGTATCCGAATAGTTCCTTACAATTACCCTGATGAATCATCTCATCTTTTCTTGGATTGTTTATCTTTACGTCTTTACTGATAAGTTGATTAAAGTCCTTATCTGAGGATATTATGATTACCTTCTCAGTGGGTTTTTTATTTAAAACTAGGTATGTTAAGAAATCATCTCCTTCATATTTAGTAGAATTATGCTTATCAAAAACATATTTAATTCTTAGGAGCTTAAGCATACCCATAATAATACGTTTTTGAGATTGAAGAGATTCATAATCTACTGAAATATTTTTCCTATGTCCCTTATAATCTGGTAACAAAGCATCTCTATAAGGAGAGTGTCCATTATCAAAAGTTATAATAACCTCATCTGGGTCCCACCTATGTAAGAACCCATGTAATGATCTAAAAAATCCGAATATTGCTCCACTTGGTTTTCCATCAGTAGACTTAAGCTTTTCGAATTTGTGGAAACTTTGATGAAGTATATTCTCTCCATCTATTAGTAATATTGTTTTCTTACTCATCTTCTTCCTCCTCTTCGTCTTCTGATTCATTATAGGATTCATATTCTACTCCATCTATGGGATAACAATTTTCTGTAAGAGCTTCTAGTTTCTTACGAGTAGTACCAATGGTATTTATATCTGCTTTCCTTAAAAGCTTTCTTCTTAAGTCGTCATCTTCTTCCAAAAGCTTTTGGAATTTCTCTTCTCCTCTTGCAAGAGTTTTATCCTTGAGTTTATATACTCCACCTGAAGATTTAACGATTATATCATTTTCTACCAATACATCTTCTAATCCAAAGCATCTATCAAATCCAACCTCATGGAACTTAGGATTGAAGTATACTGGGCATTTACTGATTGTAGGTCTTGGAGGAGCAACTTTATTTTTAATAAGTCGAATCGTGACGAGTTTCCCAGCTTTGCGTTCTTTACCCTTTTGCTTAACAGTGATAGATCTTCCTGAATAGAAAGCAGCTCTGATTGAAGCGTAGAACTTAAGTGCTGCGCCTCCTGTAGTTGTTGTATTATCTTTTCCGAATCCAACATTCAATGCAGTTCTTAATTGATTAATATAAATCTGTGTAACTCCCAATCGGTAGAATAATTCACTTCTGATACGGAAGTATTTATACAAAGCCTTTGCTCTACCTCCCATCTCTGCTTTAGCATCTGTCATTTTTGAATCTATGTTATCTGCACAATCCATAGCAGCAACTGAATCTATTACCAGAAGTATGGGTTCATTGTGTGTTAACTTAGATCTAAAATATAATGCTAAGTCTGCTACTGCATCCGCAACATTCTCAATACGAGTATCATTAACTACTGTAACTCTTTCTGGATCAACTCCATTAGTTTGAGCCCAGGAATTCATCCATGATTGTTCAGCATCTACCCATATTACATGCCCTCCCAGTTGTTGACATGAATAAGCAAAGTTGTAAGCTATAAGTGATTTACCAGAGGATTCTTCTCCTGCTACTTCTAGGATTTTACCAAATGGGATTCCTCCACCAAAGGTATAATTCAATGCAAAGAAAGTACTTGGTAACCATAGACCTGTTTCTTTTGTTTCAGAAGCAAGTATTATTGATGACCCATATTTCTTTAGTAATTCGTTTTTAGAGGGAACTTTTAAACCCACTTTTCCTTTTGCCATACTGTAATGTATTAACATAAATAAAGGAGATAACCAATTTCTTGAATTACCTCCTCTACCAACCATTTATAAAACCAATTTTATCAAATATCTGACTTATACTTTCTCTTTTTCTTCTTAGGCTCATCGTCATCCATGTAGTGATCCTTATGAATACCTTTCTTTTTCTTCTTTGGTTTTTCATCCTCTTCATCAGGATCTCTTCCTTCTTTTAAGAATGATGCCAAAGTTTCCTCCAGTTCATCGTAATCTTTAATCTGAGATCTTACTATAGATTCCAAATCTACGTTACCTGAATACTTCTTATCAAGTTTAGTAGGTTTACATGCACGAGCAGAATATGTAGTATCATTCTTACCTGAACCAGAACGGATAATTTTTATATCGTATCCAGTTCTTGGGTCTGTCATATCTCCAGCTTCGTCTTCATCCAAGTAAAGGTCGATAATATCCTGGTATACTGATCTTGGGATTAATACTCCCTTATCTTTTCCTTCATAATCTACCTTAGTACCTTTCTCATCTGAATATACTATTCCACCCACTACGTATTTTCTTCTTGGTACCAGCATCTTTGCAAGTTCCTGGTCATCTGGGTCTTTTGAGTTTTTCAGTTCTTGGTACTTTTCCATAAATGGGCATGGTTCATCAAAAGTAGCCGGGGAAATAACTCCTCCCAAATCCTTATTAAGATAGAATTGAATCAATTCAATACCCAATTCCTGGTCATCTCCTGGAGATTTGATTCTCATTCTTAAAGTTCCCTCTTTAGGGAATACCAATCCACTACCATTACCCTTGGATTCTAATTGTTTTTTCCGGGCTAACATCTTATCTTTAGTAGTCATGCCACTAGAAGATAATTTCTTTTTCTTTTTATCCTTATCTTTAATCATATCAATCTAAGTTATTGGGTTCTGAGTATGAAATCTCATTTAAAGCTAATACGGTGAACAGACCCTTTTCATAAAAGGGTTGTAATTCCTGAGGTAAACAGTTTTTATCGAATTGATGTTCTTTACCAGCATACAATCCATATTCGATTATACGACCAATTTCCACGTGGTCCTTGTAAGTTTGATATTCTTCTGTGATTACACCAGATTTAATAACAACACCCTTACGAGGAACTCCTTCCTTTACCATATCCGGAATAATAATACCAGAAGCAGTGGTATTAATCTCTTTGGGAGAATATACCAAGATTTTATTTTCTACGGGTAAACCTGGAATACTATTACCAAGCTTCTTAGCTACTAGAGTTGATATAAGTTGTAAATTATACATATTTATAAAATTTAGTTAGTAATCTTTTATAGTTCCTACTGTAACTTACGGATATTGGCATTAAGAGTTCTTAAGATGCCCTCTCTACTCTCATAAGCTTTACAGATAGCTATAAATTTATTAGCTTTAGCTGCAGCCTTTAGATACCTTTTGCAAATAGATTTATATTTGAGGTTTATATTAGCTTTATGAGATACGTAATCATTATTGAACCTCTCATTGGAATCTTTTATAAATACCCATGCAGCAGAATATGCTTCCTCTTTTTCTCTTGCTAAAGCATCTCTTTGTTTTATATACTTATCTCTTAATGAAGCAAGTATATAATAACTAGATGGAGAATCCTTTAGCTGAGAATTTAATAAGTTCTCATTGATAGATAATTCCTTTTGAATATCTATTTCTAAGGTCCTACCCTCAAATACTACCTTAAGTTTATTTATCTCGGTTTTCATCTTTCAACTTAAAAACGTTTTTCATATCTTCTGCAGAATACTGACCACTTTCGATATCTCTCTTAACCTGTAGGAAAGCAATCTTAGCCCTAAAATCCAATTTGGGATAACTAGTAAGAGATTGATATTTGTCCAACAGATTATACAGAGAGTATAATCGTAAATCACAAAGATAATCTATACCCGCAACTTCAAGTAATTTCATGAAGATTACATAAAATCTAAGAGTAGTATCATCAAAGCATTCTACTGTTTCTTCATCCATCTTAGAAAGTGAATGAGTTCTGAGTGATTCTATGTTTGAATTGAGAAATTTTATATGTTTTCGGATAGAGTTGATTAACCTTTGGTCTTCATGGTGAAGTCTTTTGTGTAATCTATCCAAAATTTCATCCATTTCTTGGAATGATTGTTCTAATACTCCAGATAACATGTAAGTTACATTGATTACCTTGTCAGCCTCTTTCTTTAATGTGTCATTTTCCATAATCTAAAATTTTAATTAGTTATGTTGTCATAGTATCCTCTCTTCTCGTTTCTGTAATGGTAGATACTGAATCTGAATGCTTTATATTGGTTTTACAACCTGGGCATGATATTATCCTAAAAACATCCAGAGTAGTTTTATCATAAATCTTTATAGTTTCACTTACATCATATTCAAATTCACAATCACATACTGGGCATTTAGCTCTCCATACCGTGGGTCCGTTTAAAATCTTCTTCATATTGTTTCATTTGTTTGTTAAAACGTTTCTTATACTCTGAAATAGGTATATGTTTATATTTCTTATGCTCTTCCATGTATTCTTCTACTGAAAAATCGGGTTCAAGCATTTTCCTATAATCATAACCTGGGATAAAGGGTAATTCTTCTGCCATCGATCTACCTATGACAAAGTCCATGTCCATAGTGACATCGTCTATCTGAAAACCGAAATAAGGCTTAGTTAAAGGATTTCGATAAATTTGCCACATCTCATAAATACTCCAGGTATTTATATTTTCTGGTTTAGTGATTTGGTAATTAGCATCATGAACCAAGCATACTGATTTTGTAGGAGGTAATTTTCCTTGTCTCATAAGATAGTATATTAAAATACTTCCAAATAAACACATATCTGATGCTGCAGACTGGCAATTGCCGGTGATTAAGGTTCTATATTGCTCATCTTCACCGATTACTCTTGTAAAGAAAGCTCCAGATTTTACAGTAGGACACCATACTTTACCTACGTACTTCTCTTTCGTCAGATTATTTTCTAAATTGTAAGTATTCTTAGTGTTTACTGATTTCCTAAAATTAGAAAATTTTACTCCATAACTAGTTTTAGTAGCCCGTACAAACTCTTGGCCGTATTTACTGGGTTTCTTATCTTTAAAATAAGATATGTCACCTTCATGAGATAATTCATACATACTTGAAGTGTTGTTGCAAAGTACTACCAAAGCCTGGAGTAATTCTCCTTGAGTTTTATCTCCGGTTGCCCATACCGACCAACCATCCCCTAACCTCATATTCTCTAATAGGATACTTAATTGAGAGTTAGTTAATCGAGTTAATAACTTCATATTTAACTTACGTTCGGGAACTAGCCTATTAAGTTTATAAACAAATCCTGGGTCTCTTATTTCCCATATTACTTGATTCTTTTCTCTACGGGAGAATTCTACATCTAATTCTTCCATGATAGAATCAATAATATCTACCTTGTGAGGATTTGCAGTATTACTCTGACATATTCTTACTATATTACCATTCTTCAGATGACCCTCAGTAAGATACCAACCTAAAAAAGCTACATAAGCATCCGAATATCTAGCTTTCACTTGATTATTATGAGGAGCTCTTATTGGGATAGCATAAGGCTTATCTGAATTATATAATTCTTCAGAAGTTAATACTTCGGTATTATCTAACTTAGATATCTTATTTGGTTTAGTAACTACCCATCTATGGTCTGGTGTTGATAAAACGTCTAGATGTTTTGTCTTTAACCTAACCATATCTCCGTCATAATCAAATACATTTACCCTTTCAACCTTTTGCCATTCTGACTCTCCTATATCCCGATTAAAAGCTAATATCTCATCACCAACCTTTAAATCTTCATAATTTACCCATCCCTTAGTTTTACTAAGAGCCTGAGATGAAGGTAATAAGCAAGGGAAATTCAAGGCTAATCGTAAAGCATAAGCTTCTTCTCCTCTATCTGAAGAATAAATTTGGGGTAATCTTCGTTTTCTACCAAATAAAGAAACTAAGTACCCATTCTTTCTAAGGAACTTCTCTTGTTTCTTTAAGAAGGTTTTTAACTTGGGATGTTGACCAAAGAATATATCCATTTCCTTTTGGGCTTCTTCTGGTGTAACTATGATACCCGATTTGGGGTCAGATAATTTTACTGCTAGTAATTTAGCACCAATACCGTAAATAAGTCCAAATGCAATCTGTTTAGCTTGCTTTCTCCTTACCTTCCATATCTTATGATCTGGATGGTTTTCATCTTCATATATTTTTAAAGCTTCATCATAAGATACATGATATTTAGTAGCAGCAATTGCCAAATGAGGATCCTGACCTGAATTAAAAGCATTTAAGTAAGTTTCATCCCCAGATAAGTGAGCCATAATTCTTAACTCTGCCTGGCTAAAGTCACTAGCAATATAAAGGGTTCCTTTTGGAGCAACCAATTGTTTCTTTATATTTGGGTCTACTGATGTCTTGGGTATTTGCTGAGCATTGGGCTCTGCTGAAGATAATCTTCCCGATGTAGTTCCATGAATAAGGAATCTTCCGTGTAGTCTATCATCATCTTGAGTTTTCTCATGCCAACCCTCTATATAGGTTTTATACATTTTCTCTAAACCTCTCAACTCTAATAAACTATCTAGGAATACTGCTTTAGGTGAATCAGGTTTTTTAACTGTTAACCTTAAATTAGTGAGTGTTTCTTCATCTGTACTTGGATTACCAGTATCATTCTTTTTGATTACCTCGAAATTAAATCCTTCCTCTGAATACATTAATTGAGGTAAATCTACTGAACTACCTAAACTTACAGGTCTAATTAACTCTAATTCCTTTTTCGTAGTAAAAACTCCTGCTCGTATATTAGCAATCTTTTGTTCCCTAGATTGTATCTTTCTCTTATCTACTCTAGGGTCTAAATTTTCTATCTCTTCCTCTAATTTAGCAATGTATTTTTCAATCTTGGATTGATTATATAGTTTAGTAAACTTCTTTACTCTAGGTAAATTATATATTGCTTCCTTAGCTGCTTCTATCTTTGGTAAGTAAGAATCTAATAATTCTTGGTTGAATGCCCTGTCTACATATAAACCATTCTTTTCTACAGAAGTTAATACCCTAGAAGCAGTCATGATTAAATTACGATAAGTATTATATAATCCTAAGTCAATTAGCTTCTTTTCAAAGAAAAGCATTAATCGGAGAGTATAATCAGTATCTTGACATCCATAATGACAAAGTGGTTCTAATTCTTTTTTATCCCAGGGAATCTTATCGAATTTATCTTGCTTTTCATAATCTCCATATTCTGGTAAATACCTTCTTACCATGGACTTCAAATCATTGGGTTTTTCTTCATTCAAGAGATATTTAGCAAGCATACCATCCAAACATACTCCCCGATAATAGATATTATACTTCTGAAATATCTGGTCATCAAACTTGTAGTTCCAAGCAACTTTAACTACTTCAGGATTTTCGATTATCTCTTCACCAAATTTACGAAGCATCTTTTTCCAATTCCAACCACTAGAAGTATACTTCTTTGTTTCGAAATGGTCTAAAGGTATAGAACATCCAAAACCCGGTTGAAAAGTTACTGATAATATAGTGGGTTTAAAAGATTTATTATATATTGGCTCGGCATTTGTTTCAAAGTCTACAGAAGCATAACCAGTTTGCTTACAGCATTGGATAAGTTTCTTTAGCTCTTGTTTATTGGTTATAATCTTATATTTCGTTTCCATACTAGAAGTTTTTTTAAATAAAATAAGGAAGTAATCTTCCCAGACCTACTTCCTTAAACCTGATATGAGTTACTTTAAATCATTTTGCGAAAATGACATCAAAACAAAATAGAAATAAAGCATGTATTATATGATAGTATCCTCAAATACTCTTAGAGAACTGGCTAACTTATCCCAGTCTTTTTGATAAGTATGTAATGAGTCTATGGTGTGATACAAATAACCTGGTTTTACTCCAACCTCTTTAGCTACATATTCCATTAGTCTCCATGCAAGGTATACATCATTACCAAAGTGAGTAACAAAGTCCGAACTTCTTTGGTGATAGCAAATGTGTAATACCTTCTTTCTCTTACTATTCTCTCGGATAAGGAAATCATAGTACATAGAGCAGGGTATACGTTTATTACCATGATAATAAAGAGTATCATCTTCACCATTACCATTAAATATAGGTAATACCGCTTTACGAGTATCAGAATCTGATCTTAGTAATTGTATGGTATAGGGAAGAATTACCATCCTTTCGTTATAGGTATAATCAAATTTACCATCTACCAAAAACTGTTCCCATAAGTCTTTTCTTAATTCCCAAGCTTTGCCCGGGTTAATTACCTCAGAAGTATTAATCCTTTCTTGGAACTCAGCATCTGCCCATTCCCTAGACCTTGAATAGAAGAATAACCACGTTGGATCTTGCAAAGAAGTTAAGCAATATTGTTGGCAAATGATCTCTTTAGTTACAAAATCTTCATTACCTTCAATATTCTTATTCTGGTAAGTCTTTGGTTTTACAGTTTGACCATAACTGTTGAGTTCTCTGCCCATTTCAGACATTAACTCATAACTACTGCTATAAATTCTCATTTCTTCTGTTTTAAAAGTTTCTTCTTATATGCTTTACGTTGAGAGTAAGAGATTACATTCTCGGGATATTCGATATCTTCATATTCAAGAAGTAATTCCTTTGCTTTCATAGATTTATAGGTTTCCTTATATAAATCTGGTCGAAGCACTTTAAAACTTCTAAAGAATACCTTAAAACTAGAGAAATCTTTCTCTTTACCGTTTTGAAATTTATCAAATACCTCATTCAACCTCTTTATCCAAGAATTTTCCTTATCAGTTCCCTTTAATACCTTCTTCAAAGGTTTATGAGTATGATACATCAGAAGTGTTTCTACATTCCCATACATTTGAGTGGCAAATAAATTGATTTGTACTGATTGTTCTGGTCCGTACACATATTCCGCCATTCGTTGTATTAGTAAGAAGTCGAAGATTAACCTTTTTGTTATCTCGGATGCCCTGATTACCATTGTAATAACAGGTATGTCTTCCCAAAATCGTTTGGAGAATGTAGCAGCAATTAAACATTGTTTACCGTTATCATGATGATTATTAAACATATAAGTAACGTTGTAATTCTGATTATACTTGGTTTTTAGTACTCTCAGCTTACTACGCAATAAATCAAGCTTATTGAAATCAATGTAATTGTTCAGTAAGCTTGTCCACTTAGTCTCTTTATAATTGAAACATCTACCATAATCAAAGTCTGGGTCTACCCAAGCTTTACGTATTTTTATAAATACGTTATATACCACAGCTACTCCACTGTTTGCGGTAGCACCTTTTGCAAATAAAGATGGTTCTAGTCTTAGAAATCCTTCATTTAACTTTTCCCATGCTTCTTGTGAAGTAGCAAATTCTAATGAATGGATTTGCTCTTCTGTATTAAGCTCTAAGCCATTTAATTGTTTATTCCAACCTGACACAAATACCTCCTTTCATTAATATTGTGTAGTGATTCTCCATTCATTCAACCGTTCTTTCTTGAAATACAGCTCGTATATACCCAATGGAGTAAATCCCATTATTGATAGGAATCCCATATAATAATAGAATGCCTCTACCAGCCTATCCTGGAATTCTAGTTCTTTAGTTATTACTGGTGACTGTTTCCATGTACGATTCTTAAGAGTATTTCTAGCAAGATTCAAAACATACACTATCTGAAACAAAATATTTTTCTCATCGGTATGCAAATTTGGACTCATTTCCTTGAATCCCTTTATATACTCGGAAGTTTTATCCTCAATTGTTTCGGATATTAGCTTGAAATTTTTGAATATACTACTAACGGTATCTATCTCTAAAATCATATGAATGCCGAATGCCATTACATCTTCTAAGTTTTCTACTGCCTTTTGCCCTTTAGTCAGTTCTTTGTTTGCCCAACTATAGATATCCTCTGGCAATATATTAGCATATATCAGAGCTGATAAGAAGAATCCTATTGCATCTGCTTGTTCTTCATTAGCATTCTGTAGATTGTTGATTATCTGAATCTCTTCTACGTCGGTATATAAATTGGTATTCCACCCCTTGTTTTCTAGAATATCATTTATATTAGAAGTAGATTCATAACCCTCCATTAACTCCTCTACTACTTGAGATATAAGGGTTTTCATAAGAGATTGATTTTTAGTACTGTTAATATCCATGGGATATTCTGGTAACCTTTCTAAGGGTTTATAACAGTCTAATTGACGATAGCCAATCTCATATATATTCTCAAGTTCAAGCCCCTGTTTGATTTCAGGGGCTTTTTCTTTCAGATTAGAAATATCCATAGTAACTATTCTTTTTCTGGTACTGTATGATAAGAAAATAAATGTAATACTTGAACTAATACACTTCCAGCTTCGATTCCAATAATCTCAGAAGTTGGGTTGAATACACTTACCACTACTTCATCTCCTGGAACTTGACCAAGTACTTCTATACCGTATACTAACCCACTGTTGATGGAATTAGTTTCTTCATTTGCAGCTTTCAGTACGGATTTAACTGGAGTGAATTCTTCAATATGAATACCGGTTGGGATTAATAACCTGGTATTCTGACCAAGAACGATGGTTTTAATGTGTCCTTCACTGTTTCTATCTAAGTCGAAAGATACTTTACCAAATCCCTGAGGATTAAAGATTCTATTCAACCAGTTCCATTTCTGTTTGATTACTCCGTTATTGTATTCCATGAGAATATCAATCGTAAGGTCTTCAGGAAGATACAAATAGAATCCCTGATCTGCTTTCTTGGGATATTTTACCTTTCTTGATACTGTATACTTTATATGAGAATTCTCTATCAGTTGAAGTCTCCCTTCGTGATCTTCTACTTTAACTTCTAGAGTTTTAATCCGTTCCTTATGATTATTTAGTTTAGATTCTGCAGTATCTAATCTAGTATCAAGATTATGTATCTCGATAATATGTCCGTTCACTACACGGTTTAAAATTGAGTATCGATTCTCTAATACCGATATTCTATTTGCTAGTTCATCTAAAGTTGCCATATATTATGATATTAATTGGTTGATCCGAATCCATTGTTACCTCTTGTTCCCCAATACTGAGCATCATTGTAGAATTCTTCATGAGTTACTTCTTCGGGTTCTGTAAGATAAATGGGTACATGAATAAACTGTACTAACTTGGTTCCAACTTCTATTATTTGAAACTCATGAGAAGTATTATATATACCGATATGAATCTCTCCAGTATAGGGAGAATCTACTATCTCGGCAGTATAGATAAGCCCTTTCTTAGTTGATATACCAGATTTGTTTGCTGCCATCAGCATAGAAGACCTTGGTTCTAATAAACCTTTGATACCTGATGGGATAAGTATTCTGGTAAATGGAGAAATGTAAATTACTTGTACCTGGTTATTTGAATTATATTCAAGTGTTACTTTACCAGGTTCAGGTATTTCACAATGGAATATTAACTGTGGATTAGCTTTTACTAAATCCTGTAGAGTTAAGTCTTCAGGGATATAGAAATCTAAACCTGCATCTCCTTCGTTTCCTCTTGATGGAGATTTTACGTCTCTTACTTTGATAAATCTAAATCTGTTCATATTATATTGCCTTGTTTTAAAAGTTGGCCATAAGTTAATTTTGAGGGATCTCCCTTGTGAATACCAAGAGAGTTCATTATCTTTCTTACATCCCTGCTTCCATTGCCACATACATTAGCAAGTATATCCTCTTGTTTCACATAGTAATTTGGGTTGTTAAGGTATATCTTGAACATAGCCCATATCATTTCTATTTTTTGCATTCCTTATAAAGTTCTCTAATACGTTTTCTTGGTACTTCGAATTTCTCAACGGTTTTGGTAATAACTTCTTTTCTTTCTTTCCCTTTCCGAATCAAGCCTCGGATGTATTTCTTGATTCCAACTGTGTCTTCTAATACATCCAAATCCTTGTATTGATTCTTCTGTTCTAGCTCTTTCCTTGTGATATTCATATTCTGTGACATCTTGAATGCACATAATTCTGAGTCTCCGCATAGTTTACATTCTTTAGTTGATAAGTCATAACCAATACCAAAACAAGGATCTGAATTAGAACCCAGTTCTGCAATATTAATAGGTTCTAAGGGATCCTGATTCTTGATATCAGGTAAAGTTTGTTTCTTCTTTGCCATAATTCCCAATTTAAAATTCGTTATGATAATATCTTATGATTTGAACATCCATCATCTCATCTTGATACAGAGTAATATATGAATGTCCTATACCATTTATAAATAGTTCCCTGATAGACAGAAGAATGGGTGGTACTTCTATTTCAGAAGTATATATCTGAACTTTGATTATTAACCCAGATTGAAAATGAATCATAAAATAATATTGAATTTCATCAAGCTTATCTCTTGATTTTTTGATAGGAGATATATATTCTATTCCTATGCCATTGAATATATGTTCTGGAGGTATTACAGAACAATTGAATAATGATTTGATTTTTTGTAGAATCTTCATTGTTTATGATTATTAATGGTTAATGCCTCTTAACGTAACATGTAATATACCTTTCCTCCTACGGAGAAAAAGTATATACTCATAGTCAGAAATTATTATCCTTGAAAAGGCTTATGTCTAGGGTACTTATCCCAGAGCTTACTTAACCGGATAACTTTAAGTCCTTGATCTTGATAATACTTTCTTCTATGATTCCCATGCCTACTTAAATAATTCCCGGGATAATGTAAATCATCTAGGTAAACTTTGGATTTGGATTCATCCTTTCTTACCAATCGTCCTAAGAACTGAATTGATTTTTCTTGAGAATCCATACTGGCAGTATTCAACAGATATCTGAGCTTAGGGAAGTTTTTACCTCGAGCAATAATTGTAGTTGATACAAGGATATCTATTTTACCCTCCCTAAAATCCTTCATTATCTGTTGTCTTAATTTAGTAGGAGTATTAACATGCACATAAGCAATATTATGGGTATTATCTAGTCTTTCTTTAAAGAATTTATATAGATTTTCACAGTGTGCAATATGCTTACATACTACGAGAGCAGGATATCTACCTTGATTAAGGTTCCATTTCAACCTATCTAATGCCATGGTCCAGGCAATCTTATTATTGGTAATGGAATCATCATATATTTCATTATAGGACATACAATCTGATTCCCAATTACCAAACCAAGGTTTACCTTCTACTGTTTTTACAATTGTCTTTGTTGAATACCCTTTCTTAATCGAGTCCTTAAGTTTAAACTCTGCTAGTACATCGCCAAAGAAACAACGCAAATTCATATTCTTAACTTTATCTTTGGCAAGCTTACTCATATAAATGGTACCAGATAATCCGATTCTAACTCGGGTATTAAATAACCTAGTGATCACATTCTGATATTGCTTACTACCTCCTTGGTCAGCTTCATCGATTAATACCATATCAATCTTAGCAAGTTCATTCTGATAATATTTCATATTCCGAGAAATAGATTGAACCATACCAATAGTAAAATTACTCCAGTTTAAAACTTTACCTTGAACAAAGGTAATATCTTCTCCCGGTAGATATTGCTTAAATTCATCTCTAGCTTGATTTAACCAGTCAGAGTCATTGGTTATAAGCAAAGTCTTTAACTGCTTCTTATAGGATAAATATAAAGCAGACATAATCAGAGTTTTACCTGCATTTACTGTATAATCTAATACCCCAATCTGAAAAGGTGTTTCACCTAGTTTATTAGATAAGATTGCCTTAACAGCTTTCTCTTGTTCGGGTCTTAATTTATACTTACCTATCTGAGTTACAACTTTACTGACTTTAGGTAAAGGTTGTCTCATATCTATTATGATAGGCTTAATTCCAAGTTCAATACATCTTTTATATACTGAAGGAAGTAAGCCTATCTTAAATTGACCAGTCTTGGTTATATACTTTATTTTGCCATCCCAGTTTTGCATACCCCGTTGCCTAGTACGGAGGTAAAAGGCATTGGGGTGTCTGATAGCAAATTCGTTATATAACTTCATTGCATATTTTAGGGGTATATCTAATTCTGCAACGTTACAATTACGAATTATGATTTTCATATGATTACTGTTACTGATTTACATTTCTTAGGCTCGTCATCGGAATCCTCGTATTCTTTCAGAGCTTTCTTTAAAAGAGAAATGTGATATTCTTCATCAGCAATGAATTTCTGGATAAGATAGGTAACTGGAATATAATCACTTCTCTTTATATACTCTTCTTTTTTATTCAAAGAATCGAATACTTTATAATATTCTTCTAGAGTTTCTTTTTCTGCTTGTAATGATAATCTTAGAGCAGATTCTGCTGAAGTACCAAGATCTATTAGGGGATGTACAGTTAACTGATTATTTCCTGGTATATCGGTGTCCATTACATCAGAAGCCTTTAATAAGAAGTCTCCCAGTTTATCATAATGTACCATTTCTACTAATCCGATACCCAGCATCAATTCCCCTATTTCTCCAAATCTAGCCTGATGCTGAGTATACATAAGGATTGAGGTTAATTCTGAATACCGAGTATTTTTATATAAATCATACAAGGGCAAGATTATTTCCTTAGGCCATTTCTGAACTATAGAAATATCGGGGTATTCTACTTTGCTATCGGAATAATCCAAAGCATTTACAGTGGCTTCTGCCATCTCCTCTAAACGATTTTTAAAAGCTTTCATAATTTATTAATTTTTGACCAGAGGCTTCCCTCTACTTTAGGTTCCTCTGATTGTGAATGATTCTTATGTTTAAATAGGTATTTATTATACCTTTCAATAGCCTTGTCATTATACATCTGACTAGGTTCAGGTAAACCATTACACCAAGCAAGAGATTCGAATTGAGCATCGATAAATTGGGTGGGATCCCATCCTTTCTCAGATAAGAATTTATCTAGCCTTACAAAGTGTATATACTTATCTGGTTGATTAACAAATGATTCATATATACCAGTAACATCTGCTACCCTTTTTATGAAGTAATCATGGATAGCTTTAGCATTACCAGAATCATCTTCCATTTCCAATGTAGCAGAATATAAATCTGAAATCTTTTCTGACATAGAAGATAATCTGTTTAGGAGGTTATTATAATTACCGTCCATCTTCTTGATACCTAGTTCGATATATTTAATAAAACCTTCCCGGGTATCCAATTGAAAATCTTCACAGAATTGATTACAGAGCTCAGCTATCTTTTTACATACCGCCCAATTTCTTGGTTCTGTTTCTCTTATTTTTCTAACTCCTCTATGCTTTAGTTTTATACGAGTTGCATATATAATATCAGCAACTAAAGCAGCATCTCCCTTAGATGCTAGTAAAATGTTAGAAACTTTCTTAGTTGTCTTATTGTTTGTAACAACTACAACTCTAGTATTTATTGCTTCCTTACGAGCAATAACAAAGAAAGCATCAATCGGAAAATTATATACCTCTAACTGAGATAGGATTTTTTCGAATTGATGTTTAGTTATATGAATAGAAGGGTCTCTCATACTATTTTCTTTCTAAGTTTACCGCACTTCTTACATTTTAATAGGATTTTCCAACCATCAATATATTCAACTCTATATATTACCTCCCAATCATGGAGGCATAAGTATTTAGCCTTTATAGCTTCTAATAATTGTTTCATATTAGATTCCCATAATATTTATAAATACATTCTCCAGTTTCTTTAAACCGTTCATAGGCCTTTTTAGTAGTAATAGCAATTGGATGCCATCCCCAATAATCATTTGGAGCATACCATTCTTCTACTACATAATAAGTTTGAAACATCCCAATAGTGCCTCCCTCATAATTAAAAGGAAAGAACCAATTCCTACGTTTAACTATTCTATGTTCGTTTAATTTAGGCATATCTTTTAATTTTAAGTTATATATTATAATAGGAAATCCTCAATCCAAGGAGTTTCTGAGTCTGATAAATCTAGATACTACTTTAGGTGATAATCTAACTTTTCTACCAATTTCTTTATAGGTATAACTTAAAGAAAATAATCTATGTATTCTTCTTTGTTTTCTAGGGTTATTACTTAGTAATGATCTTGGACTAGTTAAACCTGAACCATAGGGTGGCATACTATGTTTACCATTAATAATGGAATCATTCACATTATCTTTTTGAGTACCCCATCTAAGATTATTTACAGTATTATGGGTACCTATATCATCTAGATGTCTTACTATAGGATAATTATTAGGATTAGGTATATAAGCTAAAGCTACTAATCGATGAACTCCCTTACTACGAAAACCAGTAGGAGTTCTTAATCTTATTTGCTCATGACCAGTTTTAGTAATAGCGGTATACCTTAACTTCCAAGGTCCCTTTTTAGAAGAGCCACCCTGAATTAAACAGCTATACACCTTACCATCTCGTGTAACATGATATCCTGGGTATCCTGGAATATTCTCTTTCATAGGCTATTTTTTAATTTTACTAAATCATTATAAGATTGATATCTTGTTTGATATACCAGTTTCATAACAGCGGGTCTTTTTAGATCGTTACAATCTTTATTTTCAGGCAATTGTATAACCTTGACCTTTTTATAAGCGACCAATTTGAAAGCCAGGTTGATTGAATATTTGATGGCATCAGGGTCCAGAAGTAATATAAATCTATTAACTGGAGATTTGATAAGCTGGTTAACTTGGTAAGCACTGATTGCCTTACCCATGGTGGCAATAGCCCTGTCTCCCATAGTAAGTGCATTGATTGCTCCTTCACAGATAAATATCGAACTATACATGTCGAGGGCATCTTGATTGAAGATAATGAATTCCTTTCCAAGCCCTGTAATATCTTTATTTGGATTATTGTATCTTGGACCCTGTCCAATAACATTTCTCGCATTGTAATACCTGAGCGTGCCCTTATAATAATATGGTATGATGAGGTACCCAAAAAAAGGTCCCTCAGTGGCAACATATCCGATACCGTGTTTTGATAATTCTTCGATAGTGAACCCACGGCTCGACATGTAACTTCTAATGCTTCTTGCAACTTGTGATGTTCCTTGATTAATGAGTTTAAACCCATCTGGAAGATAAACGGGCTTAGCATCAGATAATTCAATCTTCTCTTCTGAGAAAGCTTTGTCTGTAAAGTTACCATTATCTAGAAATTTTAAAAGTTCGGCATAAGTATCAAATCCTTCAACATCCATTACTAGTTGAGCAGGATTCATATGATAATTGCATCTAAAACAATTGGTACGGTACATGGAAAGATTAATTCCCATCTTATGTTCCCTATGACAGAATGGGCATACGGGTAATTTCATCCAACCGTGTTTATATTTGTAAGCGCCCAAGATCTTAATAAAATAATTGTAGAGCTTGGTTTTAAATTCATTAGTGATTTTACTCATGGTTAAAAGGGTAATGGGTCATCATATTCTGCATATCTTTTCTTTAGCCTACGTAATTTATCTAGGTCTTCGCATTTCAGTACCATTTGCTCAAATAAAGTAACTACCTGTGACCTAAGTGAAAGTAATTCTTCGTGTTCTTCATAGGATTCCTTTGAAAGGAAAAGTTCCCATCCTCCCCATTTAGCAGATCTCCCATCTTCAGAGAAGAACTCCCTTAAACTTATATTAACTCCAGTAAGTTTTATATACTTGGGACCCACTGAATATACTTCGGCATATTGTGGGGTACATCTTGAATCTGAAGGTACTAAGTAAACCTCCTGACCTTTTTGGATTCCTTCTAATCTCTTAATCATAATCTTATATTTTAGGTTTATATATCTCCACTGGTTTTAGCTCGCTTCTCTTCATTAGCATCGGGATTCCCTTTCTTCTTGAGAGATTCCTCGAGCTTCTCACCATATATTTCATCGTACTGTTTACGTTGTTCTTTAGTAAACTCTACACATCTTTGCCTTTCAACATCACATTTAAATAATGCTCTACCACTAGGTAAACCATCTCTTTGTACTACTAATTCACAACGAAGTATATCATCTTTTTCTTCTTGTTCAGTAGAGTTAAGACCAACTATTGTATGAGCATTACGAACAATTGCAATAGAACCCGAGATATCATTTTCATCATATCTAGTAGTCTTATGTTTCTTACCCTCTCTGGTAATATGATGAGCAGTCCATACAATGTCTAAATCCATCTCTTCTGCTAGATTCTGAATATCGATATATACATTCGATATACGGTCAAAGTCCTCTTTATCCCTATCAATTGAAGCAAGCTTTCCTGCATAATCCACCATCAGTACTTTAATATTGATGCCCTGGTTTCTTAGCTTAATTATAAGTTCTCTTATATAATTACAATCTGTAATCATTGCAGGAACTCTTTCAACTACTAGTTCAACTCCAAATCTTGCAAGTTTACGAAGATGTTTAGCTTCGAGTTTGTCATACTTACCAGAGTATAATTCCTTCTTAGTTTTATTGATAGAGGATTGAATAAATCGGTCCATGATTTGTTCTTTACCATTTTCAGTATCTACATATAAAACTGATTTCTTCATTCTTAAATACCCTCTTGCCAAGTTTACCATGAAGAAAGTTTTCTTAGCTTTGGGTTTATCGAGAATAACATTTACTGAATGTTCTGAGTAACCTCCAGCATTGGTAATATCATTAAGTTGTCTAAATGGACAAGGTATTACAGATGGTTCTGCTTGACGTTTGAATTGTCTTTCTGTAATATCCCTTATCATAAAGATAGGTTCATCATCTTTCTTAGGTTTTGAGTTTTGAAGTATCTTTTCTATTTTCCTTGAATAGGTTTCGTATTGTTCGAAGTTATCCAAATCAAAAGAATCATTCAAGTTCTTCATCTCTACATAGGTAGAGAATTGATATATCTTTTCTCGAATGTATTCGGAATCATTCAAGGGATTTGAATATAGGTCATCGATTATTTTATGGATATTGGGTATATCATCCTTAGTAACCAGGTCAACGTAATTTTTAGATTCAAGTAATTCTTTTATAACCTCTTTAAGGATATTCTTAGAAGGCATCTTGTTTTTCTTTTTGAAGAACTTAAATATGCCCTCGGCAATTAAAGAATGCTCAATCAGAACTAGGTAACTTGGTTTAATCTTTTTGATTATTAAGCCTCCCTCTTTATCCTTTAAGAGATACCTTAGGATTTCTAATTGAAAGCTGGTGTCAAATTCAAACTTGGTATTATCTTTTTTCATATTGCAAATATAATTAAGTATAATCATATAGATTTCTATAGTCTCGGTTAGAGTTGTACATATAGACTCTCATCCTAGTACTCACTAATCCTCAGCTTCTAGGTGAACTTTATTAATATATTATTTTATATTTGATTTATTATACTTATATTTGCATATCATTTTAAAACATAGACTTATGAAGATAAAGGAAAATGGCAACAACGGATCAGAGATACATAGGTTGAAGCCTATGCAAGAAAATTATGATAAGGAAACTTTTGATAGGATGTATAAAATCTGTAAACCAGTTATCAGACGTCTTACTAAGCAAATTGATAATAGGAGGTTTAATGTTACACCCGATATCATAAGTTCTTATTTCTGGGATAAGATGTTATTTGTCTTTAATAAATATTACGGTACTTGTGAAGAAGAACATTTAAAAGCAAGGATACTAGCTTCTCTCAGTACCTTTAAGAATCATTTATTAAGAACTGCTTATGGAGAGGGAGCAGAATATCATCAGAATCTTTACCAATTAGAAGATTTATTCGATAATGATAAAGAACTAGAAGATGATACAGAAGAAGAGAAAGCTAAAGGAGAAATGCTTGATATGTTATATAAATATATGAAGAAGAACCTATCTCCCGATGCTTATTTGATCTTCGAGATATTGCTTAGTCCTCCTCCCTATATTAAAGAGAGAATCAAGGATGGTTCTCGTATCACTAACATTTTATTAGTAGAGTTTTTTGATATGCCTAGAACTAAATCTTCGGTAAGATATATCTCAGAACTTAAAGAAGATATAAGATATTGGGAAGAGAAAGCTAAAGAAGACTTACATTACTAACATAAAAAAAAGGGAACCCAGTGCATGAGGTTCCCTTCCCAGTGTAACTTATTTCCCAATAAGAATTCCACTTGTGTGTTGGATGAAAGCGATTAGCTGTTCTTTAAATATAAAAAAGCCCTAATAATTTTAAAAGTTTATATAGAATTATAGTTTAATGATATAAGCTAGTACGAAATAAGGAGGTCTATTCTCATGAGCACTACCTCCTCCGGTTACTTGAGTATCTGCTGTATAACCTGAGTCAGGCCTAGTATGATTAGGGAATGGTCTACTATTAGCATTGTCTCCCCATTTTTCTTCTTTAAACGTAATCTTATGACTATGAGGAGGTATTTGGTCTAAAGTAAGAGTTACTAAGGCTTCTCCTCCCATGTTACCAATGGTACTATAATCCTGATTACTTGGATCATACCCTACTACAAATCTACCCAATAGATTAGGTCTACCAGACATACCATCACAGAATGCCCAACCATCTGGAGGAGTAGTACCTGAAAACATAGCGATTAATCCAGTGGGAACTGAAGAAGCCGAGTTTTTAATCATTTCTATAAGCTCATTCTTCAGATTAGTAAGATATTCTTGTAGATTAGTTATACCATTAGTCTGGTCATCTTTACCTCCGAATCCTTCCAGTACATGTTCTACTCTTTGAATAGAATGGGTCATGATCCCATTGTAGGCTGAGTTAAAGGGTAGTGGTTGAGGGAAACAACCTCCATAAGGGATGATTGCATAGTTTTCTGACTCCTTCGTATTAGCATCAGTACCAGAACCATATACTCCAATCAGTACCATGGTATTCTTACTATTTCTGTAGGGTTCACAAGCACCCTCTACCTGAGAATTAAGATAGGTATAATTTAATTTCTCATGTGAAGCAGGATTATTCTTTACTATATCCCAAGAGATTTTGTCTTCTGCTAAGGGATAGTAAGGATTCTGTGATTGTTTATACAGAGTATATAAGCTTTCATAAGATGAAGACCAATATGCTACGAAAGTAATAGGGTTTTCAATTGGTTCTGATACTTCTTGATGAACTGCGAATAAGAAGATATCTGAATTAGCCCCTTGAGCACCTTGGATATTATCTACTACTATCTCTTCATCATCAGAGATGAATATATAACCATCCCTAGAAATACATCCGAAGTTTATCTGAGGTGATTCTCCATCTTCAGAATTCTTTACCATATATCTAGCAGTAATTCTATCTGCTACATCATTCTTGAATACCTTACCATTTTCTGCTTTAGCTTGAACTGATAGCTTATTACCAGATACCTTAACTGAGCCGAATCCACAGAATGGGCCAAGAGCAACAGGGGCAGCAATTGCTTCTGCTGCCTCCTTAGATTTAATCAAACCCTCATATTTAAAGTACGTTTTCATTATTACTATTGTTTTTAGATTGTTTATAATTCCTAGATTGTTCTGACATATCCTTGAAAGCTTCAGATAAGTTATTGAACTTCAAGGTTACTATAGACCAAAGTATCTTCCAGATACTGTATCTCTTTTCTACTCCGTGTAATGTACATATATGACCATAAATAGAATCCACTTCGAATCCATAACATACTACCAATACGGTTATAGATACTACTAGGGGATCTAACCCATAGGGTTCTCCAATAGCCTTACCAAGAACTGCTCCCATTAATAAGTAACATATATAATCTATTATCTTATTAAAAGTTCTTCTTCCAGCTCTGGATTTTCTAATGGGTATGCCCTTTAACTTACTAGCATTCATTCCAAACCAGAAGTCAGCAATTATCAATATGAATGCTAATAGGATCATCCATCGAAGGTCATATAACAATTGAAGACACTCTGTAGCAAAAGCTACCGTAAATCCTTTAGATACTATAGATGTAGTGGATGTTTCAGTATACATGTCGTAATATTGATTTATTCCTGAGGTTTCGGTGTTATTCTCCATGCTGTATTTTCGGGTATATCTATTTCGAAAGTTTTACTGCTAATATCATCAGAGTTCCAAATCAATTCATTTGGTTGTACATCAAAAGCTAAAGTAACTTCAAATGTACACCTTACATCGGTTTTGTTAACAGCTTCAAATATATAAGTACCAGGATTAGAAGTTCTAAATTCATAAGGTACTGGATGTGAATCGGCTTGACCCACTAATCTTACATCAGTTATAAAATCCTTATGATTAGAAGAACATACCACAGTGGTATATACTTCTCCTTCTCCTTGCCCACTTAGAGTAGCTCTTTCAGGACTACAACTTATCTTAACTTCAAGATTATAGTCTTTGATTACTAATGTAGCCTTCTTGTCTTTATTACCCTTACCAACAAAGGTATAGGTACCCGCTTTATCTAAAGTAATAACTTCTTCGAATTTATACTCTGCTCCGGTTTCCATAAGTAATACTGAATCATATTCCTCTATTTCGAAAGGCATTACTTGAATAGTAACCGACTTACCTTCAGCAAGTTGATATGATACATTTACCTTCTGGTTATTTGGAGTATTAGCCCAATCCTTTGGAGATATCCAATTAGGATCTGAAGGATTTACTGCTTTGATATAAATATAGGGATCTCCTGGTTTGGTATAACTATATACTAACCAAGTAGTATAAACTGAAGGATCTCCCTTACATACAGCTTTATAACTTCCCGGTTTATTGCATGAATAAGTAGCACTAGCTTTACCATTACCAGATTTATTCAAGGTAATATCGGTTAACTTAGTATTATCACAATAAATACTAACTCCATAATCTATAAGATTATCAGGATCATCAGAGGGAGTTACTGATAAGTAAAGTTCTTGATTTACAGATCCACTTCCCATCTCTAAAGATAAAGTTTGATATCCTTTAGATAAATGATAAGTGAATTTAGAGATACTGGTATATACGGTAAATATTCCTATACCATCAAAGTTCTCTAAATTATCCTTAGTACAAGCAAACTTATAAACTCCAGTACCAAATATTTGGAAAGTATCCCCAGATTTATACCTAGTATCATCTTTACCAATCAAGTAACATTCCAAACCTTCCTCATCATAATCATCTTCTATAGTTAGTATGGTTTTAGCTAAACTAGTTACATTACTTGATAGCTTGAATTCTTCTGGAGTACATTTAACCTTGTATTTATTAGGTTCTCTAGTAACAACCAGTGAAACTCTTTTTACTGGGTATTCTACAATCTGGAATTCATAAGTACCTGGCTCTTTAAATTTATAAGTTGAACCAGAAGGCTTAACTTCAGTTTCCCCAACCAATTGTATATTAACTGGAGTCTGTTTACCTTCTTGATAAAGAGTAGCTGTAACTGTAGCCGATACCTCCTTATTAGTTGGTGTAATATGCAGTGTAGTTGGATTAACCGATATATTATAGGATTTGACTACTTCCTTTAATTTTACATGAACTTGGGTAACTTTAGTCGGGTCCCCCACACTTCTAAAATAATAAGTCTGATTACCTATAGTGGCATTAAAAATAGTGCCATTTTCATATTTCTTGTAACCCCAAGTATTACCATCTCCAGATACCTGATACCTTAAGTCGGCATTTTGATAATTACTAGAGACTGTAACCTTAATAGGTACAGAGGTTATATACCCAGGCTGAATAGTGTTTATATTTGGGTCTACAAAATCGGCTGTTATCAGATAATTATCATTTATATTAAAACCATAATCAATAGTAGCTCCTACATGATAAGGCTTAAATCTATCGATTATATTTTCTATAGCTTTTCTGAACTCTATAAATTCTCCCGAGTTATTTGAATAGCCATGTCCCGTTATATGGAAGGTTACATTGATACATTGACTACAACCGTAAATGTTATCAAAGTTAGATTTATCATAATACTGATCTTGGTCAAAGTAAGGATGTGTTTTTAACCAACCATCATAACCTGATTTAGCGGGGTCATCAATGGTACAGTTTAACCCATACATTCGGAATAATATTTCAAAGAACTGAGAAGTACCTCGTATCTTTATCAGAGATATAGAATACTTGAGTAAATCTCTTATCTGTTTAGTAGTTAAAGCTAAAGCTCCTTTCTTAGGTAAAATCCATTTAGACTTAAGGCTATTTAATTCAGCTTCACTTAACAGACCATTATAATAAGTTTTAAAAGCCCCTTCATCAATATTATTCCACCTTGCAAAAGGTAATTGCCCAAAGCTTTCCCAAAGGTAATTCAAATAAATCTCTGGGCAGGTATCAAAGTCAGTTATTCCTAGTAAACTCTCAATATCTGCGGATATATTATCTTGAAAATAACTTCCACAAATTTCTAGGAACCTTTCTAAGATACCCTTTCCATCTACCTTATAAGTGTCTTGGTCTTTATATTCAAAAGGTAGGAAATCTATAAGTTTCTTAAGGTCTATCATATTAAACAGTTTCGTGAACAGTTAAAGTTAATTGAGAAGATTTCTGGAATACAGGTAAGTTATATCCAGGATCTTCATAATCCATATTAGGTTCTGAGATAGTAATAGAATAACGATATCCCTGTTGATAGCCATTTGCTTGTATGTCCAAAGAGAAAGTGATACCATTATTTTTATCAGTGATGTTTATAGTACTACCTACAGAGCCAGTAGTTTGGAATCCTCCACTTGAAGCTTTTACAGTGTATGAATTGCTTCCAGTAAAGTTTATAAAATAGGTCATGGACCCATTAGCTTTCTCTAATTTAAACTGACCAAGAAGTAATTCCTTGTTACCATATATGGTAACAGGCCAAGGTTTAATATAGAACTTCTTGATATGTAAGTAATCTACCGTAGATAGGTTATCAATCAAAGCATAAATATCTGAGATTCTTACTTTGCCCCCAATCTCGGAGTTCTCAATAGAATAAGCATTGTATAAGGCATTCAGAACTTGAGCTTGGATTTCGTTGGTCTTATAAGATTTCTTACCGGTTACTTCTATCTCTAAGGTTATATCTACTAATCCTGCAGATTTAACTTGAAGCCAAGTAGTTAAGGGGGCTCTCTGTGATAGTTGGGTATAAACCTTGTTTATCATAGCAGAATCAGCTACTCCACCATTATCAGCACTGATATATACTGTAAGCTTTCTTCCACATTCATAATCTACGGCAGCTTTATTTACTCCATCTATTAGCATAGCTAAATCTACGAAGTCCTGTTTGCTTACAGCTACTCCAAGAGTTTTAACACTCAAGGGTATATGTTCTTTTAACATACCAAAGTTCTCATAACTAGAACCTCCTCCTGCAGCATATTGATTACTAGTGGTAGCCTCAGATATAGAAGCTTTTACTATGGCTGGAGTTTGTACAATAGAACCAGCTGGTACATTACCTTGAATACCCGTGGTGATATAGAAGCTTGCTGATGTTACCTTTTGACCTGCAGAAGGTATAGAACCAAAGGTACCATCTCCAAATACTATTACGGCAACTTGGCTAGCATTGACAGTTACCATAAAATGTTTATCTGAAGGTTTAGAATAAGCAAAGGTATCTACTAAAGTCCAAGTAGTTCCATCGATGGATAATTGCATTGTACCATGCTCATAGTATTTACCATCGGGTAATTTACCTATTGTGATTTCGGGTCTACCTTCGGAGGGTATTACTAATCCTGACAACCCAGACTGATTATATTTCTCATGTTGAATCAGGGGTATTTTACAAGTAGTAACATTAGCATACCAAGTTACATCTCTAGCAGAAAGCCAGGAGTTACCGTTAACATCTGTAAAAAGAGTTTCTTTTGGGATAGTTAACCTAGAAGCAATATTACTACCTGTAAGATCGCGGGTTAGGATTACATCTACTGAAGCAGCTACTGCTCCCCTCGGATGATAATCTACCAATAAGCCATGCTTTACTACACTATCATAACGCCGAGCCGTAGATAAGAAAGATTCCCTACCCACGTTATCAATGTAATAATGAAGTACTTCAGCAATAGCTGCAAACAAAGATAGGATAATTATCAGAATATTACCCTCGGAATAATCCGTGATAAGAGTCTGACCATTCTTATCCTTGATAGTAGTAAGAGATTCGATCAGCTTAGCTTTAATCTGTTGAAAGGATCTCTGATAAGGGTTTAGCCATTTATTCGTTATCATATTAGTAAGGTTTTAAAATATTTTCAGACCTATCATAACTAATACCCAATACCTGTTGGCTACCAGTTTGATTAATTACATAATTCATTTCGATGAAAAGCTTGGTACCCTCTAACCTCATATTCAGGCTTTTAAAAGTAATCCTAGTTTCATAGGTAGAGATAGCTTTCTTTAAGAAGTCTTTTACCAAGAAAGCTAAAGCCTGGGTATTGGGTTCTTCTATACATTCCCATAGCCTAGTACCAAAATCTTCTTGCCTGAATCTTTGACCTATATCATACCAAAGGAGAGCGGATAGGTTATTATGAACAAGTTCAATATCTCCATTTACTGGATACCAACCTTTCTCTCCCTTTTCATTCTCAGTAATCCATATTGGAAACAAAGGACCAATACCGATAATATTAGTGTATAAGTTATTTGCCATTAGTGTACAAATTTAGAATCCTCATAATCTGTTTTATTAAAAGTAGAAAATGGTTTCGTGACTGGAGTAATAACAGGTCCACTAACTGCAGGTCCCGATTGAATACCAGAGTGGGTATGAGAATTATATTGAGCTTTTAATGATTCTATCTCTGAAACTAATTGGTTTAGTTTCTGGGTTAATTCATTGATATTGATTATACCATCATTATTACCTTGGTTCACTATAACCTTTGAGGCATTCACATAGGCTTGAGCTTTAGAATTTATACTTACTGGGCCTTCAGCATAGATAGTAGCAGACCCATATAAGTACATCTTGAGTGATCCATCTTTATCATTTAACCAGATTCTATTCCCATTAGGTGTAACTATACCCATAGTATCAGGATCATCCAGGATATCGGGTATTTGGTTTTGAGCCCAACCATGATATTCCCATAGAGGTTTACTGGGATCTCCATATTCAAAGGTAATATATACTATATCACCATTCTTAGGAGCCATCATTTTAAAACCAGACCCAGTAGATCCATGTTGACCCTTTGAATAAGCCCAGAGTACTATTCCTCCCATTACTTCAGGTATAGCCACTTTTATACGATTCATATGATCGGGGTCTGTGTTATTAACTACCATGGCCCTGTACACTGAATAGTATCTTCCCAAGGATTCTAATCCTTGTTCAGTTATTGTTTTTGCTGATTCATAAGCCATATCATTCGGTTTTAGAAAAGTCTTGGTTCATCTGTTTAATAATGTAATCTATATTGAAATTATACTTTCGATATACATCTTTGGTAGCTTCTACCTTTTTACGTTTAACATTAGTAATGGTAACTACGTCTTCTCCATCTTTACCTGTAGATTGGTATACAGTTCTTTCTACTTCTATGATACCACCATTACCTTTAGTAGGAGTATTAGCATTCTGTTCCCTATAGATAACCATATCTTGAACAAACTTTCTTTGTTCTTCGGTATTACCATCCAAGGCTTTGAAGGCTTCATATTCTGCCTTAGTGGCATTTATGGTAAAATCAGAAGAATGAGCATCCCCAGCTTTATCTTTACCTACATCGGTAGTTCCTTGACTTCTGGCATTATTAGATACTACATCTTGAGTATTAATATTACCTGCAGCCACTTGAAAACCAGCAGTTCCATTATTCCTAACTAATTCTAAGTCAGTAATATATCCTGTACCAGCATCCATTCTATGAGTACATTTCTTTATATACCAATATCCTGACCACCTTTTACCAACGTTCAAAAGTTGAAGTACCATGGAAGTTTTTAATGAGGGTCTTCCTACTACTTGCATTTGGCATACTAACTTTTTCTCAGTTATCTTTAAACCGCCATTAGCATTTATCCTCATTGCTCTTTCTCTATTACCTACTCCTCCAGTTCTATCATATAAGTTAGTAAGAGTTTTCCAAGCAGGTACTTTCAAAAGCTGTTTTACTTTTTTGAATACCTTTACTCTGCTTCGATAATACCCGTGATTATCTCCAGGGCCTCTACCAGCTTGAACCGGATTATAAGTTTGAGGGTAATAGGATTCTTCATGAAGAGTTAAAGGATAGACAATGATATTTGGGTCTTCTTGCATTTTAGCTAATCCCTCCTGAGTTTTCCTTTTCTCGGCATTTAGTTCAGTCATACTATTCACACGACTAGAAGACTTTAATTCCCCAGAAGAATATGAACGAGGATCTTCCCAAACTTCAGTCCATACCTCAGTGTATTTATTTTTGAATACGAAATTTAAACCCTGGTATACTTGTTTCATTGCAGAAGTAAGGTCCATTCCTCCTGCTACTAGTGCATCAATAGAAGATTTTATATTAGTTAGTTCTCCTTTAGTATAAGCTTCCTCTAGCATTTGAGAAGTAGCATCCCTTAATTCTGTATCGGACATAGACTCTAATCCACCACCTGCATCTAAATAACCAGTACCTTTAGCATCATATTCTTTCTTAGCAGATTCAGTCTTTAGTCTTTGAGCTTGTTTTTTGGAAGCTAATTCTTCATCTAAGGATTTCAATCTGTCTTCTTTCCATTTCTCTACTTTACTATCAACATTGGGTTTTAAAACTTCTGGGGATCTATGAAACAATCCTGGGCTTTGTACATCTACTGTAGATAGGGCATCCAATTGTAGTGGGTCATGTAGGATCTCATTTTGTTGATCATCAATGTAACTTACCTGGATTTGCATTTGCTTATCCTCAGGTTTTATAGTATTACCCACCTGCATCATCTTCTGCTTAGTAGATCTTTGAGTAGTAAAAGATACTCTTAATACCTCTCCGTTTTCAGCTTGGAATATGTAGGTATGATGAGGAGGTTGTTGAAACTTACGATTATGTATGTAAATTACTCCATCTCTACTATCCACATACCAAGGCCCATTACCATAGGCAGCCATTTTAGCTTCTAGTTGAACTAGAACATTATTACCTATTGTACCTAAGTTAGAATTAAGTACTTCAGCTAAATCGTCTGGCATACCAACTTGACCTATGCCACTAAATTGATTAGCATACAGAATGGTACCCTGTACTTCGGGAGTAACTTCTGTTGGTACCTGTATAGCTTCATAAGCTTGATTACTTATTATATTTGCCATTACCCAAACCTTTCTATTATTACTCCAACATTTAATCCGCATCCTGAATCCAAGAATTTAACCATACTATCATCGGTATCCTCAGTGGGTTTATGAGGTGGCATAAACCTAAGATGATTCGTGCCATCAATACATTTGATAGTTATATGGGTACCTGTAGAATCAAAGATACAATCGAAATCTCTTACTTTGATATTTATAGCTGGGCTTGATACAAATGTACCATCACTAAAAATATATCCCCACTGTAAAAAGATATCTCTATTTTCCTGTAAAGCTTCTACATCTACAGTATCTGGATTACCAGTATCAATATTTATTGTAGCTAAGTTTTCTTTTTCTTCGTCATACACATATGACCAGCTACTTATATACGCTCCTAAAGGTATACCAGTAAGAGGGTTCATAACTGGTATACCTTGATTATCAAAAATGGCTAGGTAAGGAGTACCTGTGCCTTTATATAATATGGGATTATTTGCTTTAACTTCCATAAGCCGGTATCATTAATACCATTCCACCTTTTAATTCAGTGAACGGATTTATTATGTTATTATACTCAGCAATAATATACCATTTACCAGAATCTCCATAATACCTATAAGCGATATTCTGTAGAGTTTCACCCTCTTTCAGGGTATGCTGAAAGTCATTGGGAGAAGAGGGTATAAGTAATGGGTAGGATTCTAAAGAATAATCCCCATCTCCATAATTCAGGGTAAATCCATTATCGTATGGACTTGCTCCAACTAAATAAGAAGTTATATCCATGGTTACTTGATTTTATCGGTTGTAAAAATACCCACAGTCTTTTCTGCAGCTTTACTTTTAACAATATCCTCATAAGATAAACTATATGAGCTTACTCGTTTGAATATTAATTCTTGAGTAGCAGTAGCAGGATACAGATTTAGATCTTCTCTTATATCTACTGAGCCTCTCATACGTTGTCTAGAAGCATTTCTAAAATTAGAAAGAGAATATGTGGCAGAAGTAAGTATATAATAATGACCTTCAAAAGTATCAGAATTTCCCCACTGAATCTGTAAGATTGGAGGAGCTGCTTGATAGGCATTGGATTTACTCCAGGATTCTAATAGCCTACATTTAGTTAATACTTCAGCAGGATTATCCGGATCATCACAGTACCAAGATACATTGAATTGTACAATATCTTCTGAACCAGTATAATGATACATAGGAGTATTTCTACCCATAGACTTAATGGTGGCCCAAGTTGTTTCTCCTCTAAAATCAAAGCTCAGAGGTCTATTCTGTAAAACAATATATTGGTATGGGCTAACATTAGTATTATATATGATTACCTGATTCAGTTTTCTTATATCTTGGCTTACTCCATAAAGTTTATTGTTTTCTACTACAGTCCTACCTTGAGCAGGATCATCTTTGTCAATCTTAAGATTTCCATGCTGAAGTTGTAATCTCCTAATGCTTTGAAGAGAACTGTTAAGTACTGGGTTCTTGGAAGATCTTTCTCTTTCTCCCAAAGCTCCATTAGGATTAAACAATTTACCTCTAGGAGCAGTATCCTTAGGTAAACCTGAAGTTAATCGATTAAGGTGTATCTTAGCTCTCCATAATTTATTTAGGGGACCGGTAAGTACTCCAGCAGTATCTTGGGTAAGATTATTATATTTCTTAACAACCTTACCTGCTAGTTTTCCTAATATTCTTGCCATAATTTAAGGTATTAATCCAATTTGAGTAGCATAATTAACTCCTAAAGTTTCACCTGGAGCTACAGAACCAACAGGAGCTCCATCAATAGTAATGTTAACAGTACCATTAGGTTTATCATTCAGTAAAGCTGCCCTGATAGCTCTTGCCATTTTCTCGGTTAAATATTCATCACTAGTTAGAGTTTCCTTTGATAGATTAGAATCAGTGTTCTTGTTTAAGGAATCTATTAACCTGGGTAAATAATCTGCTACAAGAGGTAATGCTATACCAATGGCCATTCCCCAAGGGCCTCCCAAGAATCCAGCCAATCTACCGAATAAACCTTTCATACCTAACCTAGCTACTGCAGGTCCGGCAGTAGGAGTAGGCGGTTTAGTAGTACCTCCCCCAAGTCCTCCCAATGTTGGTCCGGGTATTCCAAACTTCCTAATACGTTTACCATCAGGCCCATACCAACCTCCTCTGGGTCCAGCAGTCCAACCGAAAGCCATTGCCTTTTGAAGGTAATATTGTTCCCTCATAATCTGAGTGATATGTATTAATCGGGTCTCCAATACTGCAGCTGCAGCTGCAGACTTACTAACTCCACTTGCTGTAGCCTGAGATTGGGTATTGGTTTGTTGCATATAAGTAGAAAGCATTCTGCCAGTAGCAGCTAGGTACCTATAGCCATTTACTACTAAAGCCGTAATTGAACCCCAAGCTAATGCTTTAACTACTATCTGACCTCCTATAGTACCAGCTATTCCTTGTACCCATTGGGATATCTTAGTGAATACAGTTAATATTGGGTTAAAGACGTCGGCTAAAATTGACCCTATATTTACTACTAAGTTTTCAAAGTTAGATTTGAAAGCTTCAATGATACCCTGTGGAGTCTTCAATCTTTCCTCAGTAACCTGTTCTACTATGCCGGAGTTCTTATCATATTGTTCTAAGATCTTAGTCATCTTATCAGAACCCGACATCATATTTCGAATCTGATTAGAGATATCACGAGTACCTCGAACTCCGAAGATATTATAGAAAGCTTTAGTTCTTTCCAGAAGGGGTTTATTCATAAGAGCTTCTCCAAACTTACGATATACCTTATCTAATCGAATAAGATTACCCTCGGCATCAAAGAAATCTTGTGGACTTAAACCTAAGCTAGTTAATGCACTAAACCCTTTCTTTTTCTGGTCGGCTAAAGAAAGTTGCAAATAACGAATCATATTTGCTAATGCAGTACCAGCTGATGAACCCTGAATACCCATATCTCCCAATACACCAATAGCTGCAGCAGTCTGTCTTAAATCGTATCCTGCATTAGCCATGTCAGCTCCAGCATAGGTAATGGCTTGAGCCAAATCTGTAAGAGACATATTAGCATTAGTTACAGCAGTATACAAATCATCAGTAACCTTAGTAGCTTGTTGAGAAGGTATAATATACATTGACATGATATTAGTCATCAAGTCAGCTACACCTCCTTTACCTCCCAATGGTTGACCAAGGATAGATGCTAACTTAGCAGCAGGCCCAGTCATATCCTTTATCTGTTCTACTGTATTACCTGCCATTGCTAAGTACCTCTGACCAGAAGCGATATCGGCAGCAGTCAAGGGAGTAACAGCATTGACTGCTTGAGCTAATTGCATCATTTCAGTTTGTTGCTCAGCTGTAGCTCCTGCAATCTTTGAGGCCATGAATATAGTATCTTGTACCTTGGCCGAATACTGATAAGCTTCTGCCATGCCTCCAAGGAATTTCATACTGTTTTGTACAGCATTACCTGCACTCATCTGAATAGCCCTGTTCCAGTCATTCATATCATTCATCATATTGTTGAATGATTGTGAAATTTTACCGGTTTCAGAGCTAAACTTATCTCGGAGTACCATTGATACCCCGACTTCTACTAAACTTTTTGTATCTCCTATCATGTTGACATTTTCTTCTTCATTTGTTTATAATAATTCTCAGCTATGAGTAGGAATTTCTTTCTTTTACGAACGGGTAGACACAAAAAGGTGAGATAGTCTAAGACTATCTCAGCCCGAGTAATGTATATGTAATCTTCCTCTAAATTATATCTCCCGTCAAGTAGAAAAAATCAGGAGCAGCCATAATTGGGTAATCCATCATGTTCCCAGTTTCTGGATTTTCGATTTGAGTATATCCATGGAAGATTGGGTCTACTGTATTTACCAACCGATGAATTTCTGCCATATCCCTTGATGAGAATAGAGAGAAGTTTTCTACTTTCTCAAATTTATCATCCACCTTTAACTTAAGGTTACGAAGAAGAAGAGTAGAGTGTCGAGTAAGTTTACTTGGTGAAAGCTGAACCATCTGAGACTCTTTTTCTCCATCCATCAATTCAAATTGGATTACCTTACCTGAGTTCAATTCCTCTGTATATTGCATAAGAGTAAATCCGTCTTCTCCTTGTCTTCCCGGGTAATAGGGAATGGCATTAGGTTTTTCATCTAACTCTTGTTCTGTAGGAAGTACTGCATAATCGAAAAGAAATTCTCTCAAGTCCTGAGAGTAAGTTACAGAATCCTTGTTATCCCATTTATAAGTAAATTCTACTTCCTCTCCCAAAGAGAAGATTCGAGAATTAAATAGGATACAGTATCTATCCAGCAAGGGTAACTTAAGAGCATCCTCTATGGTTAATCTACCTGACTTAGTAGCATTCGTTTTAACTACTATTGCTGAAATATACTTGGTAAGATTCATAAGATTCTTTGAATCTACCGGGTTGGTGATAATTTCTTCATCTTCACCATTCTGCTCTCTGATTTCAAAAAGTCTACCAGAAGGAGCAGTGAATACTAAGGTTCTTAGTGTCATATCCATTTTATCTAATTTTTAAAAGTTCATAATTTCATAGTAGCGGTAAGTATCAACAAGAAAGGGGTGAAACTCCTTATCTAGGAATCCCACCCCTCCACCTAAAACTCTAGTAAGAAAATGACTAAGAGAGTTAATACTTATCGCAAGTACCGACAGAAAATTCTATATTTTCTATTGTGTTTTCTGAAGCCATACGATCTAAGTCAAGGCCAGTTACTTTACAAGGCCAAACTTCTTCAAGCAGCCAAGTATTTAGGACAGATACTCCATCTTCTGCAAGTTCATTTACAATGGCAGTTTCCCAATATTCACTAGGAACTAACCCACCTCCAGCTATCATATCTTGGCAAGAATATAACCAATCTTGAAGCCAGGTATCTGAACCAGCAGTAGTTAAAAGTTTCTCTACTACCAGATTACCTACGGTAACTCTACCGGCAGTTTTTACATCTCTGTTTACATCACCATGAGCAACCTGGTCAATCTCAATATCTGGAAGTTGGCAAGTCTGGAATAGATATGTATTGATAGGATGTTTTGGGAAAGAGATGCTCCATAGGAATTTCTTTCTAGGATTCTTTACTTTTGCTCCCATGTTTTATGATTTTAATGTTATTCGTTTTCTGAAATATTAACTGATTTAGAAGCTGCATCGATTACAATGTTAATTGTAATTTCTTGCATAGGAACAATATCCTTATACTTCAGGATTACTTTATATTTACCCTGACGGACATCAGCTTCATTATTTACGGAGAGTTCTGAATAAGAGCCAGCATCTTGGTCACCCATCCATATATACTCTGACATAGCATTTTCATCTACCAGATTATCTAGGATTGGTTTTACCTCAAGATAGATATTCTTCCAAGTACCCCAGATATTGGGCTCTTCCAAATACTTATTCAATATAGGACGAAGAGTCTTCTTCAAGTACAAATTCAACCTTACAATTGAAAGGAATCTTTCTGAATCTTGTTTTACTTGAGAAGAGAAGCAATGCCATAACATGGTTTGTTTACCAGAAGACGGAGTATCTTTGATTACAATCATGTTGGCATACATCTGAGCCAATTCGTTTAGTTCATTATAACGAGAATCACTACCATAGTTAGGACTTACTGGGCCCTGACCATCATAGATTACTCCACGGTTCATACCGGCAAATGACTTCCAAGGTCCATAGTTAGAAGCAGAAGTATCACCCAAACCGAAGATGGTACCCAATACATCTGAATTAGTAAGTAACCCGAATTCATTGTAGTACTTGATACCACCTGCAAAATAGGCCGCATACTTAGAATTACCGATACTATCCAAACAATTATTAATCCAAGTAATAATGCTCTGCTTATTTCTAGGCTGAGTTCCCTCAGAATAATGGGTAGTATATTTAGGTACTTCGATGTAATAGGTATATTCTTGCAATTCAGTACACATATCTTTAGCAGCCTTATGTACTTTTAAAACATCTTGATCTGTTTTCAGATGTTGATGAATATGAGAACAAGCTAGCTGATAAACATCTGTATAATCTTTTACCAAATCCAGAGAAGCAATCCATTCATCTGCAGTTGGGTCAGCACCAGCAGTACCCAGTGTACCATTGAACATAGTCTCAGTAGTGGTTGCTTCTTTACCTCCAACTTGGATAGTTAGGGGATTCTCGGTTTGATCAATTGAAGTCTGAAGCCAAGCTACCAGGTTTTCGAAAGACTTAATCTTATCGGTAGTGGTTACCATCTTAGGTTCCAGGTATGCAGAATTACTAGCAAAGTTGCTTAAAGCCAGGTAATCTACAGAAGTTTTATTCTGAGCATCCTTAGTTTTATAAGTAATTACCGGACCTGATTCCAGGATAGAACCATTGGCATCATATATGTTATAAAAGATGGTATTCACTGATTTAGAAAAACCTACTTTAAAGGTTTCTCCAGAACCAATAGGATCACCATACCCTTTAGTTACCAAACCAAAGCTTACATTAGTACCTCCAGAAGTAAATTTCATTACTTCAGAAGCTTGAACTTCTCCAGGTATAGCAGAAGCTAATTCAATCTCATCTTCTTCTAATACTCTAGAGTCTTCTGCTTTAGTAATGGTACCCTTTTTAGCACCTGCTCCCAATACACGAATAATTCTTAGCTTAGAACCTCCTACTAAAGCTTTCTCTATGTTAGATACAGAACCATCAGGTACAATCTCTTTACCAAATATTCTTTGGAATTGAGAGAAAGAAGTGATTAATTCTGAAGGATCATCATAGGGACCTTTTTCAGTTCTAGCCAAGAAACATGATACTCCTAAAAGAGGAGTAGTCTGTTGAACATTGTTGTTCTCGAATTTAAAAACAACGCTTGGTGATTTTGACATATCCTTGTGTTTTATAGGTTATACATTAATTTAATTAATACCAGTAAGTATCGTTACCTTACTGGTATTATTAGAAAATTAATCCTCTTTATTCTTAAATAAACCTCCGATAGCCTTAATCACATCATAGAAACCACATCCTGATAAACCAGCAGCTAATCCATAAATTAATACCTGGTAGAAAGGATAGTTTTCCAATAATGGTGTAAGTTGTAATCCCCAAGCTATAAGACATACAAGAATACCTACTAAGGCAGATATACCAATCTTAGCAAGTTTGTTGTCTTTGATAGCTGGGATTACCTTTAGTATCTGAGTAACCAAAGATGATACCAAAGTTACTATACCCGTAAAGGTACCCAGATTGATTACGAACTCTGAACCAGTTGAAGGTTCTACTTCTGCAGCAAACAATGACACTGGTAAAATGAGTGCCATCAGCATAAACACTAACTTTTTCATTTTAGTAAATTTTTGAGTTAAACATGTATATTGAGATTGAGCATCTCCTCGTCCTTTTGGTATTCTGGTCCTAGTAAAAGACTTATATCTTTTATAGGTATTAGATCCCCCATTTCTACCAGTTTTTCTGGTATAATACCATCCTTACATACATATTGGTATACCTTTTCCAATAATCCATGGGATTCATCTGGATGATCATAGAAATTACCAATTTCTATAAACAGATTCCCAGTAGGAGCTATCCTACCTTTATCCCATTCTTCTAAATCATTGAAGTAAGGTCTTATATATCCCCTAGTGGGTAATGCTTCATGAAGAATAGAGTGAAGTAATCTCATATCATTCTGAGTAGTTGCTACCAGATGAATATCGATAGTGATATCCTTGGTTTCATACGGGAACTCTGACATCTGATAATTGCCTGCCTCTAATTTATCTCCAATGATATATTTCTCTACTCCAATATCTCCAGGATAATAAGCAGTGCTTTCTATAGTTATCCTTGGACAAGTTTTAGGACCTCTTACCTGGTTATTACCTATACCAAATAAGTAAATGAACTTATCTATTGCTTCCTTATCTTCTTGGAATCTCTTTTCATTCTCTTGTGATAAAGGTAAATAATCCTCAGGATTAAGTCCCATCTTCTTTTCTAAGAGAACATTCAATAAGCATATATAGAAGGTTCTCTCTACTATCTCTTGTGAATTTACCATAATTACCTCCTATCTTATTTTCATTACATAAGCCAATACATAATATGGTGGCCTATTCTCATGAGGACTACCTCCTCCGGTTACTTGAGTATTTGCTGTATAACCTGAGTCAGGCCTAGTATGATTAGGGAATGGTCTACTATCAGCATTGTCTCCCCATTTTTCTTCTTTAAACATAATCTTATGACTATGTGGTGGTATTTGGTTTAGAGTAAGAGTTACTAAGGCCTGCCCACCAGTATTACCAATACGTTCGTATTCATAATTTCTTGGATCATATCCTACTACAAATCTACCTCTTAAGTCTGGAACACTTATATAACCAGCTTTAGTAGAAGCAGTATTATACTTATCTCCAATAGCTTTATATAATTCTGGGTATTCTGCTATACTTACTTGACTTCCATCACAAAGTACATAACCTTCAGGAACTCCAGAACCAGACCATAATTGGATAAGACCAATATCCCCTCCAGCAGTGTTCTCTTTTTTACCCTGTCTACAAGTTACAACTACAGTTTTACCTGATTCATCCTGTATGAAAATTACTTGGCCAAGTTTATCATTATGAGTATTATCGTTTAAGCTCATGATAAGAGTAGTACCAGAGCCAGATACATCTCCCGAGTTTTCCCTAGTATAATTTACATTAACTGGATCACCAACTTTCTTTCCATTGATTACCATTTGTTTAGTAGATACAATAGTAACCTCTTTACTTTCTCCTGTAGGCTCAAAGTATAATTCAGTGGGTGAAACTCTGAAAGTGTATTCATAATTGCCTTCCCCTTTCTTGTGGATAAGCTTTACTTCTTTAGTTGACCCATCTACAGCTTCTACTGTTAAGATCTGAACTATATCTTTGTCCGTAGCATTCTTTTCTTCTGGTGTTACCGTTATAACAGTCCTACCTGAACCTTGATTCTTGCTTATAGTGAATCCCATTATCTTCTATATATTATCTTCTATATTTCCTTATTTCTTTACGAAGTTCTCTTACTATAGTTTCCTTCAGAACCTTCTTACCACCAACTTGTTCGAAAGCTGGTGCCCATAGAGGTCTTGGAGGTAAATTACCACCTCTAGAACCATACTCTAACATGATAGCTACTTGGTTCAATGTTCTTTTACTAGTCCTATCACCCTTTCTGGTTTTCTTAAGGTTAGTAGGTATACCTACGTAAGTTCGATTCTTCTGTTTTACTATTTGTACTGATCTCAAATACTGACCCGTATAATTCAAAAGGGTATGCTCTCCATATCGTTTAATAGTATTAGCAGAGTGAGGATCCCAATGGGTTCCTCTTGGGGGAGTACCTGTTCTTAGGCATTTTTTCACAAGTCTGAGAAGTTGATTGCCAAATTTCTCAGTAGCTCTATCATAGGCATTTCTCATGATAGATGGAGTTTCGGCAATCAACTTCTCAGCTCTAGCCTGTTCTTTTGGGTCAGTATATATCTGTAAGTCTCCCAAGGGAGTACTTATAGTTATGTTTACTGACTTACTTGCCATCTGGATTTTCCTTCGGTTTATTCAAGCCAAGTGAATCCATCATAAGGTTTATGGCTTGCTGTTGTGATTGTAATACTGATACTACATCTTTCCTGAATGAAGCGAATTCTTCATTGAATTGACTACCATTAGTGGGCTCCTTGTTTTCAAACATAGCAAGGATATTATCGCATTCCTTTATTATGTTCTCGTATTTACCTACATTATTAATAATACCAAGAGCCTGTGACCTTTGCAATGATACTTCGTTTACAATATTACTTCCAATTAGAGTGTAGTACACATTGTTATAAATACCCTCATTCCCATCCGAAGGTAAATATACGGTTACTGTACCAATGGAATCTTGAAGAACAATTTCTATAAGATTAGAAAAGCCATCACCATTTTCATTAGCTCTGGGTTTACTTTCTCCTACCTTTACTACTTTAGCTCGGTCAAAGATTGGGTACATTGATCTTCTGTCTCTTTCTAGAGTAAAGACTAAATCTCCTCTTTGTAATGATTTAAATTTCATTTCTTCCATACTGCATTATTTTTATTGATTAGACTTAATCCCATTTGAACCATACTGGGATTCTGTTTCATAAATTCTACTAGGTTCAAGAAATTATAGTATCCATAGATATCTATCAGTCTTTGTGCTTCATCGGCTACTCTCTTTGCTACTTCTAAATTAGGAGCCGGTAGTTGCATTTGGAGAGTAAAGGTTTGTAGTTTATTATCTTCTTCCATGTTTCTTACTAGATTAAAACGAAAAAAGGGAAATACCCACTACAGGTACCTCCCTTTTCCCTAATCAACTTTAATGGAAATTATGCAGTTTTATTACCCAAAGCCTGTACTACCGAGTTAATAATGTTTTGATCTCTCTGAGCATCAACTACTCGATTATTACAACATTCATCACTATAACGATTACGATCCGCAACCACTACAGTACCTTCACCAGATTTAACTTCCATAATGATTTAGTTTTAAAGTTAATAATTAAATTTATCTATCAATAAATGTACTAGTGTTGTGTTTAGGATTAAATTGTCTAGGTGGGCCAAGAAACATCCCAATGATGTTTATTAATTCCCTCTTCAATCCTAAAGTTACCAACTGATAACCATAAACCTCTTACAGGATTATAGGCCCATACATAAACATTATCTCCAATCCCTATATCCTTAGTAGTACTTTGAAGAGAATTCACAGTTATTTTACCTTCTACTGAGTCTACTATAATACCCTCACGTATTAAGCTCATATCATACATAAAGTCAGAAGTATGAGGTAGATTAGCCGTATCAAATAATCCCCACCTATCTTGATCATTATTACCATTTAAAATATTTAAACTTAATTCCAATCTGAATCTATTAGCTTCTTGAGCTTCTTGAACTATTGTCAGAGTACAAGTTTTATTGGATTCTCCCTGAGTAAAGGTAATAATTCCTGTTCTAGATGAACTACTGTTATTAGTGGCTACCTTATATGTAGCCCCAGCACCTGAACCAGATATAGTAATCCAATCCACATTAGAAGATAAAGCCCAATTAAGGAATTGATTACCATTCTTCCTAGAATATACTCTTACAGGTCTATTGTATAATGAATCTGGACCTGATGGCCAACCAGAATAAGTAAGAGAAGTACTCAAAGAATCCCCCGAGTTTTCTCTAATACCAAACTCATAAGTTGAAGCACTCTGTTGTACAGTTTGTACTAACTCTCTATCTAAGCCATTAGGTTGATTAGCTCTGATTGTAAGAGTTCTGCTTGCAGGCTTTGAATGCTCAGGTATGGTAATAGTTACTTTAAAGTAATAACCACTCACATTAGTAATAGTTTCGGTTACTCCGGATGGCAAAATAAGAGTAGGTTTAATAGCTTCGGTAGAACTTAAAGAACCGTTAACATATATAGACCTATAACTTTTTATATAAAAAGAAATATTACCTCCTTTACCTTCAACAGTACCAATGGATAAAGTACTAGTTTTATAACCACTATTCTGTTGAGTACTATGTTCAAATACTATACCGCTACTAGGATAAGTTACCTCAGCCGAATTCTGTGTAATGGTTAAATATACAGGAGTTGCCGTATCATAAGTAAACTTAATCTTAAAAGTTCTAGGTGATGAGTTAGGGTTTGGTGCTACACTAATACTACATCCACTAGAAGTTTTACCAGAGATGGTAATATCAGATGAAGTTCCCTCAACTACTTCAGCTGAAGTATAAGTAGTTCTAATGTTTTCTACATAAGTTCCGTTTATATATTTATCATAATTGGCATTTACTGTCAATCTAAATTCTGAACCAGTTCCAGGTACATTTTTAGTAGTTGGGTCTATAGATAGGTGATCTACATAAGTTACTTGACCTCCTTCCTGAGAAATTGAGATAGTCTGGTCTGTAGCAGTTGGGAAATCGAAAGTAACCGTAAAATTTCTAGCAGAACCACTATTACTTGGGATAGAAATACTATTACCACTAATAGAAGCCGGACTAGAAACTCTTACGGTAGCAGTTTCTGATTCTGTATAACTACTACCTTGACCATTCCAAGTATAAGTTCTACTTGCACTCTTAGCAGTTACATTAGATTGACCTCCACTGTAACTGAAAGAAGTTTTATCTACTCTACAGTTATAACTCCATGAAGAATAAACTTTTCTACCTGCTGCCTGAGTAAATGTTGCCTGTAGGGTTTTACCCGAATACTTCTGAGTCCAAGTTACAGTGATTGATTTACTATTAGTAGATGTATTGTTGGGTACTATTCTACCTTTATTACCGTCGTAATCTGTAGTATACCAAGAACCTTCCGAAGTTTTAGTGACATCATTCGCCAAACTTTGAGAAATAGTAGTATTAACACCGTTTACTTGCTTAACTCGATTAGAAGCATATGAACCAAAGGGGTATGTACCTCCAGTAGCTGGAGCATTAAAAGAAGGATTACCATTCGGATCCCACTGGAATGTATAAATCCATTGCTCGGCATTGATATCCTCTAACTTGACACATTCATTGTTACCATAGCTAGCAGCATTACTAATTACAATAACCTTGTCAACATTGGAGTCCTTACCATTATTGAGTGCTAACAACTCAGCCTTGGTAGGGCACTCATTAGAGGTCTTACCAAGGCCGGTCTTATTCAGAATAGCACTCCAAGTTGCTATTTCTGCCATATTACTTATTGTTTAATTGTTTCTTAAAGTCTTCGAATTCTTTTCTCAATAACTTAACTCCTTCGAGAGCCATGACACTGAGCATTTCATATTCTACTACTTTTACTTTTACATATTCCTGACCATCTTCTCCGACGAAAGTTTCGAATCTAGATTGGTTAGGTACTTGAGAAGCAGGTATAGTATTCTCTGATACCAACAGAGGTTCAATTTCCTCTAAGCTCTGAGCAATAGTTCCCACTTGGTATTTACCATTCATCTTGAAGTGAACTGTAGGTATATTACAGATTTGGTCCAGAGTATGGTTCAAATTCTCTACTTGAGATTTTAATCTACCATCTGATTCCTTCCAGAAACCAGAAGCTGCAGTAGTTTTAGCAAATACTACTTGGTCTGTAGTAGCCAATCCTAATTGAGCTCTAGTTACATTATGAGGATTATCCCTTCTGTTTGCATGGGTACTTAAGTCGGTCTGAGCTTTTGTACCTGCAGCCTTAGCATCTGCAATAGCAGCAGCCTGAGCAGTAGATACTGGCATATCTGCTGGAGCTAAGTTCTGTACATTACCTAAACCTATCTGAGCTTTGGTTACATTGTGAGGGTTACTCTTATTGCCAATATGAGCATCTAAGCTTTCCTTGATTACTTTGTCAGAATCCTGGATTAATTTCTCTAATGCAGTTTTAGCAGCATCAGTATAAGCCTTAGCTTTATTCAAAGCATTGGTAATATCTCCATTCAGACCAGAGTTAAGTTTATTGAACATCTCCCGAGTCAATACTCCAGCTCGATTAGCATTAGCAGCTAAAATTTCTAATGTCTGTGTAGTAGCTTCACCATATACTCCATCAGCTTTAGTAGATTTACTAATCTGTACCCAAACTTTATCCGTATTCTGAACTACTCCTTTACCAGAAATTATAATAGTACCCGGGATAGAATCAAACAGTTTCTTATCTGCTGCAGTTTGTACACCTGCTAAGTCTTTGGTAGCAGCTGGGATAGGTTGATTATAAGTATTTACACTTGCAGTATTACCAAAATCTGAACAATCGAAATTTAATCTAACTTCAGTAGCATTTCTAGTCCAAGCTCTGTCATCCCGAATATGAGAATAAAACTTTAGATTAGCATTCAGAGATTTTCTCCAATCGGCTAAAGCTTTACCCTTACCTCCATCATAAGCAGTACCAGTAACTTCTCCAAGTATCAGTGAAGAAGTATTACTATCTACAAACTGAGTACCTGACCAACGGAATTGATAAGAGGGTTCATCCTGGGTAATATTCAAATATATCTTACCTGATTCTCCAGTAATAGGATTAGCATGATCTGGGTCAGAATATAATTTAATGTTGCTCAGCTTTCCAGTTTCACTGATATCATAAGTAGCATAAGCTTCGATAACATCATCAACATAAGAAGGCAATTGACTAGAGGGTACTAATCCATTACCATCCAAAGATGCAAATCCATTAGCCTTACCCTTAGTTGCTACGAAATCATCATGCTTCTTTTCTAAGTTATTGATATTAGTTTGTAACTTATTCTCAAGAGCAGTATCTGCAGCAGCTCTGGCTTTTTCTTCTTCCTGAATCTTTTGCATCTGAACCTGGTCGTATTCAGCACGAGCATCTGCCTCTTCTTTGATAGCTTGAGTAAATTTGGTGTCTAATGCCTGGTCAGCTGCTTTTCTATCCTCGATTTCTTGAGCAAGGGAAGCTTCGGAAGAATTCTTCAAGGCTTCAATGGCATCTTTTCTGTCTTGGATTTCCTTAGCAATCTGCTGGGGTAAAGTTTTATCCAACTTAACCTTATCAGCAGCAGTCATAGTACCAGCTTTAGTAGTTGAGGCTACTGGTAAATTAAAAGTGGTATTATCATCTTTATATATACCTTCGTTTACAGTTTTTCGGTTTACTGATACTGTAACTTTATTAGCATCTGAAGTTGCTCCTTCTCCAACTACTACAGTCTGAGGAATAGAGTTAAATAACTTCTTATCTGCTGCAGTTTGTACACCGGCTTTCTCAGCAGTAGAAGCGGGGATATCTACAGTGAAATTATTAGATTTCTGTATACCTTCATCGGAGTTATATGTACTTCTACTTATGTTAGTAGTAACCACACCAGCCTTAGGTGTATAACTAGCTCCAGTGATATAATTATTGGGCATAGAATTCCATCTCTTCTTATCGGCTGCCGACTGAAGACCTGCTTTAGCATCTGTAGAAGCAGGGATAGCAAACTTACGAGGCATAGGTTCTCCATAGAGATTACCTTCTCCTTTTACAGAACTCTTAAAGTTTACTTCAGCAGAAGTACCATTGATAACCAAGTTCGAATCAATTTCCGTAACCATAGTTAAGGGTAAAGCTTCTGAAGTTGCTTCTTCTTTCTGAAGACGTTCATCTAAACCATTAGTGATACCATTAAATTTATTCTCAAGAGCGGTATCAGCTGCTTTTCTATCCTCGATTTCTTTATCGATACGTTTACCCAGAGCATTATCAGCAGCAATTCTTGCAGCTTCTTCAGCATCAATATTATCCTGGAGAACTTTATCGGCAGCAATACGCTCATTACGTTCTGTAGTAAGGTCCTGAGTATTCTTGTCTACTTTAGCTTCAATACGAATATCCTCAGCCTTTCTAGCCTCAATTTCCGTATTCAATAGTTCCTTGATTTCAAGATAACCAGTATTCTGATTACTTTGTAATCCCTGAATTAATTCTAGGTTACGTTGAATATTAGCAGTATTCTTAGCAATTAATTCATCCTGAGCCTGAGCCTTTGTTAATAATTCAGAACGAGTTTCTGTTACGAAAGTTCTCAGTTCACTTACTGTAGCATTAAGAGTAGTACTTAATTCAGTAAACTTCTGAGTAACTTGTTCATCAGCTGCAGTTCTATCGGAGATTTCCTTATCTATAATACCTTTAAGTTCAGTCAGCTTATTAGTAATTGTAGTTGCAAAGTTAGGATCATCTCCCAATGCTTTTGCAATCTCTTCTAGTGTATCTAATACTCCAGGAGCAGAACCAATAACCTTTTGGATTGCAGCTTCTACTTGTTCGGCATTCTGATAGTTAGAATCGTTTTCCAACTGAGATACCTTAGTAATGTAGTTAGCAAATTCCTGGATATTATCTAACTTAGCTTTTAATAAGTCGGTAAAGTCATTTGAAGAAAGCTCTTTGCCATCTACTTTATCAACCTTTCGGTCATTCAAGTTTTCAACAGCCTGAACTCTATCTGATACTTCCTGAGTAATCTTATTCTCTAACAGAGTGTCTGCCTGAGTACGATTAAGGGTTTCGGTATCAATATTATTCTGAAGCTTGGTATCTTCTTGTAGTCTACTTTGAGCCTCATCATTGATATCTTTAGATATAGCTACCAAATCATCTTTGTGATTTTCCATAGCTGTAGTCAGAGAATCCTTAAGAGCTTGTTCAGCAGCCTTAGCTCTTTCTACTTCGGTTTGAATAGCAGTAGTGTTATTAGTTACTTTCTCCCTGAGCTCATCTAAAGAACCGGTTACTCCACTATTGAGGCTATCTATTCTGGTGCTTAAAGCATCATCACCTGCCTTACGATCTTTAATCTCCTGGTCGATTCGAGCATTGATTTTCTCATCTTCATTTGCCCGGGCAGTAGATTCAGTATTTATCAAGCCAGTGAACTTATTATCTAATAAAGTATCTGCTGAAGTTCTATCAGAGATCTCCTTATCGATATTCTGCTGTAAAACAGTATCACCAGCTTCTCTCTTTGAAACCTCAGTGTTCAAGTCGATATTTACCTTATCTACCTGAGACTTAAGATTAGTATCAGCATTGGCTCTTGCTTCAGCTTCTGCATTAACCATGCCTTTTAATTCAGCATAATCTTCAGCTTCCTTAGTAATCTGGTCATTTAATCTGTCAGTATTACGTTGGATATTTGCCTTGTTAGCATTTACTTCTGTTTGCAAAGCATCTATCTTAGCCTGAAGTTCATTTTTAACGGTATTTACCGCATCCTGAATAGATAAAGCCAATTCTTGTATCTTGGTAGCATTAGCAGTTACTCGAGTATCTAATGCAGCATCAGCAGCCTTACGATCCGTTTCTTCCTTAGTGATAGCAGCTTGTAATGCAGCATCGGCATCTTTTCTATCTTGGATTTCCTTATTCAGACTAGCTTGAATACCGTCAGTGTTACCAGTAATTTTATCTACTTCATTATCAACGTATTCTTTCAACTTAGCCTCAAGAGCAGTATCAGCTTCCTTACGGTCAGAAACTTCCTTATCTACATTAGCCTGTACCTGGGCATCAGCTTCTGTACGATTAGTAATTTCTTGATTCAACTGTTCGGTAATAGCAGCCAATTTCTTGGTAATTGTAGTTGCAAAGTTTGGGTCATTACCCAAAGCATCTGCAATCTCCTTCAAAGTATCAAGAACCTCGGGAGCTTCCCCAATAATCTTTTCAATAGCTGCCTGAAGATCTGCTTCAGTTTGATAACCAGCATCATTGATAAGCTGAGATATTTTTGTGATATAATTAGCATGTTCTTCAATGCCATCCAATTTAGCCTTGAGAATATCGGTAAAGTCGTTTTTAGTAAGAGAATAGCCTTCTCTTTTATCTACCTTACGATTATCTAAGTCTTTATCGGCAGCAATACGTTCTTGTTTTTCTTGTTCTAGTTTTTCAAGCAATTCGGTTTTATCTGTACCGGCCTGAGTTTTCAAATCCTCAATCTTATGGTCAAGGATTTCATCTTGAGCAATTCGAGTTTCTTTCTCGTTATCAATATTGTTCTGAAGTACAGTATCTGCATTCTGACGGTTCTGAGCTTCTTGAGTAATGTTCTGCTGTAAACCATTATCTGCATTCTGACGGTCAGAAGTTTCCTTTACAATCTGTTGGTGTAATACTTCATCCTGAGCAGTACGAGCTGCAGCTTCAGCATTAATCTTGGATTCAAGTTCTTGGTCTGCAGTTTTACGATCACTGATTTCGGTGTTCAGTTTAGATTCTAATGCTACATCTGCATTTGCTCTTTCTGAAGCCTCGGTTAGAATCTTATTATTTAAGTCGGCAATATCCCTAGTATGGTCTAACTGTACCTTATGAACAGCCTCGGTCAGTTTCTCATCAGCAGCTCTACGTTCAGCAGCTTCCTTATCTACCAATTCCTTAGCATATTCTTTAGCTTCAGTTAAGTTATTGTCAGTTTCTACTTCCAAATCACCAACCCGGTCTTCTACCTTTTGAATACGAGCATTGATTGCTTCTATCATCCTAGTAATATCTTGTACTACTTTAATGATAGTTGCATTCAACGTATTAACCGAGTTAACCAAGTTATCGTTCACAATCTTAATCTGAGAAGCTAATTCGTTTTCACGGTTCTTAGCTCTAGTTACCTCAGCTTCTAATTGAGTACGTAATTCAGTTAATCGGTTAGTGATATTGGTAGCAAAGTTCGGGTCATTGTTTAATGCTTCAGCCAATTCCTTTAATGTATCCAAAGCATCATCAGCACCATCTACTAAGTCATGTATATATTTCTCAACTTGTTCTTGAGTCTGATATTTCAAATCGTTTTCTAGTTGAGAAACTTTAGTAACATAGTTAGCATGTTCCTCAATTCCATTCAGTTTTTCTAGCAATTCATCAGAGAAGTTATTTTCTGACAAATCCCAACCTTCTTTCTTATCTACCTTGTTTGCAATTGATAAGAAGAATGCCCAGAACTCTTTAAGAGTTCCAACAAAACCATGAGCCAAAGAGTCATCATAATAACCCTGTAATAGCCGTTGGTCAATCTCTTCGCAAGTGTAGTATTTACTAACGTACATATGTATATATTTTAAGGTGTTACTTTATTCTTTCCCAATAACAGTTCTGAGTTATTACCACGGAAGTATTCTTTTTCTTTACCAGCAAAAGCATTTGGGATATCATCTGGATTATCTGGGTCAACATCTCCTCCATCCTCTATATCCCCAACTACTACGGCATAATCGGGTAATTTCCTAACTCTGAACTTAATAACTTGGCCAAAGCCTATATGAGGTATATCTTTATCCCATACCTCTCCAAAGTAATCTTGGTAATTTGATACGAACTTCATACCAGTCATAGATTGCATGGTAGTAACTGAATTACCAGTACCAGGCATTTCTATGTGAACTCCAGAAGGTCCATTCAAGATTATAAGATTACTGTCCCACCAATCGCCTTCTACATTGTTAAGCTTGGTGAAACGTAACATTAACATTTTCATATCTTTATGGATTTTGTTCTACGAATTTGATTTTAGTATCTCTATCCCTTTTGAGGATTACCAAGAATACCAAAGCTTCATCTTTAGCCTGAGATACTTGAGTATCTCCAGAAGGCTTATATACTAGCCCATTGATAACAAATCTATCCTCGGACCAGTTAAAGTTCCAATAACCTTCCTGATTGAGATATCCGATTTGTTCTATGTAATTCTTTGAAATAAGTATAGAAAGGTTCTCATCATCTAATTCTCCAGAAACTGTGGCTTTATTTATTGGCCAGTTCCTAAAAGCATTGTAGTAGCATAAAGCTTCTAGGGGAATATTATAATATCTTGGGCTATCATCCTCAGCATGATTTAGATATTGATTAACATGTTTAGCCCAAGTAATTGTTTGTCTTCCAGCATCCCAATCTAAGAAATCAGTGATAATCTTTTTATACCTATTCCAAGAATGGTTCTTAACCATTCTCCAAGGTTCTTTTGTCATGATTTCTTATCTATTATGGTTAACGAAGGTTTACTTGCTTTATTGAGAGGGGCTGTTGGATTAGGTCCTCCCAAAGGAGTTGGTTTTCGATGATTTACTACTTTTGGTACTACTAACCGTTCAATTTGATCACAGAATGGTAAGTATATCTCTAACCTAGATGCCAGCATACATAGATTCTTTCTTAGTTCATCCATATACCCTCCAGGTTGAATCATCTTTGAATAAGTACTCCATAAGCTAGATATACTTTCGGATATCTTATCATAATACTGTACTTCAGTAGGACCCGTAGTAATTTGTTTTATCCTATCTCCTCTAGCATGTTCTCCAGGTGAATCACCATCTTGGTCTGGTCCATGAGATTCAGTAGAGATAATTTCTCTAAAACTATTTCCTGCAACCAACAGTATATTTTGTATTTGTATATTGAGATAATCCCATACTGCCAATTCCATAATTAATTGGTTTTCTAGTCCCTCATACCATAATTCATCATTATATTTATCTGGTGGTATAGTATGATTTACTAGTGGGAAGATATATAATTGCCATTTAGTGATGTATGCAGTTTTATCTTCTATGGTCATACTCTCATGCAATTCTTTGGGAATATACCTATCTATTAAATTGTAGATGGTATCCTGAAGAGTAGTATGCCCATAATTACATACAACTACGGTTCGAGTACAAGTCAAATCTAATCCATCAGAATTAGTGACATGTAAGGTTACATCATAAAATCCAGACTTCTCATAAGAGTAAGATTGATGTCTTCCACCATTGAAAACCTCTCCCTTATCATCGCCAAAGTCCCAGTCAAAAATGGATTTGGCCGGGACTTTGGTTAATACTCTAAATGAAACTTCCAGACCTGATGTTACATATGTGAAGTCTAGATTCTTTTTCATTTATATTCGGATTTGTTTATTCTTTGTTTTCTTCGAAATCTTCAAGTAAAACTTCAAGGATATCTTTTACGGTATCTTTCGGATCAGCTTCGATTTCATGTTTCTTAGCAATCAGCTTAGCTTCTTCAAGTGAATAAGCTTTGGCAATCTTACTGATTTCCATACCCTTTGCAAACTGAGCAGCTAGCTTCTTGTCAAGCTTTTCGATATCCTCAGCAGTATACTTGGCAGTTTTGTTCTTATCCGGAACTAAAACCAAGTGGCCAGAAACTAAAGCTTTCTGAATACGTTTTGTTCTGTACTGACGAGCAGTAAGTTCTCTCTCTTCGCCTTTTGCAATTGAAATACCTGTTACCTGGTCGTTAAAACTGTAGGCATTAGTTCCAACTGTTACAATATAAGTAGTAGCCATAATCTTTTATTTTAAGTTATAATATAAAACCCCGAACAGAATGGATTGAAACTGTTCGGGGAGAAATTAGACAAAAATACAATGAAGAAATCCCGGATATTATTCTAAGTTAACCAATAGGTATGGGTCAATGTTCATGAAGCTCGGGAATCCAGCTTCAGAGAATTTCTTGTTAGCTGCCAACAGAAGAACAGCATCCTGGTACATCTTAGAGAAACCCGTAGTCAGAGAAGCATATACAGCTTCAGTCTGATTAGATACGATTCTTTCTGATTCAAGCATCAACTGTTTAGCAGTAAGCTTAATCAAGGCAGCACTGGTATCTACCATCAACAACTGCTGGTCAGGAGTTCCCGGGTGAATATAGAAATCAGCCTTGTTGGGAACCGGAGACTTGATATTCAGTGTAGCTTCTGTAGTTCCTGAGTGACGTTCTTTAAATTCAGGCAAGTTCAACATCTCGATAGCCTGGTCTTCACCACCAATCATAGTAGTAAAGTTACGGCCCATACGAGCAGCACGAACCCAGATATGCAACAAGTCTTTATAAGTAATACCGTTGGTTGTTTCATATACACCAATAACCGGAGCAGATTCAGAACCATCAGCTTTGTTACCGTTCATCAAAACATCCATTGCCAAAGTATCCATAGCATAACCCAACTGAATACCAAAGTCACGGAGATAGATTCCCAATACATCGATTGAAACGTAGTTTTTAACTTCGTCAGTAAGTTTAAATCCTTTACCGATTTTGAACAGAGAAACTGATTTCTGTCCGAAGCTTACATCTCCCAAAGGAATTGTTTCTGCTTCATTTACCTTAGCGGGAGCAGCATCCGACATATTTACCATCGGCATAGTTACCTGCAAACCATTAATTGATTGGTCTGAAGCAATGATGTTCGGGTAGAAAGGTGCCTGACGCATACCAGTTGTAATAGCAGCACGGATGATTTCCGGTACAATCCAACGGATATTCTGTTGCGGCATAGTGAAGATGTTCTGCATTGTATCAATCTTCGGATTAATGCCCAACTTTTCAAAGAAGGCATCCTGTGATACACCATATTTACCCTGTACCAGTTCTTCCAGAGTAACTTCAATAGGCAATGTGTTGTTGGAACCCTGACGGTATGCTTCCAAACTTCTTACCATTTCTGGAAGTTCCTTTCTAAGGTCTTCCATTTTCAATTGTGCAAATTCTGTATTCATTGTTCTTTTAATGTTCAGTTAATGATTAGCGTACCAATACTTGAATAATATCATTAGCTTCATCAGCCGGTACGATGCTAATGAATTTTGTTTCATCGGTTGAAGTTTCAGCAGTGATGAAACGGTCAATCAACAGAGTATCTGTGGGTTTTACATAACCACATTCCATAGCCTCTTTAGCTACCCAGTTTACAACCATGAAAGCTTCTACAGCTACAGTTACTTCTACGGGGAAATCTCTTTGAGCCTGATAAGCAGGGTTAATGTTGTCAGTTACAGCTATACCCAGATAAACCTGGCTGCCATCTCCACCCGGGATATAAGGTTCGATATTACCATCGGTATCCAAAGCTACCGGCATACCCTGATGAATAACTTTGTTTTCTTTTACACAGAAAGCCTGATGCAACTTGTTAGATTCGCTCTTATAGATCACCGCTCTGGGAGTTTTTTCACCAAACAGAGTCATCGGTTGATCCTGATTTACCAGCTTAGTAGTAGGATGTGTATTCATATTCTTCTTATTTTAGAGATTATTTTAATTTGTTTGAATAGATACCTTTCAGAATCTCTTCAGTACTCTTTTCGGAATTCTGAGCAGTAGCTTTGTTATTAGATTTATCTTCTGGCTCAGCTGCAGAAGAAGCACGGCTTACATCATGAGAACCGCATTTAGCACAGGTCATTGGGAATTTTTCTTCCAATCGAGCTTGGTAATCTTTAGTAAGAGAGATCAAAGTTACCATGCCGGTAGTTTCGGCATTCAACATTGTAACGATAGTTTCATCAGCTTTGTCACCCATAAGTTTTTTATAGGTTGCAACAGCATTTCCACGGAGAGATGCAATGTGGTTTTTACCTACCTGAGCCATTTCTTTCAGATTTGCAACTTCTGCATTCAGATTAGTAACCTGTTCTGTAAGAGAAGTTTTTTCTGTAGTTAAGTTATCCACAGTAGTCTGAAGAGTGTTACGAGAATTAACCAATTCCTGAATGGCTGCAAATGCAGTTTCCTCATTCATCTCTGTACCTTCGGCAAGAGTAAGGCAATCTTTACCAAAGATTCTTTCTAAAAATTTTTGTAGTTCATTCATATCTTTATTATTAGGATTTTGATTTCCTGGGTTATCATCATAAGATTGGGAAGTATCGTTATTTTCACTGAACAAAGCTAGATCAGTTTTCGTATCATAGAAGAAATACTGTTTAGACTTATCATCCCTATATTCTTCGTATGAAGCCCAAGTTCTCTTGGCAAAATTGGGATTAATGATTTTACCATCATCCCCAATCTTCTGAGCAAAAGCATCAGCTCCATGAGATACCAAAGAAGTTTCTAAGTATCTTACTACTTCAGTAACGATTCTTCGTACCATAACTCCCTTAGAATCATAGGTACCCAATTTCTGGTAGAATTCATCATCTTCCATATTTGGGTGAGATTTATCCCACTTAAACTGTACTGTTACTGAATTAGAATGGATAGAGGGGGGATCCATAAGAATGCCTCTAGCAATTCTCGGATTTGCTTTACCATCAATCTTTAATATACCATTAATACCTGCAGGAATAACAAAAGAACCATCCTTGTATTCATCTTGCCAGATAACTTGTGATACAGCTCCAATAGCATTACCAATATTAGTCTCATGGTCACAGTTTACTGTTTGTCCTAAGAGCATTCTCATAGAAGCTTTTAATACCCCATTTTGACCAAAATCGGTAGGGTTCCAGTTCTTAGACACAATAGTTGCAGATAATAATCTGAACATTGGTTCTATAAACTCCTCATCTTTAGGAGTAAGTTCTTCTGGATTCAAGTCAGGATAATAGGTATTATAATCTATTTCTCCTCCCCAAAAACCAAATTGACTGACTGACTCCTTAGAAGTTTGAGCCCATTTATAAAAATTCTCCGAGAAGGTTTGTGGTTCTATGGATGTTGGGATATATCCAGCCATTATAGTATGACCACTACCTATCACTAAAGAATCCAAATGTTCTCTGTTCTTTTTAGTAATCGGTTTACTCATCTTGATTTAGTATTTTGATCTCCTCGTGAAGGAGCCGGGTTATTTTTATCTCTTGATCTACGAGCGGATTGATTCTTATCGTCCTGTCTCTGTTTCTTCTTAGTACCCTCTTGTGGGTCTGAATTACCTCCCTTAGCAAATTGGTCTTCCAATGAAACTCTTGGTTCTTCTTCTGAAGGAGAATCATAACCCATTTCCCAAGCATATTGATATTGAGAAATGATACCTGCCTTGTAAAGTAAGTCAAGGTTCTGAATCTTATACTGTCTACCCTGTTGGATTTTAACCTCATCAGAGATAGTGGATGATCCCCAAGTAATGGATATTCCCTTACAATCAAAGCCAGCCAGACGTAGTTCTAGTTCATAAATAAACTTAAGAACATAAGAAACTATCATTTGGATATTCTTTAGCTGACTTATAAGCTTAGAAAGCATAATACCAGTTGCTCCTTCTCCAATGGAAGCTTGTACTCCAATTAGGTTGCCATTTACTCCCAAACCATTAGCAACTGATTGCTGGTTCATATTCCAGGGTTTATCAATATTGCTCATCTCTTTTGAAGTAGAGTTAAGTTTAAACTGGTGGTCATCAATGTAACCAGTTACTACTCCATCCTTCATACCTTCCCTTACATTCTGTTTCAAACGTATTAGCTCCCTATTTAATCTTCTAGTATAAGCTTCTACATTTTCATTAGGTTTCTGTTGTGGTTTTTCCATCAAAGCCTCTAAAAAACCAACCATACCACAGATTTCCATGATATGTTTAAAATTGGTTTTCATATCATGCTGACCCTTTAATGAGTCCAATGATGCCATAAAAGGAGGTATTCCGTAAGGTTCATCGGTATCATTATACATACCCACATAACAATAGGTCTCTGTATTAAGTTTGATATAATCTTGCTTATTTGAGCCATTCCAAAGAGTGTTCCTCTGATATGGGCTATAAACTCCGTTATTCTCCCTTTTGAATACTATCCTGTCTGGTTTGAGGAATAATATAGTAGCTAAACCCTCAAGCTTTTCATTTGGTACAGCTTCTACTGAGATAGCTCCACTAATCATCAATTGAACTATCATCTTGTTTACCAAACCATCCATACCGGCAGTATAGTTAGACCATTTAGAGGATACCTTAGAAAGATGATCTCTCATCTTATCAGCCTCTTTATCGGTATTATTAGGGAAGGTTATGTTGTGACCAGTATTAGCAAGCTTAAACATATCCTGTAAAGCTATGTTAACATCTGGATTCACTTTATATAAATCCCTTAAAAGCTGAATCACTTCAACACGAAAAGAAGGCGTAACCATCTGAGTTAAGCCTTTCAATGTATGAATGAAGTTACCTGGGTCATCATCCGGTTCCGATACTCTACCGGGTGAAATAGGTACCTCCTCTTTTTTACTTGGAGGATTAGCCTTGTTTTCTTGTATTGGAGATCGATTCCTTCTATCGAATCCAAAAAACTTAAGAATTTTCATTTCGGTTGTATTATTACATTAGTTTTTCCTTTTCGTATGTGATTACAGATTGCTTTACCAAATATATCATCATCAGAATAAACATCTCCTTCCAAATCCACATCTACAACAGAAGTATTATTTCTGTGTTTACCCATGGCTACGGGTCTACCCAAACCATCATATATAAAGGTAGGAGCTTCTTGAACAAAGAAAGGGTCTTTCACAATGATATTCTCTTCTCGAATATCTTGTTCTAGACCCTCTATAATTACTGAACGATTCTTTTGGGTAGTTAACCAACCTGGAGATTTATCAACCTCGGGTCTGGACTTACCTTTCTTTTTCAGAAGCTTTTGATAGTAGTATAGATTAGGGTAACCTTCTGACTGAAGAGCAGAAGTTACTGCTAACCCAACGTCGTTAGATTCTGGAGCTACAACAGCAAAATTAAATAATTGCCCAGTATCTCCCAGTAACCTAGCATATTTATCTACTGCCATTCTTCCCTTATACACAACTTGTTCTTCTCCCAGCTTGTCCATACAAGTGAAAGAAGAATAGTCTGAGGCTCTACCTGTTGCAACGTCTGCACCGATAAAGTACTGTTTATTTGGATCTGGTTCGTTGAATTGTCTATACTGACGATTGAAACGATATTTTAAAACTGGATAATCACTTAAGCAATCTTCGATAGCCTTGATATCTGCCATATCAAATACTGTATTACCTGAAGAAAGAAAGTCTCCATCGATTTCTTGTGCAGTTCTTTTTGGACCCAATGCAGAAGCCATCTGGTCATACCAAGATTGATCCCGTTCTGGGTGCATCTGCCAATATAATCGAATAGCATTGAAAGGATTACCTCCAGCTATAGCATCTACCCATGTTGAATGGTAAAAATTACCCATACCGTATGGAGTAGAATTGATGATGGCTGAACCTCCGGTGGAAAGCGTAGGGAAGGCAGCTGCCCAAATAGCTGAAGCCCACCGAACGATTGCAGCCTCATCAATTACCAGGAGAGAAAGAGATTCTGAACGACCTGCTTCGGAAGATGTTGGGATGGATTCTATGAATGAACCATTATCGAATTCAATCATAGAGGCAGAACCAAATTCCCCAGTTCTTCCGTTAATGATCGGGGTTTGCATATACCATGGAAGATTCTTATACATGAACTTAATCTTCTTAAGTACCTTCTTAGCTGTTGTATCCTTAATGGAGATAATGTTTATCTTCTTATTAGGATGATATGATGCCAGCCATAAGCAGTACATAGATATAAGTTCTGTAATACCCGCTTGCCTGAACTTTAACAAGATATTGAATCTCTGGAGTATAAATTGGTATAGTACGGCTTTTTGATACGGATATAATTCAAATCGAACCTTTCCTCTCACTGGATGTATCACATAACAAAAAAGACTGAAAAAGAAAACATCCGTTGTAACCCTAGATAGATTAGATAATTCTTCTCTTGTAAGGTTAGTGGGTGTTTCCTGTATCTTCTTTGCCATAAACTAAAATTTATAAGTTACTACCAGTTCTAAATCAGTTTTGATACCTGAGAAATATCTTGGGTAATAAAAACTGTTTATCCCCAGTTTATAATTAAATCTCTTAGTCTCGATTGAAATTCCTGTTCCCAAATCCCATAGATTGTTAAAAGGTCGGTACTTACCATAAACATAAGGAACTAATCTTATTCTAAATTTAATTTCTTGTGTGGTAAGTTTTCCGTTATACCAAGAATACTTGTAGTTATTAGGGTCGATATTGAATAACCTACTAGAATAAATTCCTGAATTTTGATTAAGGAAACTCAATGTAAGTTGATTCTTATCGATTACTAATTGAACAAGAGAATCCTTCTCTGATATCTCTGCTGAATCGGTACTGCATAAACCCTGGCTAACCGAAGAATGCGGAGAATTGTAGAGAAGGATTCTACTTGGGTTAAGTAAATTATCGTAGGAAATTGGCAGGAAATCTTTCCTCAAATAAATTGTATCAGTATGTTGAATGATCTCTTTATCAGGTAACATACTGAGTTGTTGATTCAGTTTGTAATTCCTGAAGCAAAGGTAAATAGTAAATCCTAGTAAAAGGACTATCATGGCAACTTTAAGCTTTTTCATAATTTAGACTTTTGAATGATTTCTTTGAGTTCATTAGCATTATTCTTCAGTTCTTCAAATAACTCCAGATCTAAGCTTTCAGATTTTGGTAAAGTGATTCCAATGAAATAATATTTCTCAGATTCTCTCATTGAGATTCTACTGCCTAACTTGAAAGCTAATCGTATAACTTTAGACTTAACCAGCTTAGCAATTGATTGTGGAAGAATTCCATTCAACTTAAGTATTCTTCGTTCTTCATGAGTTAATTTCAAATTTTCCATATTTCTTGAGTTTTAGGTTTGTTTATGTTCCATAGTAAACTTGGTACCTCGAAAAGTATGGCTTCTTTTATAATATAATTTAACGCGTCGTGCACAGTAGCTTTAGCTTTAGCTAAAGATACCTTCCTTCCGAAGGAAGGAATATCCTAATGGGTAAGTTAAGATGGGAATTGGGAAGGTATTAGGCCACTTAAATATATACAAGTATAATTATATACAGGCCTTAAACCATAATCCTACTTCATATACCGACCCCTTACTCAAGGTATACCTAGCCTTATTTAACCAGTAGTGATAAGTCTTAGGGTCCCAAGTTGCAAATCCCCGAATAAATACTCGGTAATTTTCAGGGAATCCCATAATTGCCTTGAAATCATAAATACCCAAAGGATACCCATCTGGTCTAAATTGCCTATCAGAAGGTCTAAGTGTTAAGGGTGGTTTATCATCTTCTAATCGATATACTCCCGGGAGAGTACTCATCTTAGCAGTTTTGATTGGCCATTTCTTTTCATCTTTGAAATCATGAGTCCAAAGTTGTCTTACTTGTCTGACTGTAAGATTTTTCTTTTCAGGTAATTTCCGATAATCATACATGGCTAAAACTTTATTAGAGAATGGAATTAAAGCTTCCTGTGGGGCTTGTACTAGTAAATCTCTAGTAAGTTTTGGAGTATTTACTTGGAATACTTCATTAAAAGAATCCAAATACTCTTTTCCCTTGTCTAAATGAACTCCGATAATTACTAATCTTTTTCTTGATACTTGGGAGTTTCCGAAGTCAGAAACGCTTCTTTCGTGAAAAATAAGTTTATAGTTCTTAAAGAAGTCCGTTAACATTTCTTTAGAAATGAGAGATAGCAATCTTGGTAGGTTTTCTATAAGAAAGAGAGCGGGTTCGTAATATTGAATTGCTTGGAATACTAGTTGTATACTTTTATTACTTTTAGGGTCTCCAAGAGCCTTCGATTTAGATAATCTCATTACTGAGCAACTACCACAATCAGGGCTAGATAATATGATATCTGGATGCCAATCTTCTGGTAGTTCATACCCTTTTAAGAAAGGTATGCCTTTGAAGTTAGCTTTCCACTGTTCTTCTCTACTGGTATGGAATACTCCACGAGGTTCTATATTTCCAATAAGCTTATCTCTAAAAGGGAATAGGAGGGTTCCTTGCCCTCCACATACTCCCAGTACTTTTAAGTCTTTCATTTCTTATAACTTCTCAATTTTATGTACTTGAACCAAGCATAATGCTTCCTAGTTGAAATATAATCCAGGTTCGAATCATTATTATGAGCTTCTTCCTCAAAACTTACATCATGATACCTTTCATTCTGCTTGTTCCATTTAGCAAAACAAAGTATGATTAAGTACTCGATTCCATACCAAAGGTAGAAAAATATCCATAACATCTCAGCCATTTGCTTTGAATGTATATGTTCATGGTTATAATCTACCTCAGTAAACTTAGCCCCCTTTCTTACAAACACTAAACCAAAAAGGTTGATGGCTTTATATCCCTTGAAAGGTATAATGTTATTGTATATTACTTTCATAATTTATCTTTGAAGTTTTCGTAGGTATTTCTTAGTTTTTGGTCGTAGTTATTGTCTTTGTAACCAGGACCATTATATCCTTTAGCGAAGGCATCCCAGTCTTTTGCCTTCAAATGTTTCACTAAACCGGAGTTATAGAGGAAATGGTACATCATTTCTAGTTGCATTTCATGAGATTCAGACATCTTTTGGATCATTTCATCCACTGATTGACATCCACAAAGCTGATAATTGAAGCCCATAATCTGTCCCAATCCCCAAGAAGTGGATAAATTAGCACAGTTTTCATCAATTTTACGAGCTGCTTCGAGTCTTTTCCACTCTCCTTCACCTCCTAAGTAGAATTCTTTGGTCCATTTTTGATAAACTAAGGATGGATTTCTCTTGGCTAGATCGTATAAATAGGTTCTTTTACCTTCTCCATCGAGTTTTATCTTCAAATATTTCCACATTACATGACCCTCGAAGAGAATTTGAGGTTTACCAGAGGGTAAAAATCCGTCTCGATTACCACATTCTACTACAGTTACTGTCTTTAACAGAGCTGGTTCAAGGTTTAACTTGTTTGCAACCTTGGCAATTAATTCGTTAGTAAGTTTATCCATAATATAAATTCTTAGAGTTTACATTAAAGAGGGTAAAGTATTGCTTGTAGCCTTTCTTAGGTGGGTATATCGAGTTCTATTTATCAAATCGAGTTCTATTTATCAATGAATAAATAATTTAATTATGGATATAGGAAAGAAACAACAGATTAGGGTTGATTGGTTTAGGAAAACCTTAGATGAATCGAAGAAACCCTGGAATACCAGGTATAATTTGATAACTGATAAGTATCATGTTTACATTGCCAACAAGGCTATCAGATTAATAGGAAGTAATTTCGGTAAGGCAATCGATAGACCCTTGAAATATTTCTTATTTACTGACGGTAAGATACAGTATTTCAACAGTATAGAATTTCTTGGCTATTTGCCTTTCGAATTAAGAGACGAATACCCAGTCAATTGCAAACCTCTCAATCCTTGGGAATACGACTACTACCGTCAGTATGGAATAACCTCAGAAGATTTGCAGAATTTATTCAATAATGATTGATATTTAAAAATAAAATAGTATTTTTGTATAACAAAAATAAATACATTATTTATATGAAAAAAGAAATAGTAAAACTCAAAGAGGGTAACTCGGTAATTTACCAAGACAAAACCCTAATGGAAAAGGCAAACGTAGTATCTATCGATAAAAAGAATGGTACTGCAATATTATCTAATAAGGTAATAATTACTAGAACAACAAATCTAGAGGGTCAATTTACTCGATTAGATGGGAAAGGTAATGCAATAATCCTACCTTGTACTACAGAGAATGAACAGAAGTACAATGCCTTTGTTGCATATCACCAATCCAAGAAATCCTTAGAAGCAATCAAAAAATGGTTGGATGATAACGGGAAACACAAGGATGATGAAACCACTGAGAAAGTGATAACCTTAGATAAGAAACTTAAAAAACTAATCAAAAAGCTCAATGAATAGTACTTGGATAATATTAGGCATAATCTATGGGATATGCCTAATCCCCTCTATACTTCTAACCAAGATGTTATGTCAAGAAATCAGGATGATAAGACCTAACCTATTATTCCTTACAATCTGGTTAGTATTACCTTTATTTCCTATTTACCTAATATTCTTTAAAAAGAAAAACAATGGCTAGAATTAAAGATTACGACGAAGATTTATCTGCTCCCAAACTTCTAAGAGAAAGGGCAAGAGATAGCAAGGGTAGGTTCATTAAAAAGGACCTACCACCCTACCTAGGATCTGAGCAAGTATTAAAACCTAAGAACTACTATCACTTCGATAGTCACGGTAATTATAAGGGTAGCTCAATGAATTTTGATGCTCTAGTATGCCTTGGCTTTACTTGGTTTAAATTACTGGGAGTAGCATTAATGATGTTACTATGGCCCATAGTATTTATATATGCCCTCCATGATGGGATAGAAGGATACCCATTTAAGAAGTATGCAATCCCTTATATCTTTATCCTAGTGGCTTGGTTTATAATATTCTTATATGGATTAGTATCATGAGTAATATCGATGAAAAGGCAAAGAATAACCTCACCATAGAGATGAGGATATTTGAAAACTATGAGAAAGTAAAGCATGAGATAATCAAGGTAATTGATTTCCTAAGACATGCAGAAACTAACCTAGGGATGTGTAGGATATTCGATAATCAGAACCATGAATTCTGGCATAGTGTAATTAAACCCTGGTTCCAACCTGAAAGGTTTGGTATTACCCATCTCTGGTTTCCTGAAAGATTTAGTTATATAGGTTATGGAGAGTATCATATCATAAGAGGTAATCGGTTATGGTGTATTGAGATTCAGAAGTATTATGTTTTCTTTTATGAAGTAAGGAATAGTAGAAGGATTATTGGGAAGAATAAGATTAAGGAGATATTGGATATTCTTTTGTAGGATGAATGCCATGGATGTTTTTATTCTCTGGCTTCTTTGTGTGTTGTGTCTTGGTATGCCCTTAACATGTGTGTAGGAAAAAATTTTAGTGTGTGTTCAAGGCTTTTCTAGGCAATGCCCTTAATACGAGGAGGTAAAAAGTTGTGGTAGTAAATTCATTGGTTTGTGTTCAAGGTACCCCTTAATACGAAAGCCTAAAAATACCAGGTACTAAATGCGGGGTACGGTACCCCTTATTTAGAATAAGTCAAAAAAAAAGTAAGGGACAAATATTCCCTTACTTTCTAAAAAATTTTAAGAATTAATTATAATTCGGTTGCTTGCAAGAAAAATCCTATTTGATTATCGGATTCGATATTTAAATTAAACACGTAATTATCTTCGTGACCCTGTTTTTCTAAATTGGGGTCTACTCCAATTAATTCACAAATTTCTTCTCTAATTAGGTCTAATTTTTCTTGTAGCAATTCATTTTCAGACTCTAATACTTTTTGGGATTCTAATTTAGTAAAAAAACTTAAATCCCTATAGCTATAATTATAGAAACCTTGAATTAAAACACTAATTGTAAAATCAAATTGGACTAAATGTACATATAAACTAATTTTAGAATAATCTTTACAGAAATCAAAATATGTTTTCATGTAAGTAATTATTACAAAAATAATTTTATCAAAGTTATTAAGGCTTTCTAAAAATTGGTTTGCACTACAAAAATTAGCTTTCTTTTCTTTAAACTCGTCTACTAAAGAATTTTCAAAATTTTGCATAGCTTCGTAAAAATATCTAATATTGCGTTGATTAATACGAAAATCTATGTTCTCTACTGTATCTTGATTATAAGAATATTTAAAGCTAATTTCTTGTTGAAATCTTTCTTTTGTTTCAAAACTTTTTTGTAAAAATTTAATAGTTTTCATAATGATTTATAATTTTAGAGTAAGGATTTAAATCCTTACTCTGATTAAACATTGATTTATTTTTTTACGATTTGTAAAGCCTTTTTCAAAATTTCTTTATTTGTTTCTTTCATATTTTCAGAACAAACAGAAGAAAGCGAAAAATCATTTACTTTGTAAACTTGTTTATAAAAATCTAAAAATGCTTTTTTTAGTTTTTCTAAGCGAGTTTTGTCCTTTTCTTGTGTCAAACTTTCAGATAATGAAAGAATTGTATTACGAAATTTCTTTCGAGCAACTTTTTTCTCTTTATCTGAAAGTTCTTGAAAAATTTCTTCTTTGTAAATATCTGATTTTTTGACACCGAAAGAAGTTTTTAAAAGTCCCTCAGTAGATTTATTTAAATTAGCTAGAATATCTTTATAAAGAATATTGTTTGCTTTTGCTTGTGCTTTAGCTTTTTTAGCACTCACTTTGTTTACTTTTTCTTTTGTAGAATTTTCAACTACTACATTTACATTCTCAACTGAATTTAATTTTTTTTCTTCCATAATAAAAATGCTTGAATTTTTGAATTTATTTTATTATAACCTTTTCGATAAAAATTCAAGTCTTATTAGAAACTCGAAAAGGTTTTTGTTTTATTTCTCTATGCAAATATAAAAACTATTTTTTAATTTACAAAATTTTCAAAGATTTTTTTTTTGAAAATTTCTTATTAAATTTTAGAACTCTTATCGTTTCCGACATTGCAAAGATAAGGACTTTATTTTAATCTACAAAAAATTCGAGAAAAATTTTTGTTAAAAATGAATTTTATTATTTTAAGAATAATTTTCAGAAAATATTTGCATATCTTAAAATTTTTATTATTTGCGCATACATTATTTATTATCAAAAATTTTTATCAAATTTCCACCCATTAACCTCCGGGCAGCCTAAATTGCCCGCATGTTGTCCACTATATAATACCTGTATGATAACAAATTAAGGTCATCTATGGTTCCATTACTATATCCTCTTAGTAATCCTCGTACTAAATCCCCATGGCCAGAAGATTCTAGGGGATTTTCGGAGGGCCTTTTAAGTGGCTATAGAATATCTGTATATTATATACCTATTACCTGAAGGCCATATATGGTCGATAGTTAGCGTACTTAGGTAAGCCTTATAAGATCTATAGATGGCCTAGTGGGTTCTTATATAAGGCTAGTAAGTATATGTGTAGTAAAGCTCTAGTACCTCTTAAGTAATTATATGAAGTCTATAGATGGCCTCTTAGGTATGTACATAGAAAAGCCCAGGTACCTTAGTTAGGCCTGGGCAATTGATTAATCGAAGTATATTGTGAAGGTTATACCATCTGTAGTAAGGGAAAGGTCTTCGCAAAGGTTATCTGAAGAATCTGGTTGCTCGGTAGAAAATTCGATTAGGCAATCGTCGGTATTAATATAAAGGCTAATAAAGTGATTGCCAGCATTTATTAGCTCTGGTAAGTTTTCGTCGAATTGGTCATTTGAATTGTAAGATATATTCGTACCAAGGATACTCTGGTAAGTAGTTAATAAGATTAGTGATGATCTTATTGGTTATCTGATTTACTGGGATTGAAGGATAATCGGGATAAGTCTCTGGTTCAGATACTAAGGGTTTGGTACTGAGGTTAAATTTAATGTTTGGGGTAGTTACTTCTTTTGTTTTCATAAGTCTAAATTTTAAATGAATAATATTTTTCTTTTCTCTATGCAAATATAAGAACAATATTTTAAATAGGCAATATCCCAGATTACCTTTCGAAGGATCCTAATGTCCTAGAATTATCTAAAATAACCATAATATAAATACTTATGCAATTAACAACAATATTACTAGGATGGCAATTAAAATTGGATCCTTGATTGCCTAGAAATTTATTAAATTCGAGGCCACTTATGGCATAAATTGTGTACCTAGTTTTATAAAATCCGAGCCTAAAATGGCCCCTCTAGGTACACAATTTTAATATAAATCCTAGCTTCTTGGCAATTAAAATCCCAGTCTAGGTACACAAAATCACAACCTAAATCCTAGATTACACAAACTAGCCAAACAGAACACTTTTCAATTACACGTGTGAAGCTAAAATACATACGTATCTAAATCCCACCCATATTAGTATATTATATATAGGCGTTACTAAAATAGCTACGTGTCAAAAAGGCTCATATACGTATCTCAAAAACTATTGCCAGAGTGTACTTTTTGCTTTTCTGTGATTTGAGGGGCCATATATGGTGATTTATTGCCTAAAATGGCCTTTGGGGCCTCAAGGATTTAGTACTTTAAATTTTGAGAGCTATAGTGTTTGTTATAGTAGAGGCAGCCAAATGGGTATGTTCCTGACTTTTTCGAAAAACCCCCGTCGATACACAGAAAAGAAGGGAAACCAAGATCCTAAGATATGTATATTAGTATTAGTTATATGTATTATATATTGATTGTGATATAGGGGATTTGTATCTTAGTTGGTGATATCTGTATATTCAGATTGTGTATATGATATATATTATTTGTATATTTCTTTGTTGGGAGTGGGGTAGGTGGGTTGTGTACCTAGTATCTGTATACTTGGTTTTATTTTGTTTTGGGAGGTAATTGATTATATACTTGGTTTGTGTACACAGAAATACCTAGAGTTTTCTAGGCTCTAGGTATTCTTTTTATTTATCTTTTGTGTGTTGGGAGGGGGATACTAGATCTTCTGGGTTCTGAAGTATATCCTGTAGGTATGGGTTTATCTCTTGGATGTTATACTGGGCTTGGAACCTAGAGATGGTATCCTTTAGTTCATCTACTAGAGTATCATAGAGGTTATTGTATATTATCTCTTTGATTTTGGTTTGGACTTCTTTGTTTTGTTCTAAGGGTATTTGTCGGATGGTTGAGACTTGGATCTCTATTGGTTTCCCTAGGTCTGGTACCGTTGGTAGGTTACCCATATAGTCTAGTCCAGAGATGAATTCTAATATTTCTTCGTTGGACATAGATAATATATAGTTGGGCTCTTTGTATACTTTGCAGGTTAGTATTTGATTACCATTCTGACTGATTGTGATTCTTGATAAAGGGTTTGTTGTTTTCATAATTCTAAAATTTTAAATAGTTATTAATTTCTTTTTCTGATGCAAATATAACTACTTT
>ERZ779646.83-NODE-83-length-29024-cov-2.98291_pt1 | contig 29024 bp, 24 predicted proteins | sample MGYA00511907_ERZ779646 | MGnify/ENA primary metagenome ERZ779646 (study PRJEB29588, sample SAMEA2144525) | human gut metagenome | biome: human gut; feature: human-associated habitat; material: faeces | place: Denmark | collected 2008/2010 ...
CCATATCTGTTGATTAAGGTTTTCTCAGGGCCTGCACTTAAAGACGTGGTTATTGGCAGTACCACGCTTCTCGTTTTCAATAACTATAAAAATAACAATTATGTGGCCATTTGGTTATTTCAAGAAGAAACGAGAAAAAGAAGAACAAATGCGCAGACGAGAGGAAGAAAATGCTCATTTGCAAAAACTGGAACAGGAACGTATTGTCCGAGAACGTGAAAGACGTTTGGAAGAGAATCGAAAAAAAGAAGAACAACGTAAGGTTGAAATTGAGAACAGAAACTCATTTTATCCTTTTACGTTCAAGTCCGATTGTCATCAACGTTACGAATCAAACATCCCCGTTCAAGGGCTTCAGCAATGTGGACGAACTGTCAGTGTAATCAGTAATACGAATGGATGCCCTGGGTATCGGCTTGAGGCTGGTGTTGGCTATATTGTAAAAATATATAATGACGACTTGGGCAAACCTAATATGTCTGACAAGCCAATGAAACTTATTCGGAAAACAAACGAAATGGCAGAATTTCGAGGTTTCCCAATAGAAGCACAAACTCCATTTGGGTGGCAAGAGATTGACTACAGCGATTATGGCCTCACCATTTACTATAAAAATAGCAATGTCTGCAAATGCGTGCTGCACATGTATGATCGTGGCGTGGATTTGGAGTACAGAAAAGAATCTGCGAGCACAAATTCGCCAGCTTCCGCTAGTCAAGAAAAATCAATTGCAGAAAAATATGTAGAAGAAGCCTTTACGCAAATTAAAATGGGGAAGGATGGTGATAGTGTGTACCATCCTTTATATAAAGCGTGGAGAGCAATGCAAGCAGATCCTGCATGTATAAAAAAGATTCATAACAAGAGAGAGGCAGGCAATGGCTTACTGGTATTCTTATCGTATGGGACAATAAGGGACATTGACGACCGACAGCAAATCATCAGTCTATCATATTTAATGCTTAGCGAGGAAATAGAGATTAATCCCAATAGCTTGAACACGATTAAAAACCGTATTCTATCTATGACGATAGATCGTGAAGCATTCCAATATACCGTTTCTGCCGCCATAGGTACAAATGCCGCCTTTGATTTTATGGGATTCTCTCAGTTTGAATCTAGGGATGCAGCTCTAAAAATGCTGTACAAGGATTTGACACTATCGCCTGTTTTCAAGAATCTTCCTGACTTTGCTGAAATGCTAAACGATTTGGAGATGAAGATTAGCAACGACTTTTTTGGTGGTCATGAGACCCCAGACTCCATAAAAGCCCAAGGTGAAACTAACCATTCAAAAGTGCTCTCGTATCTTCGTGAAAAGGTTTATGAAGAAGAGTGTCTTGATTTCTAGCTATGACAAAAAAACAAGAAGACAGAACAATCAAATTGGACAACGAGGAGATTGCCAAAGCAACCTTCCCGATTGTTATTTCTGTAAGCCGAAGCACGGATATACCTGCATTCTATGCCGATTGGTTTTTGGGACGACTGAAAAAAGGCTATTCGGCATGGACTAACCCATTTAATGGAAAAAAAAGCTATGTCGCTTACGAGGATACTCGTTTTATCGTCTTTTGGTCGAAAAATCCTCGGCCACTGCTTAATCACCTTGGCTATTTAAGGGAAAGAGGGATTGGTTGCTATATCCAATACACCCTTAATGATTACGAAGAGGAGGGATTGGAGTTGGGCGTGCCAAAACTTGAAAAGCGTATCGAGACATTCAAATTGCTTGTAAACGAACTTGGCAAGGGCGCAGTAGTTTGGCGCTTCGACCCTCTGATTCTTACTGATAAGATAGACATGGACAAGCTTTTGCGGAAGATAGAATATATTGGCGACCAGCTTCGTGGCTTTACCGAGAAACTTGTTTTCAGCTTTGCAGATATCTTGTCGTACCGCAAGGTTAAGGCAAATCTTGAACGCAATCATATCCACTATGTCGATTGGACAAAAGAGCAAATGATAGAGTTTGCCGAGAAACTCGTTTGTCTGAACATGACTAAAGGCTGGAACTACGTTCTCGCAACCTGTGGAGAGTCTGCTGATTTGGATGGTGTAGAGCACAATCACTGCGTGGACGACCGATTGATGGTGCGCTTTGGTTATAAATCTAAGGAATTGATGGATTTCCTAGGAGCCGAAATCATAAAGCCCAAGCAACAACTTGATTTGTTTGCAGAATCAGAGCCTTTGGAAATGCCTGTGGATGCAATCCTTCTGGATAATAATCAATATGCAGTGATTCAGAAAAACAACAAGGACAAAGGACAGCGCACGGCCTGCGGCTGTATGAAAAGCAAAGATATAGGAGAATACAACACATGTCCACATTTATGCGAATATTGTTATGCCAATGCAAGCAAGGAAGTGGCAGTGCAAAATTGGAAGCGACATCAGTTAAATAAAGACAATGATACAATAACCGGAAGATAATATGTATCAAGACAAGATTGGGGAATATGCTCCTCTCACAATAGACAACATAATTCATACAGCAGAAACCGATATACCTCAACGCTTTCGCTCTATGCCATGGGCATATAGCGATGCCGAAGGTAGAACTTTGGAACATGGGACTGCCATACTTGAGACGGAAGAGCTGTGTTCTGCTTATCTTGCGGCTTATGGTAGGATGCATCGTAAAAAACTTTATTTTGCATTGGACGGGGCAAAAGAAAAAGGAAATTTCCCTTATCAGGAATTGCGTAACGGAATAGAACTCTTTGATTGGGGGTGTGGGCAAGGTATAGGTTCGATGGCCGTTATAGAAAACTTAAGAAAAGAGGGATTGCTGTCTTGCCTAAAGAAGATAACCCTAGAAGAACCATCAGAGGTTGCACGAGCAAGGGCTGTGCAACACGTAAAGCACGCACTTGGTACCGATTCTAATGTAATTGTTGAACAATATTCCGAATATCTTCCATCAGACTATAGTACTGAAAATACTATTCAAAGTATTACTATAGAACAACCTTGTGCCATTCATATATTCTCCAATGTACTTGATATTGAATCTGTAAGTCTTAAAGGTGTTTCCAAATTGATTACATCTTCTGGTGTAAAGCATATTGTACTGTGTATCGGCCCTGCCAATCTTAACGAAAGTAGAATAAATGCCTTTAAGAACTATTTTAAAGACAATGACATACAAGTATTTGCGGATTATCGAGAAACGAAATTCGGTAAACATCCAAACGGCAGAGATTATGGATGCCTAATCAAGAGTTTCGCATTCTCGCTGGATTCTGCAGAAAGTGTTCTTCACAAATACAAATGTTTTGCTCCCATACAATTATTCGCTTGTTATGCGGAGACAATGCCAGAACAAAAGAAAAGAAGCATAAAAGATGGGGCTTTTGAAATTATGGCTCCATTTGATATGACTATCCACAAAGGATTAAATCCCATCTTAGCACTTGTCAGCAATCTCATATCAAGAGGTGTCCCAACATATGCAAGTGAATACATTACTTCGGCTCTTTCACACCGAGATAAAATGGAAAGGGAAACATCATTAAAAGCAATAGCCCAAATACAAAAGACTATTGTTGAAGCAATGATAACAGGGCGACTTGACATCCAATCTGCGGAATGGAATGTCTTAACTATAGAAGATGGTACAGACATTACCGATATAGCAGTCAAAGATTTAGTTGAAATGTACAATAACGTCATTGCAATGACAGATGGCTACAACAACATGTTGTTGCCACACATAAATATCGTAAAGGCTTCTTCTGTCAAAACAGATGATATTTTTGACATTGTCATCGATGTATCTGTAAACAAGTATGCCGATTTTGAACATATAGTATTCTCGAAATACAAGGCTAAGAACGATTGCTATTTTATTGTTCGCTCTTCTAAATCAGTTTATGAGCCACGCATACTTTATACAACAGAACGTATTAAATATAAATCATTCGTAGAAAAGGAATCAAGTGGAAAGTATATTGTAAACGAAACAATAGCGTCCTGTCTTAGATATTTCCTGAGACTTATTTTCCGAAAAGAAGATTTTCGCCCTGGGCAGTTACCTATACTCAATAGGGCTTTAGGCTTGAAGAGCGTGATTGGTTTATTGCCAACGGGTGGAGGTAAATCGCTGACTTATCAGTTAGCAGCAATGCTTCAACCTGGTGTAACATTAGTTGTTGACCCATTGAAAGGTTTAATGAAAGACCAGTACGATGGACTGATTAACGCAGGAATTGATTGTATTTCATATATCAATAGTGATATTACATCCAACAAGGAAGAAGCATACAAGCGTGAGCAAGAACTTACTGGTTCTCAGATACAAATCATGTTCCTATCTCCTGAACGTCTCAGCATTCATCGTTTCAGAGAAGTACTGCGTTCTATGAGAGAATCAGGAATTTATTTCTCGTATGGTGTAATTGATGAAGTGCATTGTGTCTCCGAATGGGGTCATGATTTCCGATTGGCGTATCTTCATTTAGGACGTAATCTGTACAACTATGTCCTGCCAAAAGAGGTTGAAGGCACAGATAATCACATTTCCCTTTTTGGCCTAACAGCAACTGCCTCATTCGATGTGTTAGCAGATGTAGAGCGCGAACTTTCTGGCAGAAATTCGTATTCATTGGAGGAGGATGCTACTGTCAGATATGAGAACACCAATAGATTGGAATTGCAATACAATATTTTTCCAGTTGACACCTCAAATGCAAAGAAAGTATGGGAGGTTGGTGACATTAAAGAGGAATGTCTCATTGATGCAATCAATGATGCAACAGAAAAGATACAAGAGATACAGACTGATGAAAATGTCAATGATATAAAAATACACTTTTTAGATAGAGAAAACATTTCAGACAAAGATATTATATCCAGCGTTAATTCTGTTGATCTCTATACACATATTGATAAAGATTGGTATAGTGTAAGTCATACAGATATGGCTGGTATCGTGTTCTGTTTGCGTGCCTCTGAGAAAAGCAATTTAAGTGTTCCTTCTGTTGCCAAAAAACTAAAAACATGTAATATCAGTGGCTTCTCCACTTATAAGGGGGGCGATAATACGCTGTGTCAAGAAGAATTCTTGCATGGCAATACACAGTTGATGGTGGCAACAAAAGCTTTTGGTATGGGTATAGATAAGTCAAATGTACGTCTTACATTTCATTTGAATTATCCGGGCTCTTTGGAGTCTTTTGTACAGGAAGCAGGACGTGCTGGAAGAGACAAGAAAATGGCATTGGCTACCATAATGTATTCGCCTAAAAAATTCTGGGACAGAAATGCTCGGACGAATGAATGGAAAGAATATTCAGCAGACTACACTAACAATAAATTCTTCTATGATAGCAATTTCCTTGGAGAAGATTTCGAATTGTATGTAATGGAGTTGCTGATGAATGGGTTGCCTTTGCAAATAAGCAATGAAGAAATAGCAGGTATAAACGAAACTATTTTCGGGAAAAGTACGGGAATACTTCAATTTATCAATAGATATCCTAAAGGGACTACTCTTACCTATTATGTTTCTTATATTGAAGATGATTATATCCTTGACAGGTATAATGAACGGTTGGCAGAAAAGCAGATGCCATTATTCAATACTCCAAAAGCAAAATATCTAAAAAATGAACGTGGATTTGGTTATATACGTGATTTCGGTTCGACTAATTACAAAGATGCTATACAAAAGGCTATCTATCGTATGTGCATTATTGGACTGATAGACGATTTCACAGAGGATTATGCAAAGAAACAATTTCGCATCACAACGATTTGTCAAGATGATTCACGTTATTATGAATATCTCAGTTTCTATTATCGAAAATACTATTCAGAAGATAGAGTTGAGTCAATGATTGAGGATGTCAAACTGATGGCACAAACTGAGGGTGTCATTATGGCCTGCCTCAAACATCTTACATCATTTATATATAGAAGTATTGCGGACAAAAGAGCCAGAGGTATCTTGGATATGGAGCAATTCTGCAATATGGCAATTACATCGAACAAGGATTGGAAAGAAACGAATGAAGATTTAAAAGATTTTATATATTACTACTTCAACTCTAAATATGCAAGAGAGGGATTTGTCACTTATGATGCAAGTGTGAAGCAAGAAATGCCATTTTCTCTCAAAGATGACACCAATACTGATTTTCACTTAGAAAGTGAAACAACAAGTTTTGAACTGGTCAAGAAATATATGCGAGTTGTTGATGCGGACATCGTTAATAATGATGCTCAGAAAGACAACGTTAAGCACTTGCAAGGTGCAGTTCGACTTATTCGTAGGGCAGCAGCAGAGATGAACCCTGTTCTCAATCTGCTAAACATTTTTTGTACATTATTTCTTGGACAACAAGATAATGAGATGTTAGAAGAAGAAATCTGCAATGATTACGAAGAAGTCATTGATTACTATACTTCAAAAAATAACCTAAAAGTTCTAGATGAGTATGCAGACTTACTTATAAGTCATGCGGCAATAGATGAACATAGAAAGGATTATCTTCAAAAATTGTCCACTTATATTCAATTGAAGAGACATTTGAATAGTTTAAAAAACATCGTATCTAAATACAAGTAATATGATAGACGAAAAAATAAACAAGACTTTGTCAGAATTGGAAGCTAATCTTCGGAATGTAGAATCAGCTCGAAAGCAGGTTGAAAGTACTGTTAATTCATACGAAGGAATCAAAGCTGTAACTGCAAATTATGTAAAGAATCTTTCTTTCATAGAAAACAATTTGCATGCGCTTATAACCGCTATCGGAGCAGATTATGAAAAAAACACGGATTCGTTCCAAAGAGATTGTAAAGAAATCACTACATCGTGTAATTCTTTAATTTCGAAGATTAACGATGCTGTAGAGAATATAAATGGGAAAGTTTCTTCACAAATAGATAAAATTCACAAAAAATTCATGTATGTCATTATATGTAGCGTGATTGTCTGGGTTACTATGCTAATGCTCTTCTTTATAAGCAAATAGTACTTGTAACAATTAAAAACAACAAAAATAAGACATAATGAAAGATTCAGTCTCAATACAAATCCTCCAAGATATTCAAACAGCTTGGAACACGTTAAATCCTCAACTAATAATAAAACACTTAGACAAGTCTTTTATTTATGATTCCCAATGGGTATTTGAGTCTCTTGATTATGAAAGATATATCTCATATATAACGGGAAAGTTCAATAAAATAAGAGAAACTGGTTGCATTGTAGAAGCTACTATTGTTGACGGAGCAGTTAGACTTAATCAAAATGGTAGTATTGCATTTTATCGAGTGAAGATAGAAAATGGAAAAATAATCAAAGGTGATTTGTGTATGTTCTAGAAAACAATGACCTGATGTGATGAATTGTGTACATTCATACTATTCATCACATCAGGCTATTGTGTGTTGAGAATTATCTTCTCACCGAGAAGCCTCTCTTTTGCTGGTAGTCGTAATGCCCATCCACCACATTTTCTACTTCCCGTTTGGCTTTGATTTGCTCCCGACTATCCAAATCGCCCTTTTGCTTGGCTGTGAGATACAGGAAATCTCCGGCTGCTCGGTGTGATTGTCTGTCGTCTCCGAACAGGTTAAGCGCATCCTTGATGTCCGATACCTGCTCCGAGGCAAAACGAGGCTTGTAATAATCCTTTGCCAAACGGATGATGCCGTTTACCGCCTTGCGGAAAATATCGCTTGTTTTGAGTAGTAGGAAGCTGAGACAACCGATAAGATGATTCTGCCATGCTATCCGATTTTTGAGCCTTGTTGTCTCTTGGGCATGCTCTGCCTCCTTACGGTTCAATTCGGATTGGTGCTTACCCTCCAGCTTCATCAGTTCTCGTTGATGGTCGCTCTGCATGGTCTGTATTTTACCCTGCAACCGCTCGATGGTTTCCTCGTGCGTGGAAATCTCATCACGCAAATCCTCGATTTTTCCTTTCAGGGCTTTAGACTTACCCGTAGCCCAACCGACAGCAGCACTCAGAAGCTCGCTCCCTTTCTCCTTGTTGAGTTTGGAGCGTTTCTCGCTGATAGCCCTGTCAAGGTCTTCACTCTGTTGCTGTTTTTGATGGGCTTGTTCTATGAGTGCGTTGGTAACACTTTCCGCCTCCTGTACCTTTTGATTCGCCATCTCCAACTGATGCTCACAGTATAGCCTTGTGGCATTAAGACGGTTCATCTCCTCTTTCTGCTTTTCGATGATGAAGTCGTTGCGCTCCAAATGCTCCTTGCCTGTTTCGGCTTTGGATTTTCCACGCTTCATGGAGAGCAAATCGGCTGCCAAGGTCTGCATCTCTGTCATATCCTCGTCATTGAGTTTTCGGCTCTTGCCTGTGTCGTGATTCATCCAATCAAATACGATGTGTGCATGGTAATTCGGTTTGAACCACTTGCCATTGATTTGGAAACTCTCCTTGTCCTCAGCTTCGGGCTGTCCGCCCAGCCAATGCCCCTCGTCCTTGTGCAGGAAGATTTGAAGCGGAGTGATGCCCCAACGCTGTTGGCATTCCTCACCAAACTTGCGCACATCTGCCAGTGTGGTGTCCGGTCTGATGAGCAGGACACCCTCACGGATGGGTGAGCATCCTGCCACTTTGATGATTTTACCGTTCTTGCCTTTGCGCTCACGCTCTTTCTCCTGCATGGCACGACCAGTCTTTTCCTTGACCATCTGCTTTATGTAGTCGTAGTGCGCTTGCAGGTCAGGGTTGCCGAAGCCGGGATTTATCCACTGCTCGTTGTCGGCAGAGAGTTCGGGAACGATGTAGATTTTGGACTCGCCGATGTTACGCATATACTCGGCAGTTCTTCGGTTATGAGCCCCACTTGATTTTACATTGCAGGACTTGATATGTATGCTTGATTTTGTTGCCATTCTCTTAAAATTTGATTCGGGTTGTTTGACTAAATTCATTTGTTCCGCTCATAACCGCACAGGGTTCTTAGGGGCGTAACCCATAAGCGGAGATTGCAAAGAGAGGGTCACTCTTTGCTCGGGGTTCTCAGGGGTGAACGCCCTGAGTGGGTCAAGGGCAAAGCCTTGTGGGTTATTAGGGCAAAGTCCTAATCCCCTCGGGAGAGCCCACAACTACGGAAGCGAAGCGTGTAGTTATAGTGGGCTATAAGAGTGCAAGCACTTCTTTCAGTTACCCCAGCCTACGGCTTCCACTTTCCTCCATCAGGGAGGGTTTCCGTCACCACTGCCGATTGAGGACGCACCGACCAGCACAAGGTCTAAATCGTCTATCAGTTTTTGCAGGACGGGGTTCTTCTCTATCATCCGCTGGAGGATTTTCTCAGCCTCGACCAAATGGTTGGCGGTATTCATGAGCTTGCCCTCCCGTATCTGAAAGATGATCCAATCGGCTATGTCGATATGGGCATCTTTCTGTTTTGGGGTGGCGTTCTTCTCTATGATGTCAGATACCATCGCCTTGCAGAAAGTCATGCTTTCGACCCGCTGCTTCCACTCGGCATATCCGTCCGCATCGGGGAAAAGGAGTACGGTTCTTCCTGTCAGCGCACGGAGCTTTTCCTCCCGCATCTGGCTCTTGCCGCCTGTTGCCAGCCATACATGATTGGGGAAGATGGCAGAGCCGATGACGGCACTCTTTTCCGATTCCACCAATACCGCCACCTTGTCGGGATGGAGCTTCAACAGGTGTTCCCCGAAAAGGCATTGGGAGAGTTGCCAATCCTCCGACAACACACGCTGCTTTTTCAATATGCTGTGTATCCAGTTCACTTCCGATGTCTGCCCATCCTTGATGCGGTGTCCGTCTTCGGGATTGTACTGCATCACCTTTCCCGTGCGTATCTTGTCCGCCCGGTCTATCTGCCAAAAGATAACAGAGCCGTCACGGGTAGCCCCCAAACGGTATTCCTCCAGCAACCGCTCCAATACCTCTTTCGCCCTGTTGCCATAATAGGAAGTAAGAAGCGTGGAGAGGAAGCGAAAGAAATTACTGCTCACGCTTTGGGATTTCTCCACATAGTGCTGCGGTATGTAGCCGATAGCTTTTGGCTGCGGAGACTGCTGATACTTCTGAACCACTCTTTGCCTGTCAAAAGAGAAATGGTTGGCGGTGCGACATTCGGGATGGTCTTGGAAATACTCTTTCGGGGTGTAGTGATACCCACAGCTGCTTTCGTGGTTGCACCTGCCGACCGATGGATGCAAAGGCACATTGTTCCCGTCCACGTAATAGACGAAAGAACGTCTGTCCCCACAGTTGGGACAGGTGTGCCGTGTTGCCATCCCCTTGTACTTCTGTAATGAATAACTGCCCATGATTACCTTGTTTTTGACGGTTGATTCCCGGCTGTCCCATCCTGTCCCACTGTCCCACGCTCTAAGGGTTGGGACAGTGGGACACTTGGGACACCTTCGTTCTTGTTCTCCTTGCTGCGCTGGATTATCCGGCTGACGGTGGATTTCCCACAGTTCACCTGTGAGGCAATCTCCCTGACGGACTTGCCCGACTGGGAGAGTTGCAGGATTTGGCTGTCACGTTGGCTTGATTCGTTGTCGCCCAACTTCTTCAGATGTTCCTTTTCCGTTGAGTAGCCCCTCTGCACGAACTGCAAGAAGGCATCCACTTTCTCAATCTCGTAGATGATGACATTGTCGGCATCGTAGGAGTATGTGCCATAGCGTACCTTCAACTGCTTCACATAGCGGAGTCCGCTGTCCTGCGCACTCTTGCCGATGGCAAACACGCTGTCAAAGAAGTTGTAGAGCCGCTTGCTTCCGGCAAGGTCGTTGGAGGTGATGGGACAGTCCAACGAGCGTTTGGGGGTATGCGCCAGGACAAGGATGGATAGTTCGTATCTCTTTTTGAGATTGTTCAGTTGAATCATCAGCCGTCCTGCGGCATCGCCCTTCTCCATCGCACAACACAGATAGGTAAGGTTGTCAATGATGAAAATCTTGCAGTCGGTCTGCACTGCCATCTGTTCTATACCGCCAATGATTGCTTCCTCGAAGTTGGCATCCAAAAGCAGGTTGCAGTCAATAGACACCCGATAGAGTTTGTCGGGAAAGGTGTAGAGTTCTCCGTGCTCGTTGGTGTAGCGTAGCTGGAACTGCTTTTCGGACAGCTCGAAGTCAAGGTACAGCACATTGTCGGTTCGGGCGATGCGGTCAGCTATCTGCACGGCAAAGATGGACTTGCCCACGTTGGAGTCGGCAAACAGGCAGGAAAGCTCACCCTCGTACCAAAAGCTGTCCCACAGCGCACGGGGTGTAGGCAACAGCGATGCTTCAAGTATGGTCTGGTTTGCCGTCTTGATGTTCATCATGCCTACACTGCCGGGCATGCCGTTCTGCGCTTGGGATGCTTTTGTGAGGTCGCCACGTATTAGGTTGATATAGTTCTTATCCTCTTCCATATCATTCACCAATTACGTGGGTTGGGCTTGCGACGGTGGGAAGAGGACAAGGACCTGTTCAGTTCCTCATCGGACAACGGCACGGGATTCTTCCGAGCGGTTTCCAGCCACTTGTCCAGTTCGTCACGGTAAAGGCAATAGCGTTTGCCGGGCTTGGTGGCAGGGATTGTTCCTTCCGACAGCTTCATGTAGAGCGTGCCTTTGGGAATGCCTAAATACTCCGCCGCCTCGTCCACCGACATGGGTACGTGGGTGTCTACCGTCTTGGCATGGTTCACACTGCGCTGCTCGGTGAGCAGGCTTTTCAGGCTCATCACTTCGTCTCGAAGCTGAGCGATAACCTCGGGGAGGTCGTTGAAGGTAAGGATTGTTTTTTCCATTCGCGTACTCGTCTCTTTTGTAAGACTTGGCGCAAAGGACGGCAATGATATATCCGTGAGTTTCTCCACGATACATCATTGCAAAATAATTCCCGAATAATTAAGCCCAGCCATAAATGACGGGCAAAATTACTCGGGAAGCAATGTAAAACAGGCGGTTATGAATTACCGGATGTTTGTCGTTGGTGTCGTGATTATCCTAATTCCGCACGTAATCCTCGGGATAGTGGAAATCAAGTTTGCCATTTTCGGGTTCGTCAATGGGAATTTCCGTCTTTAACGGCTCAACCTTGAAGTTCTTGATGGTTGATGTGTCTGTATCGGCAAACGCTTTCGGGAAAAGGGCTTTGATGAAACCGGCACGGTTGTCCCCGTTGTAGTATTTCTTATACATGAAACGCTCGGAGATATTCCACACGAAATGCCGGAGCGGAATGTTGTTGATGTCTTTAGTAAGTGGGTTCGGTATGGGCTTGGGAGTATATGTATGAAGATTCATCCACTTATCCACCTCAGCACAGATATGGTTTACGGTTTCTTGGTCGGCAATGCGGGGCAGGTAGAAGTGACAATACTCCATGACCATGCGGATGCGTTCTTCCTTTTCCCGTTGTTCTCTGTTTGCATAATCGGCACGGTTCTTCGCATGTAGATCCGGGGCGATGGTAAGCTCTATCGGATGTGCTTGGATAGGTGGCTCTTCCTTTATCAGGGCTGGTTCGGGTACAGGCTCAGGAACTGATGTAGATGCAGGTACAGATGTAGTTTCTTCAAGCGTATTTTGTGGCAGTTCTTCCTGTACCTCTATGGCTTCGGCAACCGTTTCTTTCTTGCCAAACTTGATTTTGTAGATTTCGTATGTATCAAAGATGAGTGTCTGAAAGGAGAGATAGAGCAGCCATCCCAACAGATTGCAGCATACGAACACTATCCATCTGACAAAGTTGTCTTGGTTGAAATTGTCCGCAATGACCAGCGTGGCGAAAGAAGATATTAGGACGATGGCGAAGCCGACAAAGCCCAAGATAATGTATTTGTCCTTGACTGATGATTCCATATTTCGTTGAGAGATTGATTGTTCCTATTTTTTGTTTTGTGCAAAGTTAATGCTATTTTTCCCAATTACTGCCCGTTATTTGCGGTTAGAACGGTCTTTTTCAATGTATTTCACGAAATGTCATCATATCATACTCAGTTTCATACTCTGAGGGGTGGCATCAAGCCAAAAACAGAGGAGCGGTTAAAGCACACAAAGCAATAACCGCCCCTCTGAATATCCGTCAATGGAAGTGTTTATGCCTCTTTGCGTTTCAGGGTTATCTTGTCCACTACCTGACACATCTGCTGCGCTGCTATCTTGGAATAGATTTGTGTGGTGGTAATGTTCTTATGACCGAGATAGGCTTGGATTACAGCCATATCCGTTCCCATTTCCACGTGCAGGCTTCCGAAGCTGTGCCTTGTGCAATGGAAAGTGATTTTCTTGGTTATTCCTGCTGCAGAGAGCCAGCGTTGGAGTGGTCCTTGCAGCATCTTATCCTTGAAGCCCTCAAAGATTAGCCCCTCTCCACGTTCTCCCAACAGTCCGTAGGCTTCATCACTGATAGGATTATGCACTATTTCCTTTGTCTTCTGCATACGGGTGGTAACGAACATCCTGCCGTTGGTGTATGGCTGTATCTGCTGCCACGTGAGTTGCCTGATGTCGCTCTTCCTCAATCCCGTAAGACAGGCGAAAAGAAAAGCCTTTTTCAGTACCTCTTCCTCACAAGGTGTTTCGGCAAGCCGTATCAGTTCCTCTTGGCTCAAATGTTCCCTGATGGTGGGAATGCATTCGATACGGTCTAAGAAACCGTTGGGGTTTTCCTTTATCTTCCTGTCACGGTAGGCTGTGTGAAGCACGGCACGGAATGTTGACCAATAACCTGCTGCGGAGTTGATATGCAACTTTTGATTGGTGTGGATAGTCTGAGGCGCACTCAGCAGGTACTCCATGAACTTGCGGCACAAGTCCACATCCACCTCCTCAAAGGTGCATTTGCCGTTCACAAACCTTTCAAAGTGCTTGTAAACGTGCTGCCACTTGATGTTTTTACGGTCTGCCAAGCCCTTGAAATAGGCAAGGAAATCGCCTTTCATCTTGGACTTGTCAAAGAAGCCGTTGTTCTCGTTGAAGATGGCTTCATAACGCTGGTTACGTAGGATGGCAGCCTTTTTCATCATGCGTGTGTTGAAATCCCGCTCCTGCTGGTTGGCAGGTTTGGCGAAGATGTAAATCCCCAAGGCTTCACGTGTAATCACCCTCATGGTAATGTTGTCACGGTAGCCGGGATAGTAATCCAAACATAGTGAATACTGTGTCCCGTTCTTAATCTTGCGCTTACGCAAGGTCACTGTCTTGCATTTACTCATATCAATATAATTTTGAAGTTAAACATTTTCGGTGGTGTTTCCGAGTTATCTGCCGCAAAGGAACAACGTGAAATATCCGTGAATACCTCCACGATACTCCATTTTGAAATAATTTCTCGATAAAATAGGTTTTTCACGGTTGTTTGTTCCTTTCTGCCATGACACGCTCCACATCGGAACGCAAAAGCAGGTTTTTCACACCGACCTTTATCTTCTCGATATGCTTCACCTTGACGATATGGCAGATATTGGCAGAGGAAAGCCCGTAAATCTGCTGCACCTGCTCCACGGTGTAGTAGCGTTCATCGTTCACGAGGTCGGTTCTGCGGAGTTCGTCCAGATGGGATTTGGAGTAATAGGTACGTCCGTATTCTCTTTTGGTGGGTATCTTATGGCGGTAGGTGAAGGCACGGAGTGCGGTCGGCTTCATGCCGAACAGTTCTTCCACCTCCTCGGTCAGGAGCCAGTCGGTAATTCCGCTTATATCGACAGCGACACCGAAAAACTCATCTATATGCTTCTTGCTGTAATAGTTCTTTCCTGCGATACGGCAGATGGGGATATGGTTGCGCTTGGCGGAAGTGTAAAGCCACGACTGCTTTACCTTAAAAAGGGTCATCACCTCCTCGCCCGAATAGAAGTCCAACACTTCATCGCTTTCCTTTTCCCTTATTTCTCTTTTGGTTGGTAGGGATGATGAAGCGGACTTTCTCGGTACGAAGGTGCTGCCGGGCAGGATGCGGTGATAGGGATTGCCCTCCAACATCTGCTCGATGTCGGCTCTGCGGATGAATGCCATGCGGTTACTGATGCGTGAGGCTTTCAGCTTGCCGAGAGCTACGAGTTTGTAAATGTACTGTCGGGAACAGCCCATGAGGATGGCTGCTTTGGAAAAGGTGAGATACTCCTGATGCTGTATCTTCATCAAGGGTTGGGCGACTTTGAAGAGGTTGTTCTTCTGCATCACTCTGGCTCGTTTGGCTTCCGCCTGACAAGCCTCGCTGCAATACCTTTGCATACCGCTCCGGGTTACAAAGGGCTTGCCACAAAATTGGCATTTTTTGGTTGTACTCATACTGCTTTATCGTTTACTCGTTCATTTCTTCAACTATGTATCTCCGAAGTGGTAAACGGGTGTAAACGGCAGTCAACCGTTGTCGCCTTTCTGCACGATGTGACTATTGCTGCATATCGGTGCGGATTTTGTCGCTTATCGTAAATGGTTGTAAACCCTTGTCAACTACCTGCACGATATGACAAAAAATAAGCTCCGCAAATTCTCCACGTCAGAAATATGTATCAAAAATATGTGGAAATTTGGGAAGCGACAAAAAGCAGCCGAAAAGTGTTAATTTATAGAATGTGTTGGTAATTAAAGATTTACGTTTGGATATTTCTGATTGTTTTTGGTTGTTATGAGGTTCTAAATACATTTCAAATCCTGAATTTTATAAGGCTGTAAAAGAGGCAGATGGTGTTATTAGTGTAGGAGGACATCATTTTACAACTATTCTTTCCAGAGATTTGGTGTCTAGTATAAATTTTGATGCCTCAATAGCCGTAACATTAAATAAGTTGATTTGCTTTTCGCAATCTTTTGGTCCATTTAATTTCTATAATAAAAGAAATCGTTTATTTACGACAAGTATTCTTGGGCAGTGTTTACTATTATGCCCAAGAGAAAATTCTTCTACAGAAGAGTTAAAAAATCTGCATTTGGGGAAAGTTCAAATTCATAGAACATTTGAGACTGTAATTTCTCTGAATAAAGAGTTTTCCGAGTATGTCGCAATAGAAAATAGGCCTTGTAAAATCGGAATAGCGATATATTGTACCCAGTATCGCAGCCCGACAGAACGTTTGCAGTATATTAAGACCATATCTGATTTTTCTGAATTTGTCATACATAGAGGGTATGGAGTAGTCTTCTTCCCGATGGAACTTAAAAATTCAGCACCGGATGATCGACCAATGATTCATGAAATTATTGGTCAAATTTCAACAAAAAACGCTGTCGAAATTATTGATGAGGATTTGCAGACATTAGATCATTTGAGACGAATTGAGGATTGTCGTTTGTTTGTTGGGCATAAAACCCATTCTACTATTTTTGCGTTGACAACAGGTACACCTCTTATTGGTATTGCATATCATCCCAAAACCATAGAATTTATGAGAATGTATGGAGTTGAGAAATATGCTATCGATGATAAAATACTTTCGTTTGATTTGCTTAAAGAAAAATTTTTACAAATTGAACCTCTTTTATCGGAGATCGGGGTTCATTGCAATACGATGTCTCGAAAATTTGCAGACAAGATCGAGCAAGATTTTCTTTATGCGATAGGACTATTTCAAAAATAAAAGAATATGAAAAAAATTATGTTAGTTTTTGGAACTCGTCCAGAGGCAATTAAGATGGCTCCGTTGGTTAAAGAGTTTCAAAATAACCCAGAAGAGTTTGATACAATAGTTTGTGTCACTGGACAACATCGAGAAATGCTCGATCAGGTACTTGAGATTTTTGATATACAACCTAATTATGATCTCAATATCATGAAACAAGGGCAGGATCTTTATGATGTTACGGCTCGCGTTCTTCTAGGGATGAGAGATGTTTTAGACAAAACTAATCCAGATATTATTCTTGTGCATGGGGACACCACAACCTCTATGGTTGCAGCTTTAGCGGCATATTATAAACAAATTCCTGTCGGACATGTTGAAGCTGGTCTTCGTACATATAATATTTATTCACCATGGCCCGAAGAGATTAACCGGCAATTGACTGGCCGTATTGCTGCATATAATTTTGCTCCAACCTCGTTAAGTAAAGAACATCTATTGAGGGAAGGAGTATCTGAAGAAAAAATTATTGTTACGGGAAATACTGTAATAGATGCTTTATACAATGTCGTTGAGAAAATTAAAAATGACGCAACTTTGGATACTCGTCTTAAGAGGGAATTGTGTGAGGCTGGTTACAATGTTGACCGTTTAAATGCCAACAAGATGCTTGTGCTTATTACAGGGCATCGGAGAGAAAATTTTGGGGATGGCTTTATACGTATTTGTTCGGCTATTAAAGATTTAACTCAAAAATATCCCAATGTAGATTTCGTATATCCCATGCACTTGAATCCAAATGTGCGTAATCCTATACATAAAATTTTTGGTGAAGATTTGACCCTATTGGACAATATGTTCTTTATTGAGCCTTTAGAGTATTTAAGTTTTGTCTACTTAATGGAAAAATCATCAATTGTATTGACCGATAGCGGAGGAATCCAAGAGGAGGCGCCTGGTTTGGGAAAACCTGTTTTAGTGATGCGAGATACGACTGAACGCCCTGAGGCTTTGGTCGCTGGTACAGTTAAACTTGTCGGAACAGATTATAATAAGATTATACATGAAGTATCTTTACTTCTTGAAAATAATGATTATTATACTCAAATGAGTAAGTCAGTCAACCCATATGGAGATGGTAAGGCTTGTGAAAGAATAGTGCGTTTTTTATCTAAAACAGTTCTTATATGAGGTTGTTAATGATTGCTTCTGGATATCTTCCCTATCTTTTTTCCGAGAATCTATGTAATGCAAAACTTGTTTTAGCTTTAAAAGAGGCTGGTATTGCCGTAGATGTCATTTCTAAAATTGATGAAGGCCCAATATATGATAATCAATGGCATGCTCCATGGGATCAACTTCGCTCCAATACATACTCAATTCAATATGGAGGATCGCGTATGGATCGGTTCTGTGATGTGATTTATTCGGGGCTTAGAATGGGGCATTTTTCATCAGGGATCAGATGGGTGAGAAGAGCTTATGAACAAGCTCAACAACTTTTGAGCCAAAATTCTTATGATGCTGTTTTGACGCGATCTCCTGGTGATTTGACTCATCTTGTCGGTTATAAGTTGAAGAAAGATACCGGGATTAAATGGATCGCGAACTGGAATGATCCAGCTGATGCAATTTGGCCAGAGCCTTACACTCATCACTATTCAAGTTATCAGCGGAATAGAGCTCTTCAATATGCACGAAAGATTATTCAATCTGCAGATTATACAACATTTCCTTCAAATACACTTAAGTCTCATTTTATTTCATATTTTCCTGAATTGTCTTCTCAAAAAACAGAAGTAATTCCGCATATAGGATTGGTAGAATCTGTTTTTAAAAGGACGGAACAGGAAACATCCAAAGATAAGTTTTACTTATGCCATTCTGGAAATCTCTCTAGAGAACGAGATCCAGAATTAACGTTTCAAGCATTGAGAGATATTATCAATCAGGGGTTCTCGGGATTTGAGTTTCACATTATGGGTCATATTAATGATTACACTCTGCAATTAATCCAGAAATATGATTTAACTGATTACGTGAAATGTATAGGAGGATATCCATATCTTACAGCAATTGATAAATTACAGCATTATGACGTATTAGTCCTTTTAGAAGCGAAGTTAAAAAAAGGGATCTTCTTTGCTAGTAAATTTACTGATTATGCACAAACAGGATTGCCTATTCTTGCTATTTCCCCAACGGAAGGTTTTGCAAATAATATGATAAAAACATATGGAGGTGGTATTCTGGCAGATAATACAAATGCAAGTTCAATTAAAGATGCGATTATTCAATTGATTGATTTATGGAAAAATGGAGCTTTATCAACAATCTCATCAAATAAAATATATGAGCAATTTGCGCCAGGACGTGTGGTTAATCAATACATTGAAATGGTCAATAAATAGATAATATCCATATATAAATATTGTGATTTTAGTTTCATACTTTCTTATTTAAGCTTTTACTTGCAAAAGAATCATATGGCTCTGAAATGTAATATATGATTATGTCTTTAATGCGCTATTGGCGAATAATTGTACTTCATGGAGTATTGACTATAATACATAAGTTATCTATACAATCATGGAGTCGAGTTCTCATTGTTGCTCCGCATCCTGATGATGAGGTTTTGGGATGTTCCGGTTTGATTCAACGTTTGTTGCGGGACGGGAAACAAGTCGATGTCGTTATTTTGTCGGGCGGAGGGAAAAGTCATGCCGGATGTTGTCGGATTGAAGAGGCGTTGTTGATTGATTCTCGTCGGGATTTGTCTCGTAAAGCAGCCGGTCTTTTGGATCTTCCATTGAGGAATCTGCACTTCCTGGATTATCCGGATGGTCGCATTTCATTAGATTGTCCGGAAACAGATCGGTTGAAGAATTTAATAGAGACATTGCATCCCAATGCTATTTTTGTTCCACATAGAGGTGAAGGATGGAGCGATCATTTAGCAACTGGGGATATTGTCCGAAGACTCATCGATAAAGATCCCAAGATCGAGTTGTATGAGTATTGTGTATGGTTCTGGTTCTATAACGTGTGGAATATAGACTGGAAGAATGCGCGAATTTTGACCATGTCTTCGCAAGAGTACAAGATTAAAAATCGGGCTATTGACGCTTATGTGTTACCAAAGGCTCCGTGTGGAAAGCCATGGAGCGGAGTGCTCCCTTGTGTGTTTGTCAAAGCCAATCGTTGGAAAAAGGAACTCTATTTTGTAGAGAAACTATGAAAAGAAATAATTTGCATGCGATTATCATAGGGGATTCCTTTAACAATACTTTGGGGTTGATTCGAAGCCTTGGTGAGGCACATGTGGATATAACGTTGCTATTGGAGGGGAAAGAGGATCGGCTATTTGTCTCGAAGAGCCGTTATCTCAAGAGCCATCAGGTATTTCATCTTGATAATGTGGAAGATTGTTTACCTATTCTACAAAAGATTGCCAATGGGGCAAAAGATCAAATTTTGATATGTACAAATGATGGCGCTGTACAATTTATCGATTCTCATGAATCTGAATTGAGCCGATCTTATATTACGCCGATGCGGGGTGGCCGCTTGGGTAACATGATGAATAAAGATGCGCAGTGTTTATTGGCCCAAGAATGTGGATTTACAATCCCTAAATCTTTTGTATATAAACGCGGAGACAAATTCCCTGAAGGTTTGGAGTATCCCTTGTTGTTGAAGCCTGTAAATAGTACGCATGGAGAAAAATCGGATATCCATATTTGTACGAATTATCAAGAGGTTGAAATAAGTCTACTGCATATATCTTCATGCCCATTGTTTATTGTACAAGAGTATATTGAGAAGGAATATGAAATCAATCTGATTGGTGTCCGGACAGAACATGGTGTCTATGTCCCGGGAGGAATTAAAAAGATCAGACATTATCCGACGATTTATAGTCCTTGCTCTTTTGGCCTGTTCCAATCCATTGACAAATTCCATATTGATACAATTCCGATTGTGAGGTTTATGAATACTGTTGGATATTATGGACCTTTCAGTGTGGAACTGTTGCATAAGAAAGATAAAAACTATTTCATGGAATTTAACTTTCGTCATGATGGTCTTGCCTATGCGGCAACAGCTAGTGGTGTGAATCTCCCTGCCTTGCTGTTTGATGATAGGAAGGATCCGAAATTACATGTCAGGGATACGTATATGATGGATTTGTCGACAGATTATTGCCATGTCAAGGATGGGAAGTTATCCAAAAAGCAATGGTGGCATGATTTCATAAGAACCGGGTGTCAACTCAATTTTAATCGAAAGGATCCGATGCCGACGATTTGTTATTATGTAGATAAATTAAAATCGAGGTTGAAGAAGTAATGACTATCCTTATTTGTATTCCGTGTTTGATGACGGGCGGCACAGAGGTCCAAACGTTGAATCTCGTGCGGGCTCTTATAGCTGGCGGGCATCAGGTTGTGATCGTATGCTATTTCGAGAATTGCGAAGATATGATTTCCCGTTTTCAAAAGGCGGGGAGCGTTGTCGTTTGTTTGAGCCCGGATGGAATTCGAATGGGTGGATGGAAAGGTATTTTATTCCTGTATAAAGGATTGCGGTCCGTTCTGAAACAATACAAACCGGATGTCGCTCATGTCCAATATATGGCACCTGGAGCGATCCCCATTTTGCTGTTGCGGCTGTTGGGAATGCGGCGGATCCTTACAACGGCTCATACAGCGGCAGACATTTATCCAAGTCTGAAACTGGTCCATCTTATTCAGCAGCATTGCGTAAGGGCGTTCACTTGTATTACGGAGTTGGCCGAACGTTCGTTCTTTGGTGGTTCGCAACTTTATGATGAGGCCTATCCTTTGAAAAAACGCAATCATTTCACCATCTACAATGCACTTCCAGCAAGCCTCCCTATAATTCAAGAACCGCGTATGGCCAATCGACCAATTACCATCGGTGTCGTTAGTCGATTGGAGTCAATCAAGGGCATGGATTTGGTGGTACCGGCCTTTGCAAAGGTAAAGGCGATTCATCCGGATGTGAGATTGTTGATTGTTGGAGATGGAACTCTGCGCGGACAGATGGAGCAACAAGTTCAAACAGCAGGTATTTCCGATTCTGTAGAATTTGCTGGCCGTCAACCACAGGAGACGTTGGCTCAGTATTATGATCGGATTGACATCTTGCTGATGCCGTCGCGTAGTGAAGGATTTGGACTAACGGCTATTGAAGGAATGGCTCGAGGATGCGTAGTAGTAGCGTCTCGGGTTGGAGGTCTCCCGGAGGTTGTTCGTGAAGGAGAGGTTGGTTTATTGCATGAATCGGAGAATATCGATGATTTAGCCTCGAAACTTATCTGTCTTTGCGAATCGCCGGAGTTGTGGCGTCAATACTCTGCACAAGCGATTACTTATGTGAAACGATTTGGATTTGATCGATTCAGCGTATTGTTCAACGATTTATATCGAAGGCTTGCTGAATAGGAGATCGCCATATTGTCGGAAGTATGTATGTACTGAATTATCTATATTTTCTGATTATTACAGTTGTTGGCTACAAATGGCTGACATCTTCGGGATCCATGAAATATCCGCTGGACAAGCATCGTCGGATGTGGTTGGATGGTCCTGAACGGTTCTGGATATTGACATTTTCGACGGGACTTCTGGCTCTTTCTGCTCCAGGAGGACTGGATCTGATGGCAATTCGTTTAATGGCTTTGGAGCTTTTTTGCCTGTTCGGATTATTGTTTGTTCGGAAGCGTAGGGTACAATGGACTCCAGCGTCTGTTGTATATGTCATCTATCTTTGTTGGCTCATTATTGGATTGACCTATACGCCGGCTCCGGGTTATGGATTTCGGGTTATTTTGAAATATATTTATCCATTGTTTATAATATTATTTGCATCAGCTGCGGTACGAGATACTGAAGTCTTTCTTAAAGCTGGTCTTGGAGCCCGAACCTTGGCGCTAATATCTATAGCTTTTGCTTTTATTCCATTCATAGGAAAACTTGTTCCTGGAGTATTTTGGTACGGAACAGCAGAAGCGATCAATTATATTTCTATGTGTATGTTTTCTCTGGCATTGATTTCTTACACCAGAGGAGCTCGCCATAAAAAGTATAATATTTATTATACGATTCTTTTCATTTTGCCTTGTTTCCTTTGGGTATTTAGAACTAGTATAATGGGGACAACATTGGCTTTTATTGTATTCTTTATTTTTAAATATAGACTTAAGTCATTGCCGATAATTTTTGGATTCTTTTTCTTATTTGTAGTAGCTGTATTTGCAATTCCGTCAGTGAGGGAGAAAATGTTTTATGATGGGAATAGTGTTAGTACTACGCAATTGCAAAGCGGAGATTTTTCTACAGATAATATCGATTCGAATGGTCGCTTTGCTATGTGGGAATGGTCGTTGGAGCAGTTTTATCATGAGCGAGAACTGATAGGAACTGGTACGGGGAACTTACAAGAAACATTTTATGCTCTTCGGCATCCATTTGGAACGATTCGAATAGTACATAGTGATTATGTCCAAATATTGTGTGATAATGGCTTGATTGGCATCGTCTTATTTGGATGTAGTTTCTTATTTTTGATCTTTCATTGTTTTGGAGTTTACCAAAATCATAAATATCACATAGGGATCAGAATGTGTGCTATTATTGCTGGATCTTCAATGGCCGGTGTCTTGCTAACAATGATGACCGATAATGTCATCAACTATTCTATGGCTACAATATCTTATCCGTGTGGATTTTATGGAATGATGTTGGGAATGATGGCAAAGTATAAAACGAATAAAAGGTAGTTATTATGTTTTTTAACACATTTGAGTATATATTTTTCCTATTTCTTATTTTTGTGCTTGTCTTGCTGACAAACAAGGCAAAGATCCTGCAGGTTAGAAATCTGTTATTGCTGGTTGCTTCATATGTATTTTATGCTCAATTGCATAGAGGGTTTATCCTTTTGCTTATTTACACAACATTGATAAATTATGGATGTGGCCGATGGATTTCATACAACCAGCAGAATCATAAAAACGCAAAAATTCCAGTAACAATTGGTATTGTTTTGTCTTTGGCCATCCTAGTATTTTTCAAATATGCATACATTGTAGATACATCTATTATACTGCCTATTGGTTTATCTTTCTTTACTTTCCAAGCTCTATCATATACGATAGATATTTACCGGGGTAAAATTATTGAAGAAAAGAATTTGCTGAATGTAGCGTTGTTCATCGCTTTCTTTCCGACCCTATTGTCGGGCCCCATTGAGAGAGCCCGGAATTTAATTCCACAATTGAAACAGTCGACCATTATAACCTCAGAATCCGTCTTCTCGGGTATTGGCTTGTTCATCTGGGGGCTATTTAAGAAAGTTGTTATTGCTGACAGACTGGCTGATTTTGTAAATGCGGCATATACAGTTCCTGAAGGGCAAACCGGGAGTACGTTAGCATTAGCGGCCTTGTTCTACAGTTTCCAAATATATTGCGATTTCAGTGGGTATGCCGATATGGCAATTGGGAGTGGTAAGATTCTGGGATTCGATATTATGAAGAATTTCAATTTCCCCTATTTTGCCAATACAGTTAAAGAATTTTGGAGGAGGTGGCATATTTCTTTGACCTCTTGGTTTACTGAGTATGTCTATTTTTCAATGGGCGGCAATCGTGTGAAACAGGCTCGATGGATTTTGAATATATCAACTGTCTTTCTGTTGAGCGGCATATGGCATGGCGCAACTTGGGGCTTTGTATTATGGGGCTTGATACATGCCGTGCTTTATTTGATCGAGTACTTCTGCAAGATAAAGCATCCTAATTTGCTTAATCAGGTGTTGGCCTTTATTTTGGTGACATTTGCCTGGATCTTTTTCCGGATTGAAGACAGTGCAACCGCGTGGAATGTCATATGTGCGATTTGTACGGATATTGTCTCTCCGATCAATTGGGGAAGCTCTACGTTTAGCACATTGTTGACTATTGTATTATTAGTACTTTTTATTGTCAGAGAGTATTTGATGTACAAACAGAAACTTCCTCAAAAGTATATTCTGGAGTATATGCTGCTGATATTTGGAATCTGTTTATTTGGGGTATCTAGTGATCAATTCGTCTATTTCCAATTCTGATATATGAGAACGATTGTTAAGATAGTACTGCCGATCCTCTTGTTTATTGGTATTGACAGAGGAATCGGGTTTATGATCAACCAAGGATTAGATCGCTATTTTGGGTTGAATCAGCATTCGAAAGTGCTGTTTCTGGGGCATTCTCATCTTATGCTGGCAGTTGATAAATCCAAGTTTGAAGATGAAACAGGAGTAAAGGTCTCAAAATATTGCCGTGAAGGGGTCAATGTTGCCGACCGTTATGTTATGTTGAAGCATTTTCTGTCGCTGCCATATAGTGATTCTTTGAAATATGTGATTTATGGGGTCGACCAATTCATGTTTACCGGGAAGGGGTTGAGCCAGAACTCCTATATGTTATTTTATCCTTTCATGGATAACAAAGCCATAAATTCTTATATCAGAGAATCGACATCTGTTTATGACTATTGGCTTCATAAATTGATTTGTTCGACTCGGTATTCGGATGCTCTTCTGAATAGTTCTATACGAGGTTGGCTACGAGATTGGAGTAATTATAAGATAGGACAACTTGATGTTGAGACCTTGCGTAAACAAATAGAAGGCGGGAAACAGCGTCATATCGATTTTGACCCTGATCTGATTGAGGCTTTTGAGAATACATTGTCGTTGTTAAAGCAAAAAGGTATTATTACCATATTGGTCAATACACCAATAGCTCAAATATTGAACGAATATGAACCTTTGGAATATCAAAAAATCATTTCTTATCTCCAAAGCCAGTCCGATTCAACCAATGTTTATTATTGGGACCTGAATCCTGAATTTTCCGGGAAATATGATTTGCTATTTGATCCAATCCATTTGAATGTCGAGGGACAACAAGTAATCAATTCAGTTTTGGCAAACAAATTTCAATTGCTCAACCATGCCCAAGATTTCCGTTGTAATTCCTCTTTATAACAAAGAGAAAAGTATCGCGTCTACATTACGTACTGTTTTAAACCAAACCTTTAGCGATTATGAGATTGTAATTGTAAATGATGGGTCTACAGATTATAGTGTAGCAGAAGCCGGAAAGGTTCAGGATGATCGCATTCGTTTGATTCATCAACAGAATGCAGGGGTGTCAGCGGCTCGGAATCGAGGAATTGAAGAAGCAAAAGGAGAGCTGATTGCATTTTTGGATGCCGATGACGAATGGAGTCCTGAGTATTTATTTACACAATATCATCTTTATCAGAAATATCCTCAATGTGATGTTTTTGCATGTAATTATGAAATTCAGGACTTTTATCAGAATAGAACTCCTGCTACAATACGGCGGCTCCCATTTAAGGAGAAGGATGGGATACTTAACAATTATTTTGAAGTAGCGAGTTGCTCGAATCCTCCGTTGTGGACATCGGCGGTAATGGTAAAAAAAATAGCCTTACAAAAGGTGGGGATGTTTCCTTTGGGTATTAGATCTGGTGAGGATCTGTTGACGTGGGCAAGGCTTGCGGTAAATGGCAGAATTGCATACTGCAGTTTGGTTCTAGCCCGATTTGTTATGACCCGGAATGATATTTACGTACCCAAACGACATCCAGATAAGGACGATTATGTGGGGCAATGTTTAATTCAATTGTATTTTCAGAACAAGAAAGTGTCCTATTTGCATAATTACATAAGTTTTTATTATAGAGGACGGGCTATGCATGCTATAGAGTGTTCATTGACTCAAATGGCCTTGATGTCTTCTTTTCGGGCAATCCGATATGATAAACTTAAAATAAAAAATTATCTATTGATTGTTGTATGCCTATTCCCTCGATTATATTTTAGATTTAAACGGAAATGAGAAAAAAACAGATTCTAATAATTGGTGGCGATAATGGAGGCGGCAGCGCGGGAGATCAGATTATGTGTGAGGCTGCATGTGATTTTTTTGTAAAAGCAGGATTTAAAGTTTATACAGATGCTCAATCTCTCGATTGGCAGTCTCCTATTTCGGGTGTAACCACAGTCTTACAATTAAGAAAAGATTTTTATAACACGAAATTGCAACGAGTAATCCGGTCTTTTCTTAAGTTATATAGGATTATTGCATTCCCAATGTTTTGTAGAACTAGACGAAGCATCCCTTTTTTTTTACATGGGAATGAGTTTAAGACTTGTTTTCAGAATAGTGATGTAATATTATTTGCAGGTTGTGGAGGGCTTACTGATAAATATCCTATTACTGTGTTAATGTGGTGGAGCCTTATTAAAGCAGCTCTTAAATGTTCCAAACCGGTTTATATCTCAGGTGTCGGAATTGGTCCGATTCATTCTTCTATTTGTAGGAATCTTATTCGTAAGATTATTAATCATGTTAATTATATTACGGTTAGAGATGCTCATGTCAGTTATGATTGGGTAAAGAGATTATCTAAGGTAGATAATTTTGATTGGGTTCCCGATGATGCTTGTTTTTATATAGGGAATGATAAATATGATCTTCCTGCAAATTCTTCAAAAGGACGCATGATAGGCATAAATATCATGAGGTCGGCATTCTCTTCAGAGATGTTGATAGAAGCATTTTGTCATGAGTTAACCTCTATTGGAACTGATACTGATCGATTTTGTTTGATTCCTGTAACTCACGAAGATACCGATATCCTAAATCAACTTGTTAAGTTGTTATCAGCTTCAAGATGTATTGTTATTCCTCCAATATCCCCGTCTGCGACGAAACATGTTATTTCCCAACTGGATATAATGATTTCATGTAGATACCATGGTTGTGTTTTTGGAGTGTCACAAGAGATTCCAACTATAGGTTTGTATGCCGAAGAATATTGGAAAGATAAAAATAACGGAGTCTTAGAAATGTTTGGATGCGCCAATTTTGCATTCTCCGTATCAAATATTACTGATGGCGATTTTAGAAATAAGGTAATTGAGATTTTGGATAATCCTGAGCCAATAAAACTTATTTTAAATGAACATCTTCAGGTGTTAAAGGGGAAAGCAAGTATGGTCCATAAAATGATTTTGAATAATTATGAGTAGGATTTTGTGGGTTAACCCGTCTTTTCTGGATTATAGAGTCCCTTTATATAAAGAACTATATGACATAAGTGAAGGAAACTTTTATTTGGTATATAGTAAGGATCGAGTTCCCCAGCGATGTGTCGAAAAAATAGAATCAGCCCTTGGGAATCATGCTTTAGGATTATCTCATGAGCGACAAATTTGCATTGGCAGTAAAGGCGATTTTGCAAATACAGGTATTTCCATACCTTTTCCAAAAGGGTTATACCGATTGATAAAATCCGTAGATGCAGATATTATTATAGCGGAAGGATTCTTTCAGTTTACGCCATGGGCTTTGTTTCGATCCATTATGAAGCATATTCCATTGATGATTGCTTATGAACGAACGGCCCATACTGAACGTAACTGCCCTTGGTGGAGAAAGATATATAGAAAATTGATTGGTCGGTTTGTTTCGGGGTATATTGCAAATGGAATCTTGACCCAAGAGTATTTGGTATCTCAAGGAGTTAAGCCAGATTCTATCTTTACTGGAGGGATGTGTGCTGATAGTAAGCATCTTTCAATTGGGTGTATGTTCTTTGATCTTGAGAAAAGATCTGCACTAAAACAATCTTTAGGTATTAGAGAGAACGGGCTTGTTTATATATATGTCGGTCAATTGATTGAACGGAAGGGTGTAATTTATCTTTTGGATGCTTGGAGGGAACATCATCTAGAATATCCGCATGATAACCTCTTGATTGTAGGAACTGGACCCCTTAAGGAATCTTATATTCAGGATTTTGGTTCGGGGAATAATATCTTGTTTACAGGGGCAATAGATTATTCCGAAATATATAAATATTATGCAATCTCAGATGTGTTTGTAATCCCAACCTTGGAGGATAATTGGAGCCTTGTTGTGCCAGAGGCAATGTCGTGTGGTTTACCTATTGCTTGTTCAATTTATAATGGTTGCTATCCAGAATTGGTTCAAGAGGGGCGAAATGGTGTTTTGTTTGATCCTTTGAAAAAACAGACCATAGAAAAGGCTTTGGCAATCTTCCATTCAGTTGATCTAAAACGTTATGGAGAAGAATCTAAATTGATTGAGCAAAGCTACAACCCCCAGCAAACAGCTCAAAACATCTATAATGCGGTTTCTGCAATATTGAATAAATGAAGATCTTGCTTGTTCACAACGACTACGGAAAATATTCGGGAGAGGAGTCTGTTGTTGATCAGATGGCGGCCATGTGGACTGAGCACGGCCATCAAGTTGTACAGTTGAGAATGTCGACAGCTGATAGCCGGGATTCACTGGTAGGAAAGATTCATGGATTCTTGGCTGGATTGTACAGCCCGAAAGGTGTTCGTGAGATGCGAAGAATT
>ERZ779646.114-NODE-114-length-22716-cov-1.72781_pt1 | contig 22716 bp, 17 predicted proteins | sample MGYA00511907_ERZ779646 | MGnify/ENA primary metagenome ERZ779646 (study PRJEB29588, sample SAMEA2144525) | human gut metagenome | biome: human gut; feature: human-associated habitat; material: faeces | place: Denmark | collected 2008/2010 ...
CGGTAAAGATAGTTGTAATGCCAAAAGGAAATGCAGTGCAGGCTGTGCTGTATGATAAAACAAAAGGTATGGTTTTCGATATGGGCAGTAAGGGCAAGCTCAACAGCGGTATGGAAAGCTTTTTGGAGCTTTACGGCATAAAAGAGCTAAAAGGCGCATTTATAGAAAGCGAACAGTATTACACTATAACGAAATATAACGAGCAGATGACTATACGACCTGACAGATTTTATATAAATGGCGAGCCTGATAATGACAGCGAACTGTCGTTCATGACAGGCGCACAGCTTGATTGGAACGGTGTTAAGGTAGAAGCACTGGAGGACGGCTATAAAATTACCTCCGAGGGCAGTGTGGTCACTATAGAAAAAGGTTCTGTCACCATAAACGGCAGGAACCTTGACACAACAGATGAAGAATACCCATTGATGATAGATATGAAAAATTCGCAGATAAGGAGGACGGACTATGGCTTTGCTTACGGCTTCGGCTCTTGGTAAAACGATAAGAGAGAATGATATCGACAGCCTTTATTATTTTTACGGACATGATACAGCGGCACTTGAAAGCTTTACAAAAAGGCTTGTGAACAAGCTTTCCCCTGCTGACGCTCAGGTCATGAACTTTCATAAGCTTGACGGCAAAAATCTTGATTTTCCAATGCTTACAGACGCTTGCGAAGCTCTGCCTTTTATGGCTGAACGTGTGGTGGTGACTATAAACGACCTTAATATAGACGCAGTGACTAAGGATGATCTGGACGACCTGAAAAAGATTCTAGGCTCTCTTGGCGAAACCACCACAGTGATAATCTATGCCACAGGAGTTGACCTTTTCAAGAACAAAAAGTATCTTACAGACAAAAACAAGCGCTTTGCAGATTTCTGCGAAAAGCACGGCACTGTCTGCAACTTTGAATACAAAAGGGCTTCCGACCTTGGAAAGTCTATATCCACCTATCTTGCAAAAAGCGGCTGTACCATAACAAAAAGCAACGCAGAGTATCTTGCAAACCTCTGTTTGTGCGACACTGCATTTATCAGCAAGGAACTTGAAAAGCTTTCGGCTTATGCAGAGGGCAGGGAGGTAACAAGAGAGGATATCGACTTGCTTTGTATCAGGCGTATCGAGTCGGACGGATATTCTCTTGCAATAAATATCCTCAGAGGCAATGCGTCAATGGTCTTCACGCGTTTGCGTGAACTCGATGTGCAGAATTATGAACCATATGCTATCATAGGAATAATCGGCTTTTCCCTTGCGGATATCTATAGGGCGAAGCTTGCACGTTCCTCTGGCAGGAGCGTTGCAGACGTGGCTAAAGATTTTTCCTATGCGAAAAACAGAGAGTTTGCAGTAAAAAACGCCTATTCCGAGTGCGGAAATATCTCGGCGGAGCGTATAAGAAAAACGCTTGAAATACTTTCTGAAACTGACCTTATGCTCAAAACAAGGTCACGGGGAAAAGATGGAGATATGCTCACCCTCGAGCAGGGGCTTGCAAGGTCAATGGCGTTAAGGTGTTAGTAAATGGAAAAACTTAAAATATCAAGGGCAATAATCGTTGAGGGAAAATATGATAAGATAAAGCTTTCGTCCATAGTTGACGGCGTTATAATCGTCACTAACGGCTTTCGTATCTATAAAGACCCTGACAAGGCAGCGCTTATAAGATACTATGCTCAGCATGGCGGAATAGCAATTCTTACAGACTCTGACACAGCAGGCTTTCGCATAAGAGGGCATATAAAGGGTATCGTCCCCAAAGGCGATATCGTGAACGTGTATGTTCCTGAGATATTCGGCAAAGAAAAGCGCAAAACAGAGCCGTCAAAAGAGGGCTTGTTAGGGGTCGAGGGCGTTCCTGCGGATATTATCAGGGAAGCCTTTGAAAAAGCAGGCATTATAGGCGAAAAGGTCGCAGACAGAGAACTCATGACCAAGCTTGACTTTTATGAGCTAGGTCTAAGCGGCAGACCTGACAGCAGCAGGCTCAGACAGCTTGTGTGCGAAAAGCTGTCGCTGCCCCAAAAGCTCACTGCAAACGCACTGCTTGAAGTGGTGAACACAATGCTCGATAAAGAAAGCTTGCAAGCACTCATTGAGGAATTGACCTCAGAAAACAATAAAGACAAGGAGAATAGCGTTGGTTAGTCTTGAATTTTTATATTTCTTTCTTCCTGTTTTTATGGGAGTATACGCTTTGTCAGGGGTGCGTTTCAGAAAAGCCGTGTTCCTGCTTGGAACAGTTGTGCTGTGTCTTTGGGTGTCCGTGTGGGGGATAATGCCAATGACTGTGTGTGCTGTTGTATCATACTTTTGCGGCAGGCTTATCCACCGCTTTGCAGACAAAAAAGGACTTAAAAGGCTATGGCTCATATTATCGGTGGTAGTAAATATGGCAGTGCTTCTTGTATTCATAAGAAGCGGTCACAGCAGCTATGACGTGACGTCTATATTCACAGGCAAAGGCGCAATGCTAAAGCTTTTCCCAGTGTGGGGAGCGGGCGTTTTCACTCTCCATGGCATCTCCTACTGCATGGATATTTATAGGAAAGAAATAGAGCCTGAGAAGAATTTTCTTTTGGTATCTCAATATATATGCTTTTTCCCATGCTTTAGCTGTGGACCGATACTAAGATTTTCGGATATGAGCGAACAGCTTAGAAAACCTGTCATAACCTCTGGGAAGCTTGCAGAGGGCATAAAGCTTATGCTTATAGGCTTTGCGGAGAAGCTTTTTCTGTCGGATCCTATGTACGAGATGTGGCAGCACATAAGGGGAGTAAGTGCAGATTCGCTCTCCGCTGCTTGTGCATGGCTTGGGATAATAGCTTTCTCCTTTGCGTTCTACTATGAGCTTAGAGCTTATTCGCATATTGCACAGGGTATTGGTTCAATGCTCGGCTTTGAACTTCCTGATAACTTTGATCTGCCGTTTATGTCAGCAGGATTCAATGAGCTTATAAAACGATTTGCCTGCACCTTTTATAGTTGGGTGAGAGATTATTTCTACAGACCTATATGTAGAAATAAAGACAGCGTTTGCCTTTGGGCATTGATACTGTCTGTGCTTGCAGGCTCGGTTTGGTATGGCTACGGCAGACACACAATGCTGTGGGCAGCGTTTATTTGTGTTATGCTTGGCATAGAATATCTCTTGAAAAATATTCTTGCGGCTGTGCCGACAGGGGTAAGATGTGCGGTGATGAATGTTCTGTTTCTTATAGGTCTGCCGTTTCTTGCGATAGACAGCCTGCCTTCAGCCTGCGGATATGTTGCCGCAATGTTCGGCGGGGGAAGCTTTGCAGGAGATGTTCTTGCATTATATGTGATAAAAACAGGAGTTGTGATGTATCTTATCTGCGGCTTTTTTGCAACAGGTATCGGCAGATATCTCAAACGCAGGATAATGCAGCTCAATACTAATATAGTTTACATAATCGAACCAATGCTCACTATAGGATTTCTGCTTATCAGTACGGCGTTTCTTGTGGGCGGAGGTAATTCGTCTATGAATTTGTTTGTGAGATAAAATGGGAGGAGTGAACATTAATGAAAAAAGCTGCTGATTATATCGCGGTAAGCGCATTTTTTGTAATAGTCATAATGTTTGCGGCATATACTCTCGTGATGGGCAGACATGGATCTGAAAGTGAAAAGGCAGACAGTTCAGATATAAGACATAACGTTCAGACCTATGTTAGCAGTAATTTTCCTCTAAGCTCAAATTGGAAGTCGCTCAGAACGACCATGTTTGTGATGACTGGTAAGAAAAATTTTGATAATATCTATATCCTTAAAAATCGTCTTGTAGAGATCACAGATTTTGATAAGGACAGGCTTGATAAAAATATCTCGCAGATAAATGATTTTTCAGAAAACACAGATACACCTGTATATGTTATGTTAGCTCCGACTGCCGCAGGTATCTATTCTGCTAAGCTGCCTGCTTATACTTCAAACACAGACCAGCGTGAAATGATAGATAATATCTATTATGACCTAGACAGCAGGATAGACACCATAGATACGTTTTTTCCTATGTATTCTGCAAGAAATAATTACGTTTACTATCGTACAGATAGAAAGTGGACTTCCTTCGGGGCGTATTTTGCCTATGCAGACGGTATAAAAGAGCTGGGTTTTGAGCCGGTCGTTCTGTCCAATTACGATCAAGAATATACCTCAAATTCTTATTATGGGGGACTTTACAGTGAACTTTGCTATAACAGCATAGGCGCAGACAGAGTGAACATCTTCCGTTCAAAGTATAAGACCACTGTGGATTCTGTGGAGCTTTACAGAGAAGATCAGGTGCTTACCTCAAAATCTGTTTATTTTAGATCTGCACTGAAAACAGCAGATAAAACGGCTATCTTCCTGCAAGGTGACAACTTTACTAAGGCAACGGTCAAGACAACTGCAGAGGACGCACCAAAGCTTCTTATCATCAAAGGAAGCTATGCCAATACCCTTGTGCCGTTTCTTACCCCACACTACAGTGAGATAACCTTGGTAGACCCTGACAAACTCAAAGAGGAGGGCAAGACCCTTTCTGACGTGGCAGATACGAGTGCATATGACCAGATATTATTTATGTATGACTGCGACCAGTTTGCAGATGAAACAAATTTTGACCTGCTCAAATAATATGGGCTATGTACTTGAAAAAATGGAACAGATGTGATATAATAAAGAAAATGCCGTACAAGGAATGTGCGGCATAATGTATGTCTGAATATTTGAGAGGGTGTTTGATGTGAGTGAGCAAAAAAACAGACTTGATCTTATTGATCTTAATGACTATCCAGTATCTTGGTGGCTGAAACTTCTTGACCTCGGTCATAAGATAGTTCAAAATCCTGCCGCCTACAGCGAGGCTTGCAAGGGCAAGATAATGGGTACTCTTTTCTATGAGCCGTCAACAAGAACGCAGATGTCTTTCCAGACCGCTATGCTACGTCTTGGGGGAACGATAATTGGCTTTGACAATCCTGCCACTTCTTCCGTTGCAAAGGGAGAGAATATCAAGGATACTACAAAGATAGTTTCCGGCTATGCTGATATCATGGTAATGCGTCACCCTACCGCTGGATCGGTAAAGGCTGCGGCACTCACTGCTGATTGCCCTGTTATCAACGCAGGCGACGGTGGACACCTCCACCCAACACAGACACTTACAGACCTGCTTACACTTAGAGAAGAAAAGGGCAGACTTGATAACCTGACCATAGGCTTCTGCGGTGACCTTAAAAACGGCAGAACAGTCCATTCCCTTATTAAAGCAATGGTATGTTTTCCAAACAATAAGTTCATATTAGTTTCAACTTCTGAGCTTGCTTTGCCTGTGTATGTAAAGGATATCCTTGAAGCGGCAGGCATGGAGTACAAAGAAGTTACCGACCTTGAAGAGGTTATCGGTGAGCTTGACGTGCTATATATGACAAGAATACAGAAAGAGCGTTTTGCTTCTGAGGAGGAGTATCAGTCTCAGAGCGGAAATTACATACTCGATACAAGAAAGCTTTCAATGGGAAAGCCTGACCTTATCGTGCTTCACCCTCTGCCAAGAGTCGATGAGATAGCTATCGAGGTGGACGACGACCCGAGAGCAATGTATTTCAAGCAGGCAAAATACGGTATGTATATCAGAATGGCACTCATACTTACAGTTATAAACGGCGATGGTGCTTCGCAGCCGCTTATGAAGGGCAGAGTGCATAAGCACATTGATTGTTCAAATCCTAACTGTATCACTCACCACGAAAAGTATCTGCCACATTGGTTCAAAGGCGACGGCACAACGCTTGTTTGCGAATATTGTGACGAGAGAACATTGGTGGAATAAAATAAGAGCTTAATGGGGTAAACAAAGGCTGTGTGTCAGTCTTTGCTTGCCCTTTTTTTATTGTGCAGATAGCGTATATTAATAGACTTGTGATATGCAAAATCGTTAAAAGTAACGAAATTCTTACAATATGGTAACAAACAGTCTTGAAATAATGTTGAGCGTGTGGTATAATTAAAATGGATAAATTTTTTACAGGAGCTTTGATCTAATGAATACACTTTCAGATGAGGAGTTTGAACAGATCTACGGACGAAAGCCTGTCAGAAGGGTGAAAAAGAAAAAAATATACTGGAACAGAATTATTATTGCATTGATAATACTTATCGGCATTGTGACTGGTCTGGTAAAGCTGACAGCCTTGGTAGTATCAAAGATCAAAGGAGACGATACGCAAAAAACAAACAAGGTATTGAATAATACATCTTCTGTCGCTGTGAAGGAGGACGCTTCTTCTGCTGAGGATAAAAAAGACGAGCCTGCGAAGTATTCTAATATGGACTTTACAGTGTGTGTTGACGCAGGCCACGGTGATTATGACGGCGGCACAACTGATGCCTCAGGAAAAAGATATGAAAAAGACGATAACTTAAAGGTCGCACTTGAGGTGCAGAAATATCTTGAAAAATACGGCGTCAATGTGGTGATGATAAGAGATGATGACTCTTTCCTTGAGCTTGACGAAAGATGTGCAAAGGCAAATAACGCCAAGGCTGATATGTATGTTTCACTTCACCGGAACAGCTATGACGGTGATATTTCGGGCGTTGAGGTTTGGGTGAACAATTCTGAGCCTGAATATGACACAAAGCTTGCACAGAATATACTTGATGATCTTGAAAAGGTAGGTATATCTGAAAATAGAGGAGTACAGTATGGCTACGTTGGCAATTCCGGTGTAAACTACTACATAAATGCCGACACTGTTATGCCAAGCTGTCTTGTGGAGCTTGGATTTATAACCGAGGATATCGACAATAAGCTTTTTGACGAACACCTTACCGAGTATGGACAAGCTATTGCTGATGGTATAGTTCAGACAGCTGTTGATGTTGGTCTTGTTGATGAAAGTGGCAAAAGACTTATGTCTGAGCAGCTTATCTCACCTGAGAAGCCTGTGAACAATAAGGATTCTTCATCTGCGGCTGACGCTATGACAACGCCGATGGAGACGGATTCTTCTGCTGACGTTTATAATACTCAGGAAAACGAGTGGTATTGATATTCAAAAATAAAAGCGAACACAGTTCGTTTCTGCTAATGCAGAGAAACCGTGTTCGCCTTTTTGTTGTTAAAGCTCTTTTCTGATGAGTTTGAATTTCTCAAATTCTTTCGTCAGGTCTTCCAGAACGTTTTCAAGACCCTTTTCAGAGTATTCTTCGTGATATTCTGCCACAAAGTCTGTTACCTCCGTGACGCACTTTGTGCCGTACCATACTCTGACATAAAGCTCTTTTTCATCGCCGAGAATAGGGTCTATGCGGTAGCTGAAATTGGTGTAATTGCTGCCAGACCAGGTGTTTTTTTCTTCAAAATAGTGAAATGTGGGTATATCAAAATAACCATGGAGCATTGCGTATTTTCCTTTCAAAAATCATTCGTTTATGATATTATAGCATATCACTGTTCCTTTTTCAAGCATTTAGTCTGCTTCTTAATTAAATTAACCTAAAAAACGTTTACAATTTTGTTAGGAATGTATATTGGAGAATTGTTCAAAATATGTTATAATTGATAATGGTATGACTATTTCAGCGGTATGCTGTCGCAGAAAGGATAAGATCTATGAGCATTACAATAAAAGATGTTGCCAAGGAAGCCGGTGTTTCAGTGGCGACAGTGTCAAGGGTTCTCAACGGAAGCTGTAACGTATCAGATGAGTCAACAAAAAAAGTCAATGAAACTATTGCAAGGCTCAACTATTCTCCGAATTTTCTGGGAAGAAATCTTAGAAAGTGCGAAACGAATGTTATTCTTGTAATTATGCCTACCTCTGAACATTCTCTTTATTCAAAGATAGTCATGGGTATGCAGGATTATGCAGGACAAGTTGGTTACGATATCATAACTGCAGTTTCCTATTCAACATCGACCGCTGAAACAAGGCAGATGAATATGCTTTTTAACAGAACTGTTGACGGTGTTATCCTTCTTGGCACTCAGTATGACGCAGATTCGCTCAATAAGCTCGCAGAGAATTATAACGTTGCTCTGTGCTGTGAGGGCGTGAAGGGCGCAAATGTGCTTACTGTCGCTGTTGACGATGAACAGGCTGCGTTTGATGCTGTCGTTGCTCTTATCAAAAAGGGTCATAAAAGGATAGGCTTTATCGGAACGAACTCTTCGGCTATCTCCTCCACTGCAAGAGAGAACGGCTATATAAGAGCATTAAAAGAATATGGCATAGAGATAAAGAATGAATATATCTATAAAGAGTCTTATGACTATGACTGCGGAGGCAGAGCGTTTGAATATTTCAATGCACTTGCTGAGAAGCCTACAGCAATTTTCGCTGTGTCAGACTTGCTTGCTATCTCTGCAATGCACAAGGCAATAGATATGGGCATTGATGTGGGCAAAGATGTCGCCATAATGGGATTTGACAATATATCCATGTGTGAGTGGATAATCCCTACACTTTCAACGGTTGAACAGCCTTGCTCAAAAATGGGCGAGCTTGTTGTGGCAAAGCTTATTGAGAACATGAATAAGACTACTAAGGATAATCATTATTATACTGTTGACCACAGGATAATTCTAAGAGAGTCCACAGGCGACTAATTACTTTCGTAAAAATAGATAGGGGAGAAATAAGGCAGTTTTTCCGTAAAAACTGCCTATTTTCTGTAAGAAAGGATTTTTTAGGGCATGGAGAAATTTACAAAAATACTTGAAACGATAGATGGCTATGTCTGGGGCATACCGCTTATCGTACTCATTATGGCTGTGGGAATATTCCTCACCTTTAGGCTAAGGCTTCTTCAGATATTCCACCTGCCAAAGGCTTTGAAATTTATGTTTCAGAACGAAAATGGTGGCAAAGGAGAGATATCGAGCTTTGCAGCACTTTGCACCGCACTTTCCGCAACCATAGGTACAGGAAATATCGTCGGTGTTGCAACAGCCATTGGTGTGCTTTCAGGCGGACCTGGAGCGCTCCTCTGGATGTGGATAGCTGCTCTCCTTGGTATGGCAACAAAATTTTCCGAGGGCTTTCTTGCTATCAAATACCGACGTATGGACGCTGACGGACACGTTTGCGGCGGACCATTCTATTACATAGAATACGGCATGGGTAAGAAGTGGAAGTGGCTTGCAAAGGTATTTGCGTTCTTTGGCGCTTGCGTTGGTCTTTTTGGTATCGGTACTTTCTCTCAGGTGAATGGTATCTCATCGGCAGTTCAGGCTTTTTTTGATCCTAAAAAGGAACATACAGTGAATATTTTTGGCGCTGACTATACATGGGCTGTTATAATCTCTGGACTTTTGATAACTATTTTTGCTGCACTTGTTATTATCGGAGGCATAAAGAGGATCTCAAGTGTTTCTCAGGTAGTTGTGCCTTTTATGGTGGTCGTTTATATAGTTGCTTGTCTTTCACTTATTGTTATAAACATTCAGAGGCTCCCTCACGCTGTTGCCCTTATTTTTGAACAGGCATTCAGCTTCAAGGCTGTCGCAGGCGGATCTCTTCCTACAATGTTCATTGCTATACAAAAGGGTGTTGCCAGAGGAATTTTCTCAAATGAGTCAGGTCTTGGTTCGGCACCTATCGCAGCCGCAGCCGCTCAGACAAAAGAGCCGGTAAGACAAGGTCTTGTTTCTATGTGTGGCACATTTATCGACACTATCATTGTATGTACTATGACAGGTCTTGCTATCGTAATGATGGGAAGCTACGAGGCTATCAACCCAGTAACAGGCAAGCCTTTTGAGGGCGTTGAGGTCACAAATCACGCTTTCCAGAACGGCTTCTCGTTCCTGCCGTCAATGATACCTGCATTTATTCTTATGGTCTGTCTTGTGTTCTTTGCTTTCACAACTATCCTTGGCTGGAACTATTACGGTGAAAGGTGTATGGAATATCTTTTTAACAGCAACATGAAGGTGGTCATGGTCTACAGATATCTCTATATCCTCGCTGTATTTATCGGACCATATATGACGGTTTCTGCCGTTTGGACGATCGCTGATATCTTCAATGGACTTATGGCACTGCCAAACCTTATAGCGTTGCTTGCTCTCAGCGGTGTTATCAGTAAGGATACAAGGCGTTATGTGGCGAAGTATTCCAGAGCAAAACGAATCAATAAGCTGGTAAGAGCGTAGATATCGTATTTTATATGAAGCGGAAACGGCTGAATGTTGTTTCCGCTTTTTTTATGCTGTAGGCTTAATCACCAAAAAAATGAATGGTTATTTGTTGAAATCACCAAAAGTATTTAAAAGAATGTAACAGTGATTGTAACTTTATTGACAACGATTACATTCAGTGATATAATAGCTTTGTAAGAATCAAGGAAACGTTTTCTAATGAAAACGATCTGTTACGGAGGTTATATATAATGAAAAATTCCAAGCGTGTTATTGCCGGTGCAATGGCTCTCTTGTCAGCAGTGAGCGTAGCTTCATGCGGCAGCTCATCAGGCGGCGATTCAAGCAGCTCTTATGTTGATAAGGTAAAGGTAGCAAGCACCGACGATATTGCTACTATCCCTGATGGTTCGGAAAAGGAGTTGGAGTGGCTTTCTTATTTTGACATAAACCCAACTAAGAAAGAGCCGGAAAAGAGAACCGACCTTACTCTTTTTGAGGAAAAGGGCGGTAAGATCAAGTATTCTCAGACATCATCAATGAACAAGTATGATAAGCTCGCAGCAAGACTTATGTCTAACGATCCACCGGATATGTTCTGGTATGAGCAGTCTATGACATTCCCTGCAAACTGTATCAAGGAAATGTTCCAGCCTGTTGATGATATCGTTGATTTCGACAGTGCTATGTGGAGCGATGTCAAGGACGTTGCAGAGCAGTTCACTCTCAACGGCAAGCACTTTGTTGCACCTATCAACTTCCTGCCAGGTTCTGTTATCACATATGATAAGTCTATGATAGACGCTGCTGGTCTTGATGATCCATATGAGCTTTATCAGGACGGCAAGTGGGATTGGAACGCATGGTATGACATGATGTCAGAATATGTTGAGGGCGCTGCTGCTGACGAGGAAAGATACGGCATAAACGGTTGGTTCGCACCATTTATCTTCCAGTCAACAGGTAAGACTCTTATCACATATGACGCTGATAAGGACGAGTATGTTTCAAATCTTAACGACGCTGACTTTGTAAGAGCATCTGATATGCTTTATGATATCGCAAAGAATGGTATGTACTATCCTGATTGGGTAGGACAGGCAGGCGACGCATTCAAGAAGAATATCCTCTTCTATGCAATGGGTCCATGGGCTTCTACCGGTACACATTCACCAAAGGACGGCGACAATTGGGGCGTAGTTCCAATGCCAAAGGATCCTAACTCTGATACGCTTTATACAACTATCGACATGAATGCGTATATGTGGGTAAAGGGTTCGACAAAGAATGACGCTATGAAGTGCTGGCTCGAGTGTGCAAAGATAGTTTATACTCAGGATACATATAAGGATATCGAGAAGGAGAAGTTCTTTGTAAACAATCCTAACTGGACAGAAGATATGTATAACGTAGCTTACGTTGACCTTGTTACAGACAAGTTCACTAAGATATTCGACCCAGGTTATGGCATCTCCACCACTCTGTCAGATAACGACGCTGCAACAAATGATACTAAGGAAGCTGTTATTCCTTATCTGTATACTTCAGTTATGAAGACAGATGAGAATGGCTCACAGTATACGTGGACACAGCTCAAAGAGCAGTATAAGGGTACTGTTGATTCAGAACTTAAAACTCTCAACGAGCAGTATCACGCATATTTGGAAAAGAATAAGTAATATAACTTGCCATATAAAGACGGACGGAATTTATTTCGCCCGTCTTTTTTTGTTGTAATGTCAGAAAAAATGTGATATAATCATAGAGTACATTAAGATTTAATTAAGAATTATGTTGAGCTGTTTTTAAAGAATGTGGCTTATAATAATAAACGTAAAAGAAAGGATCGTGCCGATATGGAGATAAAGGAGCCTGTAATCCTTGTTGTAGATGATGATAAAGATATAGTTGGAGCTATCGCAAAGCTGCTTGAAATGGAGGGCTATAAGGTAATAAAAGCCTATGACGGTCTTGAGGCTTTGGAGAAGCTCACTGAGAACAGCATACAGCTTATACTCATTGACGTCATGATGCCTAAGCTGGACGGACTTTCTACAATGATGAAAATAAGGGCAACAGAGAATATCCCTATACTTGTGCTTTCCGCTAAATCTGAGGATACAGATAAGGTGCTTGGGCTTTCAATGGGCGCTGACGATTATATCACAAAGCCTTATAACCCTATGGAGCTTGTGGCAAGGGTAAGAAGCAACCTGAGAAGATATATGCAGCTTGGCGCTATCGACACGGCAAACAAAACGGATATTATAGAAATAGGCGGTCTGGAGCTTGACACTCAGGCAAAAAGCTTAAAGGTTGACGGAGAACCTGTCAAGCTCACCGCCACGGAGCTTAAAATTCTTGAGCTTCTTATGAAAAACGCAGGCAGGATATTTTCTGCCGAAGAGATTTATTCTAAAGTGTGGAACGAGGACGCATATGCCGTTGAAAACACGGTAATGGTACATATTCGTCACATCAGAGAAAAAATAGAAATAAACCCTAGAGAGCCGAAATACTTGAAGGTGGTGTGGGGAATTGGCTACAAAATCGAGAAAATTTGAGCAGGCAGAATGGTTTAAGATATTCTCAGCTAAAAAGATGAGAATTATAGCATTTGTGCTTGCCTGCGTTATTGCAGGCGGCTTTTGCTTGTCTTTGGTGCTTTATGCTAACAGCCATGCTGACAGCAGCAGTAAGTCTTATCTTAAATCAGAAAGCTATAAGCTGGCTTCCAATGAAATGTATGAGGAACTGTGCGTTACAGCTTCGGCTTATCTCAGATATGTTGATGAGGATCGGAATTACACTCAGCCTAGACACCTGCTCAATGACTATCTGAATTATCTTGATTACAACCGCTATAAATACAAAAAGACAGAAGACGGTATACGGCTTGTAGACAGTCAGTTTGATTACTATGTGGGGATTACTCAAAATGGCGAAACAAGATATCTGTCAAATATAAAAGATATAGAAAATTATGACAGCGAAACGGATAAGATAAAAGCTTTTAAATCGTCGCACAAAAACTATATACTCCGCCGTGATAACGAGGTCATGAGCGACAGAACTTCATCAGGACAGATAGTTGACTACTATTACAATACAGCGGAGTATCAGGATAACGTGACAGAAGAGTTTTATGCCGACAATCTTGTGCCCGTAGGAGGAAGTTATTATGATAACTACGGCAGATATTTTTACAATTACGGCAATTATGATCCAATAGCTTTCTATAATGTAGACTCAAGATATAATGTTATTAAAGGTCTTGATTTGAAAAACGGTCTGAAATATTCCGACAGGCTTGAAGATGAAGAAATTGGTGACGATTATGACACTGATGACGGCAATGAATACTATGACTATGACAATGGCAGATATTATTATGAGGACGATTACGGAAACACATGGGCAAAATGTGAAAACCTCTATGACCTGCCTGATTACAAAGCGACAGACAATGATGATTCAGGTATAACGGTATTTTTTGCACCGAAAGCTGAAAAGCTTACGGCAATGGAAAAGGAATACACCGAGGCTTTGAATGATATGTATCGTGCAAAGCTTTTTGTGATCGTTTTTGGCGTTATTGAATTTATGCTTGTGTGCTATCTGCTCCTGATCTGTGCATATAATGCAGAGCCTGAGAGCGTTGAACGCTGGAAGCAAGGCAATTTTCTAAAAAAAGTGCCTACGGAAGTTTACCTTATCCTAATGGTATTGGCTATCACATTTGCTTTTGTATTTGGCGCCTGCTGGAATTATTATGTGAGCATCACAAAAAATATTTTTGACAATGCTTTGGCTAATTCCGTTTTCAGAAATATCCTTGCTGTAGCGTTGTTTGCATTGGCATATTTTGCAGGCTTCGGCTCGCTTATGGAGTTTGTTGGCAAGATAAAGACAAGAAGCATATTCAAAGAAAGCCTTATTTGCAGATTATGTAAGTTCCTATGGCGCAAGTACAAGGAAACATCACTGTATCACTATTTTCATGGCCTTCCACTTGGAGTGAAACTATCCGTAAGAACGATAGCCATAGGCGTTATACTGTTTTTGGAATCCGCTTATTATTCCAGTGCAGATGTTGAGCCGTTCTTGCTTGTTGTGGCTTTGATACTGATGGTGTTAGATATCCGTGACTTTTCTCAGCTTTCAAAGCTCAGCAAACAGATAGACAGCCTTGGAGAAGAAAAGCCTTATGAGGGCAAGATAAGAAAAACTTCGCCGGTGTATGCTGAATCTGAAAAACTTAACTCAGTTCAGGATAAGGTGAGAGAGTCGGTGGAGCAGCAGATACAGTCTGAGCGTTTGAAAATAGAGCTAGTGACAAACGTTTCACACGACCTGAAAACACCGCTGACTTCCATTATCAGCTATATCGACCTGCTTAAGAAAATGGATCTTGACGATGAAGCTTCGAGCTATGTGAAGATACTTGATAAAAAGGCGCAGAAGCTCAAAGGCATTGTGTCTGACGTTTTCAGCATAGCAAAAGCCACAAGCGGCGTTGATGTAAACCTAACAAAGCTTGATTTTGTGATGCTGTTAAATCAGTGCGTCGCAGACGCAGAGGACAAGATAGCTGACAGTGGCAAGATAGTAAAGATAAACATAAATGCCGACAGCGCAATGGTAATGGGCGACGGCGACAAGCTTTACAGAGTGTTCCAAAACATTGTTGACAACGCTCTGAATTACTCTATGGACGGCACAAGGATATTCCTTGATGTGTACAAAAAAGCGGACAGAATAGTATTTGCCGAGAAGAACATTTCGGCAACGCCGATAAACTTCACAGAGGAAGAGATACTTGAAAGATTTGTGCGAGGGGATAAGTCACGAACAGACGGTGGAAGCGGTTTGGGATTATCCATATCAAAGAGCTTCACAGAAGCCTGCGGTGGTATCTTCAATATCGAAATAGACGGAGATATGTTCAAGGCGATAGTCGAAATGCCGATAATTCAGGAGGATACGGCAGAAAAAACCGATGACAAAACGGAATAGCGTAAATAAAAATAGCGGTGCATTTCACATTGAGTTGCACCGCTATTTTTAATGTCGGAAAATGTAGATAAAAAATTAAAATATACCAATATTCTTTTGACAATTTGTTGAAAGTTATATACTAATATGTTATAATATAGAAGTAAGGCGATTTTAGCGGACGGGAAGTGACATAATGAACTTTACAGAACAGATACTGTATTCGCTAATGGCGAAAACAGGCAAAAATTCGTCTGAATGGCTGCCGCTTTTGCAGCATTTGCAGGATACGGCAGATATCATGAGCTGTCTGTGTGATGAATTTCTGTCGCCGTCATTTGCAAAGGCTTGCGGATTAGAGGAGAATGAGTTCAAAAAGTTAGCTATTTTTCTAGCAGCAGTTCACGATATCGGCAAAGCAATAGTGGTATTTCAATATAAAATAGGTGATAAACTTCCTGAGAGAAAGTCTGCACTTGAAGCGTCAGGAATCAATTTTGATGTTTCTCACGATAAAGGAAAAGCCAAACAAACTCCTCATGCATTTGCAGGTGAGGAGATTCTTAATTTGTTGGGTTGCCCTGAATGTGTAAGCACTGTTGTTGGCTCTCATCATGGTGTACCTGCTGAGAGCGTACAGGATTTGTCATGGCCGCAAGAGGATATAGCTTTCTATGAAAACTATTATGGACGTGACAAAGAAAATGTTGAAGTTTTGCAGGATATTTGGCAGACGATATTTGATATGGCACTTGATTATGCAGGCTTTTTAGATGTTAGTGAGTTGCCTGATATAGACCGTTCTTCGCAAATGCTTCTGAGTGGTCTGTTAATAATGGCGGATTGGCTTGCAAGCAACACTGAGCTTTTTCCACTTTTGTCAGTGGAGGACCTCAAACCTGACGACAAGCTTAGGGCTGAACACGCTTGGGCAAAGCTCGATTTTCCACAGATGTGGAATCCTGAGAGAACGGTAATATCTAATGAGGACTTTAAAGAAACTTTTGGTTTTGAACCACGTTCGGTGCAGTCAGAGGTGCTGAAAATAGTTGAAAACACTGCCAAGCCCGGCATATACATATTTGAAGCGCCAATGGGCTGTGGTAAAACAGAAACATCACTTGCGGCAAGCGAGATATTGGCATCAAAGTGCGGCAAAAATGGCGTGCTTTTTGGACTTCCAACTCAGGCAACTGCAAACGGCATTTTCCCAAGAATACTCAGTTGGGCTGAAAAGCAATCTACAGAACTTTATCATTCTGTTCAGCTCAACCACGGAAGCGCAGCACTCAATTCGCTGTTTCAGAACATACAAAGGGGCATACCGCAGGAGGAAAGCGACAGCGGATTAATTATCCACAACTGGTTTTGTGACAGCAAAAAAGCGTGTCTTGCAGATTTTGTGACGGCGACGGTAGACCAAATGCTCATGCTTGCATTGAAACGAAAACACGTTATGCTCCTTCACCTTGGATTGTCAGAAAAGGTCGTTGTCATTGATGAAGTCCATGCCTATGATGCCTACATGAGCGAGTATCTTGAAATGGCTTTGCAGTGGCTTGGAAGCTACAACACCCCTGTTATCCTGCTGTCGGCAACGCTGCCCTCAGCAAGACGAATGTCACTTATACGTGCTTATCTTGGAATAAAAAAGTTTGATGATAGATTTGAAAAAGAGCAGGGTTATCCTCTACTCACATGGACAGACGGCAAAGATATCCGCCAGCAAAGATTAAGCTATGACGGAGCGCACAAAACTGTGTCAGTCAAGACCTGCGTTAGTGACGATGTTGTGCAGTTTGTGAAAAATGTAACAGAGAATGGCGGCTGTGTAGGTGTTATAGTAAATACCGTAAGACGTGCCCAGATGTTTGCCGAGCTTTTGCAGGATAATGCAAAAGTGCTTTTGTATCATGCACAGTTCGTGCTTCCTGACCGTGCTAAAAAGGAGAAACAGCTTGTTGACCTTGTCGGCAAAAACAGTACGCCTGAAAGCAGGAGCGGTCTTGTGGTAGTTGGAACGCAGGTGCTTGAACAATCACTTGATATTGATTTTGATATGCTCATTACAGATATGTGTCCTATGGACTTATTGTTGCAGCGAATGGGCAGACTTCACAGGCATGAACGTGGAGTGCGGCCTGATACAGCACAAACCCCTGTCTGCTATGTTATTACAGATGAGTATACAAATATGGAATCAGCGTCGAGAAAAATATACAGCCATTGGCTTATCAATAAAACGGCTGACACTTTGCCCGACAGCATCACTCTTCCTGACGATATCTCACCACTTGTTCAAGAGGTTTATAGTGTTACGAGTGGTGAGTGTTATGATAAGTATATAAATGAGCAAAAGAAAAGCAAGGGCAGGGCTGACTGCTTTAGGATAAGTAAGCCAAAAGGGAAAAGTATCCATGGGCTGCTTTCAAAGCCTGTTGAAACTGGTGATGAACAGCTTGCACAGGCGGCAGTGCGTGACGGGATCTCGTCATTTGATGTGTTGTTGATGCAGCTTAGATCAGATGGAAGTATTCATTTTTTGCCTGACCAATATGGCGGTGCAGAGGTATCAGAGTGCCCTGATGATGAAGAATGTCGCCGAATAGCTGAACAGAAGCTTCGACTTCCGACAATGTTTTGTCAGTCATGGAATATAGATAAAAATATAAGAGAACTTGAAAACAACTGTATGAAGTATATTGCAGGTTGGCAAAATTCCCCGTGGCTTAAAAACCAGCTTGTATTGTTTCTTGATGAGGACCTTAAAGGTGAGCTGAACGGATATGATCTTCATTACAGCTTTGAAAAAGGTCTGGAATTTACTAAGAAGGAGGAATGTGAATGAACGAAACAGAGTTTAATCTGCTTGATGAGCCGTGGATAAGAGTAATGGACGACAATTGTCAAATAAAAGAGGTGTCACTAACAGATGCACTTTTGAATGCGCATAAGTATAAGGCTCTGAAAGGTGAAATGCCTACGCAGGATATAGTTATACTTCGTCTTATGCTTGCCATAGTGCATACTGTCTTTTCAAGGGTAGATGCCGACGGCAATGAAGCAGAGCTAGAGGAAGAGGACGATGCGGTGGATAGGTGGGAAAGCCTATGGAACAACCGAAAGATTCCCGAAAAGCCCATGAGAGAGTATTTTGAAAAGTGGCATGAACGCTTTTGGCTCTTTCATCCCGAAAGACCATTTGGGCAAATGGCCGGGCTGACTTATGGCACAGAATATGGTGCGTCAAAGCTTAATGGCGAGATATCAGAAAGTGGCAACAAAACTAGGATATTTTCTGCATATTCAGGCGAACAGAAAAGCCACCTTACATATGCTCAGGCGGCTAGGTGGCTTTTGACTTTAATTTCATTTGATGATTCAGCAATAAAGCCCTCAAAGGAGGGAAAAGAGAAAGCTGGTGGTAAGCTTCCTCCGTCTGGTGTTGGTTGGCTTGGAAAATTAGGGTTAGTTTATTTGAATGGCAGTAACTTTTTTGAAACGATTATGCTTAATTTTGTACTAATTAATAATGATAATATTGAATGTGATGAACAACCAATGTGGGAAATGGATGATCCTGTAAAAGAAGAACGTAGGGAAATACCTTATCCGACCAATCTTGCACAGCTTTATACGTTACAGTCTCGACACATTTTGCTAAATAGATGTGGCGATAAAATAATGGGATATATTGCTATTAGGGGAGATTCTTTTACTGATAAGAACGCATTTATAGAACCCATGACAACATGGAAAATAAATAAGACTGATTATTTACCAAAGAAACATTGTGCGTCGGAACAGATGTGGCGTGAGTTTTCTAATATTTATAATAATTCTAATGGTAATCATGTTCCTGGGGTTATAAAGTGGTTTAAATTCATATCAACAAAGGTAAAACTACCTATGATGAGGACTACCGTGTTGTCTGTAGACTATGATAAAAATAATTGTAGCATACAGAATGTTTTCGGTGATTCCTTAGAAATGAACGCACAAATACTATCAGAAGTAGGCAGGGGTTATCGTGAAGAAATAAAGTTTGAGATAAGCAGATGTGAAGAACTTGCGAAAAAAATAGGCAATCTAGCATGGAATATTTACCTTGCCTCTGGTGGAAATAAGAACAGTAAGCCAAAGGACATTGGCTCGATTTTAGACGCCAAGTCACAGCTATACTACCGCCTTGATATTCCTTTCCGCAGTTGGCTTTCTTCACTTGACCCGGAAAATGATGATAAGCTGGAAAAGTTTGAACAGTGGCAGAATACTGCAAAGAGGATAACCCTTGATCTTGGTAGGGAGCTTGTTGCGGCAGTAGATGATACTGCAATGGTGGGACATATGATAGATGAGACGATCTATTCTGCACCAAAGGCTTACAACATTTTCTTGCGTGATGTTTCAAAGATATATCAGAAAATTTAATGTTTATTAATGCGAGGTGAGAATATGGAAGAAGTAAAGCTTATAAGAAATGAAATGAAAGACAGAGTGCAGAAACTCATCACACAAAAAGACACAAGTGACGGAAAAGCAAATTTGGCAAAACTACGCCACGGCATAGGCAAAAAGCCGGGTGAAATGCCTGAACTGTGGGATGTATTTTTCAATAAAATGTCGCCTGAGCTTTTCAGTAAATCTAACGAGCCAAGCAGATCGGAGTGGGCAATATATATTTCGCTGACTATGTTTGCACTTCATCAGCAGGGAAGTTCGGAAACAGTTCATTGTGAGGGAAGATCCCTTGGAAGTGCAGCCGCTGATCTTATGGAAGAGAAAACTGATGAAAACAGAGAACGTATCATGCGCAGATTTGGACCTGTTGTCACAGCCAAAGATATGCCTGAACTTTCACATCATATAAGAGGTCTTGTACAGCTTTTCAAGGCAAAGAGCGTAAAGCTCGATTACATCAGACTTGCAGAGGATCTGTATTGGTTTCAGGACACTAACAAGAGAAAAAACGTCCAGCTTAAATGGGGCGAGGATTTTTATCGTGAAAAAGGAGAAGATTTATCATGAGTATTTATGTTGATATACACGTTTTGCAGACCGTACCGCCAAGCTGTGTAAACCGTGATGATACGGGTAGCCCTAAGACAGCCGTTTATGGCGGTACAAGAAGAGCAAGAGTTTCATCACAGGCTTGGAAGCACGCTATGAGAGGCGACTTCAGAAAAATATTTGCTACAGAAGAACTTGGCGTTCGCTCCCTTAAAGTGGCAGCACTTGTTGCTGATGAGATAGCCGCAATAGACAGCACTATGAGCGAAAAGTCAAGAAACAAGAAGGCAGCTGAAGCTCTTAAAGCTGCAGGAATAAGTACTAAATCCACCAAAGATGATGATTTAGAAAAGACGGACGCATTGTTCCTTATGAGCAACAAGCAGGCAAAAGAGATTGCAAAACTTGTGTGCGACGGCGAAGAAGATAAAAATGCTTATAAAAAAGCTCTGAAAGATAATCCGTCAGTAGATATCGCATTGTTCGGAAGAATGGCAGCAAGTGACCCTACGCTCAACTATGATGCCGCTGCACAGGTGGCTCATGCTATTTCTACACATACTATACAGAACGAGTATGATTATTTCACCGCAGTTGATGACCTTCAGGACGATGACAACGCAGGTGCAGGACACCTTGGAACAGTAGAGTTCAATTCCTCAACTCTTTATCGCTATGCCAACGTGAATGTGACAGAGCTTTCAAAGGCACTTGACAATTTGTATGATGCAGTTGATGTTGTGAAAAAGTATGTTGAAGCGTTCGTACGCTCAATGCCTACAGGTAAGGAGAACACTTTTGCAAACCGCACTTTCCCTGACGCTATTTATGTGACAGTTCGTAATGACCAGCCTGTTAACCTTTGCGGAGCTTTTGAGAAACCTGTCAGAGCTTCTGAAGATGGCTATGTTGCCGAGTCTGAGAGTAAACTTGTGGAGTATGCTGGAAAGGTATATGATAATTTTGCTGCTAAGCCATTGGCTGCTTTCTGCGTTGGTGACAAGTTGGCAGATATTGCCGAAAAGATGACATTTCTTGAGCTTCTTGAACGTCTGGAAGCATATCTTCGTGAGCAGACAGCAGAGGCGTAAAGGCAATGGCAGTATTATTGCTAAGACTTGCTGCCCCATTACAAGCGTGGGGCAGCAGTTCAAAATTCATTGTGCATTCAACAGAACGTGAGCCTACCAAAAGCGGCGTTATTGGCATGATAGCGGCAGCTCTTGGTATCCAGCGTAATGACGATCCGCAGAAGCTTGTGCCGCTTACAACGCTCCGTTTTGGCGTTCGTGCCGATAAGGAGGGCGTTTTGCTTAAAGATTTTCATATGGTGCATGGCTATAAGATAGCAGATGTTACAGAGCGTTATTATCTGTCAGACGCAGTGTTTCTTGTCGCACTTGAAAGTGATGATAAATCATTGCTGGAGAGTATAGCTTCTGCACTGCAAAATCCTGTTTATCCGCTGTATCTTGGACGAAAGTCCTGTCCGCCAACTTTGCCTATCGTTCTTGGCGTTAAGGGCGAGGATATCCTTACGGCACTAAAGACCGAGCCATATCTTTATAAGAACGCTCACCGAAAAAGCGTGCGCATTTCCTATGAAGTCACATCAGGCGGTGCAATGGTGCAGGATATTCCGTTGTCATTCTCACAGCTTCACAGAAAGCACGGCTGGCGAATGAAGCGTGAAGAACTTCTTGTTGTGGATAGCAACCCAGAGCATGACGCCTTTTCTAAATTGTGAGGTGCAGTATGTATTTAACAAGAATAAAATTAGATATGACAAAAACAAATACAATGAAGGCATTGGTATGCCCAAGCAGATTTCATGGAGCTATCGAAAGTGCTGAGTCTGACGGCAGAACAAGGAAGCTTTGGAGAATAGACGAGCTTGGCGGAGAGAAGTATTTACTCATATTATCAGAAAAAGAACTTGATTTTTCAAATGTTTCAGATCAATTCGGAGCAGAAAGACCGCAAACTAAATGTTATGATACATTACTTGACAGAGTTAAAAATAGCAGTAAGTGGCAGTTTCGTTTGAAAGCAAACCCTGTTATACATAAGAAAGATACTAATTCCCACAGAGGTCGCCCTGTCGGACTTATAGGAAATAAACAGCAGGAAGAATGGCTGAAAAAGCAGGCTTTGAAAAACGGCTTTTCTCTAGAGGACGGAATGTGGCTGGTAACAGAGTTTAAGTGGTATGATTTTAAAAAGGGCGAGCGTAGAAACCATGTGAGAATACTTTCTGTAACATATGAGGGCGTGCTTACAGTAACAGACGAGGAACTTCTTAAAGTTGCACTTACTAATGGTATCGGCCGTGAGAAAGCTTATGGTCTTGGAATGCTGACGATCGTCGGAGTAAGATAATGGCACAACAAAATGTGATAGAGAAGCCAGATCTCCATGCACTGCCCACAATAAGCGACAGAATGACGTTTATTTATCTTGAACATTGCAAGGTAAGCCGTGAAAACGGTGCAGTCACCGCCACAGATCTTGACGGAACAGTGTATATCCCTGCGGCAGCCATAACA
>ERZ779646.139-NODE-139-length-19070-cov-1.82156_pt1 | contig 19070 bp, 18 predicted proteins | sample MGYA00511907_ERZ779646 | MGnify/ENA primary metagenome ERZ779646 (study PRJEB29588, sample SAMEA2144525) | human gut metagenome | biome: human gut; feature: human-associated habitat; material: faeces | place: Denmark | collected 2008/2010 ...
TACCCTGATGGGCTATGGTGCAACCGGTGGATCGGCATTCGGTTCCTGTACGCCGTTATCGGCATTCTTCAAGTATGCCGGAGGACTGGCAATGGGACTGATGGTTCCGGTGCTTGCAGGTTACATTGCATACTCGATCGCAGACCGGCCGGGACTTGCAGTTGGTTTTACGGGCGGTTTGTTAGCCTCGAGTGGTAACGCATTAGTCACCGGTTACAACTGGGCGGATTCCACAACCGGTTTCCAGAAATTTATCGCAGACTTTGCATTCCAGGGTGCCAACGGCGGTAACACCGTTTCCGGTTTCCTTGGCGGAATCTTAGCAGGATTCCTTGCCGGATTTATTGTACTGTTTCTGAAAAAAGCGTTTTCAAAACTGCCGGCTTCCTTAGACGGAATCAAGCCGACTCTGATTTATCCGTTGCTTGGAATTTTAATTATCAGTATTTTAATGTGCTTCATCTTTAACCCATTGATCGGACTGATCAATACCGGACTGAGCAACGGACTGACCGCAATCTCTGATGCGGGATACATCACCGTACTCGGACTGATCCTCGGAGCAATGATGGCGATCGACATGGGTGGTCCAATCAACAAAGCCGCTTATGTATTTGGTACCGGCGTACTGGCAACTGCAAGCCAGATGATTGAAAAAGGTGCACAGCCAGGCGACCCGGCTGTTCAGGCATGTTACATTGCCATGGCAGCGATCATGGTCGGTGGTATGGTTCCTCCGATCGGAATCGCGCTTGCCAGCCAGTTCTTCCCGAAGAAATTTACAAAGGAAGAACGTGGATCCAAGGTATCCAACTTTGTAATGGGTGCTTCCTTCATCACCGAGGGTGCGATCCCGTTTGCAGCAGCAGATCCGCTTCACGTAATTCCATGTACCTTAATTGGTGCCGGAGTTGCAGGATTTTTATCCGCACTGTTTAAGTGCACACTGATGGCTCCTCACGGTGGAATCTTCGTATTTGCAACCGTAGGACATCCGCTTTTATACATCCTTGCATGGGCAGTCGGCGCTGTCATTACAGCCGTATTGCTCGGACTGATCAAAAAGGATGTTAAATAAAATTTGTAAACAGTAACATTGGTAAAGAAACAAAATTTGAAAAGGAGAATGATCATGAAAGAATTTACTTATACCATCAAAGACGAGCAGGGAATCCACGCAAGACCGGCAGGAGAGCTGGTAAAAGCAGCCTCTGCATATCCATGTAAAGTAACCATCAGTAAGGATGGCAAGGAAGTAGACGCAAAGAGAATCCTCGGAGTTATGGGTCTTGGTGTTAAATGCGGACAGGAAATTGTATTAAAGACGGATGGAGATCAGGAAGAGGAAGCAATCGCAGCACTTGGCAAATTCTTAGAGGAGAAACTGTAAGAAACCGTTCCGGCAACCGTTTACGGAGAATGAATCAGCAAAAGGATGAGGTGACGCTATGACAATTCAGGGTAAAAGCGTATACAGCGGGGTGGCCATCGGCCGCCTTGCCATATACCGCAAATCAGAAAATCAGGTAAAGCGGGAGAAAATCGCAGATACCGCAAAAGAGGTAAAACGGTTTGAAGATGCCAAAGATACCGCAAAACAGCAGCTTGCCGGGCTTTATGATAAGGCATTAAAAGAAGTCGGTGAAGTCAATGCAGCAATCTTTGAAGTACATCAGATGATGCTGAATGACCTTGATTATATCGAATCCATCACAAATATGATTGAAGGCCAGCAGGTGAATGCCGAATATGCCGTGGCAACGACCGGAGATACATTTTCCGAGATGTTTGCGGCAATGGATGATGATTATATGCGTGAGCGTGCAGCCGATGTCAGGGATGTGTCAAACCGCGTAGTTTCCATCCTGCAGGGCAACGGAGGAAATGGCCTGAATGCCGATGAGCCGGTGATTTTACTTGCCGATGATCTGGCACCAAGTGAGACCGTACAGCTTGATAAATCGAAGGTGCTTTCCTTTGTCACCCGTCACGGTTCCACCAATTCCCATACCGCGATTCTGGCCCGTACCATGAATATCCCGGCACTGATCGGTGTCGATTTTCCGGAAGATGTCGATGGAAAAATGGGTATCGTCGATGGATACGAAGGCAGGATCATCATTGATCCACCGGTCTCCGTTATGGAAGCTTACCAGAAGAAGAAAGCAGAGGATGAAGAGAAAAAGCGTCTGCTGCAGGAACTCAAGGGCAAGGAGAATATCACAAAGGACGGAACAAAGATCAACCTGTATGCAAATATCGGAAGCGTTGGGGATGTGGCATCGGTACTGGCAAATGATGCCGGCGGCATCGGACTGTTCCGAAGCGAATTCCTTTATCTGGAGAGCAGGGATTATCCAACCGAGGAAGAACAGTTTGCAGCATACCGCAAGGTAGCCGAGGCAATGGCAGGAAAGAAAGTCATCATCCGTACACTCGATATCGGTGCGGACAAGCAGGTGGATTATTTCGGACTCGACAAAGAAGATAATCCGGCAATGGGTTACCGTGCGATCCGTATCTGCCTTGACCGCCGCGAGGTATTCAAGACACAGCTTCGTGCACTGTATCGGGCAAGCTATTACGGAACCATCGCCATCATGTTCCCGATGATCATTTCTGTCACAGAGGTACAGACCATAAAGAAGATCATCGAGGAAGTGAAAAAAGAACTGGATGAGGAAAAGATTCCGTACAAGGATGTCGAGCTTGGTATTATGATCGAGACTCCGGCAGCTGTCATGATGTCCGAAGAACTGGCACAGGAAGTGGATTTCTTCTCTGTCGGAACGAATGATCTGACACAGTATACACTGGCGATCGACCGGCAGAATCCAAAGCTTGACAACATTTATGATTCCCATCATCCGGCAATCCTTAAGATGCTTAAGATGATTGTGGACAACGGTCATAAGGGTGGCTGCTGGGTTGGTATCTGTGGCGAGCTTGGGGCCGACACGACACTGACCGAGACATTTCTTAGTATGGGATATGATGAGCTTTCTGTCAGCCCGTCCATGATTTTAAAGGTTCGGCAGGAGATCCGTTCACTGGATCTGAAAGCTTAAAAGGGTGGCTGACTTAACAGCCGATACAAGGGAGTATTTTATATAGTAAACGGAAAAACCGGTGCATCGTCTGGGATGCATCGGCTTTTTTCTGTCTGGAATACTATTGGAATTTCGCATGTTTTTCTGTATAATTGAGGAAGAAAGTACGCAAGATAATTCATACACGGGTAATGTCTTTATGGAAAACAGTCACAACGAACCAAAATACATAGAAGTAAGGGGCGCGTGTGTCCACAACTTAAAAAACGTAAATGTAAATGTCCCTCTGCATCAGATTGTCGGGATTGCAGGCGTATCCGGCTCCGGAAAATCGTCGTTAGCACTTGGCGTGTTGTATGCAGAAGGCTCCAGACGGTATCTGGAGTCGCTTTCGACTTACACCAGAAGGCGCATGACCAGAGCGGCAAAAGCACAGGTCGACGAAGTGCTGTATGTCCCGGCGGCGCTGGCCCTGCATCAGCGTCCGGGCATTCCGGGCATCCGCAGCACGTTTGGAACGGGAACCGAACTGTTAAACAGCCTGCGGCTGATGTATTCGCGGCTCGCGTCGCACCGGTGCCCGAACGGGCATTATGTTCCGCCGACACTGAAAGTTGCGGCAGAACAGGAGATCATCTGTCCGGAGTGCGGCGAACGTGTCCATGCGCCGAGTGCGGAGCAGCTTGCCTTTAATTCACAGGGAGCCTGCCCGAAGTGTGGCGGTACGGGAAGTGTCCGGACGGTGGATCTGGATTCGCTTGTACCGGACGATTCGATCAGTATTGATGAGGGTGCGGTTGCACCGTGGAACAGCCTGATGTGGTCGTTAATGACTGACGTCTGCCGGGAGATGGGCGTGCGCACCGACATTCCGTTTAAAGATCTGACCGATGAAGAAAAGGATATCGTCTATCACGGTCCGGCGGAGAAAAAGCATATTTTTTACAAAGCAAAGAAATCCAATCAGGCAGGAGAGCTGGATTTTACCTATTACAATGCGGTATACACCGTAGAAAATGCTCTGGCAAAAGTAAAAGACGAAAAGGGCATGAAGCGGGTGGAGAAGTTTTTGAAGGAGGAAGTCTGCCCGGAGTGCGGCGGAAGCAGGCTGTCGGAGGCAGCCCGTGCACCGAAACTTTGTGGGATCGGACTGGCGGAAGCCTGCAAAATGACGCTGAAAGAGCTGGTCGAATGGGTGGCGCATGTGCCGGAATCCCTGCCGAAAGAGATGCGTCCGATGGCGGAATCCATCTGCGAGTCGTTTAAGACCGTTGCAAAAAGGCTCATGGATCTGGGACTTTCTTATCTTTCCCTCGACCGGGCGGCGGCAACGCTTTCAACCGGGGAACGGCAGCGCATGCAGCTTGCGCGGGCGGTGCGGAACCGCACGACAGGCGTGTTGTATGTGCTCGATGAGCCGTCGATCGGTCTGCACCCGTCAAATATCGTGGGACTGAATGCCGTGATGCATGATCTGATCAAAGATGGAAACTCAGTGCTTTTGGTCGATCACGATACGCAGATTTTATCGGAGGCGGACTGGGTGATTGAGATGGGACCGGAAGCCGGAGCGGGCGGTGGATATGTGATCGCAGAGGGCAGTATTCCACAGATCATTGCCAATAAAAACTCCATGATCGGACCATTTCTCGCAAAGACAAAGGATCTGCGCATCCGTCAGCCGATCGCACCGGAGGAACTGTTTGCCCTTGGAAAACTGCATCTTTCCACCGACCGCATCCATACGGTAAAGCCGCTGGAGGTGGACATCCCTAAGGGCAGGCTTACCGTGGTGACCGGGGTATCCGGTTCCGGAAAGACCACGATGGTTCTCGAAAGCCTGATTCCGGGGCTGCAGGCGCAGCTGAACGGAGAGCATCTGCCGAAACATGTGAAAGATCTTTCGGCAGAGGGCATCGCCCATGTGAAGCTGATCGATGCGTCACCGATTGGAATCAATGTCCGTTCCACGGTCGCAACCTATGCGAATGTACACGACGAACTCCGGAAGATTTTTGCCCGGACCGCGGATGCGAAAAACCGGAAATACAAGGCGGGCGATTTTTCCTATAATACCGGAAAATTAAAGTGTCCGGTCTGTGACGGAACCGGACAGATCAGCCTCGATGTGCAGTTTCTGCCGGATGTGGATGTGCCGTGTCCAGAGTGCAATGGTTCCCGGTATGCAAAAGAGGCATGGGAGATCGGCTATGAAAACAAACAGGGAAACCGCTATTCCCTGCCGGAATTGATGGAGATGGATGTAAATACCGCTTTGCAGGCAACCGCGGATTTAAAGGTTGTGCATCAGCGGCTGGAAGTGCTCAAAAATCTGGGACTGGGCTATCTGACGCTGGGCGAGGAAACGCCGAGCCTTTCCGGCGGAGAGGCACAGCGGCTGAAACTTGCCAGCGAAATGGGAAAAGGACAGTCGGATTCGGTGTTTGTGTTTGATGAGCCGACGATCGGGCTGCATCCGCTGGATGTGCAGACGCTGCTTAGCGTGTTTGATGCGCTGGTTGACAATGGGGCGACGGTGCTGGTCATTGAGCACGATCTCGATGTGATCCGCAACGCCGATTATATCATTGATATGGGGCCGGGCGGCGGAGATGACGGCGGCCGGGTGATTGCAACTGGGACACCGGAGGAGATTGTGGGAAATGAAGATAGCGTTACGGGACGGTATCTGTGAAATTTGCTTTTGTAGAGTAAATCAGCCATGTGTATTTTGGGGAATATGCATGGCTGTTTTTATGGCTTATGGTCTAAAAATAATAAATATCGGGTGACTATTGAGCTTGTGCAAAAAAATTCGTTACATAAAAAAGACATTTCGTTACATGAAACTAAGTCCAGATCATAAACGATCCGATTTTAAAATAAAATCAATAAGGATCATACAACCAGATCTGCAGGCTAAAGAGATTCAAATAATAGATGTTAAAGAAATATACGATAGGCGCCGATACAATATAAGCAGGGAAGCATTGCAAAAACTTACGGAATCTTTTGAAGATCATGCGAAATCATTGGAAGGGAGAACAAAGCAGCAGGATCAGTCCGCACAGATGCTTGAGGATGCGATTAGAAGAAGTTCTGTCTGGAAAAATTCAAGTCAGAGGGCTCAGCAGTTTTTAGCGGCGCAGGATAAGAAAAAAGAAAATCCGGAAAATCTGCCAGAACATTTTTCAGAGAATGTGATCAAAGCAGGGGCGATGTTTCGGGATAAGTTTGTAAAGAATGGGCAGGAAAATAATGTATCCATTCAGAATCTGTTGTCGGACATTTCTTTATGGTAAGAAAGAGGTCGTAGATTTTGAATAATGAAAGCATGCTGAAAATTGCAATATGTGATGATGAACAGCCAATTAGAGATTACCTAAAAAAACTGACAGAGAAATGCACGGATGCACAGGTCCATGTCTTTGCAAATGGGGAAGAGTTGTTATCCGATCCGACCGTATATGATATCATTCTGCTTGATATTTCCCTGAATCGGAAGCCGGACAGTGGCAAACCAAACGGCATGGAAGTCGCAAAGAAAATCAGGGAAACCTCCGATGTGATCATTATTTTTGTGACTGCCTTAAAGGAATATGTGTTTGAAGGCTATGATGTAGGGGCATTTCATTATCTCTTAAAGCCGGTCGATGAACAGAAATTCATGGAAGTCATGGACAAGGCGATCAGTCAGATCAAAAAGGAAAAGAATACACAGCCGCTCATTATCCGAATGGATGGCAATTACATTAAGATACCGGTCAACAATATTATTTATGCGGAAAATGAAGCGAGAAAAATCGTTCTGCACACGAAAAACATGAAGGAAGAAACCTACAGTTTTTACGAAAAAATGGAAGTGTTAGAGCAGAAACTGGGAGATCATTTTTTCCGATCGCACCGGGGATTTTTGGTGAATCTGCAGGAAGTTGTCCGCTATGACAATGCCAATATTGAACTGAAAAATGGCGATAGAGTGTTTCTGGCAAAACAAAAATATAACGATTTTGTAACTGCCTATATGAATTATCTGAGAAAGGCATAAACTGCAATGAGAGATATTGTGTACAACGTTTTCGATATCATAAGCTATTTTGTGCAGGGAATGTTGCTGGTTAATTTGTTGAAAGAAACACAGCCACGTTTTCCATTCAAAAAATATCATAGTGCTGCGATACTGCTGGGACAGTATGTGGCAGTCCAGATTTTTCTGCACTATTCTGTCTTTATAAAAAGTCTGCTCTATGGGAAAAGCATGGTCATGAATAACAGCCGCCAGAGTATCCTGCCGGTGATGATCAGCATGCTGGTTACCTGTGTGGCAGGCATTTTTTTGTTCAACGAAAGCAGACTCAAAATCATTTACTATGTTGTGACCTTTTATTCCGTAATGGAACTCTTAAAATTTGCCATTTATCCTCTTTTTCTGTGGCTGCTTACAAAGCTGGTAGATCTGAATCAATATTTATTTCTGGACAGGCAGATGTATGGAGAAACCATGTTTTTTGAAGTGAATTCCGGAATTGAAATGTTCTGGAATCTGAGCTACGTTCTGGTGCTTCTTGTCTTCACATACAGGATCATTGTCTGGATGAAAAAGTACCTTGAAATGAAAGAAAACTATGAAAATTCACAATTGATTTTTGTGTTATTTCCAAGCGTGACCGGACTATTGTTATGTCTGATGATCCGCAGCATGATGTTCTCGATGGAGGACAATGATATTCATTCGCTGTTTGACAGCCGGCCGGAGATGAATCTTATGGTTCCATGTACTTCCCTGTTGTGTATTGTGATGATTATTTTTACCGCAAAAATGCTGCACAAACTAATCGTTGAAAGCAACCAGAAAATCGAAATCAGTATTTATCAGGAACGGATCCGGGAAATGGAGCAGCATATCGGAGATATCGAAAACCTTTATGCCGGAATCCGCGGGATGAAACATGACATGAAAAATTATATCGCGGATATGGAGGCATTGATGCAGGAGGAAACAGGAAACCCCACTGCGTTCCGGCAGTATCTGGATTCCCTGCAGGCATCCGTGGAACAGCTGGATATGAAATACAATACCGGCAATCCGGTGACCGATGTCATTATGCAAAGATATGTGCAGCTGGCAAAAAACTATGACATTGCGTTTCAGGCGGACTTTCTTTTCCCTTCCAGTATGAATATGGATGCTTTTGACCTGAGCATTATCATAAACAATGCTTTGAATAATGCGTTAGAGGCCTGCAGGCGGCAAAAAGAGGGCAGAAAATTTATCGAACTGAGTGCGTACCGGCGCCAGAATATGTTTTTTATTATCGTTAAAAACAGTTTTGACGGGAAACTTGTCAGAAGCCGGAGCGATGGCAGACTGCTCACGACAAAACCGGATTCCAAAAATCATGGACTGGGGCTTCGGAATATTGAAGTGTGTGCGGAAAAATATTATGGAAAAACGGAAGTTACCGTTCGGGAGGATGAGTTTGAACTGGCGGTTATGCTTCAGGAACGAATAGAATAATTGACACCATATACGACACCATGTATAATATAAGCAGGAGGGTATAACAATGTCAAAATGGGGTAAACTCATAACACGTATATGCAATTTATCAAAAGACCTCCGGTTTGATGAGTTACGGAAAGTATTGGAAAGCTGCGGGTACGAAATGAATGGAAGCAGTCATTACACGTTCAGAAAGCAGGGATGTGCGCCTATCACAATACCAAAACATGAACCGATCAAAAAAGTATATGTAGAAATGGTAAGGCAGATTGTAGAAAGCGAGGCGGAGAATGATGAAGACGCTGAATGATTATATGGCAATGTCCTATCGTATGGAAATTATAGAAGATAAGGATGAGGGTGGATTTGTGGTTTCTTATCCGGATCTGCCAGGGTGTATTACCTGTGGAGAAACTGTAGAAAGTGCAGTAGAAAATGCGTTAGATGCAAAAAAGGCATGGCTTGAAGCTGCATTAGAAGATGGTGTAGAGATTCATGAGCCAGATAGTCTGGAGGATTATTCCGGGCAATTCAAATTGAGAATTCCACGAAGTCTGCACAGATCGTTGGCAGAACATTCCCAGAGAGAAGGAATCAGCATGAATCAGTATTGTGTATATCTTCTTTCCAAAAATGATGCGGTGTTTTCAAAATAAGATGATGCAGCAAAAATGTAAATGAAATGCTTTTCAGTTGCGTGAATTGATGAATATAGATTGCAGATAAGAAACAGAAATCAGCAAATCAGCGGGTACAATATGCCCGCTGATTTTTTCGTTACATGAAAAGGGCGATTCGTTACATTTGATTGGAAGAAAAAAAGAAAAAGGGCGATATAAACATTAGTAAAATATGGCAAAGGAGATGGTTGCGAAATGAATATAAGTGCAACAGCAGCTATGGGTTATACTTATACAAATATAAAAACAGGCGTATCCCAAAAGAAGGATGTTTCGAATGAGAATACTTGTGAGAAGCAGACGCAAAAGGAATACAAAAATGTTGTCAAAGAGTATAAGCAGAAGCATCCAGATTCCGCATCTCATGTGAACCAGCAGGTCCAGGCAGGCAAAAACTATATGAAAAACTGCGGTGGCGATGAGATATCCAGAAGCGATATGACAATGGATGAGTATAAAGCTTTTTTTAAGAACCTGATGGATGGCATCTCTTTTGACAGTTCACAGGCAAACTGTAAGGAAATGTGGTCAATCACCGAAGATGGCTGGGAGCAGATGAAAAATGACCCGGAGTATGAAGCCTGGGTGCTTGGCTATACGATAGAAAACCGTTCGGTGCACTTTCCGTTTCAGGCATCATTTCTGAACGTAGAAAAATTCGGCGCATCGATCGAGGAACATCATGGAGAAGGGATTCCAATGAATACGGAAAGCCCGAAAAAGTCTGGGAAAAAGGACGAATCATGGTGGAGTAAGCGTCAGAAAAGAATGAAAGAACTGATGAAAAGACAACAGAAAGCAGCATTAAAACGGGCGCAGGAACGAAGAAACGTGACAGATATATACGAAGAAAATATTGACATATTCACAGAGAGCATGATGGGAGGAAAAAATGGCACTGAATATTTCTAGTTCACAAATTTACGCAGGACGTTATCACTACAAAAGACCGGAAATACCAAATTTGCTGGATACGCAGAAATACACGGCAAGTACACCTGGAAAATCAGTAAAAGAAGCAACCGGAGTGGATACTGTAACAATTTCCGACGAAGGTCTTGCAAAGGCGAAGGACTGGCGAGAATACACAAAAGACAATGAAAATATATCCCACACAGGTGTAAATCCAAAAGAGGAACTTTATAAGGAACTGAATACGGTAAACAATATCGACACGGCAAGTATGTTCAACTGTGAACTCGGGGAAGTTGCAGACCAGATCCAGAAAGAAAATGGACTTGGTGATCATTCGCGGTCGCAGGAGGAATTTCTTACCGTCATGGCGAAAGCCTATCAGGTCATTTATGACCGTATTGATGAAGAATTTTCCGATCCGGACCGGGACCCGACCTGGATCAGACAGGAGGACGGAACACTTGTGGAGGAAACAAAACAGGATCGTATCGACGCTTTAAACAAGGCGTACAACTCCAGAGCGGAATTTGCGGCTGCATCGGCAAAAGTTATGGCAGAGATCGACGAGACCTTTCATGGTGGAAATTACGGGGAAGGTTTTATAGATGAACTGCAGAAGAAAGTAATGGAATCGTGGCACAATGCAGTGGATGAAAAAAATATGCAGCGGCAGAAAGTTTCCTCGTTTCAGGATTACCCGGTGGATCTGGGGATTGGTGCGGACTGGAGTGCAAAAATTAACAAACTGTTTTACAGATAATATATTTTGGGGTGAAAAGGAGAGATAAGATTATGGCAGTAAAAGTAGGAAACAGTTGGGTGTCGGAAACGGCACTGACATATGCGAAGGCAAAATCCGGCAGCGGCACGTCCGTATCGCTAAAAGCGCTTTCGGACCGGTATCCGGGCGTGAATTTTACAACAAACACACAGAACTTTTCACAGAAAGGCACAAACAATATTCAGATCGCACCGAATATTCTGGTGCAGATGCAAAATGATCCCGACAAACGTGTGGAATATGAGGCTTTGATTTATGATTGTGCGCAGCTGGTATACAGCGGAAAAATGAGCCAGGGAGGTATGGGCTACCATATAAAAGCGGCAGGAACGGTCATCAATGCGGATGGCAGTGTCAGTGGCTGGTCAATTGCGGAAGATGATGATGGCGGGCAGACGCGAAACAGCACCAAACTGGACAAGGATAAGAAAGACACCTGGGCTGATAAAATCCATGAAAAACAGAAAGCAAAAAGTGAAAAAGCAAGGAAAGAGGCAGCGGCACGGCTGCAGGAGCAGATGAACGGGACGGAGATGAAATCGTACGCGGACAATCTTTTTTTGTCGCAGGCAGGAATGGACAGTTACAACCAGCTATCCTCGGTCAGTTATCAGGACTACGTGAACCGCTTTGAGAGTGAAGTGTCAGAAGTATATGAAAAAGATGGTAATGCAGATGCCGTAAAATCAGACAGTTTTGACCAGCATGTAAACAGAATGGCTGCCGCATACGATAAAATGAAAAACAGCATCGAAGAAAAATATGCAAAGGAAGATCACAAAACGGAATATCATCATTTTTCAATGACGCGATGATTTAACCATTTCCGGGAGTGGAAACGGATGGAGAAAATGATCGCGCGCAGCGTCCAGTCGGAAAACATACCGATCCAGACAGCAATCGGACCGAATCCCCATACCCGGCAGAGATAAATGCACAGGCTTACCCGGCACAGCCACATGGTGCAGCAGGAGGTAATCATGGAGAATTTTACGTCACCTGCAGCGCGCATGCCATAGGGTGGGATAAAGGAAAGTACCCAGGAAACTGGCTTTACGAAAAAGCACAGTTTTGCGCTGGCAGGTTCCATTCCGGCAAGCATGGTAATCGGTTTGGTCAGTGCAAAAACGAGCAGGCAGCTTGCGATGATGACTGCCTCTGACAGCCAGGACAATTTCTTAATATAATAGATGGCCTCATCTTTGCGCCCTGCACCCAGGCACTGACCGACCACGGTCATCAGTCCGATTCCGATGCCTATGGCAGCAATACCGTTTAAGTTTTCCAGAATATTGGTCATTGCCTGCGCGGCAATCGCTACGGTTCCAAGTGTGGAAACCGTAGACTGGATGGCAAGTTTACCGAACTGGAACATACTGTTTTCAATACCGGACGGAATTCCGATAAACAGGATTTTTTTAATCAGATACCAGTCGGGGCGGATGGAAAAATAATTGCGGATACAGATCGGGGCATTGTCATTGCGCAGCTGCCAGATAACGACGATGGCACAGAAAATACGTGATACCAGAGTGGATATCGCCGCACCTTCGACGCCCATGCCAAGTACAAAGATCAAAATCGCATTTCCGCCAATGTTCATAAAATTGGAAATAACCGAGATGATCATCGGATTGCGGCTGTTGTTCTGGGAGCGCATAATTGAAGCACCGGCATCGTACAGTCCGATAAACGGAAACGATAACAGGGTAAAGAAGAAATAAATCCGGGAATTGGTCATGACATCGCGTTCTACTTTCCCAAAGATTACATGAAGCAGCGGATCACGGAATATCAGACAGAAAACGGATAAAGTTACAGACAGAATGACCATGACAAACAAAACCTGCCGAGCAGAACGGTTGGCATTTTTTTTGTTCTGGCTGCCGAGATACTGGGAGCACAGGATCGCGCCCCCGGCAGATAAGGCAGACAGTGCCTGAATGACAAGAATATTGATGGAATCCACCAGGGAAACGGCAGAAATTGCGGCAGAGCCGACATTGCTGACCATCATGGTATCGGCGGTCCCCATTAAAGAAGAAAGCAGTTGTTCCACAATAATCGGGATCAGCAGCTTTCGTAAGTCCAAATTGTTATATAAATGCTGTGTGTTATCGTGCATAAATGAAATCCTCTTTTCTTACTTCCAGATATATTTTAGCACGATATTTTTCAATGGGAAAGGGAGTATTCGATTAATGATTGCATTGCCCGGTGTGCGGTGCGGAGTCAGTTATAATTTTGCGACTTGACAAGTATGATAGTTTCATCCTATTCTTAAATACAGGCAATTGCGAAACCGGTGCAGCGCATAACGTTCGTACCTGTTTCGCAATCGCCTGTATAGAAACGAAGAGGAAGGAACTCCCATGGAACAACATAAAACCGGCACACTTTATCTGTGTGCCACCCCCATCGGAAATCTTGAGGATATTACGTACCGCGTACTGCGGACACTCAAAGAGGTGGATTTGATTGCGGCAGAGGATACGAGAAACTCCATCCGGCTGCTCAACCATTTCGAGATTAAGACGCCGATGACAAGCTATCACGAATACAACAAAATTGAAAAAGCCTACCAGCTTGTTGCCAAAATGCGGGAGGGCAAAAATATTGCTTTGATCACAGATGCAGGGACACCGGGCATTTCCGATCCGGGGGAGGATATTGTGCGCATCTGCTATGAAGAAGGCATTCCGGTCACTTCGCTGCCGGGCGCAGCCGCCTGCATTACAGCACTGACCATGTCAGGACTTCCGACACGCCGGTTTGCATTCGAGGCTTTTCTCCCGAAAGATAAGAAAGAGCATCAGGCGGTACTCGAGGAGTTAAAAACAGAGACGCGCACGATTATTATTTATGAGGCACCTCATCATTTGGTGAGGACTCTGCAGGAACTGCACGATACCCTCGGCGGAGACCGCAGGCTTACCATCTGCCGGGAACTGACGAAGCGTCACGAGGAAAAACTGCAGATGACACTGGCAGACAGTCTATCCTATTATGAAGTCAATGAGCCACGTGGGGAGTATGTGCTTATCATTGCCGGCCGCTCCCGCGAAGAGATGAAAAAGGAGGAACAGGCCGGATGGGAAGCACTTTCCCTGGAGGAACACATGGCGCATTACGAGTCCCAGGGGATTGACCGCAAGGAAGCCATGAAACGTGTTGCAAAAGACCGTGGGGTCAGCAAGCGCGATATCTATCAGGCACTGTTAAAATAAAAAAGATCAATGGACTTTATTTTAACTGATCCCGCACGGTTTCTTCGAGAACGGAAAAAGGCGAAGGACCGGTGCGAAGGATTGCTTCGTGAAATGCAGACACCGAAAAGCTTTTGTTTTCGAGCGCAAGCTGTTCACGCATCTGGCGGAATTTCAGATAGCCAACATAATATTTTAGGTAGTTTCCCGGTTCTTCGAGGATCAGATCCGTGATTTTGTTTACCGTGGCAGTATCATCTACGCCGTATTCGCTCCAGAATGCGGCGGTTTTTTCTTTTTCCCATCCAAAATAATGAATCCCGATATCCGCTGTGGCATAGAGACTGAGTGTTGCAGCCTGGTTGTGCTGTAACAGGGAGGCAAGATCCGGGTTAAGTCCGGCATAATAAAAAGCCTGCATTTCGGTGTAGGTTGCCCAGCCTTCGGTGTAACCAGGATAGTTGAGGAGGGAGCGGACTTCCGGAGCACCATAGGAGGAGGTGCAGATGGTCTGGTACAGATGACCGGGATATCCTTCATGCGCAAGCGTTGTAAAGTAATAGATATCCGTATCATTTTTAGCATCGTTTATGTAGATCCGGTTATGTGAAATATCATCAATCGGAGCCGTAATATAAAAGGCGGGAGCCAAGTACTCACTGAGTGCCGGATCAACGTGGCAGATTTCCACTTCTGTCTGTGGTGGTGCCGGGAAGTCAGTAAGGATTTCTTTTTGCAGCCGGGAAAGCATGGCATTTTCCTCTTTCAAGGCAGCATCGGGTTTCGGAGACTGGGAAGCAAGTTTCGGATTTTTTTCCAAAAGATTCTGACAGAACGTGAGATCTTCCCGCCGGGCTTTGGCAATCTGGGAAAACAGATCTTCCACGCTGTCATCACAGCCCGTATCTGCAGACACGACCGCCTCGTAATAGGCTTTTCCTTCCGGGAAGTTACAAAGCCCCCAGTTGTTATGTCCCCGTCCCAGCAGCATGGTAAGTCCTTTGATCATCTGGCTGTAAGCCGGAATGACATGATCACTCAGAACTTTGGAATGTTGCTTCAAATAAGCATTCTTTTGGGTATCCGTAAGCCCATCCATGGCATTTAACCGATTGGAAAACGTATCGATCAGAAAATTGTCATCGGGATGTTCGGTGAAAACTTCACACCCTTCAATGACTTTTAAGCAGGCTTCATCGGACATGAAAAGTCCTGCATCGGCTTTCTTTTGTTCATAATCTAAAATCCCTAAAAAATAAGTATCCATCTGCGACAACAGTCCGAGATAATCTTTAATATCTCTGGTATTGCGGAAAGTATACTCTGCCAGAAGCACAGGCAGCTGTGAGGTGACACCACCGGAAGGGGTCAGAGGTTCATCGTAATAGGGATAGGCAGCAAGGTTCTGCTGGCGTGAAATATAATCGGAAAGCAGCCGGCAGGTCAAGCGGTCTTTTCCTTTGAGAGAGCGGTGAGAATATTTTTTGAGTTCTTCCGAAAGTTTTTTGAGCTGTCTGGCCTGGTTGTGAGGACTGTCACCGGACAGACTGCCAAGCGTGATCTCATAAGAGTCAATGCCGGCAGCTTTTGGATCTTTTAGCGTAAAGTGCAGATTCATGGTGTTGGATTTCATCTCTTCGCGAAAAAGCGTGGTACAAAATTCAGAAAAAGAACCGGTACTTTTTCCGGCAGGGGAGAGGATGGCTGCATAAATAATGGAGAGCACCGCAGCCAGAAAAATACCCACGGAAAGCATCCGGTGTTTTTTCAAAAGATGTTTCATACCAGAAACTCCTGTAAGAAAACTTAAGAAAATTTATGCAGGGAAAGCCTGGGCTATGCCTTCCCTTTTGGGTTTATCTGGTAATTGCAAAAGGAATATGAAAAAAGCAAAGCCCATACAATGATTTAAGAACGCAAACAGGAGGCGCGGATGAACTATTTATGGGGTGGAATGATTCTTGTCGGGGTGGTGTATGCTGCAATGACTGGAAATCTTGGAGCAGTGACCGACCAGGCACTTGCTTCGGCAAAGGAAGCGGTAAGCCTTTGCCTGACAATGACAGGTGCCATGGCATTCTGGGTAGGACTTATGAAGATTGCGGAAAAAGGGGGGATGGTAAACCGTGCGGCATCTGCAATGGGACCGATACTACGTTTTTTGTTTCCGTCAGTTCCGGAAAATTCCACAGCAGGCAGATATATGGCAACGAATATGGTGTCCAATTTTCTGGGGCTGGGCTGGGCGGCAACCCCGGCAGGGATTTCTGCCATGAAAGAGTTAAAGCGGCTGCAGAAAATGTCAAATCAGGCGACAGACGCGATGTGTGATTTTCTTATCATTAATATTTCTTCCCTGCAGCTGATACCTGTGAATATCATTGCATATCGCAGCCAGTATGGAGCCGTAAGTCCGGCTGCAATTGTAGGACCGGCCATCATTGCCACTAGTATTTCCACGTTGGCAGCTGTCATTTTCATCAAGCTCCGGCAGGCATTTGGGAGGGTGGAAAAATGAATTTGATTCTGTACTTATCCGAGGCAGTCATTCCGATTCTGGTATTGCTCATTGTGGGAAATGGCCTGATGCACCGGCAGCATGTATATGAGGATTTCCTGGAAGGGGCAAAAAGCGGAATCCGCACAGCAGTGGAGATTATGCCGACACTAATCGGACTGATGGCAGCAGTAGGTATTTTGCGGGCTTCGGGTTTTTTGGATTTTATTTCCGGGTGGCTTGGGAAAGTAATGGCGGCGACAGGATTTCCGACCGAGCTGATCCCGGTTGCTGTGGTAAAAATGTTTTCTTCCTCTGCAGCAACGGGACTTTTACTGGATATCTACAAAACACATGGTGCAGATTCGATGCTGGGACGTGCGGCATCGGTTATGCTCAGCAGCACAGAGACCATTTTTTATACCATGTCGGTTTATTTTATGTCGGTAAAAGTAAAAAAGACAAGATATACACTTCCGGGAGCTCTTTTTGCAACCACTGCCGGAATTGTGGCAAGTGTATTTCTTGTGTGGAAAACCTGAAGTTGTAAGAATCGTGTTATTGTTCGCATGGCAACCTGTGTGTAGCAGCAAAATTGTCAAAAAATATCCGGATTATGATAGAAATATGTTGACTTTAAACATATTTTAGTTCAGAATAAAAGGCAGAAGATACAGAGATTTGTATGTTACAACAGAGAGGAAGTATATAATATGGCATTTGGGAAAAAGACAGACAGAGCCGGTCTGCAGGCCGTTCTGGAATTGAAAAATGTAGATTATTCAAAAGATCCGGAGATACAGCAGCTGTATACCCGTCTGGTGAACGGACGCAGCCAGTTCGGTCAGATCTTGGCAAAGAATGCATCCGCATCGTTACAGATCGCAGAGGTTGTGGATGCCTTAAAAGATTATAATTCCAAGATGGAATCTGTTTCACAGCAGATCGCACAGGCATCCGAGGACGCTACGCAGTCTGCGTCAGAAAGTTCGCGTGTGGCAGGGGAGGTTTCCAACCAGCATGAGGAACTGACCAATACGATATTGTCTGCATCGGAAGAATCTGCAGCGATTTACAAAAACATCGAAGAGGGACAGCAGGAGCTGACGGCTATCCGCGATCTGTCCGATAAGACGATCAGTGAATCAAGTACCATGAAACAGAATATGGAGAAGCTTTTTGACATTATCAGTAATATGAATGAAGTCATTGAAGGGATCAATTCCATTTCCAGCCAGACCAATCTGCTGGCACTGAATGCATCCATCGAGGCAGCCCGTGCAGGAGAAGCCGGAAAAGGATTTGCAGTAGTTGCGGAAGAGATCCGTAAACTTGCAGAACAGACCCAGAACATGACAGCCAACATGAGTGAATTCGTGGAGCGTATCAAAGAAGCATCCGCAAAGAGTTCAGACAGTGCAAACACCGCGGTGGAGGCACTTGGGGATATGAGCGAGAAGATTAATTCTGCATGGGAGATCAATGATGCGAACCAGAAGAGTGTGGGAAAGATTTCCGATTCCATCAGTTCCCTGGCAGCTGTCAGCGAAGAGATTTCAAGTTCCATGGATGAGATGGCAAATCAGGCGAACCATATCCAGCAGCAGTGTGAGCAGCAGCAACAGGATGCACAGAGACTGGCAGAACTCCAGGAGAATTTAAAAGACGCAACAACACCGGCATACCAGATATTGGATGATCTGGAGAATGCAAAGCAAATTGCCGGAGAGATGAAGAAAGATGTATTTTATAATACAGAGGCTGTATAGTAGCAACTGGCATCCTTATTATAAGAATATTAAAAATATCAATTTGCCATATAGCACAGGAAATCAGACAGGGGTTGTCACACGGTGACAGCCTCTTTTTTCCCTGTTCGCGGAGAAAGGAGAAAAAATGGAAGCAACGGAACAGTTTTTGCAATGGGTGGAGGAATCGGGCAACATTGTATTTTTTGGTGGAGCAGGGGTATCGACCGAGAGCGGAATCCCGGATTTCCGTAGTGTGGACGGTTTGTATAATCAACAGTATAAGTATCCGCCGGAGACTATTTTAAGCCATAGTTTTTACCGGCAGAATCCGGAAGAGTTCTATCGGTTTTACCGGAACAAAATGCTCTGTCTGGATGCACAGCCAAATATCACCCATTTCAAATTGGCAGAGCTGGAAAAAGCAGGAAAACTGAAAGGGGTCGTGACCCAGAATATCGATGGTCTGCATCAGAAAGCCGGAAGTAAAAACGTCATGGAATTGCACGGAAGCGTATTGCGCAATTACTGCGAACGCTGTGGACAGTTTGTCAGCGCGGAAGATATTCTCCACTCGGAAGGAGTTCCGGTCTGTCCTGTCTGTGGTGGTCCGGTGAAGCCTGACGTAGTTCTTTATGAAGAAGGGCTGAACCAGAAAACACTGCAGGATGCGGTATTTTATATCAGCCA
>ERZ779646.156-NODE-156-length-17493-cov-1.62914_pt1 | contig 17493 bp, 8 predicted proteins | sample MGYA00511907_ERZ779646 | MGnify/ENA primary metagenome ERZ779646 (study PRJEB29588, sample SAMEA2144525) | human gut metagenome | biome: human gut; feature: human-associated habitat; material: faeces | place: Denmark | collected 2008/2010 ...
CTATCCCGATGACCCGCATCATTACGCATCTGAATTGGGATGCACAATGGAATTTTGTCTTCAAGAAAACAATTCCTTTCTTCTGGTATCCGGCACACACCATCACATTCCTCCTGCCGGGAGAAATGCGGGTGCTGTTTGCAGCGATATTGGGTGTGGTGCTCGGGGTATTGCTGGCTATTGCGGCTCGGATGAAATAATCCGGCCTATATATTCTCGAATGATTTCAAGCAAGTCTTGCGGATAAGGTATAAAGAACTTCTCTATCATTTTCGGATACTGAGGTACAAAGGGGTTGGGTATCATTGTGACAAGGGTATCCAATTCTGCCTTCCGTTGCTCTTCAGTCTCTGAGACGGCGTAGCGGATAGTCCACCAGAACAAGAAAGTCTGGTTAAGATACCCTTTGGGGGTGATGACTTGCAGTTGCTTGTAGCGCTCGGACTGTAACATGATTTTAATTCTTTTCTCCTGTTCTTTCTCACTGATGGAACATAGAATGTCATACCATTCATCAAACTCCTGACGCAAGCAGGCGACAAATGCCCATTCGGCAATTCTATATTTGGCAAATTCTGGAATCTTCTTTAGAAGTACGAAGATATGTCCTATATTCAATTCGCCTTTATATAAACCTTTGACTTTTGTATAGTCTTCAATGGAAGTGATTGTGTGTAAAAGGGAGTAATATATTTCCGGACTCATCGGCACATGGTGTTCATCAATGAATTTCAGAGTATTCTGAAGCACCAGTTTTTTGTTTGTTCTGTTGTTGGCCATGCGGCTGATGACATTGTTCCAGTAGATTTGTGTGCGTGCAATGGAAATATGTAAATCATCTTCCATCTCTTTTATACGGCTTTCGGCTTCTTCGAAGGTCATGCCGCGTTCCCGCATTTGATAGCATATGTCCTTCATAATTGGATAATGTTCGACAAATAGGTAGGGTTTGGGAATGACGGCTCCTACCTTTTTCAACATACAATATGAATCGTAATTGATAAAAACCTTTTTACTGATTGCTTGCTCTTGCAGCCGTTGGGCGTTTTCCTTATCATTCTGACGGAGCAATGCCTTCATGCAACAGAAGATAATTCCTCCATCATATACGCCCACGTCCAGCAGACAATACACATATTCCAGAATAGTGCTTTCTTTAATTTTCCACCCTTCCGATGTATAAATGGGAAAAGGCTGCGGAACGTTGTCTTGTGCTCATAGTATCGCTGGATAAGCATTTGCTTCAATACATCCTTTGGCGCATCCAGGCTTTTCATTATTTCCTCATTTATAATCAGTTGTATTTCTTCCGGAGGAAGTGAATCTTGGGTGTGGTTGGTCAGGTGATAGAGTAAATGTTTATGTGTATAACTGTTCTGTTGTACGGTGTATTTTTCGGACATCCGCTTTATCATGTCCACTTTTTGTTCATAATAGGGATATATGAACCGGTTATTGATAATGATATTCAAGATATTGGCATCAGGATGATTGAGCAGTGACTTGTCCAGCCGGTTCTCGAAGAAATCCCTTGCGACTCCTCCTTCTTCCGGAGTCTTTACCTTATTGAACATTTCGGAGACAACGTAGGGCGAATGATTCAAAATCTGTTGTTCTTCCGGAGTAATACAATCGGGAGTTTCTCCGAACAGTGCCTGATACGCCTCTTCATAATTTGATATTTTCAGAATGAATTGTACGATTGTTCTTATATTTCGAGATTCATCGCCGTTTTGGGGACGATGTCTCTTCATATGTGCCTTGATTTCCTTTAGGGTCATGCGTTGGTATAGGATACCTTGTGTGTGCTGGCTCGGGTAATCCAGTAAAGACTGGTCTGCTTCCAGTAAATGGTATTTATGGAACAGTTCCTCGCATTCCTTAATCCCGCTATAAGTGGAGGTCGTATCCAATAAGTCGTTCAGGTAGATTTCACCCACTTTCAGTTTGGTCTTGTTTTCTTCTTCTTGCTGCTCCAACCTTTCCATAAAAGTGTTGAAGATTCCTTTGGCCTGCTCAAAATTTTTAGCCTTTTGGAGCATAAAGTTCAATGAGTAGCCATCACAGTTATTCCCCATACGGTTCCATAAATCATAGGCATAAGAGGACGGTATGTTTTCGAGTGCTCCATTCAACACTTCGGTCTTGTTCAGGAACATACTGGTATCCTCTTTTTTGTCGACAGACAGTTCTGTCAGTTCGTTGAAGAATGCAACCAGCTCTTCCGGCTGGCTGAATCTTTTGAAAACTTCCAGCCAGGTGTAGGGAGCAATAAAGTTGAAGAAAAAGACTGCATCGTCGTGGGGAACTACCCCTTTATCATTCTTCTGCAAGAAGTTCTTGATGTCGTGTATGTCAGCCAGAGTCTGTGCTTTATGCATAAGCTGCCTGGCGAAATTACGTATTCTTTTCTCTTTCAGTTCTGTCAGATAAGTCTCATTGTTGCTTTCCTGCCCATGGGCGCTCTCTGCAGAATCGGAGAAGAAATCATCTATGTCGTCATCATCGGCACTTGGGGAAGCTTCGTATATAAAGGAAGCGTTGAGGTATATTTCTTTGGCTTCGTCCATGTCGAGGAACCGTACCAATTCTGTCTGAAATTCAATATACGAGTTTTCTATATACTTGTCTTGCATTTGCCCTTGTTCATTGAGCAAATCCTTGTGTACAATGTCCTTATCTTGTTGTGTCTGCAGTCTGGGCAAAAGCCACCGCAGCACATTCAGCTCTCTCCTATTATATTTTTTTGTTAATTTCCAAATATGGATGGCCTCTGCATTGGTAGGAGCAAAATTGGCTATATTGCCAATATAGGCGTCCACCCAATCAATGGAAACGCTTTCCGGGTTTGTTCCCAGTTCCTTACTTGTATATAGCGTTTGTTCGTTTTTATAAATGCGGCTTACAACATCATTGATGATATACTGTTGGAGTTCGGGGGCATTTACCGAACAGTTTTTCACCCGATGCAGGATCTTGGTTGTATTTTTGAAAAAGTTCGGTCTGTCTTTGTAGTAGATATAGCGGAATATGCCCTTTATGGCTTTCTTTTCAGTTGCCAGTAGGTCATCGGACGGTTCACTGCTATAGTACTGGAAAACCTGGGTTACTATGATGTCTTCAACTTCAAATGTGTCCTTTTCAATGTCCTGATAATAAATCAAATCATCTACTTTGCCTGCCAATTCACAGATGGTGCTTCTGTCGGCCTTTTCGTAACTGTTCTCATAGGTGAATTTGAGGAAATCGAGCAATAGGTCTATTTTATTGCGGCTTCTCTTTTTCCACATCCACAAACATTTTATGGCGTGGCAGAGTTGTCGAAGCATGGATTTCTGCAGGTTGCTTAAATTGCTGTTCTGGAACTGGTTGTTATATCTGGTCTTGATTCTGTCTATGTCGAAAAACAAGGAACCGATAGTCATGCCGGCTTCGGGTCGGAGTTTAAGATAGCCGTATGTCCTAAGCTCGCGGGCATATTCATTTATTTTTTTGAAGGATAAAGGTTTGATGCCCACTTCGACTATGGCCGGAGGAACCATTTCATTGAAAGTAAGCATGGATTTCACTTCCTTGAAGCTATAGCTTGTAGTGGCAATAACCTTGAAGTCCGGATTGCCGATGTGAAGGATTTCCGATAACTTGCGAAGTAATTCTCTGTCAATGGGTATCGGCTTTTCATTCTCTTCTTTCCAAAACAACAGCTGCAAATCGTCCAGTAGAAGAATCTTTTTGCCATGCTGGAATTGGGATACAGAAAGCCGTTCTAACTGTTCTTTGGTCGTATCGGCATTCAAAATGACCACATAATATTCCTGAGGGAGCTTTTTCAGCATTCGGCAAACGGCAATAGTCTTTCCCGAAGTGGATTGACCGGTGACGATGATTGTCTTGTTTGTGCTGTCAAACTCCTCTTTAAGTTTGTTGTCTACTTCCGGACGGATAAAATAGTAGTCCAGGTTGCCTCTGCGACGGTTGGCTTGGCTGTTGGGAATAATTTTATCATACTCCATCTTATGGCAAGAGATTGCGCAAAAGGGATTATTGAGAAAACTTTCACGATCCTTGACCAACGCGTCCCTTAGCTGCTCCAGCGTATTGCACTGCTTCTCATACCGCTCGATAACGGTATCGTCGTCCAGGTGCTTTTGCATGTATTCCGCATAGAAGTCTTTCCATAAAGTAGTGTTTGTCCAGTCTTCCTGGGTGTATTCCAATGTCGGATTCTGATAGAAATAGATATGTTTGTTGGATGCATTTTCGATGGCAACATTAAACTCTCCGATGGTCTTGGAGCGTATCCAGTTTCCGGCGAAGAAGATGATGACGTCACATTGCCTTATCTCTGAATTTATGATTTCCTGCGTATCGCCTTTAGCTAAATCGTTGTCTCCATTTTTTTCGTGCCGGTGCACTACAATATTGAGTTCGCTGTTGTTTCTTTCCGTCAGGACTTTTTCCATTAAATCCCTTTCTTTCTGAAAACTCAGCGAAGAGGCTATAAATACATGGTATGTTTTCATAATATAGTGTTGGTTACTTCCTATGTGTTGTTGTTTACGACTAGCGGAATGCCGGCTGTGATACATCTGTCATACGCTTTTGAGCTTTCCTTCAATTCATCATACGGACGTATATCGGGATGCACAAAGCGTTTCTTTTTGAAGATGTCTCCCATTTCCTTGCTGCCATAGATTAACTCTTCTTCTTCGGCGGTGGGTTTACGGAAGCCAAGCAGCAGCTTCTCCATGTTCCAACGGTTATGTTCGACTTCGGCAAGCAATGTTATCTGGTCGTTGTCCAGTTTCACGTAACCATCCGTAATGCCTATGGAGCGTAGCTTGGGACTAATGGAATATGCACTGTACAAATTGGACCACTGAAGGGATACGGACAGTTTGTTCCATGAGTCTTTCAGCTCATTGTCAGGTGGGCATGATTGAGGAACATTTCCATATTTATTCTTGAAATCGTATATATAATTGATGATTTGTCCCTCCCTCCGGCTTTTTTTGTCCAAGTCGTAACAGTTGTCCAGCATTCCAAAAGGAAAAACATGGGAATATTTATGAATCGCTTCATCTTTCTTTTTACTGTTAAGCATATTGAGCAGTGCACTGGAGGTTTCCTGACGGACAAAAACTGGGATGTTTTCATCATATACATCGTCCGGCAGATATAATCCCATTGCCATGCTTTGAGGAGGATAATTGAGGCAGACGGCAATCGTCAATACTTGGCCTGAGTCATGTACCCATTCTTTAATTAGGTTCTGGATGGCAGGAGTTTCCGCACGGCCTTTGATAAATTCGAATTCCACATCCAGAAAGTCTGCATCTTTTCCTTTAAAACGGGTGGGAAGGACAAATCTCTCGTGCCTTTCGTCCTTGCTCATGTCGTAATAATGGGTAGACGATATCTCGAAATAATGGCGGTATCGTCCACAAAAGAAATTCATTTCCCGGTCGGCATTTTCATCAATGAAGGTAATGACACTTTTTATGTTCTTGTCCCGGCAGAAGTTTGGAAAATGCAACAGATGGGCAGCTTCCACTCCTATTGCCACTCCCATACGGCTCATACCGATGATAACAAGATGAACATGTTTTTCGCTTTCGTAGGTTATTGCCTCACGGTCGAGAGGAGGATATTCAATGCAGTTCTCCCCTTTTCCGTATTGCCGGCTTACCAATATCTTTTTGGCCCAGCCCTCGTAGAAGTTAAAGGGATGGAATTCTATATATTTTCTCCATTCGGCAGACAAATCGGTCAGTTGGAAAGCGGCAAAAGTAGTCTGATATTCGAAAAGAACGGTGAATGGTATGAGGGAACATTTATTGCATCGTTTATGAATGTCAACTATCTTTTTCAGGCAGTCTATGTTCAGTGAGTCATGGTCATGTTCGTTCCTCTCTCCGATAAGGAATACTTCGCGCGCTTTGGTAGTATAGAGTTTTTCCAACTCCTCGATAGAGTCGCGCCGGGCACGCAGCACCACAATTCTTTTTTCATTTTTGGCATCCAGTTCCGTATGGATTTTGCTACGGATTTCTTGTGCCGGTTGGGTACTCTGAATCAGAATATGGCAATTCCCATAATGTGTGTCATCGCAAATTTGCTGGATAAGAGTGGGGACCATGTTGTCAAAACCGATAATGACGATGTGGTTTTGCAAAGGGTAAACGATATCGCCTTCACGATATCGCTCAACTCTGCGTTCCAGCATATTGGAGATTACGGATATCAATAATCCGCAGAACAAAATTAATCCCAGCACTACGACCAATAGAGAGAACCAACGCAGATAAGGTGGTACTTCCACAATATTCCCCGGATCAATGAACAGACAAATCAACTGAAGCAAACGCCCCATAGGTACGTCTTTATCAATACCGGTCCATTCTTCAAGAGACGGCTCAGGAAAGATAAATGCAAAACTTACCAGATATATCAATAAGAAAACAGTTACTATGACTCCGAAAAGCCAAGCAAGCTGCCTCCATCCTTTTCCGGAAAAAGAGCGGTCAAAATGAAGGGCAAAAAGTCTTGTTAGCAAATTCATATTTGTTTTGTCATTAGGCAGTTTCCTTTTTTTCAGTTTCTTGTTTCAATTCTTTTCTGATATTCTCTTTCAGTTTATTGATTTCTTTCTCATCGTTATTAATAATCTCCCGTTTTTCTTTTTCCTGATACAAGGATGCAAGAATGTTTCTTTCTTGTTCCAGATTCAATGAGAATACATCTATTAATCTCTTGATACATAGAAAAAAACAGATGCATACGCTAAGGGAAATGATGGCATGGAGTGTCATCAGGTAGGTCATTCCACGCGATGGAAAGAATTGAATAAGGTTTTGGAATGTAGTGCATGCTGCAACCAGAAAGAGAATGATAAAGGCAGGAATCACGAATTTCCACCAGTGCCGGATAGGATAATACTTGTTCTCACTCGTCCTCATAGTACTATAATAGATATTGGATTATTATTTCTTCTGTATGTCGAATCCCAGTTTCATAATCAGTTTCAGTGTCTGTATGGCTGTTTGCCGGTCGTATTCTCGTTCTGAGTCCGGTAACTCTTCGTATGGTACAAGTCCGGGATGTGTCTTTAATTCATCATTGCGTGTCTCTCCGTATTTCCATCCTTCTTTCACTCTTCCCAAAGCCCATACTTCATGCACATTGCGTGCCATGGCTTCTGTGAGTTCCGTCAAATTATCCGGTAAAGTGATATTTTCTGCGTTCAAAGGGGACGGTGTGTATGTTTTCATTTTCTGTTATTTAAAATGTGGAAGTAAAAAGTTTATTGGTAGCAATATTAGGCATTTCGGACGACAGAAACAAAAAAAAGGAAAGCTATTTCCAAAAAAACATGCAGATTACAATGGAAAAAACATTGCAACCTGCATATAAATCGGGAGAAGCGTGAATTATAAGTTAGCTTCCGTCACTACCTGCCCGTCAAACAGATTGATGATACGTCCGGCAAATCCGGCATCATGTTGTGAGTGTGTCACCATGACAATCGTAGTGCCTTCCTTATTCAGTTCATTCAGTAGTTCCATTACCTCTTTTCCGTTCTTTGAATCGAGGTTACCGGTAGGCTCATCGGCAAGTATCAGTTTAGGGTTTGATACGACTGCACGGGCGATTGCCACGCGTTGCTGTTGTCCGCCGGACAATTGTTGCGGGAAGTGCTTGCTGCGGTGCATGATTGCCATACGCTCCATAGCGGTTTCCACCCGGCGCTTGCGTTCGGTGGCAGGAATGCCCATGTAGAGTAACGGCAGTTCGATGTTTTCGTATACATTCAGCTCATCAATCAGGTTGAAACTTTGGAATACAAAGCCGATGACTCCTTTACGCAAGTTGGTACGTTGGGCTTCTGTATATTTGGATACTTCCGTCCCATTCAAGTAATATTCTCCGGATGTAGGATTGTCCAACAGACCGAGGATATTCAGTAAAGTGGATTTTCCGCAGCCTGAAGGTCCCATGATAGCAACAAACTCCCCTTCTTTCACTTCAATGTTTACGTCGTTCAAAGCCAGAGTCTGTACTTCCTCGGTCTTGAAAATCTTCTGTAAGTTTACTGTCTTAATCATAATGCTTTGTTTTTATGGGTTATAAATATATCATTTCTTACTCGGATTTGATGCAGTCAATCGGATTTGTTTTGTTCAGCAAATAACTTTGCAGACACACTGTGACGGCAGATATTATCCAGACAATACATAGTGGCAGAAAGTCCATAACGGTGAAGGGGGCTTTATAGGCAAACTGTTCATGCCAATGGTGCATGAGCCAATAGACAATGGGGACAGCTAGAATATATGCAAGCAGAATTTGCAGGCAGAATGGTTTATTCAGCAACAGCACGATTTGTCGGGATGTTGCTCCATGAATCTTGCGAATGCTGATTTCGCGGATACGCTGGCGAGTGGCATACCATGAAATGCCGAATAAGCCGAAGCAGGTCAATATCAAGCCAATCAGAGAATAGGCGATAAGGAGTTTGGAGAGAGACAAGACTTTACCATTGCGTTTCATAAAGTCTTGGTGCATGTCTGTGTATTGAAATATCTCCCCTTCATTCATCTTTTCCCATATTTGGGCTATTTGATGTAGTGTTTCTTGTTTATTGCTTTCAATCAGCTTAATCTGCAGATAGTTGGCACCCGACATTCTCTCTGTAGGTGGAAGGTAAAGTATGACCGGGGTAATTTCATTTTCCAATGAACTGAACGGGAAGTCCTCTAATACACCGCCGATGATGTATAAAGAATCGGCAGACTGGTCAAATTCTTTCAAAGGTTTTCCAATGGCATTTATTCCTGCTGGAATCAGCATTCTGACATAGCTTTCGTTGACCAGTGCAGGATAGGCATATTGTTTTTGCAGTTGTTCGGGAGCGTTGCCGGACAAGAGTTTGAACCCCATCGTTTTTACCAGATTGGCATCACTATACAGCATTAATAGGTAGGAACTTTTTTCCGTACCGTCGGCTTGTTTGATGGATAGCTCACGTATCCATGAATTCAATATGGAGCCTTGTGACAGGGCGATGGACTCTATTCCTTGTACATGTTTCTCCAGCTCTTCTTTAAGTATTGTAGCCGGTGCGGCATTGAAATCTCCTATTTCAATCCGATTTTCGTAACAGTAGGCCCGTTCCTTGATGAGATTGATTTGTTCATTGGCAACGAGAGTAGCGAATATCAGCCCTATAGAAATGGAAAACTGAAGAATGACCAGCAAAGCTATGAAACGTTGTTTCTTTTTACCTCCGTAAAGCGTCTTGTATTCGCTGAATGAGAGTTGTGAAAGTCTATGGCTGATATACCAGGCAGGGACAATGGACATAACTAGTACAAAGAGCACTAACAAGGGTAGCATCTGTAGGCTGAAAAAGAAATGTACGTTTAAATGGGATGCAAATAATCCATTGAAAAAAGACAGACAGTCGTTGATGATGAGTAAAGATAATCCGAATGCCAGCAGCACAGTGAGGAATGCATCACCAAACAGTTGGATGCGGATATCCTTCAAGCTGCTTCCCATCAGTTTCTCCACATGTATCATTTTGAGCTGTTGCAATACACGGCTCAGGCTCATGTTGGTATAGTTGCAGCAGGCTATGATAAGTACCAACAAGGCGGCAGCAAGGCTGATATACAATAATTGCACATTACTTTGATTGATATACGGCAGAGGTTGTTGTGTATCGTAGTCCGGTGTAGTAAAGTAGATGTCGGACAGAGGGTCGACGTAATATTGTGTCTTTTCCGGAATCAAAGTGGGAATCTTGTCGTGGTTGATTTTTTCGGTAAACTGTTGGGCATCGGTATTTGGAATTAGTTTCAGAAACGTCATTCCACCCCAAAAGTCTTTGTTATTCCCGGTAATCATGTCGAATTGGAGCAATGATTGTGACCGTGACTTTAATATGGCTGCCACTTCATAACTTTGGGTATCAGTCATGGTTTTTATTTCCAGCAATTCTCCTAATGGATTTTTATCTCCAAACAGTTTATGTGCAAAAGCTTCACTGAGTGCTACTTTGCCCGGTTGTTCCAATACTTGCTTTAAACTACCGGCAATGGGATGATAGTGGAAGAAATGTTGCAAAGTAGTATCGGCAGATATAAAGGTTATATCGTGGTAAATCTCCCCTCCATATTTACAATATTGTGGAACCAGAGAATTGATACGCAGGTAGTCTTCCACTTCTGCATATTTTTCTTTCAGCATAGGGGGAATATTGGCATCAGCATAGGCCACCTTGCTTCCGTCCTGCATCGGATTATCCTGACGCAGACAGAAAATACGGTTCTTGTCCCGATTGCCACTCTCTATATTGTAATCATGTACATAATAGGTGAACAGCAAGTTTGTACATGCTAGCCCTATAGCCAGACTGACTATAGAAATGAAGAAGAAAACTTTGTTTCTCCACCAACTGCGGGTAATTATTTTTAGGATTGTAAGTATGGTCATAATCTTTAGGTAAATATATTTTCTTATTCGTTTTTAATGACTTCTGCCGGATTTGTCCTTGCTATTTTCAGAATACGGAAAATAATAGTCAGAGTAGTAATGACAGCTACGATTATGAAGATTGAAATCCAAAATAGCGGGCCATCATTAAAGAATACGATATACATGTTTTTCCATAACTGCAGTATGGCATAACATAAAGGAAATGCCATTGTTGCCGAGAGTACAAGCTGATAAATATACGTACGGGCAAACAATATGATAATCTGTTTCAATCCTGCACCATTTACTTTACGGATTGCCACTTCCTTTTGTCTGCGTTCCGTATCCAGTGTGATTGCCGAATAGACGCCTAATAAAGTGATTATAAGGCTGACAAATGAGAAGAATAAGATTATCCCTTTCATGTTGTTCTCGATGGCTTGCGCTTGGTGAATGTCTTCCTGCAAGGTCGAAATGTGTAATTGTATACTCGGTGGAAGATTCTCTTCCAGCATTTTCTTAACGAAAGCCTCTACTTCTTCTGCTTTTCCGGGTACACACTTCAAATAGCAATGACCTACATAATATTTGAAATCACAAGGCAGAAAGACGAAGCCCTGGCTCTGATTGTAAGTGTCGGCTACAAAATCGGAACAAATGCCGCATACCGTGTAGCTATCTTGATAATTGTACAAGGTGGTTCCCAGTAAATCCTTCTTTATACGTTCTACCAATTTACGGTCTGCTACCATGTCACTATTTGTCTTCAGGACATGCCCGGAGAGAATGGGGATATTCATAAACTCGAAAAAGTTATTAGGAACATTCATTATATTGACTTCAAGGCTACTTTCCCGGTTATCTTTTTCTGTCTGCATGCTTGTTCCCGAAATACCTTTCAGATAATTAATATCTGTCAGCATTTTATCTTTTATATCCGGATGTTGACTGATGCGCTCTATGAGAGCAAGCTTTTCGTCATTTTTCATAAAACGGTAATCCATAGGAATACTGATGATTTCGGACTTTTCTTTTTCTGTCAGTGTGTTGAACAGTGTGGAACCGGTCTTGTTAGCCTGCAAATATAAAGCGACTGTAAAGACTATGAATAACCAACAGATGAAAAATTGGATACCCAAAAGACAATTTCGTATCTTCTGTTTGTGGCGTTTGGATTTGTTCTTGTAAATACTTGACTGGATGGAGGCATGCTTCATCCTCCATACGGTAAACAAGCAGAGTAATAAGCATAGTAAAATAACGCCTGCCATATATTCTATTGTCTGTATCAATAATAGGTCCCGTTCAATGACTAATGTGAAATCAAATAAAGAGAATGAAAGGTAAGGGGTAAATATTTCTATCAGACAGAAAGTCAATAAGAAGGCTATGAACGAAATGATAATGGCTTGGGTAAAAAGTAACCAAAATAGTTTGTTGCCATTACTTCCATTCACTTTACGAATGCCGAACTCGTGCGAACGGTTCAGATAACTCCCCGTCAAAAAATGAAAAAAGTTGAGTAGACCAGTCAGTAGAATCAAAAGGCCGACAATGAATGTGATTCCGGCAAAGTAAGGGGCAACGGATTTCTCCCGAAAAAGTTTTCCGAAATTCGAGGCTGATACGGTATTTTTCTCATTGAATATTGTGTGCTTCAAGTCCATTGCACGGAAACTTGCTTCAAGTTGCGCGGATGTTTTGCCCGGACGAAGAAGAGCAAAAGTAAGTCCACCGGTCATACTGTCTCGTCCATCGAATTGTATAAGTCCTTCGCTGTCGTTCAAGATTAACATATCAATCTTTTGGAGAAAGCTAAGGCTGGTATTCAATGGAATATCTTCTATTATCGCTTGTATGGTATAGATGGTACCTCCTGTTCGTGGTGTGGTATCAGGTGAAGAGAAAAGCCGTTGTGCTAAGGTCATTCGCTTTCCTATCGGATTCTCTCCGAGACCAAATATTTTGTGTGCCAGAGAGCGTGTCAGTATCACGGCATTGGGAGTTTGCGATGCTACAGCCCATGAACCTTGTAATACTTCCGGGGTGAACACGCTATGGTAGGCTGTATCTACTTCCATAGCATATAAATCTTCGTAAGGCAGTTCTTCCTTGTCGATAGTTTCCACATTGTAGCTACGTGGGCGGGGATAGGCAACAAAAGTAAATGCTTCTACTTCTTGGAATTGCAATTGGCGCAGACTCTCAAACAACGTAGCGGGAGTTCCGGAATAAGGTTCTTCTGCTGGAGTGTATAGGTTTATGTCTGCAATGCGTTCCCAGTGGGTAAAGCACTTGTCGGTAGAATTTATATAGCGGCTGCAATATAGGCAGATACTAAAACAAAGTATACCTACCGACAGTCCGATGATAGAGATGATATTCTGTGCCTTGTACTTTAATAGGTTTCTGAATGCTGTTTTAATATAATGTCTTATCATAATAGTATCATTATTGTATTATTCGCTTTTGATTACTTCCGCCGGATTCTGTCGTGCAGCCTTTTTTACTTGATAAACCAATGTTAATATGGAAATTAATGATATGATGATTGCTGCAATAATGAACAACCAACTGCTGATGTTGGCTTTGTAGGCAAAATCTTTCAGATAAATGGTTATTCCCCAATAAGATATAGAAATGGCAATCAAAAATGACATTGCTAATATGATAATGTATTTTTTGAGTAATAACAATAAAATTTCCTTATGTGTAGCGCCATGTACTTTTCGTATAGCTATTTCCCGGTATCTTTGTTGTATGTCAAATAAGGACAATCCAAACAAAGCTATTGAGGATATTAGAATGGCCATAAAGGCGAAAAAGGAATAGGTAATAGTTATTTGCTTGTCTGACTTATAGAGATTCTCAACTTCCTGTTTTGCAAAAGTATAATTGAAGGCTCCATCAGCATTGTCGTTGTGTAGGTTTTCCAGGAAGGCAACGGCATCTTTTTGATGTCCTGGAGCAATTTTAGCTTGCAAAGGAATTTGTGAAAGATATGTTTCACCGTATATAAAAGCTATAGGAAGAACCGGTTGGGATAAATGTCCGCAATAAAAATCTTCGACGATACCTATAATCTGATAAGGGCTCAAATCCCTACGCGGCCATAAAGGTTGTTGGGGTTCCAGCCGGGCATTGATTGCGCTTTCGAGTCCGAAGAGTTGCATGGCTTTTTGATTGAGAATCAGTTTTGCTTCACCTTCATGGTCGATGTCGGCATCCCATAAACGTCCCTGGGATAAACGGAAGCCATGAAATCTTATTTCTTCTTCTGTTATGGGAATGCAATACAATTGTTTGAAATTGGCTTCTCCGAGCTTACGGAAAAGTACCGGAGATTCTGTGAAATATTCATAAGGGGATAAAGAGTAATTCCATGCCGTGAATAAAGGAGAGGCATTCATTGCAGTGGATATATTTTCTTTGGAGGCTTTGCGCAAGGAGGTCTGTTTCAGATATTCTGCTTCAGTGGTAGGCTGTTTGCGTTCATAGCGTTCAAAATGGACTTTAACGATAGAGTCTGTGTCATAGCCTAAATCTATATGAGTCATTTCATACAGTTGTTTGGCGAAGAACATGGAAACAACTATTAGAATGAATGCCACGATATACTGAATACTCAGATAGAGGTTTCTTACAACAGACGATTTTTCACCACTGCCTATTTTCCGTAATGAATGGATAGGCGTGTTGTATTTGAATTTAAAAAACGGATAGATTGAAGCTGTCAATGGCTGTAAAATCAGGATAGCTATGGTTATTCCTATGTCAAATATACCATTAGGTTGTTGAATGACATCAAAATATTTATTTAAGGGAAAGACGGAAATCTCGACAAGGAACCAGGCTATAAATAATGATACAAGTGTCAGACATAAATTCTCGATATATAGTTGGGAGAATAGCTGTGCTGAATTGTTTCCAAAAACCTTCTTTAGTCTGAATTCTTTGCTTCGTTTCAATAATACAACCGTATAAAGACTCATAAAATTGAAGATGCCTACAATTAAAATTAGTACAGCAACAAGTGCCAATAGATGTAGCTGTGGTAAATTCCCCCTTTGCAGCATGTCCTGCCAAACATCAATGGCTGGATGAAAATACACTTCACGCATGGGAAGCAGTTGATACCTGAATTCAACATCCGCAGCACGTGGAGATTGCCGGAACGCTGCATGCCGTGCATTTATCTTCGTAAAGGAGGCCCCTTTATGAATTAATGCCATTTTCATCGGGAAACAGAACTCCCAATCCTTCTGCAATGTTTCAGGAACAAGCAAGTCGAAATGAAGCGAGCGTTTCCCTCTGTCTTTGCCGATAACTCCGGTCACCGTAAGAGGGTCACCGGTAGAGTATTCAATGGTTTTGCCGATAGGATTTATGTTCCCGAATAGTTTCTCACTCAGCTCTTCTGTGATAAAGGCGGTTTGTGGAGACGCCGCCCATGATTCGGCTTTTCCATATTTCATGGGAAAATCAGTCACTATTAGAAACAAGCTGTCTGCTACAATCGTTTCTACATCAATATGTTTTTCTTCCTTTATGATATAGTCTTTATTGAACCATACGAAAGTGGACATCGCTTCTATGTCTGCATCTTCGAGGGGACCTCCGATAACTGCCGTTTTATTGTTGTCATCTTTGTATTCCTGCACCATGATGCCTATCCGGTCTTTGTTGGGACTATAACAATCTACATCATTTTCCTGCTTCACGTAGCGGAATATAATAATGACACAAGCCAAGCTCAGTGCCAGTCCGATAATATTGATTACCGTATATACTTTAAACCTACTTAATGTTCGGATATATAATAGTATGAGTTTCATATTCGTGTCTTTTATTCGTTTTTCATAATGCTTGCCGGATTGATGTTGGCAGCCTTGCTGATTTGCCTAATAATAGTCAACAAGGAGATGGCAGTTGTTATGGCTACTGCTACGGCAAACAAGTCGAATGTCAAAGGGGCTTTGTGGGCAAAATCCTGCAAATAGAGGGTAATGGCAATCCATGACAAGGGTATGGATAGCAAAGTGGCGACTCCCATGACCGAGAGATACTTTTTAATGAGTAAGGGGTAAATATCCTTTGCTTGCGCACCGTTCACTTTGCGTAAACCTATCTCACGGTAACGTTGCCGAATATCGAACAAGGATATTGACAATAATCCCAATGAAGAGATGAAAATGGCTATTCCGGCAAAGAGCGTATAAATGTTCACCACTTGACGGTCTTCACGATACATCTTTTGGAGTTCATCTTCTATCAGCGTATATTCAAAGTCGGTTCTTCCCGTAGATTCTTCGTATAAGCGGCGCAGGAAATCAATGACTTTGGCTTTATTCTCGTGCTTATACGAGGCTGTAACAGTATAAATTCCGCCTATGCTTGCATCGTGATAATAGATGACAACCGGTTGGATGGATTGTGAAAGGTGCCGAACATTGAAATCCTTTATGACCCCTACTATCTCGCAAGGTGGATTGTAGAAATCCGGTAAGCTGCTTGAGGCGTAGTGTGGTTCTTCAGGTTGCAGCTTGTCTTTGGTGATGTCTTTTATTCCATAGACTCTTTTAGCGGTTTCGTTGATAATTACCTTGAAACTGTTTTTGGTGAACGCTTCATCTATGGAGTCGTTCCATAGGCGCCCCTCTACAAGTTGAAAATCGTATATTGCCATGGAGTGGGTCGTTAAATGTGCAGATAATGCCGGATGGAAACCGTTTTCGGCTCTGTTGAGCGCAAAACTGTCAAAACGGAAGTCGGTGAACAGCAAGTCGTTTCCTCTGCTCCAATGCTCAAACAGAGTGCTTTCACTCATTCGTTTATTGACCAAAGCATTACTTATATATTGTCTTTTTCCTTCATCCAATCCCTCCTCTTTAGTTGTTTTATATAAGCCCAATTTATCGACATACATCCGGCAAGTTATCACATCGTGCGAGCGGAAACCGAGGTCGGCGCAGAGCATATACTCCAACTGCCGTACAAAGAATAGAGAAACGGTTATTATAAAGATGGTTACGACATATTGAAAACACAGTAATATCATGCGTGACCGTGTGGAAAAGCGTGAAGATGCCAGCTCGCGTATGGAGTTGACGGGTCTGCTACATGTGTATTTCAAGAACGGATAAACAGTAGTCAGCAATGGCAATCCTAAAAGTACGATGGCAGAGACCTTCCGGTCAAAGCCGGAGTCTGTTGTGGTAGGTATATAAAGTTCATGGAAAAAGAAAAACCTGGTTATTTCTATTAAAGCCCAGCAAAGGAGTAATGCCAGTCCCGTCAATAAGATGTTCTCGGCATATATTTGCAGGAAAATGTCTGTCCTGCCTGCACCGAACACTTTTTTCACCCCAAACTCTCTTGACCGCTTGGACATGATGACAGTGTAGATGTTGATGAAGTTCAGCAGCCCTATGATACCTACCAGGAAGGCTACTACCATCAATACCCGGACATAGCTTTGGTTGCCATATTGATAGTTCTTGTTTTCTTTTCCGTGGTCTTTATCGTAATATAAATCTTTCAAAGGCAAATACTGATAGCGTACTGTCTCATAAGTGCTCCATTTGCTGCGGGGGTGTTCTTTTCAATACTTTTTATTCAGCAGTGCAATGTCTGTATCCGGTGCCATCAGCATGGCGTATATAGGGTCGAAAAAAAGGAATTCGTCCAGTTCATCCGACATAAATATATCCGGCATCCATGATGTCTTGGTATCGGGGTCGTCCACCACTCCTATAATAGTGAATTTATTCCCTTTTGTGTTTTTGAAAGTAGCGCCTATGGCATTCTTCCCTCCCAGCTTCTTCTTCCAAAAAGAACGGGTGATGACAACATCCCTCGGGCGGACTATTCTTCCGCTTCCGGCAATCACCCTATATGGAAAGATTTTGAAGAAGGTGCTGTCTACGGAAAAAGCGTTCGCTGCAATTTCCTGTTCACCGAACAGAACGGGCATATCCGATATTTGATAAATCACCGTAAATTGTTCTACGGCAG
>ERZ779646.159-NODE-159-length-17339-cov-1.5552_pt1 | contig 17339 bp, 17 predicted proteins | sample MGYA00511907_ERZ779646 | MGnify/ENA primary metagenome ERZ779646 (study PRJEB29588, sample SAMEA2144525) | human gut metagenome | biome: human gut; feature: human-associated habitat; material: faeces | place: Denmark | collected 2008/2010 ...
AAAACAACTTCCGCATAGACTTACATAATCTTGTGAACCCAGCCTTCCGGTCCTTCAATCTCGCCCATCTGGATTCCGGTAAGTGTCTCACGCAGTTTCTTTGTGTATGGTCCCATTTCTTCCATTCCACTCGGGAAACAGATTTCTTTGCCATGATCAACAACTTTTCCGATTGGAGAAATAACTGCTGCAGTACCACAGAGTCCACACTCTGCAAAATCAGGTACTTCTGAGAATTTAACCGGTCTGTGCTCTACCGGCATATGCAGATACTTTTCAGCAACAACCATCAGGGATCTTCTGGTAATGGAAGGTAAGATACTGTCTGACTTTGGTGTTACGAATGTTCCGTCCTTGGTAATGAAAATGAAGTTTGCTCCACCGGTCTCCTCTACATAAGTTCTTGTAGCAGGATCCAGATACATGTTCTCAGCATATCCCTGAGCATGTGCATCTACGATTGCATGTAAACTCATAGCGTAGTTCAGTCCGGCTTTGATATGTCCGGTTCCGTGAGGTGCTGCACGGTCAAAATCAGAAACACGGATTGTAATTGGCTTTGCGCCGCCCTTGAAGTAAGGTCCTACTGGTGTAACCAGAATACGGAACTGATACTCATCTGCCGGCTTTACGCCGATAACAGCGTTTGTAGCGATCATATATGGGCGGATATAAAGCGTTGCTCCGGAACCAAATGGAGGTACCCATGCTGCATTTGCCTTTACTACCTGCTCTACGGCATCTACGAAACGCTCCTCCGGGAATACCGGCATCTCAAGTCTCTCACAGGAATCTTTCATACGGCTTGCATTTAAGTCCGGGCGGAAACATACAATATGTCCGTCCTCTGTTGTGTATGCTTTTAATCCTTCAAAACAGGACTGTGAATACTGGAATACACCTGCACACTCATTTAATGTAACGGTAGGATCTGTTACCAGTGCTCCATCGTCCCACTTTCCATCCTTGTAATTTGCAACATAACGGTAGTCTGTGGTCATGTAACCAAATCCCAGGTTACCCCAGTCAAGATTTTTTTTCTCCATTTTCATTTCCTCCATTTTCTATTCCAATTCAAGTGTTCTATAACTTTTCGTTATGGAATACTGGATATACTATTATTTTTACATATTTTAGTACAATCTGAAGTATTTGTCTATAGATCTTATGAAATTTCTCTATCAAAAAAATTCATAAAAACCATAACCTGATTCCCTAAAGTCCCAGAAGTTCCATTGCTTCGTCCTTTAACTCCTGTGTGCGTTCTTTCAAAAGCAGAAGTTTGTTGTACTTATAATAGGCATCATTGCCACATTCACTGACAAATTTCAGACTGTAATAACCGGCCGAAAGTTCGGACAAAAAGATTACCATTTCCTGTCCCTCTCCAAATACCCGTGCAAGAAATTCAAATGCATGCGTCAGATGACGGCCTGCATCTGAAATTTCCTTCTGGCGGATCTGCTCCCTCTCATCAAACAGTTTCTTGACACATAAGAAATCTCCTTTTGCATCACCGGTTCCTTCGACTGCCAGTGCCATCAGGCAGTCATTCAGTGCCTGAAGTGCCGCACACATGGCTTTTTCCTGTTCCCTGTCGATCATGCCGGCCTTTTTCCGGTGAGTGATCATGGTGTCATAAGAAGAAATCTGTCTTTCCAGAATTTCTTTTCCGCTTCCCAATCCTTCCTTCAGATCGCTCCGCAAAAATCCCAGCTGCTCAAAAAAAGCTTCCTGTGCAGCTTTTTTCCGGGAATAAGAAATAAATTCCTGTCCCAGGCTGTCCAAAAGCAGCCCAAGCAGACTCAGCTTCTCATCAAACGGTGCATTTTTGATCGTCATACTGTTTTCCGGTATGCTGCCCTCTAAAATTTCCGGTATACGGTAAATATTCTTATACTTATTGTACAGTTCATAATAAGCAGCAAAATCGCGGGCAATCTCCTCGTCCTGCAGATACTGCACAACAAAGTCATAGTCTATGGCAAATCCAAGCTGTTCATACACTTTCATGACCTGTGAGAGATCCTCCCGTCCACGGGCGGTCACAAACCGTTTTCCATCCAGATCCGACACAACCGAATAGAAATTGTTCTTTTTAATCTCCAGATAAGAAAGAATTGCTCCATGAATCTGCGCTTTATACGCATACTCTTTCCACACAGAAAAATCTTCTTCTATATAAATCCGCTTGACACGGTCATAGGTAACAATGTCAAAATCGCGCACAGACTTGTTGTATTCCGGAGGATTTCCCGCCGTAACGATGACAAAGCCATCCGGTACCCTGTGATTTCCAAATGTCTTGTACTGCAGAAACTGCAGCATCGTCGGAGCCAGTGTCTCAGATACACAGTTGATTTCATCGAGAAACAGGATTCCCTCATGAATTCCGCTTTGTTCAATCTGATCATAAATTGAGGCGATAATTTCACTCATTGTATACTCCGTGACCGATACATCCTCCCCATCATAGGTTTTCTTTGAGATAAACGGCAGTCCGATCGCACTCTGTCTCGTATGGTGTGTGATCGTATAAGAAACCAGATTGATTCCGCACTCCTGCGCCACCTGTTCCATAATTGCGGTCTTACCGATTCCAGGCGGCCCGATCAAAAGTACCGGACGCTGCCGTTCCACAGGAATCGCATACTCCCCGGTCTCATCTTTTGTCAGGTACGCCTGAACCGTATTTATGATTTCCTGTTTTGCCTGTTTGATGTTCATAAAATTTCTCCTTTATCTATCCTTTTGTATCCTCTGACAAATATAATTTCACTGCCCAGTCCGGCACTTTTATCGGCTCTCCCGAAAAAGTTTTCTGCGGTGTGTCATCCCCGTAAAAAACAAATACCGTCTGATAATCTGTCGGTTTTTTCGGATATTCTCCATACCCGTCCGTAAAATACATCAGTCCTTTTAAGTTTTTGAGTTCCCCGCTGTTTCTTAATTTCTCTACATAGGAAAATACCGGCCGAAAATCCGTTCCATACCCTCCGGAAACGGAAAACTGCTCGGTATATTCCTCGATTTCATCCAGATTTGTGATTGGAATATCTTTTTGAATCTGGTTATCACATTCAATGATGCGGATATGCACTTTATGGAAAAAACTCTCCTGGTGCTTTAAAATTGCCCCCGTCTCATTCAAAAACTGCTGCACAAGTTTTTCCTTGCAGGAGGCCGAAGTATCGATTGCAATAACAAGTTCTTCGATCTTTTTTGCCTCCCGGAATTCGTTTTCCTCGATCAGAGGCATGTTTCCGTAATGCTGCAGTCCATACATGTAAAATCCGTAATCAAACGAATCCATATCCACGGAAACTTCTTCTCTCACAACTGCAAACCTCTTTAAAAATTCTTTGTAGCTTTTTCGCTCCCGGCTGCTCAGCTTTAACATCCATGCAAGCTTTCCCGCATCTGCCGCCGCGTCTTTTGCATAGGTTTCCATATCGCTTTCGATACGCTTTGCATGTTCTTTCCACTCGTCTTCCTTTGGATCGGTTTTTCCAAGCGGCGTTGCATCAGACGTTTTCTCCCCGGCATTTTCCTGCTGATCACTGTCCATCTGCGGATTCTCCTGCGGCACCGGGGGCTGGTTTTTATTCTGCTCCTGCGGCGGTTCTTTCTCCATGCGCTGCCAGAAACTGTGGTCACAGAGCAAAAATTCCTGCCGGAGGGATTCTTCCAGATACGGATCGCGTTTGCGCAGCATAAAATACTGGTACAGTTTTTCCGCTGTAAGCACTGAAACTTCCTTTTCCAGTTTTTCATACCACTCCTGCCGGAAATCCGAAGTCACACGCAAAATGGTCGGATAATCCATGGAATCCACCACCGATTCCACTGCAATATCACAACAGAGATCCCACAGCTGTGCATCCTCGTGCTGTTTTGCGGAAAACATATGCCGGAACAGACAGTGCATGAGCATATGCATATATGTCCGATTTAAAATTTCCGGCCGTTCAATATAAGTCTGCAGCAGATAGGTCGGATTGAACCGGATATATACCGCATCCGTGCCCACTGTTCTCGTTGACAGATCCATGGCAAATCCCAGACTTCCGAGTGCCGGTCCCATAAACCGCATCGACAGATATAGTTCTGTCCTGACACTGTTTAATATTTTATTTCCGGTTGCTTCCAGTTGTTCCCTTGTCTTCATCGTTCTCCTTTTCCTACCAGTCCAAAGACATGGTGGATGCTTTCTTCTTTCCGAAATTACTCCGCTGATATTCCATCAGTATTGCTACAATCTGACTCATCTTTTCCTCCGATGCCAGCGGAAGGGCATCGGCAAGTGCCGCTTCCGGAATCAGGCAGGAATCACAAAGATAGGAAATCTCTTCCACCTTATTCTCCGGAATCAGCACCTTAAGGATCACCTCTGCATTCTGTTCGAGATACTGTTCGTACTGTTCCCGCAGATGGTTCTCCAGCTCAATCGGATGCATCAGCCGGTCACAGGCAATCTCAATTGCCGTGCGATAATCATCATTTACCACCTGCGCAAACAGACGGTCATACGCCAGTAAATCTACGCCTTTTCTTGTGACACATTCCCGGTACGGATACCCGCTTCCCTCAATCTTGTGATGCAGAACCCGAGCCTCCACATCTTCCACAAAATTGTATACATATGCCGGAAACGTCAGCTGCAGCCCACATGGCTCTATGCGAAAATGCAGCCTGCGGTCGGTATCTGCCAGAAGTTCTTTCATCACCGAATAGTCTCCTCTAAGCTGCGTCAGCTTCACTTCTTCCAGACAATGGCACTGTTTGATCACGCCGTCATAATAGTCTTCCACACTGTCGTACAGCGAAATGCTTTTGAGTTTTTTACAGTTATAAAATGCATATCTTCCAAGCGTTTCCACCGTCTTTGGAATACTTACACTCTCTAAATCTTCCCTTGCGGAAAATGCATTTTTGCCGATCGTTTTCACCGGACATCCATCCACCTGATCCGGAATGACCAGATGTCTTATGGTTCCTTCATACCCGGTAACGGTAATTGTATGTTCTTTTGTTGTTTCATATTGCAATGCCATATGGATACTCCTGCATCTGTTATGCCCTATTCTGATATACGCTTTTTAATTCCCCGATAAAATACAAAGACCCCAGCGCAATCGTCTTTTCTTTTGGTGTTAAAAGTTCCGGAATCTCTGCAACCTTTGTAATTGCGTGTGCAGGCACCCCTTGTTTTCTGATATCTTCTGCCAGTGTTTCCCCTTGCAGTGCCCGTGCACTCTCTGGTGTGACGGTTACAAAATCCATGGCAATCGGCAACAGTTCCCCGATCATCTTTTCATAGTCTTTGTCTGCCATCACACCCATCACAAAATGAAACTTTTCCTCCGGATACAATTCTTCGAGACTTGTACGCAATGCATGGATTCCGTTACTGTTGTGTGCACCATCCACCATCAGAAACGGTTCTGTACTTAAAATTTCCATACGCCCCGGCCATACCGCTCTGTGAATTCCACGGGCAATAACGGTTTTCATCTTCTCTTTTTCTATCCGGCATCTGGTCCATGCCACTTGTGCCGCACACATGGCTGTAGCGGCGTTTTCTCTCTGATAAGCACCCAAAAGTCCTGGCTGTAGTGCCTTTGCCCCCTGCAGGTCCTTCTCCTGTACACACCGCGCACGTACTCCCTTTGCTGCGGCTGCCCTTTGCAGCACCGCAAGTGCTTCCGATTCCTGCGGTGCAATTACCACCGGCACTCCAGCTTTGATAATTCCCGCTTTCTCCCGCGCAATCTCTTCTATGGTATTTCCAAGAATGTTCATGTGATCATAACCAATCCGTGTGATCACCGATACCACCGGATTTCCCAGTGCATTCGTAGAATCAAGTCTGCCTCCGAGGCCGGTCTCCATAATTACAAGCTCGCAGTTTTGTTCTTTAAAATACAGTACCGCCATAAGCACGCAATAATCAAACATGGTCGGTGTCACGCCAAATTCCTGCTCCAGCAGAACATTGCCGATTCGTGTCACATCTTCTCTGGAAATCTGTCTGCCATCAACCATGATACGCTCTTCAAAATCAATCAGGTGTGGAGAAATAAATGTTCCGACTTTTAATCCGGCTTCCCGGAAAACTGATGTCAGGAATGCGCAGACCGATCCTTTTCCGTTGGTTCCCGCCACATGAATAAATGGCATCCCGTTTTGCGGCTGTCCCATCTGTTCTAACATGATTCCGGTAATTTCCACTCCCGGCCGGTTTCCAAACCGTCTTCCATTTTCTATCTGATCCAATACTTCTTCATATGAATACATCTTTATTCTCCCTGCAGGTATCTGTAAACCGCTTTCGGCAGCCGGTACCTGACTCACAAAAATAGGGAGAAGCTTATAAAAAGCTTCTCCCCGTATTCTACTTCTATATGACGGTTGTTTCAAGTGCAAAATCCTATACCGAAAGGATCACTCCGCCTTCATTTGCATACATGCTGGATACCCCGGCCGTATTGACAATTACAATCTTTTTGAATTTTGCGACTTTCTCAATTGTATCCTTCACAAACTGTGCACGTTCCGGACAATTGCAGTGGGAAATGGCAAGCACACGGTTCTCGCAGTTTTTGGTTACTTTGAACATATCCTCTACCATCTTGGAAAGTGCCTTCTTCATGCCCCTTGCCTGACCAAGCTGCTGAATCGTTCCTCTTTGGTGGATCCCATTACCGGCTTGATGTTTAAAGTATTTGCCACAAATGCTTTCAGTCCGCTCAGACGGCCAGCCTTGCGCAGTGTTTCAAGTGTCTCAATGACAAAAAATGTGTTCATGGAAGAAATGTAAGATTCCACCTCTGTTACAATTTCTTCAAAAGATGCACCGGATTCTTCCAGCTCCTGAATCTTTAATCCGATCAGGGTTTCCCCAATCGAGGCCGACTTGGAATTAAATACATGAATCTGCTTGGAATCCTCATGTTCTTCATGGTAAAGCTGTACTGCAAGTACCGCACTATTGTACGATCCGCTCAATTTTCCGGACAACGTCACAACATATACATGCTCCGCCTCTCCCTCATACGCACTCATATAACGCTCCGGAGACGGGCAGGAAGATTTCGGGCTGTGAATACATGCCTTTACTCTCTGCAAGAAATCTCTCTGATTAAAAGTTTCATCATCTGTGATCTGATATCCATCCACATCCAGCAAAAGCGGCACTGTGCAAAAATGTCCATCTGCCTTTAAATCCTCAGGAAGTTCTCCACAACTGTCAATTACAATTTTATACTGACTCATATCCATCCCTCTTTTCTAAAATACGTCTATCATTTTATGAAGTGCGTGTGTTTATCATTACTTTATAAAAAGTTTTTATTTTCTATTACATGTAGTATTCATTACTATGTTCATATCATAACACGGTTTCAGATATTTGAAAAGGGGAAAAAGGCATATTTTATAGTTTCTTCATATTTTTCAGGAAAAATATGCCGTCACAGCTGATGCCAGAGCATCAAAATCCGTTCGTCCCATCAGTTCCCGTGCAGAATGCATCGATAAGAGCGGAATTCCAATATCCACTGTGCGGACCGGAAACAGCGTGGATGCAACCGATCCCAGTGTACCACCCCCGCGCACATCGGAACGATTGACAAACCTCTGGTATGCGATTTTATTCTGATCGCAGAGCTGCCGCAGAATTCCGATTGCCTTTGCATCCGTCGCATAAGACTGGGAACATGCCTCTTTGATACAGAATCCATCCCCAAGCACCGGATGATTGGTAATATCCATTTTCTCCTTATGATTCGGATGCAGTGCATGCGCCACATCCACGGAAAGCAGCATACCTCCATACATCGCACAATCCGTTTCTTCCTCACTGCAGCCAAGCGACCGGTAGATGCGTTTTACCATATCATGCAATAAGATCGATGCTGCGCCCTGTTTGCTGGTATTTCCGATTTCTTCATTATCAAACAGTGCGATCAGATTGATACCATCGGTCCGTGTTCCTTCCACGATGGCCAGCAGTGCCGCAACGGATGTCTGGTTATCCAGTCGCGGAGAAGACAGCAGTGTCTCTTTTATCCCCACATATGCCGGTTCTTCCACACAGTATGTATTCAGTTCAAAATCCAGAATATCCTCTTTTTTTACTGCCAGCTCTTCCGCAAGAAATGACAGGAAATAATCGGTACTCTGCTGTTCTTCTGGCAGCATATCCGCAACCGGCATCAAATCTACCTGATTATTGATTGCCACTCCCTTATTCACTTCCCGGTTCATGTGAATGGCAAGGTTTGGAATAATAAGAACCGGACGACCGGAACGATACAGCATGGTCTTCGGGGCAAACACATCTTTGCTTCGAACGATCACGCGCCCTGCAATCCCCAGCGGACGATCAAACCATGTATTTAAAATCGGTCCGCCATATACTTCCACGTTCACCTGCGCATACCGGTCTGTCACAAAATCCGCATTTGGTTTGATCCGCAGATATGGATAATCTGTATGTGCAGCTGCCATGCGCAGCATTGCATCCGCACGGAAGTTTTCTCCAACTGTAAATGCATAGAGCGTTGTTCCATGATGATTCATCATATAAGCCTTTCCTTTTTTCAGATTCCATGGTCTGGCATACTCCAGTTCCTCAAAGCCGGATTCCTCTAACGTCTCCATGGCTGCTTCCACACAATGAAACGGTGACACTCCTTTTTTTAAAACATCTATCAAAAATGATTCTTTCATAGTTATAGTTTCCCTTCTTTTCTTAAGTGATTGCATCGTTACGGTTCGCAGGGGAACCTGTGAGCAGTAACCGTGCATTTTCTATCAATCAGTGGCATTATAACACATTATGATTGAAAAGATGAAGTCACTCATGCTAAAATTAAACTATATCAGCTGCCGTTTTATCGGTTTCACAATGGGGAGGTTTTTTATGCTGGCTCTTGCATTAACAAACAAAAAAGATTTTATGAATAAATTTCTCAAAACTGAAATTTTTGACCATTTTCTGCTTCAGGAGGGCATTGTCGTTTCTTTTGCAAGCTATGTGATTGATGGAACTATTACCAAAGGATTCTATACAGATACAGAAGCCGAAGAACTCGGTATTAAAACTTTTCATTTTCTTCCATTTTCCATGCTCCGTCCACGCATCTTTGACCTGATCAAAGGGAAAAAGGCTCCATCCTCCTTTAAATTCGTCCTGATGCTGTCGCCGGAAAATCAAAAACGCACCATGGAACGAATCGGAAGTTCCTATACCCCGGCAGATATTTCCGCCATGTCCATGAACATCAAATTTCAAAATCAGATGCTTACACTGACTACCGGAATTTCTTATCGCATTTTTTCTACAGATAAGACATTAGAACCGGAATGGGACAAATTTGTCAGACAATTTCTCTCACAACACGACATTTCTTTTGAAGTGCTTTAAAATCCGGCTATTTCACGAAGATTTTGCTTTACATTTCCAATTGGTTATGCTATTCTTAGCATAGTTGCAAGGCAACACAAATATATTGGAGGTACTTTCGATGAACAAAGGTACAGTAAAATGGTTTAACAACCAGAAGGGTTACGGATTCATCACCGCTGAAGACGGCCACGATGTATTCGTACATTACTCAGGACTTAACATGGAGGGGTTCAAATCTCTCGAAGAGGGTGCAGCAGTAGAATTCGAAATCACTGATGGCGCTAAAGGTCCTCAGGCAGTTAACGTAACAGTAGTGAAATAATTGCCGACTAATCTAGTTTCTATGTACCTTTTTCTTTCTTTAGAATAAGATATTGGATACAACGATTAAAAAAAGGAATGTTGCATTTCTGCAACATTCCTTTTTTTGCGTATGGGAATACATCTTTTCAAGTATTCTCCTATCCATTGTAATTAGTCCTCAAATACCCGTTTGATACTATCATAATGCAGGAAAATTCCCTGATCTGCGAGTTTCCTGATCTCTTCTGGTGTAGCAAACCGACATCCGTCTGTTTCTTCCGTCTGCAGATGGACATCTTGTTCTGTAACATCCATCGTGTAACGATAAACATCTACGAAATAGTTATCTCCTTCGCCCGGATTTTCTCTGTGATAGGTAAATACATAACCACCTTCCGCTTCTTTTACATCCAGTCCGGTCTCTTCTAAAACTTCCCTGCGCACAGCCTCTTCCGATTCTTCGCCTGCCTGCGCAGCACCACCGGAAACTTCCCACCATCCGGGTGCCCATGCTTTGGTCATCACACGCTTAGTAATCAGAAATCTGCCATCCGGACGCCTGATCACGCCAAGTACCGTCAGATGATACTCATCATCTGCCAGATTGAAATGATTCCGCTCCATGGTTCTTCCTGTCCGCACTTTATTTTTATCGTAGATATCCCAACGTTCCATTTCCATTCCTCCAATTTTCCTATGTGCCAGCTGCTATCATTCTTTTCTGCCATAGTTTTATAACTGCAACTCTATTCATTATATTGGTTTTAAGAAATGTTTTCAAGTTTCGTTTCTATTTATTAATTCCACTCCGTCATATATTTGCGATACCATTTTGGCAGAAGATGATTCTGACACTGCTCATTGTGACGCTCTCGGATTTCCATGGTGGCAAAATACTGTTTCCATAGCACAGCAAAATAATCCATATGCCCCTGCGGAATCTGAAGCTGCTCTCCACTCACCAGAACACAGCGGTGTCCGGCTTCATGGACGGCAGCAAGGTTTCGGTTTTCATCGTAGAGAATAAAATTTTCATCCGGAAAACGATCCGAAAAATGATCCATCATCAATGGAACCATATTGCATTTTGGTGCAAGCTGCGCCACAAGAATACTTCCCAGATCCTGAAATCTCACAAATCCCAGCAGCTTATCCAGCTCATTGTCTACCTTGCGGGACAACTCCATCACCCGAAGTGCAAACGGATCGGCAAGCTGATCGGAAATACCACGTCCCTGTGCAAATGCACGCACCAGATATCCAAGAACTGCTGTCCCCCGGTCCTCTGCAAAATGGCATAATGCATGAAGCAGTGTATCATACACCGGATACCCCAGTCTTGACTGTATACTGTAAACCGTCTTCTGCACTTTCTGCGCATCTGTCTGTACTTCGATCTCCCTGGCAAACAAAGTCATTTCTCCTTCACCGGCCGCAATGGAAATACTGTCTGTATAAGGAGCTTTCATTTTATTTTTACACACAAACGCATCGAAAAGTGCTGTAAAAATTCCTTCCAGAGAATCCTCACATCGAAGCACGATCTGTTCACTCATACTACAATTTTCCCCCTGTCATCAAACAGTGATAACTGCTCATAGGTCTGCACCGTTCCATCCGAAAGCAGCATCTGCATCGGACGTTCCTGATACATCAGATTCCGTGTAATATATCCTTCCTCCATACGGGTATGATACATCATCTTTCCTTTACAGGTGATAAAATACACTGCACGTTTCAGAACAACACCGATCTTCTTTAAATCTGAAAAATCCAGCTTTGCGTACCGCCGGGCCGCCATAATCCGGCGGGCACTTTTTGTTCCGATCCCCGGCACACGAAGCAGCGTATAATAATCCGCACGATTAATTTCCACCGGAAACAGTTCCAGATGGTGCACTGCCCAATTACACTTCGGATCAATCTGTTCGTTAAAATTCGGATTTTTCTCTGACAGCAATTCATCTGCGCGGAATCCATAAAACCGCAACAGAAAATCTGCCTGATAGAGCCTGTGCTCACGTAACAATGGTGGTCCGGGCAAATCTGGCAGGGAACTGTCATGATTCACATTGATAAATGCAGAATAGAATATCCGCTTCATCTCAAACTTCTGATACAAAGCTTCTGAAACCGAAATGATCTGATAATCACTTTCATCCGATGCCCCGATCACCATCTGTGTACTCTGTCCTGCCGGCACAAAATAATGATCCGGCCGCATCAATCCCCGCGTTATCTGCGGAAGCTTCTTTTGCACGTTTCTCACTCTGCTGGAATTCTCCCCACCGGCAATTTCTTCTCCCCAGCTTTGTACTGCACTCTGTCGCGCTTTATGCTCCCGGATGGCAGCAATTCCGTCGTGGTAGTCCTGCAGACGGGCATAACTTTCCTTCATCTCTGCCATCTGGTTATAATAGGTTTTCTCATCCAGATACATTCGGCTTTTCATACTCGATACCCCGTGAAACTCGCGGCTTTGTCGAATTCCATTCTGTAACTGGCGCATCGGGGAAAGGATGTTTTTACGCACTTTGTTAGGCGCAATCTGCCGCAGCGCATCGGCCGTGGGAAGTTCTAAATTTACACTCATACGGTCTGCAAGATACCCCGTTAATTCCAGCAGATCCGCCGATGCTCCCGGAATTCCTTTTACATGTATATATCCGTTAAAATGATATTTTGTGCGCAATAAATAAAGGGTCTCATATAAAAGTCCCATGGTATAATCCGGAGAATGTAAAATTCCGGAACTTAAGAACAATCCTTCGATATAATTTCTGCGGTAAAATTCCATCGTGAGCTTACAGATTTCCTCCGGTGTAAAACTGACACGCTTCACATCATTGCTGCAACGGTTCCTGCAATATTTGCAGTCATAGATACAATCATTGGTATATAAAATCTTAAGCAGTGAAATGCAGCGCCCATCCCCGGTAAATGCATGACAGATTCCACTTGCATATGCGTTTCCCGTATGTGTACCATCTCCTCCACGCTGCACCCCGCTGGAAGTACACGCAACATCATATCTGGCAGCTGCCGAAAGTATGGTTAGTTTTTCCATGATACGATCCATCTGCAAAATTTCTCTCATATCCAGTATCCCTCCGCAAAAAGTGCCGAACATCCGTTCTTTTTAGATCATATCACAAGAACAAATGTTCGGCAAGTACAATTTTTCTTTTATTTTATATGGGCTGCGAAGTTACTGTTCGCAGAGTAACCCGTGAACCGTAATGTACTCTTTGTATTGCGGTTTACAGAGGCACCTGCGAGCAGTCTCCTATCTGCCCTGATGCAGCATCCATGGATAAATCAGTGAAATCGCTCCGCCGATTCCGGCAGAAGCTGCACAGGTAAACACTAAAGCCCCTGCAATTCCGCCAAAGAAATATCCAATTGCCAGAAAAACGGCAACAATTACTAAAATAATGCAACGCAGCAAAATCTGGATCATACTCTTAACCGTATCCATCGCAGACGCCGGAACAAGAGCTTCCAGCAAAAGCCCAACTTCCGAAAACATAAAATCCGCCACCAGATACGTCAGATACCACAGAAGCATAATTCCCGGTTTTTCATGCAAAAGCAATGCCGAAACCACCAGTGCCGGAAGCAGATCCATCGCGCAGAGGGATGTTCCTGCAAGCACTCCGAAGAAAACTTTCTTGTATGGATTCTCCGGCACCAGAAACAGCCAGTTTCGCGCAGTCTCCTGTGCAATCGGATTTCCCATATTCCGGAAGAAAAGTACAAAAAACAAAATACAGCCCGGCACCAGAAATCCGGACACCTCCATGATCCTGACACAAAACAGGGAAATACCGACACTGACCAGCAGGTAAAACAGCATCGTATTGGTTATGATTCCAAATTTTGCCGTACGTTTACGGCAATAGATTTCTTTTGTAAAAAACACGGATGCGCCCCAGCCCTTTAAGTTTCCTTCCTTTTGCTGCTTTTTTGCATGTGCTTTTCCTGCGATAACCCGTCCTTCTTTTGCTGCCTCAAGCATCTGTGCACGTTTTCCCGCGGAAGCCAGCGCATCTTCGTAAAAATCCGCTTTCATATGCCAGATGGCAAAAATCAGTACCGCCACACTTACAAGCAACAATCCCAGATAAACCAGAAACGAAAACAGTTCCCCATTCACTGCACACATAATCATGCCTTTGTACCAGCCGATTACCGGAAGATACCGCAACCAGTGACTGGCAAAAGTCATATGTGCTGCTTCAAGCAGGTTCTGCCCATTCGCCAGATATGTTCCTCCTGCAATCATTCCAAGCAGTACAACAATTCCCACGATCAAAGGAAACACATATGGTTTTAATTTTTCGTGTGTGGTGCAGACCGTATATGTTAATACAATCATAAGTCTCTGAAACACCAGAAGCAGAATCCACCCTGCAAAAATGGCTACAACTGCCGGTGCCCCCAATCCCATATTTACAACGAGATTTGGGATCTGAAAAACCAGATATATGGACGCGAAAACTGTTGCCACCATCTGAAAACTCAGTCGAAACATCAACACGGACTGTGGTTTCATCGGTGCCGTAAACAACAGATTCACGTCTGCCATCTGGAAAATATCCGTACCGTCCTTAGAACCGGAATACATTCCCCAAAGTAATATCGCTAGAAAAACAATCATCACTCCGGCTTCCACATAGGTTTTGATTGCGGCAATCTCCTGTGGCGTTTTTTGCGTTTCTTCCTCTTCCGTTGCTTCTTCCTGTACGCGATCAGCCTCCGAAGACGATTCCACGGTTTCCACCGACTGTTGCTTTTCTACCATGGAACCGACCACGCCAGCAATCAGTCCAAATATGATTCCAAATCCAAAAATGGCAAGAATGATCACGAGAAATGTACTTCGAAACATCTTTTTTATCGTGTTCCAAAAGGTATGCCATGCATAATAACCCCATAACCGCATCGCCTACACCTCTCTCTCCAGAGCCGCGCCCTCTGTAATCTCAAAGAAAATATCTTCCAGACTTTTATTGTTATCCTTTAAATTTTCACGTTCAACCACAGCGGCTACCCGCCCCTGTTTCATGATATACGTGGTATCCCATAATTCTTCCATACTGTCAATCATGTGCGTGCTGACCAGTACCATGCAGCCACTGTCCCGCAATTCCTCAAACACCTTTTTCAGTTCTTTGATGGCATGTGGGTCCAGTCCGATCATTGGCTCATCAAACAGTACCAGCCGTGGTCTCGGCAAAAGTCCACAACAGATGGACAGTTTCTGCTGCATCCCTTTCGACAGCTCATCCCCGAATTTTTTCTTCTTATCTGTCAGATCAAATCGTTCCAGCAATGCATCTTTATAGGCTTTATAATCCTTTAATTTATATGCCCGTGCAATAAATTCCATATGTTCATCCACAGTCAGGTTCGGATACAACGATGGAATTTCCGGAATATATCCCATGATCTTTTTCGCCTCGATGGACTTATTTTCGAGACCGTTTACCTGTATCTGTCCCTGATATTTCAGAAATCCCATAATACATTTTATAATCGTGCTTTTTCCTGCACCGTTGGGTCCAAGCAGTACTCCGATGCGCCCATCCTCTATGGTAAGATTGATATCATCATTTGCAAGCACCCTGCGGTATCGTTTCGTCACATGTACAACTTCTAACATAACCATTTCCCTTTCTTTTTCTTACTAACATGTTCCATGTGTTTACGATATCACATTCATTTGCTGCAAACCATCTTCTTTTCCTTAAAAAACCTTAACGCTTCCTTAATATCTCTTCGCGCATTTGCCCACGCCCTTCCCCTGGTATTTCTCGCCAATCACATAACCGATCTCCCCAATTGCAAGCTGTGGATACGGAATATCCATCGTAACATATCCGATGCATGCTCCACTTTGTTTTTCTGTAATAAGCCATGCGTTCTCATGATCTGCCAGTGCATTTACAAAGGACTGCATCTTCTCACCAGCTACTGTTATTGTCCTTAACCACTGTGGAATAAAAAACGAGGCCATCGCAAGCGACGACCCCATCTTAATATTACTCTTCTTCTCTGTGCATGGAGAATGTTTCCATATGATAATTCTTCAAATTGTCAAGAATCTGACGATCATCTGCTTTCTGAAGAAGTTCGTCACGGAACTTCTTTGTCACAAGCATGTCGTTAAAGGAGCTTGGTCCACCGACGCAGCCTCCTTCACATGCCATACCTTCAATGAAGTCATCCGGCAGCTTGCCAGCCTTCATAAGCATCAGGAACTTGCGGCACTCTGCGGCACCGTTTGCCTTGCATACTTTCGGCTCAATGCCAGCTTCCATCTCTTTCATGCTCTCGACAACTGCTGCGGTAACTCCACCGGAGTTTGCGAAACGCTTGCCGTATACGGAAGACTCCTGATAGCTGGTATCGCTTGGCTGCAGTTCTACGCCCTTGGCACTCATGATGGCACGCATCTCACTGTATGTCAGCACATAATCTGCATTACCCTCAATCTTCTGATCGACAACTTCAGACTTCTTTGCTACACATGGTCCGACAAATACAGTCACAGCATCCGGATCCTGTGCTTTGATCATACGGGATACCGCACACATTGGAGAGATGGTTGTGGAAATCTTATCTGCCATCTCCGGGAAGTGCAGACGCACCATATTGACAAATCCCGGACAGCAGGAAGTTACTTTCTTCTCTCCTGCCTTGTATGCCTCTACCCACTCTGCGGCTTCGGAAGCAGCGGTCATATCTCCACCTAATCCGGCTTCGATAAATCCGTTGAATCCAACTTCCTGCATAGCTTTCTTCCAGCTTCCCATTGTGATGTTTGCACCAAACTGTCCCTCGGTAGCAGGTGCTGCAATCACGTATACTTTCTTATCAGACTTTAAGGCATTGATGACATCAACCATAAATGTCTTAGATCCGATTGCTCCGAACGGACAGCTATGGATACATTTTCCGCAGCGGATACACTTGGAATCATCAATCACGGAAATACCATATTCATTGTATGTAATAGCGTTGACCGGACATCTCTTCAAATGCGCGATTGCATTGTAAGGACATGCAGCTGCACATCGTCCACACTCTTTACATTTCTGCGGATCAATGTGGGAACGATGACGTCCCGCCTCAATGGCACCGAATTTACATGCATTGATACATGCCTTTCCCATACAGTTCTGACAGTTTTCTGTAACGGTATAACTGGAAATCGGACAGTCCTCACAGGCTGCACTGATTACCTGAATCACATTTCCATTATCCTCCGGTCCCGGGGCTTTGCCCTCTGCAAGACGGACACGCTGGCGGATAATCTCTCTCTCTTTGTAGATACAGCAACGGAACTGAGGTGTCGGGCAGACGAACCGCGATGTGGTCTCTCTCCGCATCAAGAGTACCCTCAAATGCCAGTTTTGCAACCTCACGCAAAACGGCATGTTTGATCTTGATTACATTTTCATCAGCGTACATAAAATCTCCTTTGCTTTTTCGTGGTTTCTATTAAGCATAATATGTTCTTATTGTACATAAATTTTCATTAAAAAGCTATAGATGTATCTATCAAAATACATCAGGCGGTGCGATTTTATGGATAATATGAATACGAGCAACTATTTTG
>ERZ779646.160-NODE-160-length-17321-cov-1.68591_pt1 | contig 17321 bp, 14 predicted proteins | sample MGYA00511907_ERZ779646 | MGnify/ENA primary metagenome ERZ779646 (study PRJEB29588, sample SAMEA2144525) | human gut metagenome | biome: human gut; feature: human-associated habitat; material: faeces | place: Denmark | collected 2008/2010 ...
GTGGGCAGGCGGCTCTAACTGAGCTGTGAAAACATGATGAACGGAGTTTTTATCAGTTGAGCGGAAAAAAAAGAAAAAGCGGCAGACTCAGTATCACACAGCACTGGCTGAGAAACAATCTCGGGGTGGTCGTGGGAATACTTGTGGTGCTTGAAATACTGCTTATCGTGGTGGTGAGGAATTATTACTACAGCTCCACAAGGCAGTATCTTACATCTAAAATGAAGATAGTCACCACGGCGGTAGTGAACGCTTCAGGTGACGAGCAGACTAACTATAATTCTCAGATACGCTCCCTTGTGGAAAGCTATGACGAGAAAGACAAGATAGAACTTATGGCTATCAAGACCGACGGTGAGGTCGATGTTACATCATCAGGCTTCTCTCCCTCGGAGAATGACAACATGACCGATTATGAGGACGCAAAGAAGTCCGACACGGGAATAGGCACACAGATATATGAGCTGTCAACAGGTGAAAAGGTCATGGCGATAACGTCGGTTATATCTCCGAAGGGAAGCGAATATGAAGCACTGAGAATGTTGTCTTCCATGAAAAATATCGACCATCAGATCTTTATTATGTCTATGATAATCACGGCTATCGTTGTGGCTGTCATAATGCTCATGTTTTTCTCGGGAATGTTTTTTATCAAATCTATTGTTTTGCCTATAAGAAGCATAAATAGCATAACAAGGCGGTATGCTACGGGAGATTTCAGCGAACGTCTTGAAAAGAAACGAAATGACGAGCTTGGCGAGCTTTGCGACTCTATCAACTACATGGCGCAGGAGCTTTCTAATACGGAACAGATGAAGAATGAGTTCATATCTTCTGTATCCCATGAGCTGAGAACTCCGCTTACCGCTATAAGGGGCTGGACGGAAACTGTTACCAGTATGTATGAGGACAAGGAAACCTTCAAGAAGGGTATGAGGGTCATCACAAGTGAGACGGAGAGGCTTTCGCAAAGCTTCTTGACTTTTCGAGGATACAGGACAACAGACTCACGCTTATTATGGATACAATAGATATTCTTGCGGAGCTTGGGGAAACTGTGCTTATCTATCAGGAGAGAGCCAAGGCGCTTGGTATAACACTCAATTACTACGAGCCGAAAATGCTGCCGTTTGTTTACGGCGACAAGAACAGGCTTCGTCAGGTATTCATAAATATTGTGGACAACGCTATCAAATACTCCAACAAGGGCGACACTGTATCGGTGGAGGCTTATGAGGAGGACAATGAGGTATGTATTTCCATTTCCGACACCGGTATGGGAATATCAAAGGATGACCTGCCAAAGGTCAAGACGAAATTCTTTAAGGCAAACCACACAAGACGTGGTTCGGGAATAGGTCTTGCGGTGGCAGACGAGATCATTCAGCGGCATGGCGGTACGCTGGAGATAAACAGTGAGCAGGGAGTAGGTACAACAGTGATGATAACGCTCCCTTGTATCGAGCAGAAGAAAAAGCCTGACAACCAGGCAACTGTAGACGTGGAGCTTATTTCTTCTGAGCCTATCGAAAACAACGACAACGTGCAGTAGACGCACACACCGCCTTGAAAGGAAAGAAAATGAGCAGTAAAGCACAAAGCAAGGAAAAATTCAAGTCAAAGATCGGCGGACAGGCTGTTATCGAGGGCGTTATGATGCGTGGCATCCACAAGGCGGCTATGGCTTGCCGCCTGCCTGACGGCACCATAGACCTGGAGGAGTGGGCGATAAAAGGCGGAAAAGATACGCCTTGGTATAGGAAAACGCCTTTTGTGAGGGGCATTTTCAGCTTCCTTACTTCTCTTATAGACGGTTACAAGTGCCTTACAAGGTCGGCTGAGAAGCAGATGACGGAGGAAGATGAGGAGGAGCAGACCAAGTTTGAACAGTGGCTGGACGATAAGCTGGGGGACAAGCTCGGTCCTATCATCACGGCGATATCTATGGTGCTGGGTGTGGGTCTGGCGATATTGCTGTTTATGTATCTGCCGTCGCTGGTGTCTAAATTCATAAGCAAGTTCATTGACCTGTCGGCTTTTGGAAAGAATCTTATCGAGGGTATTTTGAAGATAGCTATTTTCATTGGCTACACGGCTTTGACTGCTCTTACTAAGGATATCAGGCGTACATATGAATATCACGGTGCTGAACACAAGACTATCGCTTGCTATGAGCATGAAGAAGAGCTGACGGTTGAGAATGTGAAGAAATACACACGTTTTCACCCTCGATGCGGAACGAGCTTTATTTTCCTTGTGCTGTTCATAAGCATTTTTGTAAACACAATATTCAGAGTATCATGGGCAAGCATTTTGCTGAGAGTTGTTATAAAGATAGCGCTTCTGCCTATCGTTACGGGTATTGCTTACGAGCTTATAAGGCTTGCGGGAAAATATGACAATATTTTCACTAAGATAATCTCTGCACCGGGTCTGTGGATACAGAGGATAACTACAAGCGAGCCTGATGAAAGTCAGATAGAATGTGCGATCGCAGCACTGAAAGCTTGTATACCTGAAAATAAGGAAGATGACAAATGGTAAAAAAGAAACTGTTTGATAAATGTGTGGGACTGCTTGAAGAAAGCGGTCTTGGTGAGAACGCTGTCTGCGAGGTCACATGGGTGTTTGAAGATGTGGCTGAGGGGGATGATATCACTCCTGAGCAGGAAAAGCGTATAAGCGACATTGTCACACGTCGCTGTGATGGCTATCCTTTGCAGTATCTCCTTGGACAGTGGGAGTTTTATGGTCTGCCTTTCAAGGTGGGCGAGGGCGTGCTGATACCACGTCAGGACACGGAAACTATTGTTGACACGGCTTTGAAGATGTTTGCAGGCAAGAAGGATATCACTGTTATAGACCTTTGTTCAGGCTCGGGGTGTATTGGTATCACCCTTGAAAGGAAACTTGACTGCGGTCGGGCAGTGTGTGTGGAAAAGTCTGAAAAGGCGGCAGAGTATCTCCGTGAGAATATAAGTCTGAACGGCTCGGGGACTGAGATAGTCATGGGCGACGTTACAGACGAAAAGCTTGTGGAGGATATGCCTGAGGCTGACCTTATAGTGTGCAATCCCCCTTATCTCACAACAGAGGACATGGACGCTTTACAGCGTGAGGTCACTTTTGAGCCTGCGGAAGCTCTTTTCGGCGGTGAGGACGGCTTGGACTTCTATCGTGAGATAGTTCGCAAGTGGAAGAAAAAGCTTAAAAGCGGCGGCATTATGCTCTTTGAGATCGGTATCGGTCAGGAGGACGAGGTAATGCGGCTGATGATACAGCACGGCTTTAAGAACGTGAGATGCAGGAAAGACTTGTGCGGTGTTTACCGCTGTGTTTCGGGCATTTATGAGAAATAGTACTAAAATTTGTACAGATAGATAAATTACGGTTACTGTACAGACAAACGGACAGTTAGTGTGATATGATATAGATACGGATAAAACACCGATAAGATAGGGAGGTCATATAAAATGGCGATAGACAAGAAGAAAAAAGAAGCCGTTAAGACGGTAGTAAAAATAACAGACGCAGAGGAAAAGAAAAAGGCTCTTGACACAGCGATAGCATATATTGAAAAGCAGTTCGGCAAGGGTGCGATCATGAAGCTTGGCGAGGCTAAGGCTATGGATATCGAGGCTATACCGACAGGCTCAATGACCCTTGATATGGCGCTTGGTATTGGAGGAGTTCCGAGAGGAAGAATTATTGAGATATACGGACCTGAGTCATCAGGTAAGACAACGGTCGCACTTCATGTTATCGCAGAAACGCAGAAAATGGGCGGCGAGGTAGCTTTTATCGACGTTGAGCATGCTCTTGACCCTGTTTATGCAGGTCAGCTTGGCGTTGATATCGACAATATGCTTGTTTCTCAGCCTGACAGTGGTGAGCAAGCTTTGGAGATAGCCGAGGCTCTGGCTCGTTCCGGTGCTATCGACTGTATCGTTATCGACTCGGTTGCGGCTATGGTAACAAAGTCTGAGATAGACGGCGAAATGGGCGACACTCACGTTGGTCAGCTTGCAAGACTTATGTCCCAGGCTATGAGAAAGCTCACATCTGTTATCGCAAAGTCCAATACAACGGCTATATTTATCAATCAGGTCCGTGAAAAGATAGGCGTTATGTACGGAAACCCTGAAACTACTCCAGGCGGACGTGCTTTGAAGTTCTACGCTTCTGTAAGAATAGAGGTCAGACGTGGAGAGCAGATAAAGAACGGTTCTGAGGTCATTGGTAACAGAACAAAGTGCAAGGTGGTAAAGAATAAGGTAGCACCGCCGTTCAAGGAGTGCGAGTTCGATATCATGTACGGCAAGGGTATCTCCCGTGTGGGCGAGGTGCTTGACATGGCGGTCGATCTTGATGTTGTGAAGAAGGGCGGAGCTTGGTTCAGCTACAACGATATGAAGCTTGGTCAGGGACGTGACAACGCTAAGGAGTTCCTGCTGAACAATCCTGATATCATGGACGAGATAGAAGCCAAGATAAAGGAACATCAGGCGGAGCTTGTGCTTGCGGCGCAGAAAGATAAAAAAGCCAAGAAGCTTGAAGAAAAGGCTAACGCAGGTGCGGCGGCTCAGAGTGCAAATGAGGATATGGCTGCTGACAAGCCTGAGAAGAAGATACGCAAGGCGGCAAGCGACAAGTCTGTTGTGGCAAAGCCTGAGGAGGACTTCGAGGAGTTCGCTCCTGTTGACATAAGCGAGCTTGGTGACTGATAAATGCTTAAAATAACGGGCGTTTCAAAATACAAGGGCAGCACATATATGATAGAGTTTGAGGAGGGCGAAACGGCTTTTCTCAACTACGAGGTAGTGTCTGCCTATGGTCTGAGAGCAGGGCTTGATATGCCTGAGTCTGCTTGGGAGAAGATAGTTTTTGACAACGAGTTCAGAAAGGCTAAGGAAAGAGCTTTGTATCTCCTTGATTACAGGGACTATTCCTATGTGGAGCTTTACAAGAAGCTTGAGAAGAATTACAGTGAGGAGATATGCGACGCTGTAATGGATAAGATGCTGGAGCTTGGGACGGTCAATGACAGGCGGTATGCTCAGGGGCTTGCGAGGACTTATGTGGAAGTGCGTAAATACGGATATTACCGTGCTTATCAGCAGATGAGACAGAAAGGGCTTACGAAGCCTATAATAGAGGAAGCTCTGGAGGAATACAGCGAGGGTACATACGAACGGCTGTATGAACTTGTGGAGCGAAAGTATCTCAGATATCTTGACGGAGAAAAGGGTGACATAAAGGTAAAAAACGCCCTTGTGCGTTTGGGGTATTCATACGACATAATAAAAGAGGTGCTTGCTGACATAAAACAGGAGTACGGCGACGAATAAAGGAGCAAAGAATGAAAAAGATCATTTTTGCGGTGGCTATACTGAGTGCGGCGGTCATGACAGGCTGTTCGCTGAGCTTTGACGGCACAGATAGCTCTCAGCCTGCGGAAAATGTTCAGGGCAGTGAGAACGCTGTGACAACGCAGGGAACTGATACGGAAAGCGAAGAAGCCGCTGACCCGCTTGAAGAAGCAAAGGACGTTGCGGCAATGTATCTTAAAGCCGCAAACGCTGAGTTTGACCAATCAATGGTAAAGCTTATGACAGACGATTATGCCGCTGACTATGAATATATGAAAAAGAACATGGGCGGCGACAATGAATACGGTGAGGACGAGCAGATAAGCGGAGTAAGATATAGCTTTGACAAGGATAAGTGCGGCTTTATCGACAAGGTGAACATCTCGGAGGAGTATTCAAAGGCGGCGGAGCTTTATGTGACCATAGCTTATGACAGCTCTGAGGGAGAGGTCACGTCATCGCAGTATATTCTTATGGTGCTTGACAAGGACAATGATTGGAAAGTTTGCTTTGCAGGCTCAAAGGCGCAGGCGTATGCAGACGGAATTATAACTGACGAAAACTCGGAAAAGGCAGAGGCTAACGCTCAGGCGGTATATGAGGCGGCAGAAAAGGCGGTCACGGAGCTTTCAAAAGACAAGAGCTACAAGTTTGAGTACATGAACTACATTTCCACAGAGACGGACAAGTTCATAGAAAAGATAAAGGAACAGCTTCCTGATGAGCTTAAGGATACATATTTCACTGTTTTTATTGATGAAGGAAAGCTTGATTATGTTGTTTGGTCGCAGGAAGCAGGGTCAGAGATAACTGTTACTTACCCTGAGAAGAAAAACTGACGGCGCAAAAGTGCTTGACAAAATAAATGGCGTGGTGTATAATATAGGTAACCACGAGATTGATTGTGTTCACAGTGACACACAAAAGAAACCCCCGAAAGTTGCAGCTTTCGGGGGTTTCTTTTGGGATCATGCCGGACTTACTTTCTGTATGCTTTTGGCTTTGTGGAAATTTCATAAATATTTTGATTTTTGTCATACAATAGTGACTAAAAGGGCTTGACAAAACTGTGTAAAAGTGAGATAATAAGATAGATTATTGTGATACTTTATGCCGTCCGTTGGCGGTGTAGGATTGGAGATTTTTTCATGGCAACTAGAGTGGGAATGGTTTCTCTCGGATGTCCTAAAAATCAGGTGGACGCTGAGCATATGCTCTATGATCTGCGCAAAGAGGGTTTTCAGATAGTTTCTGACGCAGCCCTTTCTGATGTGGTCATTATAAATACCTGTGGATTTATCGAGTCGGCTAAACAGGAGGCTATAGACACTATACTTGAGTTCTGTACTCTCAAGCAGGAGGGCAGGATAAAGGCGGTAATAGCTACGGGCTGTCTTGCTGAAAGATACCGTGACGAAATGAAAAAGGAGATTCCTGAGCTTGACGCTGTTGTGGGAATAGGCTCTAACGGAAAAATTTGCGATATCATAAGAGAGATACTGCTGGATAAGCAGGCGGTCTGTTCTTATGGCGCAAAAACTGAGCTTTCCATGGAAGGCGGAAGAATTATTTCTACTGAGCCTTTCTATGCGTATATAAAGATAGCCGAGGGTTGCAGCAACAACTGCACTTACTGCGCTATCCCGTCTATAAGAGGAAAATACAGAAGCAGACGCATGGAGGATATCGTCAAGGAAGCCAGATGGCTGGCTGAGAACGGCGTTACGGAGCTTGTAGTTGTGGCGCAGGATACAACACGCTATGGCGAGGATATCTATGGCAAGTCTATGCTCCCTGAATTGCTCTCGGCACTTTGTGAGATAGACGGCTTCAAGTGGATAAGAACGCTTTATTGCTATCCTGAGAGGATAACGGACGAATTGCTGGACGTTATCGCTAAAGAGGACAAGCTTGTAAAGTATCTTGATATGCCTATACAGCACTGCGACAAGACCATACTTAAAAGAATGAACCGCCATGGGGACAGAGAGACCCTTACGGCGCTTATAAAGAAGATAAGAGAAAAGATACCGAACGTTACGCTGAGGACAACTCTTATCACAGGCTTCCCAGGGGAAACTGAGGAACAGTTTGAGGAGCTTTGCGAGTTTGTAAAGGAAATTCGCTTTGAAAGGCTCGGCTGTTTTGCTTACTCGCCTGAGGAGGGTACGCCTGCGGAGAAGTTTGAAGATCAGGTGCCTTTAAAGGACAGAGAGCGCAGAGCGGAGATAATAATGGAAGAACAGATGATTATTTCCGACAGCTTTAATGAGGCTGCTCTCGACAGCGAAGTCGAGGTGGTTTGCGAGGGCTTTGACAGATATGCTGAGTGTTACTACGGCAGAAGTCAGGCGGACGCACCTGAGATAGACGGAAAGATATTCTTCCTGAGCGAGGATAAAGTTAGGGTCGGCGAGTATGTCAAGGTAAAAATTGACGATACTATGGATTATGACCTTATCGGCTCAAAAATGTAGATGAAAGGAACTTGATATGAACCTGCCAAATAAACTTACAGTGCTTAGAGTAATATTGATACCGTTTTTCCTGCTGTTCGTGCTGCTTTTCAGAATACCGCATCACATGGTGTTTGCGCTGATCGTGTTCGCTGCAGCTTCAATTACAGACTGGTTTGACGGCAAGATAGCAAGAAAGCACAATCTTGTTACAACTTTCGGAAAGTTTCTTGACCCGCTTGCAGACAAGCTTCTTGTTATGACGGCGCTTATCTGCTTCACATTTGAACGTTGGATAGACCCTGTTGCGGTGGTACTGATACTTGCAAGAGAGTTTATGGTAACGGGTCTTAGACTTGTTGTGGCAAGCGAGGGCGTTGTGGTCGCTGCAGGAATATGGGGTAAACTCAAAACGGCTTTCACTATGGTTGCTCTTATTGCTATAATGGTTTTGCAGATCGTTAATCCTGCGGAAAAAGGAAGCCCTGATTTCACTTGGGGAACACCGATATTCCTTGTAAACGAGATACTCATTTGGATTGCTGTTGTGCTGACAGTCATTTCTGGCGCAGTTTATCTTAAGGGATACTGGAAGTATATAGATTCGGGCAAATAATGTGGCCTGCCGACGTGTTGCGGCATATGATAACTTAATATATAAATGCGTATCAGCAAGAGTAGCTGTGAGGTAATTTTCAGAGAGAAGCCGTTTGGTGCAAGGCTTCAAGGACTTTCAGTGAAGTGCGGCTGACAGCAGGGAGCGAACAACGGCGAAAGCTTAGTATTCCTCTCCGTAGGGTCTGCGTTAAAGATATTGAGCTGTACAAAATTTTGTACAGGAAATCGGAGTGGGACCGTAGATCATAATCTGCCTCCGGAGTGGTGAAACGCCATTCCGGAGGTTTTTTCTTAGAAAGGGAGAGATAGATATGACGATTTTGGAAAACATAAAGCATGATATTCAGACTATAAAGGACAGAGATCCTGCGGCAACGAGCACGCTGGAGATCCTCACATATTCGGGGCTTCACGCTGTGGCTTTTTACAGGGTGTCGCAGGATCTCTGTCGCACTGGTTCTATGTTCACAAGCACAAGGTCATCGCAAGATGTATTTCGCAGTTTGCAAGAATGTTGACAGGTATCGAGATACACCCAGGTGCTAAGATAGGCAAGGGTCTGCTTATCGACCACGGCTCGGGTGTTGTTATAGGTGAGACCGCTGAGATAGGCGATTACTGCCTGCTTTATCAGGGCTGTACCCTTGGCGGAACAGGTAAAGACCACGGTAAAAGACACCCGACCCTTGGAAACAATGTTATGGTAGGGTGCGGTGCAAAGGTGCTTGGACCATTCACTGTGGGGGACAATGCAAAGATAGCCGCAAATGCGGTAGTTCTTGAGCCTGTGCCTGCAAACTCAACTGCTGTGGGCGTGCCTGCAAGGATAGTTAAGCAGAATGGCAAGCGCACCTGCGACCTGGATCAGGTGCATATCCCTGATCCTGTGGCTCAGGAGCTTTGCCAGACAAGAATACAGATAGCTAAGCTGGAAAAGAGAGTGGCTGAGCTTGAAAAGATCGGAAAGAAAGAGCAGTAAAATATAAGGAAAGAGGTAAAGATAAATGAACATTTATAACACGCTTACTCACAAGATCGAAAAATTTGTACCAAACGAGCCGGGCAAGGTGTCAATGTATACCTGCGGTCCTACAGTTTATCACTATGCCCATATCGGCAATCTGAGAAGCTATATAATGGAGGACGTTTTGGAAAAGTATCTCCGCTATGACGGTTATGACGTAAAGAGAGTAATGAACATCACGGACGTTGGTCATCTTACTTCTGACGGCGATACAGGCGATGATAAAATGCTCAAGGGCGCAAAGCGTGAGCATAAGACTGTTATGGAGATCGCAAAATTCTACACTGACGCTTTCTTTGAGGACTGCAAGAAGCTAAATATCAAAAGACCTGACGTTGTTGAGCCTGCAACGGGCTGTATTAGTGATTTTATCAAGGTGATATCTGCTCTTATGGACAAGGGCTATGCTTATGAGGCAGGTGGAAACATCTATTTTGATACTTCAAAGCTGAAGGAGTATTATGTTTTCCACAACTTTAATGAGGAAGATCTTGAGGTCGGCGTTCGTGAGGGCGTTGAGGAGGACACAAACAAGCGCAACAAGGCTGACTTTGTACTGTGGTTCACAAAGTCTAAGTTCGACGATCAGGAGCTTAAGTGGGATTCCCCTTGGGGTGTGGGCTACCCTGGCTGGCATATCGAGTGTTCATGTATCTCAATGAAACATCTTGGCGAAAGACTTGACATTCACTGCGGCGGTATCGACAACGCTTTCCCACACCACACAAACGAGATAGCACAGTCTGAGGCTTATCTTGGTCACAAGTGGTGCAACTACTGGTTCCATATCCTGCACCTTAACACAAACAGCGGAAAGATGTCAAAGTCAAAGGGCGAGTTCCTTACTGTTTCACTGCTGGAGTCAAAGGGCTATGACCCACTGGTATACAGATTTTTCTGCTTGCAGTCACACTACAGAAAGTCACTTGTTTTCACATACGAAAACCTTGACAATGCAAAGACAGCATACAACAAGCTCACTGCAAGGATAGCACAGCTTATGGCTGACAAGAAGCCTGACGAGGTGGTGGAGCTTGAGGATTTTGAGAAGTTCAAGGGTAGCTTCAAGGCGGCACTTGATGACGATATAAACACTTCAAATGCTATCACTGTTCTGTATGACGTTCTTAAAGCTGACACTAACAATGAAACAAAGCTTGCCCTTATCGAGGATTTTGACAAGGTGCTTTCACTTGGTCTGATAGAAGCTGCAAAGAAGCTCAGTGCTGACGGTGAAGAGGATATTCCTGAGGAGGTCAAGGTGCTTGTTGAGGAGCGTAAGGCTGCAAGAAAGGCAAAGGACTTTGCTAAGGCTGACGAGCTGAGAGATAAGATAGGCGAGCTTGGCTATATCGTTGAGGAAACAAGACAGGGCACAAAGATAAAGAAAAAGTAAAGGAGCGTTAAATGAGCAAAAATAAACAGGATCTGGGTCCATACCGCAGAAAACAGTTTCAGACGTATTTTCAGTTTTCACTTATAGCAATTTGCTTTGTTATAATCTTTGTTCTCTTTTACGCCTGCACTGGCAGAAGCAAGAACGATATAGACTATACTGACGCAAAGGTGATACAGATGGACGAACCTGCCGATGACAGCCCTGTGGTGGTTTTTGAAACAAACAAGGGAACTTTCAAGGCTGTGCTTTTCCCTGATGAAGCACCGAACTATTGCAAGTTTTTCACTGGACTTGTGGAAAAGGGCTATTATGACGGCACTTATGTGAGCATGGTGCAGGACGGTGTGTATTTTATAGGCGGAACAAAGCAGGCTGACGGTCAGACAACTTCTGACACTGACACTACCACTATCGAGGCGGAGTATTCAAAAAACCTGTGGCCTTTAAAAGGTGCGCTTTGTGCATACACGCAGGAGCAAGGTCACTTGTTCAGCAAGAAGAAGGTTTCAAACAGCTATCTTCTTTTTGTTGACAACTATGACCTTACCGAGGAGGAGCAGGCGGAGCTTGACAGCAAGCTTGCAGACAGCAACAATATCCCTGAAGATATTACCGATGCTTTTGAGAAATATGGCGGTGTGCTGAATTTCTCTCAGCAGTATACTGTTTTCGGTCAGGTATATGATGGTTTGGATATTTATGACGAGATATGCGGTACTGATGTGGCTGACTCTGAGACGCTCAAGCCTAGGGAGGACATACAATTCACAAAGGTGTATATGTCTACCTACGGAGAGAATAAAAACAGCAATGCTTTTGCAGGCAGTGCGGATAGTTCTGAGGTTTCTGAGAGTGCGGTCGACAGTGCAGACACAAGCTCGGAGATGTAAATTAATCATATCAATTAAAGCGAACGGGTGTATGCCTGTTCGCTTTTTATATTCACTGAAAATTCATTATTTATTTGTTTATTTCACTATAAATTTGTATTAAGCTCTGCTATACTACTCTTTAGAACATAAAGATTTTAACATTGTTTTCGTATGAACCAAGGCTTAAAATCAGAAGATCTTATACTTAATATAAGAATATGAAACACAAATGCTATTATATTAGACATGGTGGCTTATATTGTAAATTACATTAATAACGTTAGCCGAGCCACAGTTCTTGACTTTATGAGCTTATTGTGGTAAACTTAAAACCAAGTCCATGTGTGAAAAAATTCCGGCAGTGCCTTGATTTTATGTGCGTTGAGCCGAGGGTTGAACTTGCAAGGGTGTTGGACGATATTAACGAATTTTTTTAGTAACAGAATAGGCAGGAAAGTCCTGTCTTTAAAATAGGAGGAAATTTTATGAGCGAATACAAGATCTACTCATTGCATATGGGTAAGGCAAAATGTGCTGTTGATTTGGGCGATGGCTCTGAGCGTGGAGAGTATGTAAATCAGGATTACATTCTCAACAAAATGGGCAGACCACACAGAAGCATAAGCCTTATGTACTGCTACTATCCGTTGGATAAGGAGTTCCCTGGAAGAATTTCTGAGGTAATGAAAGACGAAGATGTTTCTTTTGCATGGGATTATCCATATGATGATTATTTCACATACAAGGGCGGTCTTGAGGGCAACACAGAGGGCGAGCCTTTTACCTTCATGAGAGATGTAAGACGTCATGGACAGGACGTTACACTCACACTCACAGTTGACCCACACGTTTCAGACGAACAGCTTATCGCTATCGCAAATGACCTTAGACCTTTCGGCAGACTTCTTCTTAGAATAAACCATGAAGCTACAGGCAACTGGTTCTCATTCAACAAGAGATGCACTTATCAGGAAGTTGCTGATTTCTACTGCCGTTTCAATAAGATACTTAAGGAATATGCACCAAACGTTTCTACTATTCTTTGTATCGGCGGAGTTGAGGATCCTAATAAGAAGGAGATCGAAAAGGAAGCTGAGTTTTCACAGGCTGTCAAGGCGACAGACATCTGGTCTGTTGACAAGTACATGGCTCTTCACTGGGGTTGGCCTTATGACGTTGCTGAAAGAGGCGGCACAAGCCACAGCAGAAGCAAGGTCAAGGACATATACAATATGACAAAGCGTTCTTTTGAGAGATTCAAGGAGATAAACGGCGGCGTTACAAAGCCAATGGTAATGAGCGAGTTCAACGCTGACGGTGATGTTACAGGTCCATACGATCAGGCAGCAATGGTAAAGGAATTCTGCGATATGCTCAAGGCTGACGGCGAGAGCTGGTTCTCAGGATTTACTTTCTATCAGTTCAGAGACAGAGGACGTCTTGGTCTTGAGATTCAAGACCCTAACTATGCTGACTGCGGTATCGAGCAGCCTGTTATGAAGACATACAAGGAAATAATCCACGATGATTTCTTCAAGCCTGCAATGACAAGAGGCGATGAGGTGACACTGCCATGCACGCTTCGTTGGGGCGGTTCTGAGGACGCTGAGGGTCTTGAGATCCCTCTCCACTTTGAAAAGAATCCACACTTCTGCGAGGTTACATTTGATGATGATTCAAACATCATGATGGAGATAAACGGCAAGTGGTTCTATAAGTCACCTGAGGCAAAGACGATCGACCTTATGGCAGCTTTCTTTGAGAAGCCGCTGGAGGGTGAGGCTGATCTGACTCTCAGACTTTTTGCTCCTCCTGCAAGCGGTGAGAATGATCTGTCTATTGAGGACGGACTTATGAACAGCTACACAGAGATCAAGAAGCTTCCTAATATCCGTATCAGATTTGAGCCTGTTGAGCTTTAATTTCAGACATAATTTAAGGGACGGTTTTGCCGTCCCTTTTTGGTTTATAGGGTGACAAATAATGCAAACAGGACGTCGGGGGCGCCGTCCCCTACAAAGTAAAAAAGGTTGTATACTGTACAAAAAAGCGTACAGTATACAACCTTTGTCTTTGTTATTTATCGTAAGGAGCTTGCCTTGCCATTATCTGCATTGCGGCTTTAAGACCGTCAACGGCGGCGGACATTATACCGCCTGCATAGCCTGCACCCTCGCCGCAGGGATAGAGATTTTCCACGCTCAGGGAAACCATATCTGCGTTTCGTGTAATGCGAACAGGGGAGCTTGTACGGGTTTCAGGTGCGGTGAGCATTGCACCTTTATCGCCGAAGCATTTCATTTTTCGTGAGAAATTCTGCAAGCCGCCCTCCAGCATATCAGTCACGAATTTAGGGAATACATCACGAAGTTCTGTCGCCTTACAGCCAAGTGCGTAGGTGGGTGAAACTGTGCCTGCTATTTCAGGCTTGCCATCAAGAAATCCGCCAACTGTCGTGCCTGCGCCTTTATATGAGCCTGTGAGAGTATAAGCTTTTTGCTCTATAGACCGTGCGAAAGCCACTCCGTCAAGTGGGCAGTGGCCAAAGTCGTCAGGGGTAACGGCCACAACTACTGCGGCATTTGCGTTTTCACCGTCACGGGCAAACTCGCTCATGCCATTTGTGACAGTGCCGCCGCTTTCGGAAGCTGACGGCACAACTGTACCGCCTGGACACATACAAAAAGTGTAAACACCTCTGCCGTTTTTATCACGCCATGAAAGCTGATATTCACCCTTTGGGAGCAGTGGATTGCCCGCATGGTCACCGTATAAGCTTTCGTCAACAGCCGCCTGCTTATGTTCTATTCTTGCGCCAACAGAGAACGGCTTAGGCTCCAGAAAGATGTTTTTGCACTGCAAAAGCTCAAAAGTATCCCTTGCGGAATGACCAATAGCAAGTATAAGGGCAGACACTTTTTCGTCCTTGTCACCTGCTGATATAGTCTGCACTTTGCCGTTAGCGATAGCCAAGTCAGTGAGTGCACAGTCAAATCTGACCTCACCGCCCAGTTCGATTATTCTATTTCGTATTGCCGTGACGATATTTCGCAGATTGTCAGTGCCTATATGCGGCTTAGCTTTTGTGAGGATCTCTTTCGGCGCACCGAAATCCACGAAGCGTTCAAGAACATATCTGCAAAGAGGGTCTTTTATTCGTGTGGTGAGCTTGCCGTCAGAAAATGTGCCTGCACCGCCTTCACCGAATTGCACGTTGCAATTGGTGTCAAGCTCGCCTGTGAGCCAGAATTTCTGTACCGATGCAGTACGTTTTTCCATTGAGCTGCCACGCTCTAAAATAATCGGTCTATATCCCTGCTCGGCAAGGGCAAGCCCTGCGAACATTCCTGCTGGTCCAAAACCTGCAATGACAACTTTGCCCTCTGCTTTTTTTGTGGATATGACAGGCTTGTAAACACTGCGCTCAACATAGGTCAGGGAAGTGTTCTTCTCACAAAGCTTCTTTTCAAGGTCGGCACTGTCAAGTGTCACGAAAACTGAGTGGACAAAGTGAATGTCGTTGCGCTTTCGTGCATCAAGAGAGCTTTTGTGTATCTCGCAGTCTATGGCGTGCTTTGAGGCACTGCCTAGCTTTTTCAGAGCGGTGGAGATAACTTCCTGCTCTGTTGCGTTAAGGGGGGAACTTATTTGATTTACTATTATTGGCATATATCCTCCTGCGTTTTTACCGAAAAATCGGGACGAATAGATCGTCCCGATAAAATTCTATTAGTCTGAAACAACTATCTGTATCTCGTTTTTGCCGAAACCCCAAACGTTGTTGTAGGTCGGTGAATAGATTATAGCCTCTCGAGCATAAGAACCAGAGTCAATTATGTCGCTGAGATTGACCTCAGCGTATAAGTCGCTGTCTTTAAGATTGTTTATCACATCTTCAGGACCGTAGACCTTGACGTTTGTGAGCTTTTTTGTTTCTATCTCAGTGGACTTGCCTGACGGCTTGCCCGTTGCGATGATATGGTCTGATGTTATGGTGAACTCCTTCGAGGTGTATCCCTCTGAGTCAAAGGATACACGAACGTTTTCATCGCCATTCATATTGATCTCACCTGAGTTGAGAGGGATCTTGAAGCTGAACACTTTTGCAAGGTTTATCTCTGAAAGTTTTATGGAGCCGATAGTGAGCGTTTCTGTATCTGAGTCGTCAAGATTTGGCGATACCACAGATATCTCTTCCTCGGAAAGCTTCAGTGGCAGTGAGTTGACATCAAAATTATCGGTACAATTAGAGATATCTACCTTTAGCTTTGCTGTCTTTTTCTTGTAGATAACAAAATTCACATCGACAGACTTTGTATCCTTGACTTCTATTTTAGATGGATCAACAACGTTGTCGTCATCGTCATAGAATACGATATCCTGTGTGTTGATAGTCGTGTCCTCGGATATTTTCTTTGATTTTGAGATCTGTGCCACCGCTTTGCTTATGTTGTCAAGGTCATTTTTCGGACCTTCAACTGTTATCTCGCTTGGCGATGTGGTAGTTTCTTTAAGGATATAGCCCTCCTCAGCGCTTATGAGCGGGGCTTCTGCGGTGAGTGGGATAGTCTTTGTGGTAAGTCTGTCAAACTCCACAGAAACAGTGTCAGGGTTGACAGAAACTACAGTTACCTTGTCGGTGGAATGTGATGATTTGACGTCGATGTCAAGGTCGTAGGTACCCTCTTTTGTTACGTCATCAAGATTGACAGTTGCCACAAGATCTGCGGCAGTATAGCTGCCTATCTCATAGTTCATGCCCTTTATCTCAACGTCTACGGAGATATCCTTATAGTTGAGTGCGGAAAGTCCTTTTTCTTTTGCCTGCGTTCCGTCAAGTGAGAACACAACAGGAACGTTTGTTATAGTCTTATTTATTGTAGGATACTGAGTGATAGAAAGGGCAAACCATATTATTACAGCAATGATTATGGAAAGTATTCTCAGACCAAAGTCTGCACCATGGCGATTTTCTTTTTTAGCCTTTTTTACTTTTTCCATTTTGAAATCACCCTTCCTGCAAAAGAATTTTCTCTAATGGAATTAGCGTCCTTTTCAGGCAAAAGACGATTGTCCAGAAGTCTTTTCAGAGAGTCCTTTGAATATCCTCTGGTAAGCTCTCCGTTTTCGGCAACTGAGATGTTGCCTGTTTCCTCAGATACCACGACGACTATTGCGTCAGAGTTTTCGCTCATTCCGATAGCTGCACGGTGTCTTGAACCGAGTTGTTTGTTTATAAGTTCGTCTTTCTGCGGCCTTGGCAAGAAACAGCCTGCCGCAAGTATTATTCCGTCTCTGATTATTACAGCACCATCATGGAGCGGTGTATTCGGGAAGAATATGTTTCCGAATATCGCTGTTGACGGTATGCAGTTGAGTATCGTTCCTGTAGCTATCTGTTCACCAAGCTTTGTCTTTCTCTCACAGATTATAAGCGCACCTGTTTTGGTGGAAGAAAGACTTGCGGCAGAATCACATATAGCGTCAATAGCTTTTTTCCAATGTTCGGTGTTGTCGTCAGAGTCACTTGAGCTAAAGAAATTAAAGCCACCCAGACTTGTTCGTCCAACCTTTTCAAGAACA
>ERZ779646.172-NODE-172-length-16474-cov-2.05768_pt1 | contig 16474 bp, 12 predicted proteins | sample MGYA00511907_ERZ779646 | MGnify/ENA primary metagenome ERZ779646 (study PRJEB29588, sample SAMEA2144525) | human gut metagenome | biome: human gut; feature: human-associated habitat; material: faeces | place: Denmark | collected 2008/2010 ...
GGATCAAAAGAAGCTACCATACCAAGATTTGGTACAATTGGCATATCATTTTCACCATGGCAATCACAGTTTGGAGAAACATCAGTGATAATATTGATATGGAAATTTGGTCTTCCATGTAAAATAGCATGAGCATATTCTGCCATACGTCTATTCAATAAATCTTCTGCATTCCAATTTGTAGGTTTAATAGCATCAAAATGACAAGCACCGATACAACGACCACAACCCAAACATTTATCTGGGTCAATATAACATTTCTATCTGTGATAATTGGCGCACCATGAGCACAAATTCTGCTACAAGCGCCACAGCCTACACATTTATCTGTATCTACGCTTGGTTTTCCATCACAATGCATTTCCATTTTACCAGCACGAGAGCCACCGCCCATGCCAATATTTTTAATTGCTCCACCAAAACCAGTCATTTCGTGACCTTTAAAATGAGATAAATCAATAATGATATCTGCATCCATTAAAGCTTGACCAACTTTAGCTTCTTTTACATATTCACCATTTGGCACTGGAACATAAGCTTCATCTGTACCTTTTAGACCATCTGCAATAATTACCTGACAACCTGTAGTAAATGGATTATATCCGTTTTCATAAGCTGCGTCCATATGTTCTATAGCATTTTTTCTACGACCTACATATAAAGTATTGCAATCTGTTAAAAACGGTTTACCACCGCGAGCTTTTACTACATCAGCTACAACTTTAGCATAATTTGGACGAAGATATGCTAGATTTCCTGGTTCACCAAAATGAATTTTAATGGCTACAAATTTATTTTTAAAGTCAATTTTATCAATACCAGCTTTAACCATTAAACGTTCAAGTTTTTGTAATAGATTTTCTTTACCTGGATATGCACGCATATCCGTAAAATAAACTTTAGCTTTTTCCATGACTACCTCTCCTATGTATATTATTTATACCATATAATACCATAATATAAATATAGTTTTCTACATACATAGTCATTTTACAACTTAAAGTACACTTCAAGTCAATAAAAAATCCCTAGCTTTCGCTAAGGATTAATTAAAACATATTTATTTACTTACAGCAAAACGTTTGCCAAAATCTTCACAAGTATTTAAACCATCTTCATCTGGTGTTTCATTGATGATTAAGCCATTTTCAAATAAATCAGCACCAGCTTCTTTAACTTGTTCTTCCCAAGTCGTCATCCATTCGCCACTGCCCCAACCATAAGAGCCAAATAAAGCTACGGATTTACCATTTAAAGAATTTCTCATTTCATCAAAAACTGGCTGAAATTCACATTCTTCCAAAACTTCTGCACCCATAGCAGGACAGCCCAAAATAAGCCCATCATAATCATTTATTGAAGTTACATCAAAATCACTTACAAAATATAAATCACAAGATACTCCTGCACCATCTACACCTGTTTTAATTGCATTTGCCATTGCTTCTGTATTACCAGAACCACTCCAATAAATAATCGCTATTTTATTCATCAAAAAACCTCCTAAAGTTCAACTTAAACAGCTTTCACTAAATCTTCTATTGATTGCCCTTGTGATAAACAAGCACAAAAACGGTCTGAGCATTCTGCGTATTTTGCAAATAATTTTTCAGCTCGTTTTGTATCTGAATATACTTTCCATTGACCACATATTTTGAAATGACGTCCGCTATTTTCAATAAAACCTTTTACATCTTCTAGCGGATAGCCTAAAAATATGCCAATCTCATGAGGAAAGCCTTTTTGCAAGCTCATGCGAGTCTTTAAATAATTTAAGCATTGATTTAGATTTTTTAAATTCACATAGCCATAAAAACTTAAAAACTCTTGAATTTTGTCCTCTTGAATTACCTGATTTAAAGCATTTTGGCGATAAATGAAGAGTAACAACCAATTATCCGTTTCTGATATTATAAAAAATCTTATGCCTTTACATTCCATGCATTTCTTATATCGCTTTAATATCAAATGACAATTTTTTATACGTTGTTTATTGAATGAAATCAAACTACCTGGCTTTATACCTTCTAATGTTGGGGCGCCATGAAAAGCCAACATAGTTTCTACATTATCACATACTCTCATTTTCTCACCTCTTTAAATTGATAATCATTATCATAAATTTATTATATAATAATTGATAATAGTTTTCAATAATAAATTTAATCAAAATAACTACTTTTTCAAATAAAAATAGATATAATAAAAATAAATAGTTCCTCGCTTTAAATATAATAAGCTAATAAGCCAAGAACAAATAAAACTACGGATGTGATTTTATGTATAAGAAACTATTTATCAATAAAACCTTACAAAACAATGAATTCAAGCAAATAATTTCCCTTTTAGAACAGAAAAATATCTCTATATCATTTGTAGAAACTAAAACAGATTTTACAGATAAAGATAATGCTTTATTCATTGGTATCAATGCCCAAGATAGCGATTTAGCCCAAGAATTAAATATAGATTTTGCCCTTGCTACATGGTCTTGCCATGATTTTAAACATATTCAAGCAAAATATTATTTCCGTCAACCTTATGATATTTTAAATACATTAACTATGATTGAAAAACCATATATCAATCATAAATGGCTTACGACTGCTATGGAAATGCAATTTATCGCTCAAGCTGGTCTTGCCTATACTAAAGATGATTTTGATTATGAACGCTTCACTAGACTTAGCGAAATGGCTGCTGAAATCATGAGCGAATATGTAGATTTACCTGTAGAAAAAGTAAAAACTCTATTTTGCAATGAAACTGGCTATCAAACACCAAAATTAGATACACGTTCTGTTATCTTCAAAGATGATAAAATCCTGCTCGTCAAAGAACGTGATGGCCGTTGGTCTCTTCCTGGTGGCTGGGTAGATGTCAATCAATCCATCTGCGATAATCTCATCAAAGAAGCTAAAGAAGAAGCTGGTCTTGATGTCGTTCCTACTAGATTAATTGCAATACATGATAGAAATCGCCACAATGTGCCATTATACGCTTATGGCATAACTAAAATCTTCATGCTCTGTGAAGTCATTTCTGGCAAATTCAATCAAAATATAGAAACAAGTGATAGTGCTTATTTCACGCTAGATAATCTTCCTAATCTATCTCTAGGCAAAAATACAAAAGAACAAATTGAACTTTGTTTTGCTGCTTATAAAGATAAAAATTGGGTACCAGTCATTGATTAATAAAAATGTTTCACGTGAAACAATAAAAGCCTTAAGAAAAATTCTTAAGGCTTTTTATTATCTATTTATTTTTTTAATATTAATTTCTGATACATTTTCATCAACTCAGCTACACATTGGGCTTCATTCATATTTCGCCAATCAAAGCCATAAACTTCCATTACAGCTTTATCATTTTCTTGATGTGCTTTTCGTAATTCTTTTGGCATAGTAAGTTCATCATACAAATCAGCAAGTGAAGCATTAGGATAAAGATTTCTAGCATCTAAAATCATTTGAGCAGTTTTTTCTATTTTATTTTTTTGTTCTATTGTAGGATTGCACCATGGAAAATTATTATAAACAATATTTTTAGAGTAACGATAATCACTTTTTAATCTTCCACAAACACTTCGTACCCATGCCATATGAACATTAGAAGTTAAAATTCCAAAATTATATAAAGAATTACTATTAATAATATGAACTGAATCACTAGACAATATTTCTGATGGTATAAACCCAATTGGAATATATTTTCTATTTACAGAGGATACTCTAGGAATAATTATATATGTCGATTTTGGCATATTTTCAATATGAAAATGTAATGGTATATTAGCTATATCTCGTGTAGGCTTACTCTTACTAGCTAATCTAAAATTTTTAACTAATCTTACCCGTTCCATTACATATGGCATTTTTCTAATATCTGATATATTACTATCACCTAACCATAGACAGTATCTATAAAAACCATTAATAAATTCTTTTGAACCAATCCATTTTTTAAAATATTTTTTGGATAAAGGTTCTTTTTTTATAAATTCCTCCATTTCTTTTTTTGTAAATAAGTAGTTTCCACCATCAATAGGTTTATTTCCAACTCCAATTGTAGGAACGTTACAAATAGGCTTAGTTCTATTTTCAATAAAAATGTTATCTAAATTTAATAAATAAGCATTAATATTATCTACTATTTGTACTCGATTATCATTACTATATAATTTTTTTAAATGTTTAGATCTATCTCTACTAAAACCAATTATTACACAATGAACATGAGCTTTTGTACTAGCTTCACTATCCCAAATAAAAGTACGATATGCAAAATCAAATTGTATACCACTATCAAATAACGGTTTCCATAATGTAGGAACAGCTTCACCTTGAGTAATAGAATTTGTTGATACTAATGCTGTTTTTATAAATGTATTATACATAAAATCAGCAGATTTTTTATACCAACAACTTACATAATCTAAATTTCCTATACTTTTCCAACCATCAAAAATATTATTAACATCTTCTTTTTGATCTTTATTCATTAATCTAGCACCAATAAATGGAGGATTACCCATAATATAATTTAATTTTTCTTTAGCAATAATATCTTGCCAATTCATACGCAAAGCATTACCTTCTACAATATAAGCGTTGGTTTTTAATGGTAAAAAATCTAAATCCATATGGATAATATTTTCTGTTTCCTTCATCATCTGATTTTCAGCAATCCATAGAGCTGTTTTTGCTACATTTACTGCAAAATCGTTTATCTCTATACCATAAAATTGACTTATAGATACTTTTATTAAATTATATTGATGTATATCCGTAATTAAACCAGCAAGTGTAGAACCTTTACCTTCTGTTTGTAAAAGTTCCTTTAAGACTTCATTTTCTAATCTACGCAAAGATAAATATGTTTCAGTAAGAAAATTTCCTGAACCACAAGCAGGGTCTAAAAAGGTTAAACTAGCTAGTTTATTTTGAAATTCTTCTAATTTCAATTTACGTGATTTTTTTATAGATTTTATTTGTGTAAATTCTTCTTTTAATTCATCTAAAAATAATGGATCAATTACTTTATGTATATTTTCTATTGATGTATAGTGCATACCTCCATTACGACGAGTTTGTGGATTTAAAGTACTTTCAAATACTGCTCCAAAAATTGTAGGACTAATCATACTCCAATCAAATTGTTCACTGCAATCTTTTATTAATAAATCTATTATTTCATCATTAAATTGAGGTATTTCTATATCTTCTTGAGCAAATAAACCACCATTAACATAAGGGAAAATTTTTAAATCATCCTCAAGATATGGATCTCTATCTTCTTCTTTTGTATCTAAAGTTTTAAATAAATCTATAATTGCTTTACGAACTTTATTTTTAGGAATGCTTTGTAAATAATCATGAAACATATCACGTTTACCAAAAATTCCTGCATCTTCTGCATATAAACAAAATACTAGTCGCACACATAACATATTTAAACTTTTTAATGAGTTTATACTATCTGGTTTTATATATTGATTTAATAAAGCATTATATAATCGTCCTACTAATTCACCAGCTTTTATAGATATATCTTCTTCTCTTTTTATATGTTTATCTTCAGCATTAACTATAAAATTTAAACGATAATATTCTTTTGATAAATTTTTTAATAATAATTCTTCTGGTTCTCCTTGTGGATTTTCCATATCATAAATTAAAAATGACCAAAAATTACATGTAATGATATATCTAGGTCGTTTAGAATATGGTAAATTGGCAGAATAACGTTTTGCTTGTTGAAATGGAGATAATAATGACCCATCAGATTGTCTTATAGCTTTTCGTAAATTTTTACTACTATCTTTTTGTTCAATTAAAACATGTGTTGATTCTATTATGCCATCTATAAAACTTGTATGATCTAACATTACTTTATCTTCAAATTTTATAAGTTTTTCTGGTTCTTCTACACCTAATACATCTCTTAATAAAGACAACCAAAATGATTGGCTTTCTCCTTTTTCATAACCTTTATCTTTCCAATATTCCGCAAAAGCTTTAGCTTTTTCACTTTGTCTTTTTTTATCCATAATTTATAAACCTCTAAATAAAATTTATTTCTTTACTAATATAAGTTTAACATATTTAAAATGTTTCACGTGAAACATTTTAAAAGCCTTAAGAAAAATTCTTAAGGCTTTTTCATTATCTATTTATTTTTTGCGGATTGGATTTATTTTGTCATCTTCTGTAATTTTTCTAATCACTCGACAAGGATTACCTACAGCTACTACATCATCTGGTATATCTTTTGTTACCACTGAACCAGCGCCAATCACTGAATGTTTGCCAATGCTTACACCTGGCACTACTGTTACTTTACCACCAAGCCAAGCACCATCGCCGATATTGATTGTCTTTGCCTTTTCAATGCCTTCATTTCTAGCTTCTACATCAAAAGGATGTATAGCTCCATAAAGCCCAGATTTTGGTCCAATTAAAGCATGTTTGCCAATATTGATTTCATTCGTATCCAAAAATACACCACTGTGATTGATAACAGTATTATCTCCTACTTTTACATTACAGCCATAATCACAAGTAAATGGTGGTATGATATTAGCATTTTCGCCAAATTCTTTAACAATAGCTTTTGCCATTCTATCTTTATAAGATAAAGTATTTATAGTTATTCTGCTATATGCTTCTGTCTTTTTATTATTTTCTTGACGCATTTTCAACATAGAATAATCCATTGCATTATACCATTGACCAGCCATCATTTTATTAAATTCACTTTTATTTATATCTTTTTGTTTTGCTAATTCTTCTTGATATTTCTTACTATCTTCTGCTGTGATTTTACGCAAAACTCTAGCAGGATTGCCCACTACTATTGTATTTGGCTCAACGTCTTTTGTTACTACTGCACCAGCACCTACAATGGCATTTTTACCAATAGTTACACCACCTAAAATAGTAGCTGAACCACCAATCCATACATTATCTTCAACAGTTATTGGCTTAGCATATACAAGCCATTGTTCACGTTGTTTAGCGTCAATTGGATGCATAGCTGTATAGAAACTTACTTTTGGCCCAACTAATACATTATCGCCCAACTTTACCATTGCATTATTAAGCATAATACAGTCATAATTGATAAAGCTATTTACCCCCATTTCTAAATGATTAGCAAACTCCATATAAAATGGGCTATTAATCATAGCGCCTTCATCTAATTTTGCCACAAAAGTTCTTAAGAAATCTCTACGACGCTGAATTTCACTATTAGATAATTTATTTAAAATCTCTACATAATGAACTGTATCTTTCACTATATTAAAAATAGCTTCATCTTTGGCACTATAAATATAACCATTTTCTTGTTTATATTTGCTATCTTTTGTTTCATCATCTAAAATCAAACTATTTATATATTCTCTATCTTTATCATTTATCTGTCTAATTACTTTACAAGGATTACCTACAGCAATTGAATTATCTGGAATATCTTTAGTTACTACAGAACCTGCACCAATGACGCAATTTTCACCAATAGTAACACCTGGAGTGATGACTACATCTCCACCAATCCAGCTATGTGAACCCACTGTTACAGGAAGTGCGTATTCAGTTACTTTTTCCTTACGTAATTCATGATGAATAGGATGACATGGTGTAAAAATATTACAATTTGGTCCCATATATACATAATCGCCAATTGTAACTTTTGCTGAGTCTAAAAAGCAACAATTGTAATTTATATATGTGTTATTACCAATAAATACATGGTCGCCATAATCACAACGAAATGGTGGCACAATATAGCTATCTTGACCTATTTTCGCTACTATTTTTCTTACTAAAGACATCACATATTCCGTATCAAAATGACTAGCTCTACTCAATTCACTGACTAAACCATATGTTCTATCTTTTATATCAGTTAATTCTTGTTCAAAAACATCGTATAATAATCCTTCTTCTTGTAATTCTCTTGCTGTTTTTGTCATACAACTTTACTCCTCAAAATACATATTTATTCTTTTCTCTAGTTTAGCAAAAAAAGAGCCTTGATAACAAGACTCTTTTTTTAATCAATATACATACTTTTCTAATGATGGGTTCAATTCTTCCGGTGTTGTTATCTCAGTTGTATTCATATCTGTTGTTACATCAGAAACAACTTCGACATTTTCTTCACTACTATTATTTTCTTTATACTCATCATTATTTATATTATTGTCTACATCACTAGATACTTCTACTTTTGTATTTTCAGCTACATCTACATCTTTTGCTTTTGTTTGTTGTGCTGTATCTACTACATCTATTGTTTTATTATTTAAGCTTTTAGCTTTGTTAACAATTGCAGCATCTAAAGCTGCTAAATTTTTATTTGTTTCTCTACTGTGTTTTATTCTTTGTTCTGTAATTTTATTTAATTTAATTACATTTTGTTTACTCACTACAGTTTTATCTTGCAACTCGCTAGGGTCATAGAAACTAAAGCCAAATTCAAGCCAAGTTGGTGCATCGTCCCAACGATAATCATCATTGTAAAATACTGCAATCAAAGTTTTTTGCCCACGTGTAGCTGAAGCTACTAAGCAATCTCCTGCTGCATTTGTAAAACCTGTCTTTATGCCATTAGCACCTTCAAAACCACTTTTTAAAAAGCGATTTGTAGTAGTTACATATTCAGTATGACCATCCATGTATTTCATATTATATGCTTTTTTACTTACTATTTCTCTAAATTCAGGCTTTTTCATAGCATAACTTGCGATAATTGCCATATCATGAGCAGTAGAATAATGACCTTGAGCTGTAAGTCCATGAGGATTTAGAAAATGCGTATTTACTGCCCCTAGTTCTTTTGCTTTGTCATTCATCATTTTAGCAAATGCTGGTACACTTCCCGCTACTGTTTGCGCTACAGCTACGGCTGCATCATTACCAGATACTATCATCATACCAGTCAAAGCTTCTCTTAAAGTTATTTTATCGCCTAATCTTAAACCCAAAGAAGAAGGCTCTGTATTCACTGCTTCTGGCGTTATTACTAATGGCTCGTCTAATTTGCCACTTTCTAAAGCTAAAATTGCTGTCATTATTTTTGTGGTACTAGCAGGATGCATTATTTTATCTTCATCTTTACCGTATAATACACCATTATCATCAGCATCTATCAAACAAGCTGATACTGCACTTGTATCAGGGTTAGGCAAGGTCTTTGCCAAAGCTATATTGCAAATCAATAAACATAAGCTAAAAATTATAGCTATCTTTTTTAAATACATAAAAATAAACGCTTCTCTCTTTATCTAATTTATTTACGTCTAGGATTTTGTTTAAGTGTATCAATATCATATGGAGTTTCTTGATATACATAATAGTTAAGCCAGTTATTAAATAATAAGTTAGCTACACTTCTCCATCTTACAATCGGTTCTTTTGTTGGGTCATCATCAGGATAATAATTGATAGGAATATGCATATCCATACCAGCTTTTATATCTCTATCATATTCGCTTTTCAAGCTATATGGATCATATTCCGCATGACCTGTAATGAAAAATTCATTATCTTTCAAATTAGCAACAATATAAACTCCTGCATCGCCTTCTGCCATAATAGTTAAATCTTTTACTTTTTCAATATCTTCTCTTTTCATACCGATATGACGAGAATGTGGTACATAGAATTCATCATCAAAACCACGGAATAATTTTTCATGTTTTACATTTAAATGATGTTTATATACACCAAATACCTTTTTAGGTTCATAATATTTTTTTATACCATAATGATGATAAAGTCCTGCAAAAGCACCCCAACAAATATGGAAAGTAGACCAAGCATGTTTTCTGCTCCAATCCATAATTTCACATACTTCTTTCCAATATGCTACTTCTTCATATTCCATACGTTCAACAGGTGCACCTGTGATGATAAAACCATCATAATATTTATCTTTTACGTCTTCAAAAGTACCATAAAATTGAGATAAATACTGTATTGATGTATGTTTTGGTAAATAAGACTCTGTGTAAATAAAATCTACTTCAATCTGTAGCGGTGTATTACCTAAAAGTCTTAATAATTGCGTTTCTGTAACAGTTTTATTAGGCATTAAATTTAAAATTAAAATCTTGAGGGGACGAATATCTTGTGTATAAGCTCTTTCGGTATCCATCACGAAAATATTTTCGCTCTCTAGTATTTGTGAAGCTGGTAATGTACTTGGTATTTTTATAGGCATATTTTCTTATCCTCCCACTATTATTATAAATTTTATGTAATATCTAAAAGCTTTTTGCTATGGCGTTAATTCTATCACAGCGATAAAACCTCGTCAATTAAGATTGAGTTTGACTCTTGAGCTTTTATCTATAACTTTTTTTTCATATTATATGATATAATTACTAATAACATTTATTAAGGAGACTTTTTATGCTTGAACAAAATATCACAGCTTATCTAGCAAATCTACTTAAACTAAAAACAAGTCAAATAAATGCTGCTATAAAACTCATAGACGAAGGTAATACAATTCCTTTTATCGCACGTTATCGTAAAGAAGCAACTGGCGATATGAAGGATGAACAGCTTCGTGATTTAAACGATAAGCTTATTTATGTACGTAATTTAATTAAACGTCAAAATGAAATAAAAAATAACATTGAAGAACAAGGAAAAATGACTCCTGAACTCTCCTTGGCTATAGATAAAGTAGAAAAACTTCAAGAACTTGAAGACATATATCTACCATATAAACAGAAAAAACGCACTCGTGCTATGATTGCTAAAGAAAAAGGTTTAGAGCCTCTCGCTCAATTTATCTTAAAACAAGAAGATAGCTCTGAAAAACTTGAAGACATCGCCTTGAAATATTTAAATGATGAAGTAACTTCTAGCGATGAAGCACTCGCTGGCGCTTCTGACATCATTGCCGAAACTATTTCTGATAGTGCAGATATTCGTGCTAAACTTCGCCAGCACCTCTGGCAAACTTCTTCATTGAGCATTACTAGAGATAAAGAAGCTGACAGTGATGAAGCTTTTCTCATGTACGAAGATTATACAGAACCAATTAAACATCTACCATCACATCGCATTTTAGCTATCAATCGCGGTGAAAGTAAAGATATTTTAAAAGTAAAATTAATCAGTGATATAGATAAAGATATTGCTATCATCACTAAATTTATCTTAAAACAGAATAGTCCATACAAAGAATTTCTTACAAATGCAATCATTGATGCCTATAAACGTCTAATCTTCCCTGCACTTGAAAGAGAAATTCGCAATCAGCTTACTGAAACAGCTCAGACTCAAGCAATCCATGTATTTGCTTCCAATCTCAAACAATTGCTCTTACAAGCACCACTAGCTGGTTATACTGTAATGGGACTTGACCCTGGATATCGTACAGGTTGTAAAATGGCAATTGTCGATGCTACAGGACAAGTTTTAGACCATGGTGTATTATATATCACTATGAGTGATGACGCTAAAGCAAAATCTGCACAGAAGCTATTAGATTATATTCAAAAATATAAAGTAAATTTAATCTCTATCGGCAATGGTACTGCTTCTTATGAAACAGAAGAATTCGTAGCTAATTTAATCAATGAACATAAATTACCTGTTCATTATTTAATCACTAACGAAGCAGGTGCTTCTGTTTATTCTGCTTCCAAATTAGCTGTAGAAGAATTACCTGAATATGATGTAACTATTCGTGGTGCTATCTCTATTGCTCGTCGTATTCAAGATCCATTAGCTGAACTTGTAAAGATTGAACCTAAAGCTATTGGTGTCGGTCAATATCAACATGATGTCAATCAAAAAGAATTAGCTAATACTTTAGATGCTGTTATTGAAGCTGCTGTTAACCATGTAGGTGTAGAACTAAATACAGCTTCTGCTGCTCTTTTAAAACATATTGCTGGTATCAATGCTACTGTAGCTAAAAACATCATTAAATATCGTGATGAACATGGCATATTTTCTTCACGTAAAGAACTATTAAAAGTTTCTCGCCTTGGACCTACAGCTTATACTCAATGTGCAGGATTTTTGCGCATCAATGGTGCTACTTGCCCACTTGATAATACGCCTGTACATCCTGAATCATATCCTCTTGCTGAGCAAATATTAGCTGAATTAGGATTTTCCCTTGAAGATTTAGCCGATAAAAATAAATTAGATTTACTTAAAGCTAAAATCAAATTAGTAGATATAGATAAATTAGCTACTAAATTAAATGCTGGCGTTTTTACTGTTAAAGATATCTTAGATGCTCTAACAAAACCAGGTCGCGACCCACGTGAAGATTTACCAGCACCACTTACACGCCAAAATATCATCAAATTAGAAGATATCAAAGTGGGTACTATCATGCGTGGTACAGTTCGCAATATCACTGATTTCGGTGTTTTTGTTGACATTGGTATCAAGACTGCTGGTCTTATTCATATCTCTGAATTAAGCAATAAACATGTAAAACACCCATTAGATGTTGTATCTGTTGGTGATATTTTAAATGTTTTAGTCATCAGTGTAGATGCTAAACGCAATCGCATTGGCTTAAGCCTTAAACAAGTAACAAAGGAGAACAATAATGTCCTTGCTTAATCAAACTATAAAAAAAATCTTACCACCAGATCAAAGAGCAATTAAATTTGTTGAAAATAAATTAGCTCAAACCATGACAAATGCAGATGGTCTTGGTGAGTTAAAAAATCTATTATTACGCTATGTAGGTATCACAGGTCAAATTCACCCTGAAATTCCTAAAAAATTCACTATCATAACTTGTGGTGACCATGGTGTTGCTGAAATGAATGTCAGTGCTTATCCTCAAGAAACAACAGCACATATGACTAAAAATTACCTTGTTTCCAAAGGCGCTGTAGCCAATTGCATGTCTAATTTTTGTGGTTCTGATATGATAGTTGTAGATATGGGTATCAAAGCTCCTGTCGATGATATTCCTGGATTAATCGACCGCAAAATCGCTCATGGCACACAAAACTGTGCTAAAGGCCCTGCAATGACTCGTGAACAAGCAATCCGTGCCATTGAAACTGGTATAGAACTTGTAAATGAATATGCTAAACAAGGATATCGCTGCTTCTTGCCTGGAGAAATGGGCATTGCCAACACTACATCAAGCGCTGCTATGGTTGCTTGTCTTTGTAATCTAACACCTAAACAAGCAACAGGTAGAGGAACTAATATTTCTGATGAACGACTTGCCATCAAAATCGAAGTAGTAAAACAAGCTTTAAAAATAAATAAACCTAACCCTAATGATGGTATTGATGTCATCAGTAAATTAGGTGGCTTTGAACTTGCTTGTATCACAGGCATAATATTAGGTGCTGCCGCTAATCGTTGCTTTGTCGTTTTAGATGGTTTTAATACAGGCTCAGCTGCTTTAGTCGCTCAAGCTATTTGCCCTGAAATAACAAATTATCTCATGGCATCTCACCTGGCTGCTGAACCAGCTCATAATGCTATTTTAAAGAAATTAAATCTATCTCCATACATGGACTTACAGTTCCGCTTAGGCGAAGCTACAGGCTCATCTATCGCTGTTAATATCTTAGACTGTGCTATTGAAGCTTATCAATCTGTATATCAAGCAGCACTTGCTGAAACAGATAAGTTAATACGCCCTAACATTCCTCAAGCAGATTTAAATACAAAGACCACATTATTAAAACGCACTCGCAATATTCCAGCTTTAGATGCAGATATACAAAAACAATGTAGATTTCGCATTGATAATCTGACTAAACCTATTTATAGTTTAGGTAGATTAGAAGAAATAGCTGAACATATATCTGGTATTGTAAAAAAAGTGAAACCTACATCTGTACGTAAAAAAATCATTGTTTTAACATCTGAAAAAAGCTGTAGTATCGTACAACATCGACTCACTCAATCATTTGCTCATCATGCTAATGCAGATTATCATTTCACTGCTATTCCACAATCCAATCTCACAGAAAAGACATTATCCTTCAGTCTTTTACAAGGTATAAGTTATGGCTCTAAAATTAAAAATGTTGAAGTTTTAGGCATAGCTTGCTGTGAAACTCATCCTAAAGAAATTTGTGGTACATTTAGCTTAAATATTCAACAACAATTATGTCTACCTAATGGTGATTTACGTTACGGTAAACGCGGTTTTCTTTCCTTAACACCTACAGAAGATTTACAACAAATCGCTTTTATGGCAGGTATCGCCATAGGTGCTGCTAGCAATGGCATATTGACATTATCTGATGATTTAGTATCCACTATTGCTTTAAAATACGCTTTAGTTTTAGCTCCTGCTATCAATCCTTATCTAATGTTTGTATGTCCTGATTATTTAGACTTAAATATAACTACAGGCGGTGGTTGTATCTGTAGCTTGGGCATGAAATTAATTGACGCCTCACTTCAAATGATGAAAGATATGAAGACATTTGCTGAAGCAGGCGTTGCCATAGCTACTGATGGACCTGGAGCTGGTATTCAAGTAGATAAATAAAATGTTTCACGTGAAACATTTTTAATTTTAGATTTTATAAATACAAAGAGGAGTAATAATGACACTTAGACATTTAGCTATATTTATTAAAGTTTGTGAAGAAAATGGTATTACTGCTGCTGCCAAAAAACTTCATATGACTCAACCATCTGTTAGTCAAGTTATTCAAGAATTAGAAGCACATTATCAAACACTTCTATTTGAACGTTTAGGTCGTCGTATTTTTATTACAGAGGCAGGTCGTAGATTATTACGTTATTCTCGCAATTTGATCAATCTGAACGCTCAAACAGAACAAGCTATGCGTGCATTCAATGAAGTATATCATCTTCGCATTGGTGCTAGTATCACCATCGGCAGTAATTTTCTCATTGATTTAATTCAGCATATTTCCCATAATGGTTCTGGCAAAGAAATCTTTTCAGAAATTCATAACACCTCTGAGCTTGAAGAAATGCTTTTAAATGATAGCTTAGATTTAGCTTTAGTTGAAGGTGAAATCCATTCTGAATACTTGATTACTAAACCTTTTATGAATGATGAATTAGTCTTCATCATTGGACAAAATCACCCATTAGCTGATAAAGAAATCACTCTTGAAGATTTAACAAAACTAAGATTTTTCGTTCGTGAAACAGGCAGTGGAACTCGTGAATTATTTGAACAAGTAATGCACAGACATAATATTTATTATCAAACTGCTGGTATTTACAATAGCATGGAAGCTATAAAAAAAGCTGTCATCAGCGGTTTAGGTGTTTCTGTAATCTCCACTGAAGCTATCAAAGATGAATTAAAAGAAGGCAAATTAAAAACTTTTACTATGCCTGAACTTGTATTTAAACGTCAATTTAATATTGTTTATCATAAAAACAAATTCATACCACCAGAAATGCAAGAAGTAATTGATGAATGTTTACAATTATCATCAAATAAATAATCATTACTTTTTAAAATAAATTATTTCTATTATCATTGACAGATTTTATATTTATCTATTATAATAATAACGATATTAAAAGGGAGTAACTTCCTTGTGTTATTGTCAACAATCACTGTAGCAATCGCTTCTGGCAATAACGTCGATTATTTTCGATAAGTGAGACTTTTAATACGCATATAATTCATGTGTGTATTAAAAGTCTTTTTTTGTGTTCAAAAGACTTTTAATGGAAGGAGCAATTTATGGAAATCTTATCTACTCAATTTTTATTAGCTTTAGGTTCTATTATTTTACTTGATTTAGTATTAGCTGGTGATAATGCTGTAGTCATTGCTATGGCTTCTCGTAAATTACCAGAAAATATGCGTAAACGTGCCATTTATATTGGTACTGCCGGTGCTGTAGTAATTCGCGCTATCATGACTTTAATTGCAACATATTTATTAACAATTCCTTTTCTACAAGCAATCGGCGGTCTTATCTTATTGCCAATAGCTTTTAAATTATTAAAACCAGAAAAACACAATCTTGAAGATACAAATTCTCTTAGTGCTTCTACTGGTTTTGCCACTGCTATCAAAACAATTATCATTGCTGATGCTGCTATGGGCATAGATAATGTATTGGCTATCGCTGGTGTTGCTCATGGTGATATGATGCTTGTATTATTAGGTTTAGCTATTAGTATTCCTATCGTTGTATGGGGTAGCCAAATCATTTCCAACTTAATGGATAGATTACCTATCCTCATCACTCTTGGCTCTGCTATCTTAGCTTATACTTCTGCTAGTATGATACTTCATGATAAAATCATTGGTAATTTCTTGTTATCTTTAACTGAATATATGAATTATATTCTACCTGTTCTCTTTATCGGAGCAATTATCGTTTATAGCCAAAAAGTAGCTAAAAAATAAAATATATCTAAAAGCTCTATTAGTTATCAAAAAATTAATAGAGCTTTTTTATTTTTACCAAATGCGAGCGTAAAGCCCCTAAATTTATTTATGGGGA
>ERZ779646.180-NODE-180-length-15780-cov-1.69742_pt1 | contig 15780 bp, 9 predicted proteins | sample MGYA00511907_ERZ779646 | MGnify/ENA primary metagenome ERZ779646 (study PRJEB29588, sample SAMEA2144525) | human gut metagenome | biome: human gut; feature: human-associated habitat; material: faeces | place: Denmark | collected 2008/2010 ...
ATATCTGCCCCTGAATTGTTATAAAACTTTACCCAGTAAACGCTCTTTTCAGGATTAGGCGTAATGTTTATGTCCTTACCCTGAAGAAATTTGAGCTGATAGCCTGCGTCTTCATCAATATTATTAAGCTTTGCTTTAAAGCCATAGGCTGTAGTATTGAATTTTATGCCGCTTCCAAAGTCAGCCTCAAGGGCAAACTCATTTGTAGTTTTGCCGCTTGAAGAGAACTTGTTTACCTTCAACTCGTTCATATTGACGGTCTTGTTATCATTATACTGCTCGGCATTTACTGCCTGAGTATACATTTCATTGTTGCGGTAGTAGTTTTCAAGATTCTGTCTTTTTGCCGCTACAGCAACTGTAACAAGCATAGCTGACATACCTGACAAAAGTGCCATTGCTATGATGACCTCTACAAGAGTCATACCCTTTTTATTTTTGCTGTTCTTTTTCATGAGTATACTCCTTTCAATTAATAGTGATCATATCTGTCAAGAGTATATCCGAATGCTGAATCGTCCTTACCGCCCTTCGCATTCTGCATTACAGAAGTAGTTGAAGGCTTAGTGTATACATAGAACGCTGTATTGGCGTTACCAAAGCTGTTTGCGATAACTACACCGACTGCACAGCACTGAACGGTCATTTTTCCGCCTGCTGAGTCTGTAACATTAAGTCCACTAAGACCACTTGTTGCTATATTAACCATTGCTTCTGGTGAGTAGAATGAACCCTGGAAGAAACTGTTGTTTGTGGCGCTAAGCGTTGTGTTCTCAGCAAATAAGAAAATGATACTGCTGTTTGATGGTCTGTAAGAGCCTGCAACGTCCACTGATGTTGGATTAAGGATGAAGCTGCTCTGTGGAGCACCAGGATTACCCTTAGTATTTTTTAGTGTATCAGAGTTATACATACGAACATAAGTGTCATAATCAAATATTTTCAAGCCACTAAAGTTATAGTTACATGCGCTTGAACCCGAATGCTTGGACTTGCCTGTTACTGAGTCGATACCATTAAGTGTAATAGCACTGCCTGAGTCTGAAACAAAATAGCAGTTGTATTTTCTGTCACCTGTAGTTGTATCAATTATAGTTGAACGATTTCTGACAACTATAGTTGGAGACCAGCTTGAATCAAGACTAAGACCATTTTGAAGTCTTATAACAATATCGCCTGAAGAATCAGAAACATCAACGAGGATCCTTGAACCATTGCCATAATCATTGAACGAAAGATCAGATGCCCATGTACAGCTTGATGTTATTCTCAATTTGTAGCGGCTTGTAACTGGAGTCTTAGCTCCTGTTCCTGTAAGGTCTATTGGCTCAGTAAGCGTGTAGTCAACATTATTCCAATAGCTTGGATCGCTTGCAAAGGTATTGAAAGTTTTAGTGTTTGAGCCATCATAGAAAGCCTGATATTCATCAGAGATCGTTGTCACATTAGTATCATTGCTCATGAAGAAATCTTCCGGATAATATACATAGGCATCAGCAGATACAGGTATCTGTGGCTTTGCGTCACGACCTGCTTTGCTAAGAACAGCTCCTTCATGAATATTTGAAGCCTGGCAGACAATCTTATCTTTACCCGTGATAGTGCCGGTAACATAAACAGAGCCTGTTACCTTAAGTGACTTTGTGACATTAAGATCACCCTCGACATAGAGAGAGCCATTGATCGTCTGACCAGCTGCACCAAATGTTGCATCGCCATTATAAGCACCTGCGCCCTTATAAACGTAGAAGTTACCATACTGTGTATAGTCATTTCCGCCAATGTTAGCTTCACAACAGAACAAATCGACATCAAAACCTGAAGAACCAACGTCCATATGGTTTGAAGTAGAGAGCTTCTGACCGATATTAACATAGTTATATCCGTCTGCTCTTGCCATTGTGGAGTTAATGTGGAATTCATTTGAAACATCAAGGTTTTCAGAAATTGTAACAGTTGAACCCTGCTTTTCATCTACTAGACTAGGCTTGAGCATGATAAGAGGCTGAGTTGAAACCTCCAAAGAACCATACATAAGATAAGAACCATAGATACTGGTATTGTTTGTAAATCTATAGACCTTACCAGTGGTATTATTGATACCAGCCATATCACCGATAACGTTAAGGTTATCGTAACCTGCGCCACCGTTACCAACAAGCTCGATAGTATTTGTATACTCGGCAGGCTTTGTAACTGACTGCGTGGAAATATGAGCTGCTACCTTTTCAGTTTTTCCCAGATAAGTAGTTTCACAGGTAACAACGATATTTGCAACACTTGTACCCTCCTGTGCTACAGTTATCTTTGTGGTACCGATATTATCGCTTTTACCATTTGATCCATTATAGCTGACATTAGTAGTTGTACCCTTTCCGCTATTAGCACTTGCTAGCTTTTTAAGGTTATCTATGGCCTTTTTCTGCTGAGCCTTTGCAGTAGGATCATTAGTTGGAGCAGTATCAGTCTGTATCTGATTAATAAAGCTTTCAAGAGTAGATGAAGCTGTCAGATAAGCCTGTTTGCTCTTATAGTTATCATTTGTTTTTGTCCTATTTACCGAAACAAAAGAAACAGTTGCAGTCAAAAGTATTGACAGCATGAGCATGACAGCAACCGCTGTGAAAAGCACGACTCCGGGTTTGTTTCTTTGTTTCCTCTTCGGAGTATTCTTCATATTAACCACCTTTCTTAGTTTTATTATCACTTATGCTATACTTTTTTCATTTTACACAGGTTGATTACTTATATAAAATTTTTAATCATTATATAGCACTAATTGGCAGGATAAGAAATACTCCTTATCCTACCAAATAGTTTTCTCTTAGCTGGCAGAAGGATCAGCAAGCTTCTTCAGAACGTACATATTCAGTGTCATAGAGCCTGAGATCTCGCTCTCGTTGACATTTTCTATGTTTACATTCTCGATCACCATGCTCTTTTCGTTGTTTGTAGTCAGGTTATCAGCAAAATTCTTGAAACCTGAAAGCGAGCTTTTGAACTGAATGTTAAGGCTATAATAACCTATTGTCTGTGCAGCTGTTTCATTGGTATTAGCGGCATTTTCATCTGTGTTTGCATCTGCAGCTGATGAATCAGTTGTGCTTGCATTATTGTATTCATCTACCTTAGTGTCAAAATCAGTAGCTGTTGCTGTTGACTCATAAGCAAAAGGCGAAAGAACTGTGCTGCCGTATGATGAAATAGTCATATTGGAGTTTTTGATCTTTACATCATCAACATTAAAAAGCTCACGAACCTTATCAGTAGCCTTGTATGCTACCTGATAATCATAGAAGTTAGCTGCGACCTGTGAGGTGCTTGTATAAAGTGTCTGAATCTCAGCGGCAAGGTTCTTATCCTTGTCTACCTGATCTTCAAGCTCGCTGAGCTGTACCTTTGCTGATTCCAGATCACTGCTTGCCTGACTACACTCATCAATGGCAGGCTTAATAAAAAGCATAAAACCTGCAACAATTATAAGCAGTACGAATACTACTATCAAAATCATTTTATCACGATAATTCAACTTCATAATTATTCACCCTCGCCCTCTTCTTTAAGATAAAGTGTCAGCGAATCAAGCGTTACGCCTGAGCTGCCGTCTTCACCGATCGAATATCCGTTGTATCCTACATCTTCCTGGAAGAGTCCTGTACCTACAAGGGCATCGATTGCTGTTTTTACATCTGACTGATCATCAAGCTCAACCTTAGTAAGTGTTACTGTACCAGCTTCAAGGTTATATGTAAAGCCTTCATACTTGAAAGAACCAAGAGCTTCCTTGATATCGTCAAACATCTCACTTGACACGACCGGAAGTGTTTCAAGAGCTGCATTTGCTGATGTAACATAGTTTGAATAATCCTGCATGATCTTCATCTTATTGTGAAGTATCTGGTTCTGGGCGATCTTCTCATTGCAAACAGCTATCTTATCATTAGTCTTGTCTATATCTTTCTCGATAGAACTCTTCCTGAGATTAATAACAAGTGTTGCACCTGCGATAAGCACTGCGGCTGCCGCAGCGAAGATACCGCCTGTCATGAGCAGCGAACCCATTCCGCTGTTGCCGCCCTTACCTGTGGACTGATCGACTTCGAGGAGGTTGATCTTCTCTGTTGCCTTGTTTCTCTTATAGAGAGCACCGATAGCATTAGCGAATACTGTAAACTCGAAGTTCTCGAAACCTGTGATCTGAGCAGGCACACCGAGAACGGAAGCCTTTATATCAAGACCGTCAAGAGCGTCAACGAGTTTGATGTAGTCCTCGATAAAGCCATAGAGAATAACATTTTCAAGTCCTGAACCGCCTCTTGCCTTATTGAACTGCTCCATTCTGAAGATGTTCTCGTTAAGAGCTTCAGTGATATAATCGTCAGAATCATAATCTTCTTCTGAGATAGGAACGTATCTGGCGAATGCCATCTGTCCATTCTCAAAAAGTGTAAGACCAAGGAAGTTCTTATCGATCTGGCAAACCAACAGTGGCATTTTCTCCATGTTGGACTTGTCAGCAAGAACGATTCTTGCGATAGAGTTACATCCGATGTTAACAGATCTGAGGTTCATGCCCATAATGTTATAAAGCTTTCTGTAGCTTTCAACTATCGTACTAGGGCAAGCTGTTGCAAGTACCTTCACTGCACCAGGATTATCCTCACCTGCTTCACCTACTACTGTATATGAGATAGAATACTCATCTGTGATACCCATTTCCTGGCTCATATGGTTCTGTACCATAAGCAGGAACTCATTACCCTTTGCCTTTGGAACTACAAGCTCCTTGAATACGATGTTGCTCGATGAAAAAGTAACGATAGCGTCCTTATCCATCATATCCTCAGCCTTGATCTGAGTGAGCAGTAACTCAGACAGACCTGAAAGGTTGATGACCTCACCATTAAGGATCATATCCTCAGGAATGTCCACCTGCAAAGATCTCTCGATCCTTATCTTGTTAGAGGAGTTATCACCTTTAACAATGTTGATTTGTCTATCAGAAATATCAAATGATAGCATTTATTCCTTCACCTCTTAAATTATTTTTCAAAACAAATATCTTCCCTCTCCATTTTAAAGGAGAGGAGATATTTAAAATTAACGAACATAAAATGCAGACCCTTAGTTTTCCAGACCTGACAATGAACCGTAGAGCAGTGGGAAGATACCCGCAAGGCAAAGACCGATCGCAACACCCATGAACACGATGAGCAATGGTTCCATAAGTCCTACAAGTCTTGTAACGGCTGCGTCTGCTTCTTCCTCATAGTAGTCAGCAGTTTTCTCAAGGATCTCATCGAGAGCACCTGATTCCTCACCGACATAGATGATGGAAGTAAACATTCCTTCAAATATCTCTGTTTTTGCAAGTGACGCTGAAAGCGGTGCGCCCTGCTTAACTTCATCAACTACCTGAATGAACATCTTATCAACATAAGCATTTCCAAGTATTCTTGACGAACGTTCAAGACACTCTACCATTGGGATACCGCTTGAATAAAGTGATGAAAGAGTTCTTGCGAAACGACCCTCGTAGATCTTTACCATAAGCTTTCCGGCGGCAGGCATCTTTATCTTTATGTAGTCAAATTTAAGTCTGACTGACGGTACTTTCAAGGCGTATATCCAACCGAATATCAAAACAACGACCACGATAAGAATGATATACCATTTTGCCTTGAAAAAGTCACTGAATGAGAAGAGAGCCTTAGAAAGTGCAGGCATCTGATCCTCTGGCATAAGACCTGCGAATATAGGCATGATGAACGTAAACATACCGATTACCATGACGATACAAAGAACGCCAAGTATGATAGGATAAGTCATCGCACTCTTTACCTTATTGTTCAACTTGTTTGAGTTTGCATAGTAATCGCTCAGACGCTGCATTGTCATATCGAGCGTACCTGAGGTCTCACCTGCGTCTACCATTGAGATGAAAAAGTCCGGAAAGCTTCCTCTTCTTGTATCGAGGGCCTCGGTAAAGCTCTGACCTTTCTGAACATCGTCATAAACGCTTCTCCAAACATCCTTTGCACCCTTATTCTCCTCTTCCTTATAGAGAATGTCGAGCGCTTTAACAATGGTAAGACCCGATGTCATCATTGCCGCAAGCTGACGGCAGCAGAAAGCAAGTTCCTTAGTATTGAACTTGTGCACAGATTGTTTGCCTGCACCGCCCAATGCTTCTGTATAACTTATACAGAAAAGACCTTGTTCGTGGATCTTGTCCAGTACTTCCTGTGCATCCTCAGCCTCATAGATACCCTTTATGGTTTTTCCCGAGGTATCCTTAGCAACATAGGAAAATTTCTTCATAATATGTAGATACACCTCCACTTATTTATACATTTTGTGCATTCATAACAAAAAACTTTAAAAATACACAAAACGCATTTTTATAATTATAACATTATTTTCATCTTTTCGCAAGTGATTGAGTGCTTTTTAAGCGTTAATTTGTTTACAAAATAATCTTCACAAATTTATCGAATTTGTACAAATAGAATAATTAAACTAACATATTAAATAATATTTAATATTTAAAGCGAGTTCATACAGATTTCTGATAGTAAATACTCTTATTTATGTTCAAATAATACAATTTATACTTTATTATCTGTCTTGCCAGCACTAAAAGATTTCATACTTTTGAGAATGACAGGATGCTTATGAACATACACTTTATAGGCTATCAGATAGAAACAATAGGACGCTGCAAGAAGAAGTCCTATGCCGATGATCACGCTTACAAGGTAGTTCATGCCCACGCCTTCATTCAGCCATATACACGGATAATAAAGCACCTTATAGAAGATATCTCCCTTGCCCTCCTGACTGAATGAATCCCTGAATATTGCAGGAATAAAATACACTAGAAGCATAAGAAGATACACTATTGTAATATTGACCCAGCTCCAATTTTCATATGCGGCATGGCGTTTGCCGTCGTCATAAAAAAGCCTTAGGAAAAATATAAGCATGACCGCAAAGCCTATAAATGAGTCTACATTACTATTTGTTATAAAGCTTTTAAAAGCAGATGTGCTTGACGGAAAGACCGTAACCAGAGCCGGTATCAGCACAATGCCTGCAAAGGCTGAAAACAGTGTAAGAACGATCATTATCCCAATTCTCGACAGAATGTACTTTAAAAATTTTATTGCCTCCATAATTACCTCCGCTTTATTCTTTTGCTTGTAAAGTCTTTATGCTTTACATCTCATCTTGAACAATAAAGTTTCCAAACTTTACATCTTTCAATTATCTGACATAGTTTTATCAAAGAGTTTATCCACAAGCTCTCTTAGATATATATTTTCTGTACGCTCAAGTTTAGGGTCTGCGTTTCTGATAAGCTGTGCGGCTTCCTGTGCTTTTCTTAGTATATCCATATCCTGTGACATATCCGCTATCTTCAATGCAGGAAGGCCATGCTGTCTGCTTCCGAAAAAGTCACCGGGACCTCTGAGTTTAAGATCTTCCTCAGATATCTTAAAGCCGTCGTTAGTCTTGCCCAAAATTTTAAGCCTTTTCACGCTTTCCTCATTCACGTTGTCTGTAATGAGGATACAACTTGATTTATATTTACCTCTTCCCACACGACCACGAAGCTGGTGAAGCTGGGAAAGACCAAATCTGTCAGCATTTTCTATTACCATTATTGCCGCATTAGGCACGTCAACTCCTACCTCCACAACTGTTGTGGAAACGAGCAGGTCTATTTTATGCTCCTTGAAGTCGTTCATGACCTGTTCTTTCTGAGCACCGCTCATTCTGCCGTGAAGAAGTCCCACAGTGTAATCTTTAAACGTGCCCTGAGAGAGCTTTTTAGCATAGGTCTTAACGTCTTGCAAGTCCATATCACTTTCCTCTATCATTGGACAGACTATATAACCCTGTCTGCCCTCGTCAAGATATTTTTTCACATAGTTAAAAGCACGCTCGCGAAGCTTTCCTGTAACGGCATATGTTTCAACGGGCTGTCTGCCCTTAGGAAGCTCTTTCAGTACAGAAATATCAAGGTCGCCGTATATCATAAGGGCAAGAGTTCTAGGGATAGGCGTGGCTGACATAACAAGCTTATGAGGATTTTCACCCTTTGAAGCAAGTGCCGCACGCTGTTCAACGCCAAAGCGGTGCTGCTCGTCTGTTATGACAAGGGCAAGCTTTTTGAACTTCGTTGTCTGCTGAACAAGAGCGTGTGTTCCCACTGCAACGGCGTATTCACCGTTTTCAAGCCCCTCTTTCACAAGCTTTTTCTGTTTTGCGGTCATAGAGCCTGTGAGCAGTGCCACCTTTACGCCTAGCGGTTCGAGAAAGCCTTTCAAAGTTTCATAATGCTGTTCTGCAAGTATCTCAGTAGGCGCCATAAGTGCGCTCTGACAGCCATTTTTATACACAAAATATGCCGCTCCTGCCGCAACTGCGGTCTTACCCGAGCCAACGTCGCCCTGAACGAGTCTGTTCATAGGCTGTTCTTTCTGCATATCCCTTATACAATCCTCTATGGCGGTTTGCTGGCTGTTCGTGAGGGTAAAAGGCAGTGCATTATAAAAGCTGTCCATATCCTGCGCTTTCAGCACAAAGCCGCTTTTTTCACGGCTTCGGCTTTTCATAAGCTGCATACCAAGCTGCAAAACAAGAAGCTCATCAAAGACAAGGCGATTTTTCGCAAGCTCGCAGGTGTGCATATCTTTTGGAAAATGTATATTCTCCAAAGCATATTCAAGAGAACAGAAATTATACCTTTGCATTATGCTTTTTGGCAGCGGCTCATAGATATTCTTATTAAAAACATTCAGGGCGAGCCTTACTGTTTTTCTGAGCATTTGCTGACTAAGACCCTCTGTGAGATGATAGACAGGCTGGACTTTATCTTCCGTATTGGCAGAAAGTATCACAGGAGAATTTATCTCTTTTCGCACAAGGTTTCCTGTTATCCTGCCGCAGAGGTAATACTCTTTATCCACTTCAAGCTGTTTATACATATACTCGCTGTTATAGATAACTATTACAAGGTCGGTGACGTCGTCGGTAAAAATGACTTTGTACACTGACAGACCCTTTCTGATACGGGCTTCAGGGAGCTTTTTAACTACTCTGCCCTTTACTATGCAAGGCTCGTTAGTTGGTGCATCGGCTATGGGGACAGGCGAGGTATAGTCGATATAACTTCTCGGATAATGACAAAGCAAGTCATATACTGTCTTTACGCCTAATTTCTCATAACATTCGGCACGCTTTTCCCCAACGCCTTTTAGATACTCTATTGGTTTCTCAAGATCTTTTAACAAACCCTCACCACCTGTCAGCTTTTACTCCGCTTAATACGATTATATCATACATCACATAAAAGGTCAATGACTTTTATTCAAATCATACATATTTACGCCATTTTCTCTGAACGTTTTCCATTTTTGCACAAAAAAAGGACAGATGAAAAAATCATCTGTCCTTGATAAAAACTATATGTTATTATATTTTCTCGCCAAACTCAGAATACTCGATAGAAGCTCTGATGAAATCTCTGAACAGAGGGTGCGCTCTGTTTGGTCTTGACTTGAACTCTGGGTGGAACTGAACACCAACGAACCATGGGTGTACATTCTTTGGAAGCTCTACTATCTCAACAAGCTTTTCGTCAGGTGAAAGGCCTGCAAGCATAAGACCCTTATCTTCAAGAAGCTTTCTGTATTCATTATTGAACTCCCAACGGTGACGATGACGCTCACGGATAAGATTCTGTGGTGCTGAATAGATCTCAGCACATCTTGAATTGTCTGCAAGCTTGCATGGATAAAGGCCAAGTCGCATCGTGCCGCCCTTTTCTGTGATATCTTTCTGTGAATCCATAATGTCTATAACAGGATATGGAGTGTCACCAAACTCGGAAGAATTTGCCCCTTCCAGTCCTGCAACGTGTCTTGCAAACTCAACAACAGACATCTGCATACCGAGGCAGATACCGAACATTGGTATCTTATGTTCTCTTGCATATTTGATAGCTTCGATCATGCCCTCGATTCCTCTGTCACCAAAGCCGCCCGGTACGATTATACCGTCGCAGCCGTGGAGCATTTCAGCTACAGTGTTCTCATTGAGATTTTCAGACTGTATCCACTTGATATCAACTTCTGCGCTGTGACGGAGAGCTTCTGCTACGGAAAGATAAGCGTCCTCAAGCTCAACATACTTGCCAACAAGACCGATAGTTACTTTCTTGTTGCAGCTATGAACTCTGCCTATCATTTCCTGCCACTCTTTAAGGTCTGGCTGTCTGCACTCAAGCTTAAGATGATGACAAACAACATCTGCAAGGCCCTCTTTTTCAAGCCAGAGAGGCACTTCATAAAGTGATGGTGCTGTAAGATTCTGTATAACGTCCTCTGCTCTTACGTTGCAGAAAAGACCTATCTTCTGCTTCATATCCTCAGGTATCTCCATTTCAGAACGAAGAACAAGGATATTAGGCTGGATACCGATAGAAAGCAGTTCCTTTACGGAATGCTGTGTAGGCTTTGATTTAAGCTCCTTTGAGCCTGAGATATAAGGCAGCAGGCACACATGTATAAACACGGAATTTTCTCTTCCAAGCTCGATAGAAGCCTGTCTGATAGCTTCGAGGAATGGTGTGGACTCGATATCGCCAACTGTTCCGCCGATCTCTGTGATAACTATATCTGTGTCAGTTGATTTGCCTACTCTGTAAAGACGATCCTTTATCTCGTTGGTGATATGAGGAACGACCTGAACTGTGCCGCCAAGATAATCTCCTCTTCTCTCCTTATTAAGAACTGTCCAGTATATTTTACCTGTGGTAACATTTGAATTGATAGAAAGATTTTCGTCGATAAATCTCTCATAGTGACCAAGATCAAGGTCAGTTTCCGCACCATCGTCAGTTACGAAAACCTCACCATGCTGATAAGGTGACATTGTGCCTGGATCGACATTTATATACGGGTCAAATTTCTGAATGGTAACGCTGTAGCCCCTTGCTTTTAACAATCTTCCCAGTGACGCAGCGGTTATGCCCTTTCCAAGACCTGATACTACACCGCCTGTTACAAAGACATATTTTGTAGGCATATCATTTCTCCTCCATATATCAAAAATAAAACACAAAAAAATCAGGTGAGATCATGTGGACACAACTCACCTTTTCGCTCTTACTAATATCATAACAAATTTTTATACAAAAGGCAAGTGTTTTTTCTATTTTTCTCTGAATTTTTTATAAATTATCAAATAGCTGCAATAATCTCTTGTAAAATTGTTGTAAATTAAAGCTGTTTTATTTGATTTTATAAAAATTGATGTAATTTTAAAGTCAAATTCGTACGAAATTTATGTTGTAATTTGAGGTAAAATAGTATATACTATTATTGTATTATGCTTAAACGAGCTATAGACTTCCGGCTTGCTGACTTTAATCGGAAACGAGGTTTATTTTATGGACAACGACAACAAGAACACCTCCAACACTCAGGGAGATAAGGATTTACAGTCGCTAATATCCAATGCAATAGAAAACAGAAAGATACTTGATGCTTCAAACTCAAACGGACCTACGGGGGTCATACCTATCCCCTCAAAGGAACAGCAGAAAGCTGATCCGACACATGAGTCTGATCCAAAGCAGGATAAGACGCCAAAAAAGAAAAAAAGCTGGAGCAAGAAGAAAAAGACGGGCATTGCTCTTGGAATAATATTTGTAGTATTCATTATTATAATTGCCATTATCGTAGGTTTGTTTTTCCACTACACAGGAATGCTTGACAGAACTAAAGACACCAAGATAAATTCAGGCAGAGCGCCTATAAATTCCAGCGAGCTTACAAGTGAGGCGGATACATTTGACGCAAAGGAAAAAGAGGACGAGCTTAAGGCTCAGCTACAAAAGCAGTCCTCCAAGATATCCAGCGAGGACGTAACGAACATTCTGCTTATTGGCGAGGATATTCGTGATACAGAAGAGGAGAGCCGTGGAAATACCGATGTTATGATGATAATTTCCATAAACACCAAGAACAAGACTATTACAATGACCTCCCTTATGCGTGATATGTACATTTACATGGCGCAATTTGACGAGGGCAACAGGCTCAACAGCGCTTACTGGCACGGTGGCTGCGAGTATCTTGAACAGTGTATTGAGGATTATTTCGGTATCCAGATAGACAGATACGCAAGAGTGAATTTCTACTCGTTTATAGATATAGTTGAAACTGTAGGTGGTATCGACATGGAAGTGTCAAAGGCTGAAGCCGAGGGCATGAAGAAGCCGATGGCCGAACAGAACAAATACCTTAAAAATAAGAAAGGCACTGACTATATAAGCGACGACATATTTGCGGGCAAGAGTGATGAGGATAAGGTAAAGCTTCATCTTAACGGAAATCAGGCACTTGCGTTTGCAAGGCTTAGATATGTAGGAAATTCCGACTATGAGCGTACCGAACGTCAAAGACGTGTTATCTCAGAGATCATAACCGAATCCAAGAAGCTCAGTCTTGTTCAGCTTGACAAGCTTCTGAACAAAGTCCTTCCTGAGATAAACACAGACCTTACTGATGGTGAGATCGCAAATCTGCTCCTCAATGCTTTTGACTACATGAAATATGATATCCAGCAGCTTAGAATACCTGCTGACGGCTATTTCACAAACGAAGTCATCTATAGCATGGACGTGCTTAATCCGGACTTTGCCGCAAACTCTGCGTTCATTCAATATATAGTTTACGGCAGTTGTAAAAACATTGACGAAGCTATCAAGCAGTATCAGGAAGAAAATGCTTACAACTACAGCTATGACACTGGGTATTACGGCTACTAACTGAATAATTGATATCCGCTTTCCTTTTTTGGGGGCGGATATTTTTTTGCTTTATGCAAAAAAATATAAAAAAAATGGTTGACAAATACCCATAAGGGGTATATAATATATATGCAGCAAAAGATACCCCATAAGGGTATTTAATATAGTAAGGAGGCAAAAAAACATGGACAACAGAAATGATAAAGAACTGTCATGCGGCTGCTGTGATACTTGCAGGCACAAGCACACTCCCCGTGATGATAAGGAAATAAAACAGCTAAAGAATAGGCTAAGCAGAGTTTCGGGACAAATAAACGGCATTATCAAAATGCTTGACGATAACCGCTACTGCGGAGATATACTCATTCAGGTTGCAGCGGTTGAAAGTGCAATGCAAAGCTTCGGCTATCTTATTTTGCAGGAACATATTAAGACCTGTATGACAGAGGAGATACAAAGCGGCAACACTGAAGTTGTCGATGAAGTATTAGAGCTTATGAAAAAGCTTAAATAGAAAGGCAAATATCTATGAAAAAGTTAAAATTCAATGTAACTGGCATGAGTTGTGCGGCGTGTCAGGCTCATGTGGAAAAGGCTGTGAGTAAGGTAAATGGCGTAATGGACGTAAACGTGAACTTGCTTGCAAACAAAATGACGGTGGATCTTGACGAGGGCGTAACTAACGCTCAGGCGGTCATAAATGCTGTTGAAAGTGCAGGATATGGAGCAAGCGAGATAGGTGACAAGGAAAACAAAACTGCATCACCTGTTGCGGCGGCTCAGGACGAAAGTAAAAAGATGAAGAAACGCCTATGGTGGTCTGTGGGATTTTTGATACCGCTGTTCTATATTTGCATGGGACACATGGCGAACATACCTATCCCCCCTATTTTTGCAGGGCACAAAAACATGATGATATACGCACTCACTCAGCTTTTGCTCACAGTGCCTATCATTGCAATAAACTTTCACTATTTTTCAAACGGCTTCAAAAATCTTATCCACCGCTCCCCTAACATGGACAGCCTTATAGCTCTTGGTGCGGCGGCTTCATTCATATACAGTGTTTACGGCACTTACAGAATGGCTTACTTTATGGGCAGGGGCGACCTTGGCTCGGCACATGAGTATATGATGAATCTATATTACGAGTCATGCGGCATGATACTCACACTTATCACTGTGGGAAAATATCTTGAGGCTCGCTCAAAAGACAAGACGGCTAATGCTGTGAACAAGCTTGTGAGCCTTGCGCCTAAGACAGCAGTTGTTATCCGTGACAGCGAGGAGGTGGAAGTTCCTGCGGAAAACGTAATGGTGGGAGATGTATTCCTGCTCAAAGCTGGCTGGTCTGTGCCATGTGACGGAGTTCTTATTGATGGAAACTGCACAGTTGACCAATCTGCTCTCACAGGCGAAAGCATACCTGTAGACAAGGCAGTGGGTGACAGAGTTATGAGTGCAAGCGTATCGGCTGGTGGTTTTGCTAAGGTAAGGTGTGAGAAGCAAGCTAAAGACTCAACACTTTCACAGATAATCGCACTCGTTGAGGACGCTTCCGCTTCAAAAGCGCCTGTAGCAAGGCTTGCAGACAAGATAAGCGCTGTGTTCGTGCCTATAGTTATAACGATAGCTCTTATTTCACTGGTAGTTTGGCTGCTACTTGGCTATAGCTTCGCATTTGCTCTTAACATGGCAATATCAGTGCTTGTTATATCCTGCCCATGCTCATTGGGACTTGCAACGCCCACTGCAATAATGGTAGGAACAGGGAAAGCGGCACAGTTCGGTATCCTAATAAAATCCGCTGAAAGCCTTGAAACTGCTCACAGCATTGACACTGTTGTTCTTGACAAAACAGGAACTTGCACAGAAGGCAAGCCTGAACTTATTTCAGCGCAAGCGTTTGGTGATTTTGATGTTTCAGAGCTTAAAAAGCTTTGTGGCTCGGCAGAAAGCGGTTCATCACACCCACTTGCAAAGGCTGTTACAGGCCACTGCAAGACAAATGGCATTGAACTCTCCCCTGCTGAAAGCTACACAGAAACAGCAGGCGGTGGTATATCGGCTGTTGTTGAGGGCAGAAACGTTCTTATCGGTAACAAGCGGCTTATGGATAACAGTGAAGTTGACATATCGATGGTTGAGGAGACGGCTCATGCTCACGCTGACAATGGTGAGATACCACTTTATGTAGCGATCGACAACAAGCTTGCAGGCATTCTGTTCATTGCAGACAAGATAAAAGAGACAAGTGCAGAGGCTATAGAGGGCTTCAAAAAGGCAGGCATTGAAACTGTAATGCTCACAGGGGACAACGAGAAAACAGCTAGAGCAATACAGAAAAAGCTTGGCATTTCACAGGTAAGATCACAGCTTATGCCTGAGGACAAGGCTACGATAATCAAAGAATTGCAGGAGCAGGGCAAAAAGGTAGCCATGATAGGCGACGGAATAAATGACGCACCTGCCCTTACAAGGGCAGATGTTGGAATAGCTATCGGTGCAGGACAGGATATTGCTATCGAGTCGGCTGATATCGTGCTAATGAAAAGCGATCTGAATGATGCTGTTACGGCTGTCAAGCTCAGCAGGAGCGTTATGAAGAACATCAAGGAAAACCTTTTCTGGGCGCTTATTTACAACTCGCTTGGTATTCCACTGGCGGCAGGAGTATTCTACGGCTTGCTTGGCTGGAAGCTCAATCCTATGTTCGGTGCAGCGGCAATGAGTTTAAGCTCAGTTTGCGTTGTGACCAATGCGTTAAGGCTCAATCTTTTTAAAAGTGGCAGAGAAAACAAAGCCGCAAAGGCTGAAATAAATACTAAAACGGAGGATGGAAAAATGAAAAAGGTAATGAAGATCGACGGCATGATGTGTTCACACTGCACAGGCACAGTAACGAAGGTGCTTAATGCGATAGACGGCGTTACAGCAGATGTTTCCCTTGAGGACAA
>ERZ779646.195-NODE-195-length-15002-cov-1.95277_pt1 | contig 15002 bp, 18 predicted proteins | sample MGYA00511907_ERZ779646 | MGnify/ENA primary metagenome ERZ779646 (study PRJEB29588, sample SAMEA2144525) | human gut metagenome | biome: human gut; feature: human-associated habitat; material: faeces | place: Denmark | collected 2008/2010 ...
CATAACAACGTCCGTTATGCCCTCAGGCGGAACATTGTCAAGTCCGTCTGAAAGCACAGTTCCAATGCGGTCTGAAAGCCCCTCACGATTGATATGCTCCTCAGCCGACTTTAGCGGCATTGGTGCAACATCACAAGCTAGAGCCTTTTTGCACATATTTTCCTTTATCATAAAGCAGGGCAGATAGCCATGATCTGTCCCCACGTCGCATACAAAATCTCCTGTACAAAGCTTTGCACAGGTCACAAGTCTTTTATCCAAAGCTTTCCTCCAAAGAAAAAAATCGCCGCTCGCCCCCTGAAAAGGCGGCTGGGCGGCGAAAGTAGTTCCAAACGCTTATTCTGCAAAATGCTTGTTGAGCTTTTCGAGCATTTCCTCAACAGGAACGCCATGAACAGCACAAGCCTCTTCAAGAGTTTCGCCTCTTGACGCAGGGCAGAACAGACAGTGCATACCCATTTCCATAAAGTATGGTGCTGTATTTTCATCAGCGTCCATTATATCGCCTATAATAGTATCCTTTGTAACTGTGAATGCCATTTTATATTCCTCCTATCATGATAGACCACGCACCGCAAACGCTTTGCGCTATACCTATATTATAACCAATCCTGCGAAAAAAAGCAAGCCTTTTTTAAGGCAATACCGCACAAAGATTGTGCGTCAGATGCGTAGTCAAATTTTTTTGTCAGATTTTTGTGCGGTGTTGCCTTATATATTATAATGTATCTCCCTTATCCACATTTATAACAGCGTTGTATCTTCCGTCAAATTCTGTAAGCCGTTTTGATATTTTTGCTTTTACCTCGCTGTCTGAAAGTCTGAAATCAAAAGGCACTACCACGTCAAAGATAAGATTTTCACGGTTTTCGCCCTTTGTCATTCTGAAATCGTGTATGCTAAGGCATTGGTCGATAGACTTCACAACGTCTGTTACTATCTTTTTAGTTTCGATAGTTTGCTCGTCATGATCTGCCACCGGATCCATATGTATAGACACTGCGCAGTGATATTTTTCTTTCATGCTATCCTCAAGATCGTCTATAAGCTCATGAGCCGCCATAAAGTCCATTTCACATGGCACTTCAGCATGAAAAGAGATAACGGTATTCCCTACGCCATAATCATGTATGAGCAGATCATGGATACCGATTATCTCAGGAAAGCTCATTGCAGTGTCAACGATATCCTGAACGAACTCTTTGTCAGGCTTTGAGCCGAGAAGCGGCGAAACACTGTCCTTGCAGGTCATAAAGCCTGAGCGGAAGATAAAGAGAGCAACGAGAACGCCCATATAGCCGTCTATGTTTATGCCTGTGAACGCAGAGAATACCATTGCAAGCATAACAGCTCCTGTTGCGGCGCAATCGGAAAGACTGTCAGCGGCAGAGGCGAAAAGCGAGGTAGAGTTTATCTTTTTTCCAAGCTTTCTATAGAAATACCACATCCAAAGCTTCACAGCCACAGAGCAGGCAAGTATCACAAAGGTCATTACCGAGAAAGCAAGCTTATCGTGGGCAAAGATCTTTGAAAAAGAAGATTTTCCAAGCTCAATGCTCATCATCATTATAATAAACGAAATGACAAGACCTGAGATATACTCCATTCTGCCATGACCGAAAGGGTGGTCTTCGTCTGCGGCTTTGGCTGCCATTTTAAATCCAACCAGTGACATTATAGACGAACCTGCATCAGAAAGGTTGTTAAAAGCGTCCGCCATAACGGACACAGCCCCTGACACAAATCCTGCAATAAGCTTACCGAGGAAAAGCATGATATTAAGGACTATACCAGTACATGAGCCCAGGTAGCCATATTTTTTACGGACGTTTTTATCTTTCACGTTATCTCTGTCTTTTATAAATAATCTTATAAGAAGTGCTGACATATGAATATCCCCTTTTGTTTACCGAAGTAAACTTATAAGTTTATCTACTATTATAACACATAATATTACAAAATCAAGTGCAAATGCTTATTTATATGGATATTCGCCGCAGCAGGCAATATGCAGCCACTTATTTCTCATTTCCAACCACATAATAAAATTTTCTTTTCACTATTGAAAAAATTTGTGCAGTGTGCTATAATAGTCATTAGCATTAATCGTTTACATACGCAAAAAGAAAAGAGGTTATATAAAAAATGAGAAAATTCATATCGAGAGTTGCCGCTCTGCTGCTGGCAGGAGTTATGACAGCGGCTGTGGCAGGCTGCGGAAAAAACTCCGACAGCGAGGCAAAAGACACAGCAAAGAAGTGGACAGAGCTTGACCAGACACAGATAACAGAAGCCATGGGTCTTGGCTGGAACTTAGGCAATCAGCTTGAAGCTTCCAGCGGCGGACTTCCCAGCGAAACTTGCTGGGGCAACCCTGAGATAACCAAAGAGCTTATCGACACTGTCAAGGCGCAGGGCTTCAAGACAGTAAGAATACCTGTTTCTTATCTTGACATGATAGGCGACGGTCCTGACTACAAGATAGATACTGACTGGCTGGACAGAGTTCAGGAGGTCGTTGACTATGTTGTTGACAACGATATGTTCGCTATAGTTAATATGCATGGTGACGGATATTACACTGTTGACCACTCTTGGTTGCTTTGTGCTGAAGACGATGACAAGCAGACCGAGATAAAGGACAAGTACGGCAAGGTTTGGACTCAGATAGCAGACCGTTTCAAGGACTATGACCAGCACCTTATCTTCGAGTCCATGAATGAGGAATTCAACAACGATTACGGCAAGCCTGACGAAAAAGCATATGATAACATCAACGCATACAATCAGATATTTGTTGACTCAGTGAGAGCAACAGGCTCGAACAATGAAAAACGCTGGCTGCTTCTCCCTGGTTGGAACACAAATATCGAATATACAGCAGGAGATGATTACAACTTCAAGATACCGACCGACAACGGCTGCAAGGCTGACGGCAAGCGTATCATGATATCAGTTCACTATTATGACCCATTCAATTTCACTATTGACGAGAACAAGACCGCAAAAACTCAGTGGGGCAAATATGCGGTAAAGAATTATGACAACTGGGGTCAGGAGGATTATGTTGACAGCCAAATGGCACTTCTTAACGAGAAGTTTGTAAGTCAAGGTTATCCTGTTGTTATCGGCGAATTTGGCGCACAGGACAAGACAGAAAAGTTTGCAGACTACAATGAGTTCAGACGCTACTGGGCTGAATATCTTATCAAGGCGGCAAAGAAAAACGGCGTTGTTTGTGTATACTGGGACAACGGCTACAACGGTAACAAGGGCTTTGGCATCATAAACAGATTTGACTACACTATCACACAGCCTGACCTTATCGCAGGCATGATGAGAGCCATAAACTCCACAGACGATTATGAGATCCCGTCACCGGCAGGCTACACAGAGGTCAGAAAGAGCGCAAAGGCGTCATAAGTTTTTCACACACATATATGCTGATACATTTGCAGGGGCGAACGCTGGTCGCCCCTACTTTTTGCTATTCTATTACAAGTTCCTCTTTTGTGGAATCCGTTCCCTCGATATGGAAAGAATTGAGCACAGGCTCATCTTTGTTCATAAGTGAGAGTATCATATAGCTTGCTGTCTTGTCATAAGCAAGCCTTTTGTCCTCGTCAGAAGGGCGAGAAGGTGACTCAGGGTGTGAGTGCCAGTTGCCCAGAGGAACAAGTCCCTCTGCTCTCATATCCTTGATAGCAGCAAGCTGTTCCTTAGGGTCAAGAGAAAAATGCTCGTTTGAGTGGTCTATGTTCGTGAGAAGATAGACCTTTTTTATTATCTTGTCACTGCCCTCTTTTACTCCGCCGATAAGACCGCAGGCTTCGTTTGGGAGCTCGCTTTCAGCGTGGTGCAGTATCTTTTCATAATCGCTTTTGCTTAGTTTTATCATAGATGTACACCGTCACATTCTGCCTGTTCATAGTCGATAAGCTCTGTGATAGTAGGGTGCTCACCGCATACTGCACAGCCCTTTGTATCCTGTGGGAGCTTTACTGAACTCCATTTTAAGTGCGTCATAAGTAAGCAGATAGCCTGTGAGAAGGTCGCCTACACCAAGGATATACTTGATAGCTTCCATTGCCTGCAAACTTCCGATAACACCGCCCATTGCACCGATAACGCCTGCCTGCTTGCAAGTAGGAACAGCGTCCTTCGGAGGTGGGTTCTTGAACACACATCTATAGCATGGTCCCTGACCTGGAACATAGGTCATGAGCTGACCCTTAAATCTGATGATACCAGCGTGTGAAAATGGCTTTTTAGCCATTACGCAGGCGTCATTAATAAGGAACTTTGCAGGGAAATTATCAGTGCCGTCGATAACGAAATCATAGTCCTTGATTATATCCATGATGTTCTCGCTGTCGATAAAGGTGCGGTATGTATTCACCTTGACGTCAGGGTTGATAGCCTCCATTGTTTCCTTTGCGGAAAGAACCTTTGCCTTGCCAACGTCCTGAGTTGTGTGGATGATCTGTCTTTGCAGATTTGAAAGATCTACCTCGTCCGCGTCTGCAATGCCGATAGTTCCAACGCCTGCTGCGGCAAGATACATAGCGGCAGGTGCGCCAAGTCCGCCTGCGCCTATTATAAGAACCTTTGCGTTAAGAAGCTTTTTCTGTCCCTTTGCGCCAACTTCTTTAAGAATGATGTGGCGTGAGTAACGCTCGATCTGTTCGTCTGTAAATGCCATTACTGTCCGCCTCCCATGAAATAAAGAAATTCTACAACGTCGCCGTCTTTAAGAACTGTGCTTTCAAAAGCACCGCTCTCTACAAATTCGTCATTGATAGTTACTGTAACGTACTGTGGTGTTTCAACGTTCTCGTCGATAACGAGCTGTGCCACTGTAAGACCCTCTGCAACGTCCTTTTTATTGCCTGCTACTGTTATAGTCATGATACATTTCTCCTTAATCTATTGAATTTATTGTTTCGGTGAGCTGTGCTTTCTTTACAGCTCCCGTAAGTCTTGCTTTTTCTGCTCCGTCCTTGAAGAACACAAGTGTCGGAACGCTTGTGACGTTATATTTCTGAGCAGTTTCCCCGTCAAAGTTGATGTTGAGCTTCACAAGCTTTATGCTCTCAGGGTTCTCCTCCTCAGTTTCCGCAAGAAGCGGTGACATTCGCTTGCATGGAACGCAGGAATCTGAATAGAAATCTGCGATAACAAGCTTTTCTGCCTCGTTTATCTCGCTCTCGAAAGTATCCTTATTTGCTCTTACTGACATTAATCTCCCACCTTTTGTACGATAAGGTCATAAGTGCCGTCCTCATTGTCAATGAGCTTCAATATCTTGTGACCCTCTTCTTTAATGCTTCTTGGAACGTTCTGAACAGGCTCGCCGTCATTCATTTTAATGGAAAGAATCTGTCCGTCGTCAAGCTCCTCAAGAGCTACCTTTGCCTTGACAAATGTTGTCGGGCAAACCACTGTGGTGATATCCACTGTATCGTCTATTTTAAAATCAGCCATTGTTATAAACCTCCAGTATAGTATTTGTAAATTTCTCTCTGCCCACTCTGTCGATAGTGAACTTGAATCTTTCGCCAGCTTTTGCGTTATCATCAAAGAACTGTATAGCGGTATCGCAAATCTTCATAAGAGTTTCCTTATCCTCGATAAATGGGATAACAGTTTCGCCCTTGTTGATATGGTTGCCGAAAAGTCCGCCGAATGAAACTATATAGCCATGGATAGTATCCCACGCTTCTGTAGGACAAGCCTTAAAACAGCGTCCGCAGAAATTGCACTTCTCTTTGTCAAGGACTATCTTTCCGTCCTCCATTGTAAGCGCACCCTGACGGCAAGCCTTTACGCACACGCCACAGCTGATACAATCAGCTTCACGCCACTCGACCTTTATGCCGCCCTTGATACCAACGTCATTTTCTTCCGCTTTAAGGCAGTTGTTCTGACAGCCTGTGATGCCGAACTTGAACTTGTGAGGAAGCTCCCTTGCGAAATATCTTTCGTCAAGCTCCTTTGCAAGAGCGTATGTATCTATACAGCCGCTTGGACAGACAGCAGCACCCTGACAGGCTGTGATAGTTCTTACTCTCGGTCCGCACACGCCCGGCTCTGCGTCGCCCTTTGCAAGAGCCGCCTTTACCTCGTCGATATCGTCAAGCTTTATAAAAGGTATCTCAACGCTCTGACGTGATGTAAGATGAACATAGCCCTCGCCGTATTTATCAGACACCTCTGCAATAGTTGCAAGCTGTTTTGCCGTAAGGTTTCCGCCCACAACTCTAAGTCTAAGTGAAAAATTATTCTTCTGCTTCTGGCGCATAAAACCGCCTTTTTTAAGTGTTGCGTAGTCAACTGCCATAGTAAATTCCTCCTAAAGTTTTTCTATGGACTGTTTAAAGTCCTCGATCAGATCCGATGTGTCCTCTATTCCGACGCTTATCCTGATTGTGTCGCCGAACACGCCTGCGTTTATCTTCTGCTCCTCGCTTCCGTGAGCGTAGATCGTACTTGCAGGGTGTATGACCAGCGTTCTTGTATCTCCGATATTAGTTGCATTTGTTGCAAGCTTCAAGCCGTTTATAAGCTTGAAGGCTCTTTCCTTTGAACCTGCTCTTATGGTGAGTATAGCACCGCCCTTGCCGCCAAGTTCTTCCTGACAAAGGTCATAGAACGGGCTGGCTTTCAGTGCAGGATAATTCACTTCAATGCCCTCACAGCTTTCAAAAAACTCCGCAAGCTTCAAAGCGTTGTGGCAACATCGCTCCATTCTAAGACCCAGTGTTTCAAGTCCCACGCTGTTCATAAATGCGTTCATTGGAGCAAGACAGCCGCCCACGTTTCTCCATATGCCGTTTCTCAGCTTTGCGATATAAGCAAACTTCCCGAATTTCTTATACTCAACTAGACCCTTGAATTTGTCATAATCCCATTTGAAGTTTCCGCTGTCGATTATAACGCCGCTTATGGAATTTCCTCCGCCGTTTATATACTTTGACGTGGAATGAACAACGATATCAGCACCGTAGTCAAATGGATTTATAAGATAAGGTGTAGCCGTTGTGCTGTCAAGAATAAACACTGCACCGTTTTCATGGGCAAGGTCAGCCACCGACTTTATATCAACTATTTCAAGATTAGGGTTTCCGATAAGCTCGGCAAAGACCGCTTTGGTCTTACTATTTATAATAGGGGCTATTTCCTCTTTTGTAACGTGCTTTACGAACTTGGTCTTGATACCGAATGCCGCAAGGTCGCCGAAAAGGTCGATAGTGCCGCCGAAAAGACCTGCGCCGCATATTATCTCGTCACCTGCTTCAAGAATATTCAGAAGCGACATTGTAACAGCCGCCATGCCTGATGAACACGCCACTGCACCAACACCTTTTTCAAGGGTATTCATTCGGTTCTCAAAAGCCGCTACTGTCGGGTTGCTTATTCTTGTGTAAGCATATCCCGGTGCTTTATTATTGAATACTTTTTCAAGCTGCTCAGCCGACTCCTGCGCAAAGGCACTCACCTGATATATCGGAGTGAGCGTTGAGCCTGTTGTTTTCTCAGGTTCAAATCCGCCGTGGAGCAATTTTGTATTGAATTTCAAAGGAAACGCCCCCTGTTTTTCATTTTATTATATAACCGCAAGCCTGTCAAGGTGCGATGTTCTTTGTTACTGTAGATATTATACAACATAAATCATATAAAGTCAATAGGATTACTATAGATTTAACATTTCTTTTAAATTATGCCCTTATTTTTATGAAAACTCTTGACAGTTTGCTCAAAAAAGTATAAAATATATTATGTTGATAGGATTACTATGAATAATAGGGCAAGTATAAAAAGCATGAGAGCAGACAATATTTGTTTGCTCAGGGAGGTGCAGAAATGAAAATTTCAACAAAAGTAGAATGTGGCATAATTGCCATCGCAGACATTGCAATGAACTCAGAAAACGGCGAAACAGTGACAGTATACAGCGTGGCAGAAAGACGTGGACTTTCAGGAAAATATCTTGAGCAGGTGCTTACTTCTCTGAGGCAGGCAAGGCTCATAAAAGGCATAAAAGGCTCTAGGGGCGGATATATACTCAACAAAAAGCCAGAGAAGATAACACTCAAAGAAATAATCGACGCTCTCGACCCATCGGTGCTTGGAAGCGATGTTGCGGTAGTAAATGACGAAAACACAGAATTTGCACAGGTGCTTGACGATTATATATGGCTGAGATTAGAGAAAAAGCTGAAAAGCTACACTGAGTCTATCACCCTCAGACAGCTCGTTGACTTCTATAATAAAGAGTCAGTAGAGAACGTTTCAGAGCCTATGTATTATATCTGATTGACAAAAGTCGGTTTTCATTTTATAATTAGGGACAGAGAGTGTATACTATATATAAAGGATGTGTTTTTATGTATGACGTTATAATAATAGGCAGTGGTCCTGCGGGGCTTACTGCGGCGATATATGCAGGCAGAGCAATGCTTTCCGCACTGGTGTGCGAAAAGGACTACATGGGTACAGGTCAGATATCTGTTACAGACAGAGTTGAGAACTACCCGGGTCTTTACGGCATAAACGGCTATGACCTTGGAGAAAAATTCAGAGAGCAGGCTGAAACTCTTGGTGCTGAGTTTTACGAGGGTGAGGCTGAGAGCTTTGAGAAAACAGCCGAGGGCTGGAAGGTCATATTCAAGGACGGCTCTGTAAAAGAAGGAAAAACGGTTATTTACACCGCAGGCACTTCATATCGTCATCTTGACGTGGCAGGCGGTGAGAAACAGCGCATTTCTTACTGCGCAGTGTGCGACGGCTTCTTCTATAAGGATAAAGTTGTGGCTGTTGTGGGCGGAGGAGATACTGCACTTGGTGACGCACTTTATCTTTCAAAGCTTGCAAAAACTGTTTACCTTATCCACAGACGTGACGAGTTCAGAGCAAATAAAGCTTTGCAGAAAAAGGTCGCTGAAACAGATAATATCGTGCCTGTTATGAGTGCAGTTATAAAAGAGGTAACAGGCGGCGAAAATGCAGAGGGCGTTACCTATACGCAAAACGACGAGGAAAAGAACATTGCCGTGGACGGAGTGTTCTGCGCGATCGGAAGCGTGCCGAATACACAAGCTTTAGAGGGCGTTTGCGAGCTTGACGAAAGCGGATATGTGAAAGCTGGCGAGGACGGGATCACCACTGCAAAGGGTCTTTTTGTGGCAGGAGATGTCCGTACTACACCTCTCAGGCAGGTAATAACAGCAGCGGCAGACGGTGCAAACGCACTTTCTTCTGCGGAAAAATATATAATGGAGCTGTAAAAAGCAAAACAAAGCGGTGTCGGAGCGTAAAACTCTGCACCGCTTTGTTCTATTCTATAGCACAAAAAGGGCGCTGTCACCAACGCCCCAAATTGCTTTTATATATTCACGCTTTCCTTTTCAAGCAGGCTGTCTATAAACCTCTGCACAGGCTCCGGAGTTTCATACTGGGAAGCCGTCACCGCACATATGCTCCTTGGCGGTATCTGCTCTTTTGTGTTCACCCTGAAGATGTTCCCTGCCTCTATCTCCGCCTTGGTGGTGGCATACTGCATGAAGCCTATGCCAAGATTGTTCTTTACCATCGGCATTACAAAGTTTATGGACGTAAGCTCAATATCAGGTCGCAAAAGCAGGTTGTGCTGTCTGAATATATGGTCAAGATAGTTTCGGGTGGTGGTGGTGTTTTTAAGACAGATAAGAGGATATTTCACAAGCTCATGCAGGGATATCTCCTTGTCTTTAAGATAGGAAAAACCGTTTCCTGCGGCAACGATATCCTGAAGCTTCTTTATCACATTTATGTTAAGCCCCGTTTTGTCTGCAAACGGCGAGGTAACTACCGCCACGTCTATTAGATTTGCCCTCAACGCTTCTATAGCGTCAGGGGTGGACATACTGTCTATCTTTATCTGTATCTTCGGGTGTTCTCTGTGAAACTCTACTATTCGGTCGATAAGAAAGCTTTGCAGTGCCACCTCGCTTCCTCCAAGCCTTACTATCGCCCTGTCACGCTCGCTTATCAGCGCAAGCTCCTCCTCTGCCGAGAATATATGCTTGCAGGCTATGGATATATGCTTAAAGAGCATCTCTCCGCCCGTTGTCAGCTCTACACCTTTTTTTGACCGCACAAAAAGCTTACACCCAAGCTCGTCCTCAAGATTTTTTACGCATCGGCTTATGCTCGGCTGCGACAAAAACAGATAGTTCGCCGCCATTGTTATGTTCTGGAACTTTGCCACATAATAGAATATCTTATAATGCTCGAAATTTATCTCTCTCATAAACCGTTCCTCTCCTCTCTATCCATACACTATGAGTATGTTTACAATAGAAAATATCTATTTGACATATGCTTATGATTGTATTATAATATATTCGTAGACAAAAAGCAAGTCTTACATCACTGCGCCCATAGGGGGACGCATACAAAAAATAGTTTTATCATGATAAAATCAATGACGATTGCATTCGACCGCTGGGGGGTAAACGGTGTAGACCTTGTTATACCCTTATGAGGCTGGCATTCTTATTGGTTTTATTTTTTTGGAGGTGATAAAATGCTGGAGAGAATTTCCGAAAATCTTTCCGAGGCTATGCAAAACAAAGTAGCTTTCAGGATACCGATTTTCGGAGGCATACCCGTTCCTGTGTCCTGCGTGGTAACATGGATAATAATGGCGATACTTGTGATAGCTTCAATACTTCTCACAAGAAACCTTAAACTTATCCCTGACAGGAAACAGATGATGCTTGAATCATTCGTAGGCTTTCTCAGAGATTTCTTCAGAGAACAGCTTGGAGAAAAGGGTATGGCGTATTTTCCGTTCCTTGCAACTGTCATTATCTACATAGGCTTTGCGAACATCATCGGTCTGCTGGGCTTTACACCGCCTACAAAAGACTTGAATGTTACCGCAGGACTTGCGATCATGAGCATTGTGCTTGTGGAGGTTGCAGGAATAAGAGCAAAAGGAACAAAGGGCTGGCTGAAAAGCTTTGCCAAACCTGTGGCGATAATCGCTCCGCTGAATGTAATGGAGCTTGTTATCAGACCGCTGTCGCTTTGTATGCGACTTTTCGGAAACGTGCTTGCGTCTTATATCATCATGGAGCTTATCGACGCCGTTTGCCCGATAGTGATACCGCTGGCATTCTCGGCATACTTTGATATTTTCGACGGCTTCATTCAGGCATATGTTTTCGTGTTCCTCACGTCCCTGTTCATAAATGAAGCAATAGAGGACGACGACTAAGATAACAGAAATTCGGAGGTATGATCTATGTTAGTAGCAATAGGTGCGGCTGTAGCCGTTATTACAGGAATAGGAGCAGGTATCGGAATCGGTCTTGCAACAGGAAAAGCAACAGAGTCTATCGCAAGACAGCCTGAGGCTAAAAAGGATATAAGAAGCTCACTGCTTCTCGGCTGCGCACTTGCAGAGGCAACAGCTATCTACGGTCTTATCGTAGCTATCCTTATCATCTTCTTCCTGAAGTAAGAGAATAAGCGTAGAAAAGTAAAAGAATAAAAACGGAGGTATATGCGGCTGTAGCCGTTATTACAGGTATAGGCGCAGGTATCGGAATAGGTCTTGCAACAGGAAAGGCAACAGAGTCTATCGCAAGACAGCCTGAAGCTAAAAAGGATATAAGAAGCTCGCTGCTTCTCGGCTGCGCACTTGCAGAGGCGACCGCTATTTACGGTCTTATCGTAGCTATCCTTATCATCTTCTTCCTGAAGTAATAAAACAAAACATCTTTATGAAAGGAGCATAGCTATGATAAGTCTTGATATAAGTTTGGTATGGGTAATAATAAATCTGCTGGTACTGTATCTGCTCCTTAAAAAGTTTCTTTTCAAGCCCGTGTGCAAAATGATGGACGAGAGGTCTGCAAAGATACAAAGCGACCTTGACGGTGCGGCACAGGCTAAGGCGGACGCTGAAAAAATAAAAGCTGACTATGAAGCTGAGATAGCCGACGCACACAGTCAGGCTGTTGAGATAACAAACAAGGCTAAAGCACAGGCTGGCAGAGAATGCGACCTTATGCTTGAAAATGCAAGAGCCGAGTCTGCTAAGATAATGAAAGAAGCTGAAAAGTCCATTGCAAACGAAAAGGAAAAGGCTATGGACGACGCAAAATACCAGATCGCAGACCTTGCTATACTGGCGGCTGCTAAGGGCATTAAGAAAAATGTGGGCGACTCCGACAGAGAAACTGTTGATGAATTTCTCTCCGAGGTAGGTGCTGCCAAATGATCTTTTATCCCGAGGAAGTCTGCGGCAGAGTGCTTTTTGAGCTTTCGCCAAAGGCTGAGAGCGTAAAGGCTTCAAGAGAGCTTTTTGAAAGCTGTGACGAGCTTAAGGACGCTCTTGCAAGCCCTGCTGTGGAAATAAAGGAAAAGGAAAAAGTTATAGACAGGCTTTTTCCTGAGGACATGAGAAACTTTCTCAAGGTCATGTGTCAGTGGGGTCACATGGATAACATCATGGACATTTTTGACGCATATGACGATGAAGTCCTCAAAAGCAAAAATATACTTAAAGCTGAGCTTTACTGCGTCTGCCCGCCTGAAAAGGCACAGACGGATAAAATAAAAGAAACGCTGAAAAAGAAATACGGCGTGAGCGATGTTCTGCTGGAAGTGAATACCGACGAAGCCCTTATGGGCGGCTATCGTCTTGAAGTGAACGGGGTCGAGTATGACAAGAGCGTTCAGGGTATGATAAAAGCTTTGCAGAACAGGATATCAGGGAGGTGAACGGCTTGGCAGGTTCAAGCAGAAGCGATATTATCTCGGTGCTTAAAAGTGAGATAGCTGACTTTGAGGCGAAAACTCAGGTCAACGAAACAGGCAGGATAATATCCATAAATGACGGTATCGTAAATATTTACGGTCTTAATCATGCAATGTATGGTGAGCTTGTTGAATTTGAAACAGGCGTTAAAGGAATAGTTCAGAATGTGGAGAGAAAAACTCTCGGCTGCGTTCTTCTTGGCTCTGACCATGGTCTTACGGAAGGTTCAAAGGTAGTCAGAACAAAGAAAAGGGCAGGTGTCGGCGTTGGCGAAAAGCTTCTGGGCAGAGTTGTTGACGCTCTGGGCGCTCCTATCGACGGCATGGGCGAGATAGAGTATGACGATTATTACCCTATCGAACGTGAAGCCGCAGGCGTTTGCAACAGAAAGTCTGTTACAGTGCCTCTGGAAACAGGTATACTTTCTATCGACTCAATGTTCCCTATCGGCAGAGGTCAGCGTGAGCTTATCATAGGCGACCGTCAGACAGGTAAAACTTCCATTGCTCTTGATACCATTCTTAACCAAAAGGGCAAGGATATGATATGCGTATATGTGGCTATCGGACAAAAAGCTTCCACAGTTGCAAAGTTCGTTGAGGATCTTAAAAAGCATGGTGCTATGGATTATACCATAGTTGTAACAGCTATGGCCAGCGACCTTGCGCCTTTGCAGTACATATGCCCATACGCAGGCACAGCAATGGCTGAATATTTCATGGATAAGGGCAAGGACGTTCTTATAGTATACGATGACCTTTCAAAGCACGCAGTTGCATACAGAGCAATGAGCCTGCTTCTGAAACGTTCTCCGGGACGTGAGGCTTACCCTGGAGATGTATTCTATCTTCATTCAAGACTTCTGGAGCGTTCATGCAGACTTGACGACGCTCACGGCGGCGGTTCTATCACTGCCCTGCCTATAATCGAAACACAGGCGGGCGACGTTTCCGCATATATCCCTACAAACGTTATTTCTATCACAGACGGACAGATCTTCCTTGAAACAGAGCTGTTCTTCTCAGGCGTAAGACCTGCTGTAAACGTTGGTCTTTCAGTATCCCGCGTAGGCGGTGCGGCACAGACCAAGATAGTAAAGAAAGTATCAGGCAATCTGCGTATCGACCTTGCACAGTTCAGAGAAATGGAAGTGTTCACACAGTTCAGCTCTGAGCTTGATAAGACAACGCAGGAGCTTCTCGACCATGGTCACAGGCTCGTTGAGATACTTAACCAGCCGCTCTATCACCCTTATTCAATGCACGAGGAGGTAATTATCCTCTGTTGCGCACAGCACAAGCTTTTGCTTGACGTGCCTGTTAAGGAGATAAGAAAATTCACTCTCGATATGCTTTCCTACTTTGAGGCAAATCACAGCGATATCATTGCCGAGATAAACGACAAAAAGGTCATGACAGACGAGCTTGACGCAAAGATAGTTGCTGCCGCAAAGGAATTTAAGCAGGGCAGATAAAGGCTCTGCACCGAAAGGAGGCATAAGGCATGGCAGGAATGAGAGAGATAAGAGAAAGGATCGCAAGCGTAAGCGAGATCATGAAGATCACAAACGCTATGTACCTTATCTCTTCCTCAAATCTGAAAAAAGCCAAGAAAAGGCTTGAAAACACCGAGCCTTACTTTGAAAAGCTCCAGTCTACCATTCACCACATACTGCTCCACACACCTGAGTTCGAGCACAAGTATTTCGACCAGCGTGAGGAGAAAAAGCCTGAGGACAAAATGATAGGCTACATAGTGGTAACAGCCGACAAGGGTCTGGCAGGAGCTTATAACCACAACGTTTTAAAGCTTGCAGAGCAGGAAATGGCTAAGCACAAGAACACCTGCCTTTTCGTTGTGGGACAGATCGGAAGACATTATTTTTCAAGAAAGAACGTGACCATCGACGCTGAGTTCCTTTACACGGCTCAAAATCCTACCCTTTACAGGGCGAGGGCGATCGCCGAAACTGTCACAGATCTTTTTGAGAGAAAATATCTTGACGAGGTTTATGTTATTTACACCAAGATGATAAATTCCATGGATATGGAGCCTGAGATGCTCAAGCTTTTTCCGCTGGAGCGTGAGGACTTTGAACACCCTCTGCAAAAGCAGGATCACGATATCGTAACATTCAGACCAAGTCCTGAAAAGGTAATGGATCATCTTGTGCCGAACTACATGAAAGGTC
>ERZ779646.201-NODE-201-length-14655-cov-2.17521_pt1 | contig 14655 bp, 13 predicted proteins | sample MGYA00511907_ERZ779646 | MGnify/ENA primary metagenome ERZ779646 (study PRJEB29588, sample SAMEA2144525) | human gut metagenome | biome: human gut; feature: human-associated habitat; material: faeces | place: Denmark | collected 2008/2010 ...
CCGTGTGGAGGTAAACCGCCGCTATCAAGAGTTAATGCAGACGGACGGTTATGTTACCGCCGCCAAACTCAAAGACGCCTATCTCGGTATCGGCGTCAAGCAGGAAACTTTGCTGAAACTGTTCGAGCAGCACAACGCCGAGTTTGAGAAGAAAGTCGGGCACAGCAGGGCGCAGGGTACATTTACCCGTTATCGGACGGTCTGCAACCATATTCGGGAGTTTTTGCCCCATACCTACAGGCGTGAGGATATTCCGTTAAAGGAACTCAACCTCACGTTCATCAACGATTTCGAGTATTTTCTGCGCACGGAGAAGAAATGCCGCACCAATACCGTGTGGGGCTACATGATTGTGTTGAAACACATCGTTTCCATTGCAAGGAACAACGGGCGTTTGCCGTTCAATCCCTTTGCCGGATATATCAACTCTCCCGAAAGCGTGGATAGGGGCTACCTCACCCAAACGGAGATACAGACGCTCATGGACGCACCGATGAAGAACGCCACCCACGAGCTTGTACGGGACTTGTTCGTCTTTTCTGTTTTCACGGGTTTGGCGTATTCGGACGTGAAGAACCTCACCGTCGACCGCCTGCAAACATTCTTCGACGGCAACCTGTGGATAATCACCCGAAGAAAGAAGACCAACACCGAATCAAACATCCGCCTTTTGGACGTTCCCAAGCGTATCATCGAAAAGTACAAGGGGCTGGCAAGGGACGGTCATGTTTTCCCCGTTCCGAGTAACGGAAGCTGCAACAAGATACTCAAAGATATAGGCAGACAATGCGGCTTCAAGGTACGTTTGACCTACCATGTGGCACGCCACACGAACGCCACGACCGTACTTCTGTCGCACGGCGTACCCATCGAAACGGTGAGCCGCCTTTTGGGACACACGAACATAAAAACCACCCAAATTTACGCCAAAATCACCGCCCAGAAGATAAGCCAAGACATGGAAACCTTGTCGCACAAGTTGGAGGATATGGAGAAGAATATCTGCCGAGCCATCTAATTAAAAACAGAATCCCGATGAAAGAAGAAAGGAACATTATCACGATGGACGGGCAGGGCAATATCTCCCTGCCGAGCGATATAGGTGCAACCGCCATGACCGAGCGGGAAATCTGCGAACTGTTCGGGGTTATCGCCCCGACGGTTCGGGCAGGGATAAAGGCACTCTGCAAAAGCGGAGTTTTGAGCGTATATGACATAAAGCGCATTATCCGCATATCGGACAAATACAGCGCGGAGGTTTACAACCTCGAAACGATAGCCGCCCTCGCTTTCCGTGTTGAATCGTTCGGGGCGGCGAAAGTCCGCAAAGTGTTGTTGGAAAGGATTATACACGGGCGAAAAGAGAAAACGAAGGTATTCGTGTCGGTTGTTTCGGACGGCAAGCCCAACAGCCGTTGGAAAGCATGATGATATATCAACATACCAACATGCAAACATATCACTATGGTGATATATATTGCAGGTTCTATTCCTCTTTTCAGAGGAAAGCGGAGCAATCATTTCCGTTTACAAAGGCAAAGCAAGCACGGGGCTTTATGTCGGCTAAAAGGTCAGGCGGCTGCGCCGTTTCCCGATAAATCTTCCTCTCGCTTCGCTGCGAGCGTATTTATCGGGAAAACCTTGTATCCGACCGCCCCGCCACCCACCGACCGAAAGGGAAAAAATAAGGGTGGGGTTATATGGGTAAGCAGACGGCAGGGATAGCCACCGCAGAAAGGCAGACGGACGGTACGCCGCAGGGTATTTACGGAGAAAATACCGTAGCTTATTAGGGAATTTTCCGAGCCGCAATACTACGTATCGCTGAAAATTCCCCAATAAGGCAAGGGGCAAGCCCCTCTGCACACCCCATCGGGGACGGCATTTGCCGCCCCTGAAGATACAAAAAAATCATTGTTGCACAAGCCAAAAAAGAAAGGAAGAATATATGGGTTTCGTAGTTTTACACATGGAAAAGGCGCACGGTTCCGACAGCGGGACGACCGCCCACATAGAGCGTTTCATCATACCCAAGAACGCTGACCCCACACGCACGCATCTAAACCGAAAACTCATCGAATATCCCGAAGGAGTGAAAGACCGTTCGGCGGCTATCCAAAGGAGGCTGGAAGAAGCGGGACTGACACGCAAAATCGGAAGTAACCAAGTGCGGGCAATCCGCATCAACGTGTCGGCAACACCCGAAGACATGGAACGCATCGAACGGGAGGGACGGCTGGACGAGTGGTGCGCCGACAACCTCAAATATTTTGCCGACACGTTCGGGAAGGAGAACATCGTGGCGGCTCACCTGCACTTGGACGAGAAAACACCGCACATGCACGTCACACTTGTGCCGATAGTCAAGGGGGAACGCAAGCGGAAGAAAAGGGAGGAGCAGGCGAAGAAACGCTACCGCAAGAAGCCGACCGACACCGTGAGGCTGTGCGCCGATGACATCATGAGCCGCTTGAAACTGAAAGCCTATCAAGACAGCTACGCTGTTGCGATGAAAAAATACGGTTTACAACGGGGCGTGGACGGTTCGGAAGCGAGGCACGTTTCCACGCAGCAATATTACCGTGACATAAAGCGACAAACAGAGGAACTGAAAACGGAAGTGGTGGAATTGCAGGAACGGAAAGAAACGGCACGGGAAGAGCTTGAACGGGCGAAAAAAGAGATACAGACCGAACGGCTGAAAGGGGCAGCCACGACCGCAGCCGCCAACATCGCCGAGAGTGTCGGTTCTCTTTTCGGCAGCAACAAGGTCAAGACATTGGAAAAAGAGAACACCGCCCTGCATAGGGAGGTAGCCGGCCACGAGGAAACCATCGAAGCCCTGCAAGATAGAATACAGACCATGCAGGCAGACCACAGCCGACAGATGGCGGAAGTAGAACGGAAGCACCGCAGGGAGATAACAGATAAGGACACAAGGCACAAGCAGGAAATATCGTTTCTGAAAACGGTAATCGCAAAGGCTGCGGCATGGTTTCCCTATTTCCGTGAAATGCTCCGTATCGAAAACCTCTGCCGCCTTGTCGGGTTCGATGAAAGGCAGACCGCAACGCTCGTCAAGGGAAAGCCGTTGGAGTATGCAGGGGAACTCTACTCGGAGGAACACGGACGGAAATTCACGACCGAAAAGGCTGGGTTTCAAGTCGTGAAAGACCCCACGGACGGGACGAGACTGGTTCTTGCCGTTGACCGAAAGCCCATTGCCGAGTGGTTCAAGGAACAGTTCGACAAGCTAAGGCAGAATATTCGCCGACCTATACAACCGCAAAGGAAAAGCAGAGGAATGAAACTGTAATCGGCTTATTGCATTGAGGTACAAAAAAGTACCGTCCACAAATGACTGATGAATCGGTACTTTTTTGTACCTTTGTGGGTAGATTTCAGAAAGAAACCGTATAAAAATTAGAAGTATAGATGAAAATAGATATACCAGAATACAATAAAAACACAGGGCTTCAGCTTTGCTGGGGTGACGGTTATATGATAAAAGTCGCAAGCGAAAATAACAAAGTTGTTATTTCTGCAAATCGAGAAGGGCTTATTTCGATGGTAAATCATCTGCTCAATTTAGCACAGGTAGATGTGCCATGTGGCACACATATACATTTGGACGAATATAATGCACTTGAAGACGGTTCAATAGATTTAATCATTGAGAAAATATGAAACAGTGGAAGCTAATATCATTGTTTCTGATAGAAGCAATAATAATGCTCTATGCAGTTCCTAAAGCCAATGAAGATGAAATCAGTATGCAAGATAGGCTGTTATTTGATTTGTCATTAGCTTTGTTGATAAGTCTGGCAATTTTGATAAGAGAGAATCGCGGTGAACGTAAATCTATTGCCAAACTGTTATTAGTATGCGTTGCTACATATCTTCAAATTGTATATAGTTCGGCATTTTATGAATGGGGAGGAGGTATATGCTTAATCCTGCCGATACTTCAGATTATATTCGGATATACGATATTTAAGTTGTCCCACAACGTTGTGTCGCTATTCGTAGGCTGTTCTAATCTTCTGTTTTCAACGATATGGGCAAATCAGATGTTTGGCATCCTATGGTTTCATAACAGATCCAGCGACCTTGAAACTATGGCTGTAGCTTCTTTGTATGCCGGAGTAGGAGCATTGCTTGTGGTGGTAATCTCGTCAATAATGATAATGAAGTTTAATCCGAAAGACCTTAAAAGCTATGAAACTGACCGATAAACGATTTTGGAAGTTTGAAGCAATCGTGCTGGTATGCACGAGTATCTGCATATTTATATTGTGGATAAACCATTTATTGTGGTTCAATTTCATTGCCTTCGTCTTTTGCTGTCTGTTTCTTGTAGGTGGTGCTATGACATGGAAACTATACAAAGGCAGCCAATGGTGGAAATTGGGAGGGTTTCTATTTCTGAATACAACAGTATTGCTTGCCATTGTGCTGTTCGGCTCTGTATGGGATTGGAATGATAATGGCGAACGTCCTGCAAATATACCTCCTGACGAAGGGCACTACATTACCAATAACGAGTTGGTCGGAATTATAATGTTACTTTGGTTAATCTGCGCTCCTATTCTATCTTGTGCCATTTCATACATTACCAAACGCTGGATTATAAAAAATGGAGCAAAGGAGACAAGCGATGAACAGTAAGGAATACAACAAAAAGATAGCTGATGCAAGGCGTAACGAGAGCCGTAAATTTGGTTTTCGTCAAAGCTCCTACATCAACTTCAAGGTGGAAGCAGGATATTTTTTCTGTCTGTATTTCCTGACCGAAGAAGCCCGGTTGACCGTCAAACCGATGTATGCCGATGAGTTGTGGTGGGATATTTGGAACGCAACCGAGAATAAGAATGAGCCTTTAAGCCTGCGTGGCACAGGTGCATATTCTTTGTCCGGACAAGTGTTGGCTTCCTACAAGATTGCAGAAACGACAGATGACAGTAAACTTGCAGATATGTTTGAAGCGGTATTTCATGCAGCAACAGCCGAAATATTAATATTTTTAACAACCAATCCCGATGCTGACAAGTTTTTCCCTGACGAGACCAAAATGGATCATGACCCCGACAGACTGCTTTACCTTATGGCACTTATCCATCATGGCAGAGAGGAAGAAGTTCTTGCAATAATAAAGGATGCCCGGCAAAACAAACACAGTTGTATGTTTCACAGCGGCATGTTCAGCGACAGTTACACCTATGTCCGCCGTTGGTGCAATCGAGGACAGGCAAGCGGAGGACGTATGCGACACGTCTTGAAATCCTATTTCGACACGATTGTAAAGTTGAGGGTTCTATCTTGTGCCATTTCATACATTGCCAAACGTCTGTTACGTAAAAACAACATAGGTGAACAATGAAAAAAGAGATATTGCAGCAATTAATCGCTTCAAATGAATATCTGTCCGAATTCAAGTTAAAGGGGCAAAGATTGATAAGGACAACTCCCGATGGTTTGGAGCAATGAAATTAGTGTTATGCTTATTGCTCTTTCATAGAATTATTATATCTTTGTCGCCGAAAGAGTTATTTGACAGCATAGCATCGCAAATCGCAGAAATTCGCACGATTGCTAACTCGTTACCACTACTTCTCAAATAATTCGCTAAAAGTTTATTCTTCAATCGGTTAAGTCAAACCAGTGAAAATCTAAAATAAAAGCTGCACAAGCCGGTAAGATGATTCTTATCCAGAAAGATGGTGCATCGCCTTCCAGTTTACCTTATGCTATCGACCGTAAGGAAGGGGATATGACATTGGCACAAATTACGGAAAGTGCCATCTCTTTCTTGACCAAGGACCGGGATAAAGGTTTCTTTTTAATGGTTGAAGGTGGGAAAATAGATCATGCCTGCCATGGTAATGACGCTGCTACTGCTTTTGAAGAGGTCATTGATATGGATAATGCGGTGAAAGTGGCTTATGAGTTTTACAAGAAACATCCGAAGGAAACTTTGATTGTTGTTACGGCTGACCATGAAACGGGTGGTATGGGTTTAGGGACTATCAAATACGAGTTGTCATTGAAATCTTTGGCTAGTCAGAAGCAATCTCAAGATATCTTGTCGCGTTATATTACAAACTTGCGGAAAGATAAAAACAATAAAGTTTCTTGGGAGGATATACAATCATTATTGGCTGATAAAATGGGCTTCTGGAAGGAACTGCCATTATCTTGGGAGCAAGAAAGGATGTTGCGTGATGAATACGAACTTTCTTTTAGAAGAAGGAAAGCTGTTTTTGAAGAGACTCTTTATGCACGTACTGAACCTCTTGCTGCCGCAGCCAAGAAAGTGATGAACCAGATTGCCATGGTGGGGTGGACGAGTGTAAATCATACAGCTGGATATGTACCGGTTTTTGCTATAGGCATCGGTTCCGAACTGTTTAAAGGAAAGATGGACAATACGGAAATCCCGAAACGAATAGCGAAAGCTGCTGGATATAAATGACAATAGGTATGGAAAAGGCCATTCTAATTCAAATGATTGGAATGGCCTTATTTTTTAGCTGTTATTTATTGAATAGAAATCAGTCGCAGACTCTCTGCCGGAACCTGAACCCTACTGTGGCTTGTATACATTGATAAGATTGATTTCAGTATTCAGAGGTAAATTCTCAGAGGAACTGCCTACCCTGATGATGGCAGGACCTTCTTCGAAAGTCCAACCATGTTTCTTTTCGTCCCAATGGCACAACTGTTCCAGAGGTATGGAGATAGTAATTTCTTTACTTTCTCCGGCTTTTAGGGCTACTCGCTGGAAACCTTTCAGCTCGTGTGCCGGACGTTCGATGGCAGATTGAGGGCGTGTGATGTAGACTTGTGCTACTTCTTCCGCATTCATTTTTCCTATATTATCTAATGTGAAACTGACGTCCACTTGGCTTTTGTTGATTTTGGCTTGCAACGCTGAATATTGGAAATTTGCATAAGAGAGTCCATGGCCGAATGGATAAAGAGGAGATATATTCTTAGTGGCATACCAGCGATAACCCACAAAGATGTCTTCGGCATAATCAGCTTCGGCTTTTTGCTCTGCACGGAATTTATCTCTGTTTACGAGGTCTACGAATACATCGCGTGGCCTTTCTGGTTGTTGCTGAGGGTAAACCCCTAAATGATAGGCTGGCGAATCTTCCAGTTTTATAGGAAAAGTGAAAGGTAATTTCCCCGAAGGCGAAATTTTCCCGGACAGTACATCTGCTAAGGCATGTCCTCCCTCTGAGCCATTAAACCAAGATACTAGAATACTTGAAGAGTTTTTTTCTATTGTCTGCAAATCAACAGGACCACCAATTACCATTACCGAAACAATGTTTGGATTGGCTTTGGCTATGTTCTGTATTAATTCGTCCTGATGCGATGGTAAAGTGATGTTTTTGCGGTCAGAACCTTCTGTTTCCACTTCGCGGTTGTTGCCTCCGACAAAGATGACCAAGTCCGCCTCTTTGGCTAAGGCAATCGCTTCTTGAACCAGCCGTTCGCTTTTTTCTCTGATTTCTTTCTCTGATGAGGCTGTTTCGCTGCTGTTGCGCTTGTGCCGTGAGGAACGTTCCTGCGGCAGGTAACCTTGTGCATACTTGATTTTGACATTGGTTCCCTCATAAGCCTTCTGTAGTCCTTCCAAGGGTGTAATTTCATATAAAGCCTTGACACCGGCACCTACACCGCCCGTAGCCATATGCCGGACTGCATTGTCTCCGATGACGGCTATGTCCTTCACTTTTTCGGTGTTTATGGGCAGCAGTCCGGAGTTTTTGAGCAATACGATGCTTCTGGAAGCTACTTCATAGGCAATCTGCTGCTGGGCAGGCAGGGAAGTCATTTGGGTATTGGCTTCTTCTTTGGGAACAGCCGGGATAGCCAGCCGCACACGAAGCAGGTTCCTTACTTTCTCGTCAATGACTTTTTCCGAGACGACACCGGCTTGTACCGAATCGAGCAATGCCTTACCAAAATATCTGTCGTTGGGCATCTCTACATCAAGACCTCCCAGTGCAGCTTTTGTGGTGGAGTGGGTGCCTCCCCAGTCGGAAATGACGATACCCTTAAATCCCCATTCACCGCGTAGGATTTTATTCAGGAGGCGGTCATTCTCCGAGCACCATTCACCTGACACTTTATTGTAAGCAGCCATTACACCGTGGGCATTGGCTTTCTTCACAGCCGCCTCAAAAGGGGCGAGGTAAATTTCTCTCATGGCACGTTCGGAAACTTTTACGTCTACGAATCCGCGCATGTTTTCTTGGTTGTTCAGTGCATAATGTTTCAGACAGACAGCTTCCTGATGGTCTTGTGCACCTAATGTATAGTTGACAGCCAGTTCACCACTCAGTAGGGGGTCTTCACTTAAATATTCGTAAGTACGTCCTCCGGTTGGGATGCGTTGTATGTTGATGGCCGGCCCTAAGATCATGTCTTTACCCCGGAGTTTAGCTTCGGCAGCCATTCCCTCTCCGTATTTGTATGCCATTTCCGTGCTCCATGTAGCTGCAAGGGCAGAGCCTGTCGGGAAGAAAGTGGCGGAATCGGTGCTTAAATGCAAGGAGTTCCATGAATGCGGTTCCATTTCTTCGCGAATGCCGAAGGGACCGTCGGCATATTCTATGTCAGGTATATTCAGACGTTCGACACCTGCCGATGAAAACATGTTTTTTCCGTGGAGCATGTTTATTTTTTCTTCCAGTGTCATTTCTGCTATGATGTTTGTGATTTCGTCCTCGTGTTGTGTCAGGGGATTGACCTTTTCATTGGTAGCAAATTAGTAATGATAATGTTGAGTGTTTCATGGTATGATTTTTTTATTGTTATCTTGTTGTCAATGTAAAATGGAGGATACTGGGAGCATCACCTACTTGCGGTCCTCCCCAGTCTGTCTGGTCACCGTTGAGGATACGGAGCATTTTGAAATCACCGTTCTCATCATAGAATCCTTCTTGTACTTTCAGGTACTGCCAGGCTTTTCCTTGTTTTTTCCCTATTGGTTCGAAAGTGAACCGGCAATTAGTACCGATACCGATGAATTCGTTTTCGCCAAGTTGGATAATCATGGCCTTTCCGTTGACCGGACGCTTTTCGGCGGCAGCGGTTTGCCCTCCACGGGTGTTGCCGAATTTGATGATGGCTTTCCAACTGCCTAAGCTGACGTACTGTTCTGAATGGTCGGAAGGCTCTATGACAGGGTGTATCCTGTCTTCTGCACTCCATTCAGCCAGCAAGTGTGCCATCGGTTTTAGTATTTCATATTCAGCGGATAAGGGGGATTGCCTTTGCATGTCTGGAGAAAAGTTCCTCCGTTGGTCTACGCCGAATGGGGAAAAGCCGATTCCTTTTGCGATGGTATGATAAAGGAATCTCGGGCTTCCGATAGTTTCGGGAACCATTAATGCGTTATCGGGGCGGGCATATAGTTCGAGCACTTTCAGGACCGCCTTGTCATCACGGAGGTAGATGTCCGGAGCGACGAAGTCGATGTCAGGGGCTGCGGCTTTCCAGATGGATATGACATTGTCCGTTGCACCGCCGCTTTCATAGTGGTCTGCTGTGGGATTCGTCAGAGGATCTCTTAAGGCAACATTGATGTATAGGGGAAGCGGATAAATTTCTTTTCCTGCTTTGGCCACATAATTGATATAACGGGCTACGTGCCATGCATGGAAATATTCGTCTGCCCGTTCGCCAAAGACTTCCTTCCAGCTCCCTTTTGCATTTTTCGGTACATTCAGTTCTTTACAAACAGTGGGTGTCAGAATTTCTTGGGGAATGGAGCCTTCGAATAGTTTTTGGGCTTTCTTCGAATAGTCTCTTACGCTGCCCCATGTCCCCGGTTCATTCTCCACTTGGACCATGATGACCGTATGTTGTGTATCTGCTTCCTTCAGATAACCCATGAATCTGGCGAAAGCTTTGGCATCCGCTTTCATCGCTTCTTCACAATGCGGACTGGGAGAGTCTACTTCTTGACCATTTTTGCCGACAACATTGGGATACTTCTTAGAATCTGTTTTCATCCATTCGGGCATGTAGTGATTGCTTCCGTTCTTCCAGGTGGCAAACCAGAGGAAGATAAGTCTCATATTGTTTTGCCGTGCCTGATTTAATACTGACTGCACTTGTGAGAAGTCGAACTTGCCTTCTTGAGGTTCCAGTTGTTCCCAATATACCGGTATTTCCAATGTGTTGGCATGCATTTCTTTCATCACATTCCATACATTGGGCAGCATGGAGGCCCAGTTGGATGAGTTTCCGCATTGTCCTCCCAGAACAAAGAAAGGTTTGTTGTCCACCAAGAGTGTGTAACGTCCGTTTTTCTGTATAAGCTTGGGGATGGATGTGTCTGTTTGTGCTGACAGCCACGTTGTGGTAAGTAGCATGGCGATACAAAAAGCCCATGCCTTGTAATTGGAGATTTGTTTCATGCTTGTTGATTTTGAAAAGGTTATTATTTGGCAAAGATGCTGATTCTTTTCGTGAAACGGCTCTCCCTTTTGTGTCTGATAAGGGAGGATAATGTTTCCCGTTTATTATTTGTTGGCAATAACTGTTTCTGCAAGCATAAACCGGAGTAAAACCTATTCTTCCGGTGTCTCTTCAGCATCTTGTTCCGGATACTGTCCATCTTCTTCTTCTTCGTTGGTTTGTATTTTTCTGCTATGTTGCCTTATGAATTCGGAAGGGCTGATGTTGAACTCATCTTTAAAATGTTTGGAGAACACTTTGGGTGAGTTATAGCCCAATATGTAGGCAATCTCTGAGATTTGCATCTGGCTTTCTGTCAGGAGTTGTTGTGCCCGTTTCATGCGGATGGTCTTGATGAATTCGATGGGTTTCTTTCCCGTTATCTTAATCATCTTTTTGTAGAAGTAGCTGCGTGATATGTTCAGGCTGCTGGCAAGTTCCTCGACGGAAAATTCCGTTTCATTTATATTGTCTTCTACAATGGCGATGGCCTTTTCTATCAATTGCTGGTCAAGGGGGGTAATGGTGATGCGGCTGGGTTCGATCTTTATCTCCTGATTGAAGATTTCTTGCCGTTTTATATTCATTTCAATCATTTTGCAGATGCGGAGTTTTAGCACTTCCATGTTGAATGGTTTGGTAATATAATCGTCGGCACCGGTTTCGAGTCCTTCCAATTGGTGCTCTTCGCTTGCTTTGGCTGTTAAAAGTATTATGGGAATATGAGAATAACGTATGTCTTTTTTAATGTTTGAACACAGTTCCAGCCCATCCATTTCCGGCATCATGACATCGCTGATTATTAAATCTGCATCTTCTTTTTTTAAGATGGATAAGGCTTGTTTTCCATTGCTGGCTTTCAGTATATGATATTGTTTGGAAAGACTTTCAGAGAGAAACTTGAGAAAGTCGTAGTTGTCATCTACAAGCAAAATAGTGGATTGGCGAGATTCTTCTTCTGCCGATTGCATTTTGATTGTATCATCTTCTTCGATTACTTCACTGTTTTGGTGTAACGGGAATGTAATTAAAAAGATAGATCCGCAAGGATGATTGTCTTTGACACTGATTTTGCCATGATGCATTTTTATATATTCGGAGGCAATATGTAATCCAATGCCGCTGCCTCCGCTATTTGCCGGATTTTTGCTTGACTGATAAAATCGCTGGAATATTTTCTCCTTGTTTTCGTCTTCGATGCCGCAGCCGGTATCTGTGAATGTCAGTTCCAGATTTGATTCTTTCACCTCAATATTCATTGAGATACTTCCTTTGTTAGGAGTGAACTTAAAAGCGTTGGTTAGTATATTTGTACAGATTTTGCGCATTTTGTCATAATCAAAATCCATAAAAACAGAGTGTTGCGGGCAAGTGAGAGTATAGTTTATGCTCCTTTTTTGTGCTATCGGGTCAAAAGAGTAGAATATTTCGCTTAGAATGATGAGGATATTGTCATGTTTGCATTTCAGGCTCTCGGCTTTGGCATCCAGTTTTCTGAAGTCCAACAACTGGTTGATGAGTTCCAGCAAGTAGTTGGCGTTCTGCTTTACCATGTCAAGTATGCCTTTTCGGTGTTCGGGATGGTTTTCGAGAAATTCTTCAAGCGGATTAATAATCAGTGATAAAGGGGTGCGTAGTTCATGACTTATATTGGCGAAGAACTGTAGTTTCATGTCATTGATTTTTTGTTGTTTTTCATTTTCTATTTCAACAGTTTGTAGAATCAATTTTTGTTTGTGACGCATGCGCAGGCTTCGAATAACCAGTAAGATTAGGCACATGGCGATACATGTATAAATTGTGTATGCCCACCAAGTGCGCCATAGGGGAGGAAGGATATTGATTTTCAATTCTTTGATGTTTGGACTCCAAATGCCTTGTGAGTTGCATGCTTTTACAGATAATGTATAGTCTCCGGCAGGCAGCATAGACAGATTGACCTTATTGTTGTCTGCGTACACCCAGTCAAAGTTTCTTTGGTTAATTTTATAGGCATATTTTATTTTGTCTGTTTCTGCAAAGTCAAGTGCAGAGAAAGATAAAATGAATGAATTTTCTTTTTCAGTAAAAGAAAGGGTCTGTGTGCATTCAAGTGAACTTTCATTCGATAAGTTGGGATGGTATATTCCTGATTTGAGTTCAATCCCTGTCAGGTAGATGTTTGCGTGGTAGTCTGTTGCTAAAATTTCTTGGGGAATGATTGTCTGATATCCTTTGGGGGTACCTATTAAGATATTGCCATTGTCCAACTTGAGTATAGCATGTATATTGGTATCATTGCATATTAATCCGTCTTTTATGGTATAATTCACAATGTAATATTTTCCATTTACTATTTGGACTCGTGAAATACCGTTTCCCGTACCGATCCACATTTGTTTGTTGTTGTCTTCTATAATAGCTTTGACGAAGTTGGTGGCAAGCCCACTCTTCTGGTCAAGAAAAAGGATGGAATCGTTCTTCTGGTCCCAGACACTTATTCCATGTGAATGGCCTATCCAAAGAAGGTTGCGGCTGTCTTTGTAGACAGTAAGGATATTCTTTTCGCTGAAGTGGTTGTCTTCATCGAAAAGGCTATAGGTTTGGTTTTCTGTATCAATGATGATCAATCCTCCGTTGGAAGCTACATAAAGATATTTGTCGCTGTCATAGTACATATCTCGGATGAAAAACTCTCCGGGGCGATACAGAACTGTGTCGAACTCTTCGGTTTCGGGGTTCAGCCTTTGAACGTAACCTCTCATTGTCCCTATCCATATATAACCATATTTGTCGACTTTTACTGTATATACGTTGTTTTCGAGCAAGTGGCTGTTGCTTACTGTATACTGTTTGATTTTCCCTTTTGAGTAGCACAAGAGTCCTTTCTGATAAGTTCCGATCCACAAACGGTCTTTGGAGTCTATGGATAAATCAACCACAATATTGGCAGGGGTTGGTATTTTTTCATATAAGTCACTTGCCAATGATTGGCGGATTAAACCTGTACCATCCGTACCGTAATATATAAATTCCTGATCGGTATCTTTACAGAAGGTCAGGATGTCATTGTACTCTGGAGACTTGTTGCACAGTATGATTTGAGACATCGGACTGTAATAGGATATGCCGTGTTTAAAGTTGCCTATATATACAATTCCATCTTTGTCTTGATAGATTGTACTAAGGTTGTTACTGGCAATGGTATGCTGCTTTAGAGGGGTATGGGTCAGGTTGGTAATTGATTTGTTCAAGGTATTGTATATGAATAGGCCCTTGTGGCTGGTAAGTATCCATACGTTTCCATTGCCTATGTCCAGGATGCGTTGTATCCGGTTATATTGCATGTCCTGGCCATTGTTTAACTTTATTTCTTCCCATTGCCGGGTGAAGCTGTTTTTGTGCAATAGCAGGCTGTTCTGGTATGTATATAACCATATATTCTCGTTCCGGTCGGTATAAATATGAGGCTCATGGTTTTTCAATAAAGGTATGAATGTTGTAGGGATGGCGATTTCTTTGGTTTCAGAGGTCTGCTTGTCTATACTGTATAATGCGCCGTCGGAGTACATTATATAGATGGACTGTACTGCAATAGATATGTTTGAGATTTTTTCAGTTTGTAGGGGAAAAACCTTGATGGGGTTCTTGTCTTCATTTTGTAAATAGAGCTTGCCACGGTTGTAGGCCCAGAATTCATTTTTGGGAGTCATGCCTATTCTTTGAATGTTTTTGCTTGGTATATGTTTCTTTTCAAGTACGGACTTGTAATCGTTGCTGATTTTCCCTGTTTTATAGTCATAAATGCTGTATTCGTTGGCTGTTTTAATCCATATGTTGCCTTGCGGCCCTTCAAAAACTTCAAAGATGGCATCATCGGATAGTCCTGAATTACTTTGATAATATTGATGGAATGAGTAACCGTCGTATTTGTTGAGCCCCGATTCAGTTCCTATCCACAAAAAGCCTCTACTGTCCCTGAAGATGCTTCGGACACTATTGTTGGAGAGCCCTTCTGATATGGAAAGTTGTTTAAACATCATGGTTAGTGTTTTCTCGTTCGTATTTCCTGAAGTGGTGAGTATAACACACAAGATATAAATGGCGGTTGTGAATAGGCGCTTCATGTATTTCTTAGTTTTAAATTAGGAAGGTTAACAATATCATAATCCAAAATTAAAAATAATATTCTGATTA
>ERZ779646.207-NODE-207-length-14327-cov-1.60727_pt1 | contig 14327 bp, 6 predicted proteins | sample MGYA00511907_ERZ779646 | MGnify/ENA primary metagenome ERZ779646 (study PRJEB29588, sample SAMEA2144525) | human gut metagenome | biome: human gut; feature: human-associated habitat; material: faeces | place: Denmark | collected 2008/2010 ...
CATTAATGGAAGACATCAGTCCCGAAATCAATCTCGAAGAACTGGTGGCATACGGCAACCAAAAGGGCATAGGCATCATCCTCTGGGCAAGCTGGCGCAATCTTACGGGAGGAGGCGACATCTCCCCTGCCGTGGAACAAGTTATCAGCCACTACGCACAAATGGGAATCAAAGGTTTCAAAATTGACTTCTTCGACCGCGACGACCAACTCGCCATCTCTTCTACCGAACAACTCGCAGCATGTGCCGCCAAGCATCACATGTTGCTTGACCTACACGGACTGAAACCCTTCGGCATCCAGCGCGCCTATCCCAACATCCTCAACTTTGAAGGTGTGAAAGGACTGGAAAACAGCAAGTGGGAGCCCATCGTGAACGGTGCACCCTTGCATGACTTCCCGCGCTACGACGTTACCGCCCCCTATCTGCGCCAACTCGCCGGTCCGATGGACTATACGCCGGGAGCTATGGTAAATGCCACCCGTTCCCTGTTCCGCTCCGTCAACGACCACCCCATGAGTCAAGGTACACGTGTACACCAGATGGCTATGTACACCGTCTTCGAAGCACCCTTGCAGATGCTTGCCGACAGTCCCAGCAAATACATGAAGGAACAGGAATGCACCGACTTCATCGCCAAGGTTCCCACTACCTTTGACGAAACCATTGCTCTTGATGGTAAAATAGCCGAATACATCACGATAGCACGCCGCAAAGGAAACACTTGGTTTGTAGGCAGCATGACCAACTGGACTCCGCGTAGCTGCACCATCGACCTCTCCTTCCTCAGCGAAGGCAACTACGAAGCCGAAATCTTTGCCGACGGCATCAATGCCGACCGTGAAGCTACCGACTATAAAAAAGAAGTACGCATCGTCACTGCCAAAGACAAACTCAATGTACAACTGGCACCCGGCGGTGGATGGACAGCACGAATTACAAAAAAATGAATCTGAGAAAACTGTTTCTGCCATTGTGTTCAGTAGCCTTGTGCCTGCAATCCTATGCACAAGACAAATCCTTCCTTAAGGATATGCTCTGGTATATAGACAACCCTTCTGTATTTGAAAAAGGACAAGAGGAAGGACACGCTTGGCATATGCCCGAAAAGAGCATGCTACTGAATGGGACATGGAAGTTTTTCTGGTGCGATACACCGGAAGGGATACCTGCACACTTTTTTAACCCCGAATTCCCGGATAAGCAATGGGGCGACATCAAAGTTCCCTCAAACTGGGAAATGCAAGGTTATGGTGACAAGCTGTTCAGAAATGTATCTGCTCCCTTCGGGGTGAATCCACCACATGCTCCCAAAGAGTATAACCCTACCGGACTATACCGGCGAACATTCAAGGTACCTGCAAGTTGGGCAGCAAAAGACCAGATATTTTTAAGGTTCGAGAAAGTGGCATCCGCTTCTTTTGTATGGGTCAACGGTCATGAAGTGGGCTACAATGAAGGAGCACAAGAACCTGCCGAATACAACATCACTCCTTATTTGAAGCCGGGCGAAAACACGCTGGCTGTCTGTGTACTAAAGTATTCGGACGGCTATTACCTGGAAGGACAAGATTATTGGCGACTGGCCGGAATCTTTGACGACGTATGGTTGTACGCCACACCTGCTGTCAGGATATTCGACTGGCAAGTAATCACAGAGTTTGATAATACGTATACCGATTCGCAGTTAAGTATTCAGGTAAAAATCAAGGACTACCAAAAGAAGCCAAGCGAGAATTATGGATTGAAAGCTTACTTAAAGGATAAAAACGGCAAGATTATCTGTAACTTTTCCGCAACTCCATTTGAAATGGACGCTGCGGAAAAGACAATACAGTTGCATACCTTAGTACAAGAACCCCAGAAATGGACAGCCGAGACACCCGAGCTTTATACGCTCGGTCTGGAATTATCCAATCCGACCGGTCTGCTGAAAGACAAGATAGAAACGGTCATCGGATTCAAAAAGACAGAAATCAAAGACGGTGTTTTTTATCTTAACGGTATCCCACTGAAAGTCAATGCACAAAATTCGCACATGCAGCATCCCGAAGAGGGACATATCATGGACGAAGCCACCATACGCAAGGATTTTGAATTGCTGAAACAGTTTAATTTCAATGCCGTACGCACCTCCCACTATCCTCCGGTGAATAAGTATTTGGAACTGGCCAATGAATACGGGCTTTATATCATAGACGAGGTGGGCGACGAAGCCCATGCCTCGGAATGGATTTCAAACCTCCCGGAATACGAAGAGATGTATCGCGAGCGATGCCGCAGAATGGTGTTACGGGACAGAAACCATCCCTGCGTCTTGTTCTGGAGCGCAGGAAACGAAAGCGGTGAAGGTATCAACATTACCCACACCATTGAAGAAGGGAAATCACTAGACCCCACCCGCTTCTGGATGTATGGCGGAAATGCATTCTCCCATCCGGCAGAAGATATTATCGGACCCCGTTACCCTACTCCTATGGAACTGGAAATGCAAGTAGGCATAGGAATGGGAGAGGATTCCCGACCATCGTTTATGGATGAATACTTATCGGTTGCAGGCAATGCCGGCGGTGCCCTGGACGATTATTGGGAAGCCATCTACCGGCACCCCCGCCTGATGGGAGGGGCCATCTGGGATTTTGTCAGTCCGGGACTGACCGAACGGATAAGGCAAGTGGACGACCTTTCGCCCTTCCATACTCCCGCCCATCTGATGGGAAATGCCCGCTTGGTGAAGGAAGGAAAGAACACGGTGCTGGACTTGAACGGTCACGACCAATGGGTAGAGGTCTATCGTGCAGACAATGTAGAGATGAACAATAATGAACTGACACTCACTTGCAGAATCTACCCCCGGAAACTGGTAAGCAGTTGCGGCTCATTCATCACAAAAGGCAATTATCAGTTCGGGCTGCAACAACGCGGTAAAGACAAACTGGAATTTTATATCTATACTGATAAAAAGCATTCCGTATGCGCCTCCTTGCCTACTGACTGGGAATACAACTGGCATCAAGTGACGTGTGTCTACGACGGACAGAAAATGTCCATCTATATAGACGGAGCAGAAAAGGCCTCCACACAAGCATCGGGCAATATCCGGAACTTACCCTACCCCGTCAACATCGGTCGGAACGCAGAAACACACGGCCAAGAGACTTCGGTCTACATCTGCGATGCCCAAATGGACGAAGTCGGCATTTTCGCCAAGGCACTGACTTCTTCTTTTCACCCGGAAGAAGCCGCCCTTTGGCTGAACTTTGAGCAAGAGACGGAAAATGGTACATTCTACAGTTACGGCATTGGTGCACGTACGTACGGCAGCATCTGGCCCGACCGTAGCGTACAGCCCGAAATGTGGCAAATGAAGAAAACCGGACAGCCTCTTTCTTTTTCCATGTCGGATGTGACAGAGGGAGTCGTTGAGTTATGGAATCGCAATCACTATACGAATGCTTCCCGATATGCCATACGATGGGAATTGAAAGAAGATGACAAGGTTATTCAATCGGGCGACTTGGCACTCTCAACAGCACCGCTTAGTCGTGAACTGGTGCACATACCTTATAAGAAGCCTGCCCTGATTCCCGGCAAAGAATACCGCCTGATGCTTCATGCCGTCCTGAAAAAAGATGAATTGTGGGCAAAAGCCGGACATGAGGTGGCATGGGAAGAACTTGAACTGCCTTGGAGCCTGCCATGCTCTTCGGAAGAAAAGGTTCAAGGCATACCTTCCTATTCACTTTCGGAGAAAGAATTGATTGTCTCCGGAGAGGGCTTCAAATATGTTTTCAACCGTACTGACGGACAACTGACGTCGATGGTTGTTCAAGATATGGAACTGCTGGAGTCACCGCTCCGGCTGAATCTTTGGCGTGCCCCGCTGGCCAATGAGCTGGACAACTGGAATGCTTCCAGTGCCCGCTCCTCCAACTGGAAAGAAGGTTACGGATACACGGTAGCCACAGAAATGTATTCTGCAGGGATTGACCGCCTGACACATCAGCCCCTCTCTTTTTCGGTGTCCGAAACCACCGAAGGCGTACATATACACATCATTGATGCGGAATTGATGGGCAAAGGAGAAAAAGAGAAAAAAGACCTCTACATCGAAGGAGTACAGAACAACGGCATCATCAACCACTATGAGTATATTATCAATAGTGAAGGGACGATAGAGATACGCCATGTATTGAAGCCTGAAGGGAAAATGCCGCTTTGGTTTCCTCGTATAGGACTTACGCTGACCGTAAGCGATGCGCTCGACCAAGTGAAATGGTACGGCCGAGGACCGCAAGAGAACTATCCGGACCGGAAAACCGGCTATCCGACGGGGATATATGCCTCTACCGTACAAGCTATGTACGAGCCCTATCTAATGCCACAAGATTACGGATTGCGGACAGATGTACGCTGGTTGCAACTGACTACGGACAAAGGCATCGGCCTTCAATTCAAGATGAACGAATGGTTTAACTTCAACATTTATCCGTACAGCACGGATAACCTGACGAAAGCGATGTATACCTACCAATTGCAGAAGCAGAAAGGCATGACCCTGAATCTCGATTATGCCACTACCGGGGTCGGTTGTACAGCCCGCGGTGTATTCGGTGCTTACAAAGCGATGCCGCAGGAATATCGGAGAACCATCAGCATAAAACCTATGATGAAATAAAAACATTGTATCGGACTGGTAAGATTATGAAAAACAAAAATTACTTTATTCTATTAGTGTTGTTTTTAAGCGCTCTACAAATAAAAGCGCAGTATTCATTCGACAACGTGCTTTATGGCGCAGCCTATTATCATGAGTATATGCCCTATGAGCGACTGGATGAAGATATCCGGCTGATGAAAAGAGCCGGCCTGACAGTAGTGCGCGTTGGAGAATCTGCCTGGGGAGTATTTGAGCCGCAAGACGGAACCTTTGAATTTGAATGGATGGACCGCATTCTGGACAAGATGCATGCAGCAGGAATCAAAGTCATCTTGGGAACTCCCACCTATTCCATTCCTGCATGGCTGGCATACAAACACCCGGAAGTGCTGGCAGAACACGCTAAAGGGAACAAAGCCTATTATGGAATCAGACAGAACATGGATTTTACAAACCCGACCTACCAATTCTATTGCGAACGGATTATCCGCAAGATGCTGGAAAGATATGCACAGCATCCGGCAGTCATCGGGTATCAAGTGGACAACGAAACAGAAGCGCGCGGAGTAAACAACAGAGACTATTTCTTCGGATTCAGGAACTACATCAAACAGAAATTCAACAATGACCTGAACCTGCTTGCCAAGGAATGGGGAATGAACTACTGGGGAATGAACATCAACACCTGGGAAGAGTTCTATCCGCGCGATGGAGTGACAAGCCCTTCGTACAAGAATGAATGGGAGCGCTATAACCGGAAGGAAGTGGCCGATTTCCTGAATTGGCAGTGCGACCTTGTAAATGAATACAAGCGTAAAGACCAATTTGTTACTCACTGCTTTATGCCCGACTTCCATAATATAGACCAAGTGGAAAGTTTCAGGCAAATGCAATATCCTGCCATCAATGTCTATCACGATGTACAGGATAAACAAGACGGCCAGCGCATCGCTTATGCCGGTGACTTCGTGCGCACCGTAGCCGACAACAATTACATCGTCATGGAAACCAACGCACAAGGCATCGGCTGGGATGCCCGCACCCAGTTTCCTCCATACGACAACCAGTTGCGGCAGAATGTGTACGCACATTATGCTTCCGGAGCCAATATGGTGGAATACTGGCACTGGTCTACCCTGCACTATGGGCAGGAGACATACTGGCGCGGCGTGCTGGGCCATGACATCCAACCCAACCGCATATACAAGGAATTCACCACCACCGCCAAAGAGTTGGAAAGAATAGGCAGCCACATCGTGAACTTGAAAAAGAAAAACCGAGCAGCTATCCTCTACAGTCATGATTCTTATCATGCTCTCGGCTTCATGCCCTACACTTACAAGAGCAATTATCCCATTGATATGGTGCATAAAGCCCTCTATTTCCAAAACATAGAAACGGACATCATCCCTTGTGACAAGACAACCGATTTCAGCGGATATGACATGCTTGTCATTCCCCCTTTGTATGTGGCTACCGACCAATTACTATTAGCCATTGATGAATTCGTACAGTCCGGCGGACACGTGGTAATGATGCACAAAAGCGGTTACTGCAATGAGCACTCCGCAGTTCGGGCCACCTTGGCTCCCGGGCCGCTACGCAAAGCCTGCGGCTTCCATTACCAAGAATTCTCCACTATCGGTGACTTATCATTAAAGGATAACCCCTTTCAATTAGAGGGAAAGAACCAGATAAGCGACTGGTATGAATTCCTGATTCCCGAGACAGCCACCCCGTTGGCTTATGCAGAGCATCCATTCTTCGGCAAATGGCCCGTTGTCACCGAAAACAAGTATGGCAAAGGCAAACTGACCTACATAGGAGCCTACCCTTCGCAGGAATTGCTGAATGCCATCGTGCGAAAGGCAGCCATCCATGCCGGTATCATCTCTTCAGAGAGCGACGTGTTCCCCATCATACAGCGTTCGGGAATAAACAAAGCCGGAAAAGCCATCCGTTACTTCTTCAATTACAGCAGCGAGAGCAAAGAAATCACTCATAACTATCCGACGTCCAAAGAGCTGATTTCCGGCAAGACTGTAAAAGAAGGAGACCATGTAACATTGCCCCCCTGGGGAATTCTCATCATGGAAGTTTATTGACCATCAGAAAACATGAGAAAAAATGAGAAAAAAGATATTTGCCTTTCTATTGCTAAGTGCCCTATATGCCGGCGCCCAAGAAGTTCCGGACTGGGAGAATCCTATTGTAGTCGGCATCAACAAAGAGCCGTATCATGCCACACTGACATTGCCTTCGCAAAAAGCCGATTGCAAAGAAATCATATCCCTGAACGGCAAGTGGCGATTCCAATGGTCTGCCGACCCGGGAAAGCGCCCGGCCGACTTCTACAAGAATGATTTCAATACCGACACATGGGATACCATCACAGTGCCGGGAGCATGGCAATTGCAAGGTTATGGCAAACCTATCTATTCCAACGTAAACTATCCTTTCCAGAAGGATGCACCCAGAGTAACAAGCGAACCTCCCGCCGAATATTACAGTTACGGGCACAGAAATCCGACAGGCTCTTATGTCACCACGTTCGAGGTGACGCCCGATATGAAAGACAAGTGCCTATACCTTCACTTTGAAGGAGTAAAATCGGCCATGTATGTCTGGGTAAACGGACAGCAGGTAGGCTACAGCCAGAATTCGATGTCACCTGCCGAGTTTGACATAACCGGATTTGTGAAGAATGGAACCAATCGTCTGGCAGTGGAAGTGTATCGGTGGTCGGACGGCAGTTATCTGGAAGACCAGGACATGTGGCGGCTTAGTGGAATACTCAGACCGGTAGAGCTATGGATACGCCCCCGGACAAATATCCGGGACTATAGGTTCAGCAGCGACTTGTCGGACGACATGCGTTCAGCTACATTCGGAACCGAAATTTGGATAAGAAATCAGACCGACCGCAAAGTAAAAGACCTGACCGTAGAAATAAACCTGGTGGGGAAAGACAACAGAGGAAATAAACTCGACAAAAAAATGGTGACTCCCGTAGGTACTATTCAGGCCTTTTCTGAAACGAGCGTCACGCTGTCCGAAATGCTCCGGGAGCCTCAACTATGGTCTGCCGAGAAACCGCATCTATATGACATCCACATCAAGCTTCGCAGGAAGAATGAACTTTTGGAATCATTCGAATACCATTGGGGCATACGGAAAATAGAAATCGCGGGAGACGTCTTCAAAGTCAACGGGAAAGCCGTCAAGCTGAAAGGAGTGAACCGTCACGACTTCCATCCCCGTATGGGATTCTTTGTCGACAGCCGGACGATGGAGAGAGATATCCGGCTGATTAAACAAGCCAACATCAACATGATACGCACGTCCCACTATCCACATCTGCCATTGCTGTACGAGCTATGTGACAAGTATGGAATCTACGTAATGGACGAAGCGAACCACGAAAGTCATGCCTACGGTTTGGGGAACAAAGTATTAGGAGACAACCCTCAATGGACACTGGCCCATGTGGACCGGGCAGTAGCCGTGGTGGAAAGGGACAAGAACCATCCGTGCATCCTATTCTGGTCATTGGGCAACGAGGGTGGAAGCGGTGCCAATTTGCGAGCTATGGCAGACACAATCCGTGCCTTAGACCCCACCAGACCGATATACGACGATACAGACCGCACCGTATCCGATGTCTATGACGAAGCTTATCTGCATCCCAACGCTTTGAAGGAACTTGGCGAGAAAATAACCGACCGCCCCGTATTCATGAGAGAGTATGCCTACGCCATGGGAAATTCCATCGGCAACCTCAAGGAGTATTGGGATGTGATTGAAAAGGACGAAAGTATTATCGGAGCTGCCATTTGGTGCTGGGTAGACCAAGGCATTCCTAAAAAGCTTAACGGTGCACCGTTAAGTTTCGGCGAGAGCCCCTCGTCACTCCCATTACTGCCCGATGAATTCTGGGCGTATGGAGGAGATTTCGGGGACTATCCCAACGACGGTCCCACCGGCATTAACGGGCTGGTATCTCCCGACCGGGTGCCTCACCCCCATTACTATGAAGTACAAAAAGTATATCAATACATCAAGTTTGAAAAGAAGGGAACACAGCAAATCAAATTGACCAACGGGTATGCGTTTTCCGATTTGGATGAATTCGATTACAGCTATGAGTGGATATGCAACGGAAAGGCTGTACGCAACGGCGACCTCCACTTGTCCGAAGGGAATCTGCTGGAGGTACCTTCAAGACCGGATAAGTGTGGGGAACTTTGCCTCAATGTATATGCCACGTTGAAGGAATCCACGACGTGGGCAGAGAAGGGCTTCAAAGTTGCCAAGGAACAACTTACGTATCATGACTATGAATTCCCACAATTGAAGGATGACGGCGGGAAGGCCACGTTTAAGGAGACACCCGAAGCGGTGGAAATTATAGCCGCCGATGCCTTGTTCACCATAGAAAAAGGTACCGGTGCTTTGGTGAGTTGGCGAGTCAAGGGAGAAGAGTTGTTGCACAGTGCCTTGGAACCCTATTTTTGGAAACCGGCAAATGACATTCAGGTCCGCAACGGCTACAATGAACGTTTGAGCGCTTGGAAAAATGCAGAGCAAAAACGTATCGTAAAGGCATACCAAGCAACCGTAAACGATGGTATGGTGATAGTGGATGCCAGTCTCTCCCTCCCCCGGATAGGAGCCGGTTACCATCTCCGCTACACTGTGGACGGCAAAGGCCGCATACAAGTAGAAGCAACCTATCAGCCTGAAAAGGAAGATATTCCGCTGATGCCCAAATTCGGTATGCGCATGAGAATGCCCTCGGCGCTGAACCGGATAGCCTGGTACGGACGCGGCAAGTTCGAGAACTATCCCGACCGCAAGAGCGCCGCTTTCCTGGGAGTCTACGAGTGTGGCATACACGAATTTATCACGAACTACATCGTACCGCAAGACAATGCCAACCGGTGCGATACACGCTGGTTCATGCTGGGAGACAGTGAGCGATGGAAAATACAAGTCAAAGGCTTGCAACCCCTATGTTTCCGTATATGGCCCTACGGGGAAGAAGACCTGGAAGGGAAAGAGCATGCGCACGAACTGCCCGAACGCGACTTCATCAACCTGAATATCGACTCCAACATACACGGAGTAGGTGGAAACGACGGATGGGGCGCACAGACCATGAAGCCATACACCATTGACGGCAATCGCTCCTACCGGTATGGGTTTATCATGGAGTATATGGACAAAACAGAATAATCCGTTCATCAATGCATTCAAAAAGGGAATAAACATTTTGTAAACAACAATAAAGGTATGAAAAGAAACATCTTTAAAACAATTCTCCTATCCGCCTGCATCCTGCAAGGGGGCAGTGCATTGGCACAACAAGAGAAAGCAGAACCGGGCAAGTTCTCACCTACCTGGGAGTCATTGTCCCAATACGAAGTGCCCGAATGGTTCCGCAACGCCAAATTCGGCATATGGGCACACTGGGGTCCGCAATGCCAACCCGAAGCCGGCGACTGGTACGGTCGTGGCATGTACGAAGAGGGCGGTGCTGCCTACAAGTGGCACTTGGAGCATTACGGACATCCTTCGGAATTCGGCTTCAAGGATGTAATCAACGAATGGAAAGCCGAAAAATGGAATCCGGAGAGGCTGGTAGCCCTTTTCAAGAAAACCGGTGCCCGATATTTCTTTGCTATGGGCAACCATCACGACAACATGGACTTGTGGGACAGTAAATACCAATCATGGAACTCCGTCAACATGGGCCCCAAGCGAAACGTACTGGGCGAATGGGAGAAAGCGGCCCGCAAAAACAAACTTCCCTTCGGTGTCAGCATCCACTCCTCCCATGCTTGGACATGGTATGAAACTGCACAAGGAGCCGACAAGAAAGGCCCATACGCAGGAATCTCCTACGATGCCCGCGTAGTGACTAAGGAAGACGGCAAGGGAAAATGGTGGGAAGGCTACGACCCGCAAGAGCTATACGTACAGAATCATGCCCTGAGCGGACATGCTTGGGCTGCATGGGACTGGCCCGAAGGAACCTCTGTCCCCCCACAGAGCTACTACGACAACTTCTTCGACCGCACAGTGGACATGATAAACAAGTATCATCCCGACCTGGTCTATTTCGACGACAGCGTACTCCCCTTCTGGCCCATCAACGATACGGGGCTGAAAGTCGTGTCGCACTACTATAACCAAAACATGAAGCTTCACAAGGGCAATCTCAATGCCGTAGTCTTCGGAAAGAAGCTGGAAGCTAAACATAAAGAGGCCATCGTATGGGATGTAGAAAAAGGGGTTCCATCGGAATGCCAGGACAAGGCGTGGCAAACCTGTAGTTGCCTCGGTACTTGGCACTATAACCGCTCTGCTTACGAAGACAACTGGTATAAATCAGCCGAGACCGTCATCCACATGCTCATTGACATCGTCAGTAAAAATGGCAACCTATTACTAAGCGTACCAATGAAAGGAAACGGCACCATCGACGACAAGGAAGAAAAAATTCTGGAAGACATAGCCGCCTGGATGGAGGTGAACGGAGAAGGAATATTCGACACACGTCCCTGGTGTATTTATGGTGAAGGTCCCTCCACAGAAACAGCAATACCTTTGGACGGAGCAGGATTCAACGAAGGCAAGAACGCACCCTACACTTCTGCCGACATCCGGTTTGTGAAAAAAGGGAAATACTTGTATGCCCATATCATGAAATGGCCCTCAGACGGAAAAATACAGATAAAATCACTGGCTATCGGCAGTCCCTACTGCAAAGGAGAAATCGAAAAGGTAGAATTATTAGGAGGTGGAAAGGCAAAGTTCAGAAGAACTTCCAAAGGCTTGCTTATTGACCTTCCCAAAGACAAGACACCCAATCCAATTTCTTTGGTACTGAAAATCACTAACCGTTAAACTGCTGATATTGTATGAAAAAGGGATTTTTTTTAAGACTATTTGTCCTGCTGATGCTGACATTTTTCATAGCAGAACAAGGCAGAGCACAAACCTACCAACGCACCTCACAAGGCATAAAAAGCACTGTGCAAGGTATAAATATAGATATTAGCTTCTTCTCTCCTGTCACAGTGAGAATCTTAAAATCGCCTGACGGCTGGAAGTATACCAAAGAAAGCTTGTCGGTCATCGGGCAACCGGAAAAAGTAAAACTATCCGTCTCTTCGAAAGGGGGCATATTGACTATCAAAAGCCATCAGCTTACAGTCCATCTCAACGAAGAGACCGGACAAATAACTTTTGCCTCTTCCGATGGAAAATCGCTGTTGCAGGAACAAAATAAAGGCGCACGTTTTGATGATTTCAACGATGCCGGCACAAAAACCTTCAGCGTTTATCAATCGTTCACCTTAGAGAAAGACGAAGCTATTTATGGATTGGGACAATTGCAAAACGGCAAAATGTCGCAACGTAACCAGACCAAACGCCTTATCCAAGACAATCTTGAGGATGTGATTCCCTTCTTCCAGTCCGTCAAAGGCTACGGTCTCTTTTGGGACAACTATTCGCCAACCATCTTCAAAGACAATCAAGAAGAGACATCCTTCCTTTCTGAAGTCGGCGACTGCATTGACTACTATTTCATGTACGGCGAAAATGCCGATGGAGTAGTTGCCTAGATGCGCTACCTCACAGGACAAGTGCCCATGTTTCCATTATGGACATATGGATTCTGGCAAAGCCGTGAACGCTACAAAAGCCAAAAAGAGATTGTTGGCGTAGTGCAAAAATACCGCGAACTGGGTGTGCCCCTCGATGGAATTATCCAGGATTGGAGATACTGGGGAAGCAACTACCTGTGGAACGCAATGGATTTTTTGAACGAAGAATTCTCCGACCCCAAAAAAATGATGGAAGACATACACGGAATGAATGCCCACATTATCATCTCCATTTGGTCAGCTTTCGGACCACATACCAAACCCTATCACGAGTTGGATAAAGGGAACATGCTCTTCAACTTCCGCACATGGCCCGAATCCGGTTCCGAGAAGTGGCCTCCCAATATGGACTATCCATCCGGTGCCCGCGTGTACGATGCCTACCATCCGCAAGCACGCGACATCTATTGGAAGTACCTGAACGAGAACCTACGTTCTGTGGGTATAGACGGCTGGTGGATGGACTCTACCGAACCCGACCATTTTCACCCCATTCCTGAAGATTTTGACACGCCCACCTATTTGGGGTCATTCCGTAAAGTACGCAATGCCTACCCTTTAATGAGTGTAGGTGGAGTGTACGACCACCAGCGTGCCGTAACTTCGGATAAACGCGTATTTATCCTTACCCGCTCAGCCTTTGCCGGCCAGCAACGTTATGGTGCCAATACATGGACAGGAGATATCACAGCATCATGGGAAGTTTTGGAGAAGCAAATACCTGCGGGATTAAACTTCTCACTATGCGGCATTCCCCATTGGAACAGCGATATCGGCGGATTCTTCCTATGGCAATATCCCTTGATGCTGGATGACCCGGATTATCGCGAGCTTTATGCCCGTTGGATACAGTTCGGTACATTCTGTCCCATGATGCGATCACATGGGGAAGGTGCTCCCAGAGAAATCTATCAATTCGGCAAAAAAGGCGAGCCAATATACGATGCGATTGAGAAATACATTCGGTTACGCTACAGTTTGTTACCATACATCTACACAACTGCCTGGGAGGTAACTGCCAATCAGTCCAGCTTCATGCGTGCCTTGGCAATGGATTTTGCCCACGATCGCAACGTGTGGAACATCCACAATCAGTATATGTTTGGCAAATCCCTATTGGTATGCCCTGTAACCCAACCCATGTATACCCAAACAGTTTCGGACACCATCCGTGTAGAAGATTTCAGTACCGTTAAGTCTATGCGAATATATCTGCCTAAAAATACGGAATGGTATGATTTTTGGACCAATCAGAAACGCTCCGGCGGACAATATATCGTGAAAGATACCCCTATTGACATTTTACCACTTTATGTGAAAGCAGGTTCCATCCTGCCAATAGGTCCCGAAGTGCAGTATAGCACCGAAAAATCATGGGACAACTTGGAGATAAAAGTGTATCCCGGTTGTAACGGCGAATTCACACTTTACGAAGACGAGAATGACAACTACAATTATGAAAAAGGAATGTACAGCACCATTACGATGAAATGGAATGACCGTACTCGCATGCTCACTATTGAAAATCGGAAAGGAGAGTTTTCCGGTATGTTGAAAGAACGGAAATTCAACATAGTAACTGCTGATGGCGCAAAAAAGGCAGTGGCTTATAATGGGAAAAAAGTAACGGTTAAAATGTAATGGTTTCTAAAAACAGCTATTAATTTGCATTATGGAAATAAATACTCGTATGAAAAAATATCATCATTATCTTACCCTTTTAAGTTTATTTATGCTGCTCGGCATCCTGAAATTGCAAGCAGCCCCCTGCCATATTTTCCAACCATATGGTGCTACAACGTAACTCAGAACTTACTTTCTGGGGATGGGGTATTCCGGGAGAAACAATTTCCATCGCCCCCGAATGGATGAAAGGAGAAATAATCAAAACCCAAGTCAATAATACGGGGAAATGGTCAGCCCGTGTACCTTCCGGCGAAGCCGGCGGACCTTATGAGATTCGTTTCAGCGGCTCGTCAGAAGTAACCTTGACC
>ERZ779646.212-NODE-212-length-14216-cov-1.67926_pt1 | contig 14216 bp, 10 predicted proteins | sample MGYA00511907_ERZ779646 | MGnify/ENA primary metagenome ERZ779646 (study PRJEB29588, sample SAMEA2144525) | human gut metagenome | biome: human gut; feature: human-associated habitat; material: faeces | place: Denmark | collected 2008/2010 ...
GCTACTCAGACATCAGGTGGAGAAAGACCAGCAAGAGCTGACTGGAGCGGTATAGCTGCACCAGTACTTGGTGAAGTAACATCAAAGGATGGTAAGATAACAGTTCCATTTACAATGGTTATTGGTTATGATGGTGCTGATAGTGTTGTAGTTACTATGACAGATGAAGCAGGTAAGGAAGTAGCTTCAGAAAGTTATGCAAAGGACACAACAGGAGCAAATGTTACATTTACTCCAAGTGCATCAGGTAAATATACATTCTCAATCAAGGCAGTTCGTGATGGCGAAGCAGACAAGACAGGAGCAGAAACAAAGACAGCAGATTTTGTACTCCCATTAGCAACATCTGCTATAGGCAGCATTTACAACAAAGGTAACGGAAGTGTTGCTGTAGAATGGTCAGCAGTTAAAGAAGCTACATCATATGATGTTGAATACTCAAATGATGGCAAAAACTGGGCATCATTAGATGCAGCAGATAAGACAGAGGCTACTATAAAGGGACTTACAGTAGGTTCTGAATATTCAGTAAGAGTAGTTGCTAAGAGAGGTGAAGACTCAACAACATCTAAGGAAGCAACAATCAAGGTAACAAAAGAAGCACAGCAGAAGTGGGGACAGATTACTTATGGTAACGGCGCAAGCTCATCTAAGGACAGCTTCACAGGTTCTGCTAATGAAGGCAAGGTAACAATTAAGAGTAAAAGTGGTAAGTTAGTACCAGCTTCATTTGATGGTTTATCATTCTACTATACAGAAGTTCCTGCATCACAGAACTTCACATTAAGAGCTAAAGTAACAGTTGATTCTTGGACATTATCAAACGGACAGGAAGGCTTCGGTCTTATGGCAGCTGATAAGTTAGGTGGTTCTGGATGGAACAACTCTTATATGGCAGTAGCTTCTAAGACAGAATATTACTGGAATGAAGAAACAAAAGAAGTAACAACTGATAGTTCGGCAACAAAGATATCTCAGAAGCTTGGTCTTGCATCACAGGAAAAGACAGGCGTGACAAAGGACAACATTGCTGCTATTGAAGCTAATGATACAGCAACTGTTCAGGCGAACTTTAAGTCAACATCTTATCCACTTGAGCAGAGATATCCAGAAGCTAAGAATATAATAGGTAACTCTACTAATACACCAGCAGATGCTGGAGATATAACAGAGATGTACCTTACAATCCAGAAGAATAATACAGGTTACTTTGTAACTTATGAGTCAGCAGATGGTTCATATTCAACAACAAAGAAGTATTATGATACTGAGGCACTTGAAAGAATTGATTCTGATTATGTATATGCAGGTTTCTTTGCATCAAGAAATGCAACAGCAACATTCTCAGATATAACATTTACAACAATTGATCCTAAGGAAGATGCACCAGCAGAAGAAAGACCTATTGAAAAGGTGTCAGTTAACACATATGTACAATCTGCTACAGCAACAGGTAGTGCTGATTATGAATTCTTATTCTCAGCAAACTGTGATGGTACATTATCAATCGAGGATGCTAATGGAGAAGTTGTTGTTTCTGATGTAGAAGTAAAGGCAGATACACTTGTTAAGCCAGCTAGTGTAACACTTAACAAGGGTAAGAATGAATATAAGATAAACTTTACACCAGCAGAAGGATATAAGCCAAATGGCGAATATTCAGCAATGGAATCTTATGAAACAGTAGTTATTGATCATACAGTAACTTATAAGACATTCGGTGAAGCAGGTCAGTCTATCTGGGTTGCACCAGATGCAAAGGGTTCAGGTTCTAAGGAAGATCCTATGAGCATCTATGATGCTGTTAAGTATGTAATGCCTTCACAGCAGATTGTTCTTACAGAAGGTACATATAAGCTTGAATCACCATTAAAGATTGCAAGAGGTATCAATGGTACAGCAGATCAGATGATATACATGGTAGCAGATCCAGATGCAAAGACTCGTCCAGTTATTGACTTCCAGGGACTCTGTACAGGTATGACTATCGGTGGTGATTACTGGTACTTCAAGGGCTTTGATGTAACAGGTTCAGCAGATGGACAGAAGGGACTTCAGGTTTCAGGAAGCCACAACACATTAGACCAGATTGAAACATATCACAATGGTAACACAGGACTTCAGATCAGCAGATTAAATGTAACAGATACATATGCTGAATGGCCTTCATACAACTTAATCCTTAACTGTACATCATATGGTAATGCAGATAAGGGTTATGAAGATGCAGACGGATTCGCAGCTAAGCTTACAGTAGGTGACGGAAACGTATTTGATGGCTGTATCGCCCATCACAATGCAGATGATGGATGGGATCTTTTCGCAAAGGTTCAGACAGGTTCTATCGGTTCAGTAACTATCAAGAACTCTATAGCATATGCTAACGGATATCTTGAGGATGGAACTAACGCAGGTAATGGTAATGGATTCAAGATGGGTGGAGACAGCATGCCTGGTTCACACGTACTTGAGAATTCAATAGCATTTGCAAACAAGGCAAAGGGTATTGATTCTAACTCATGCCCAGATATCAAGGTAAAGAATTGTACATCAATTAACAATCAGGGTGCTAACGTAGCATTCTATACAAATTCAGCTAAGAATACAGATTTTGAAGCTACAGGAGTAATATCATTTAGAACAGCTAAAGAAGATGTTGCAGAAAATATCAAACCAGTTGGTTCACAGGATTTAACAAAGATATATAAAGCAACAAACTTCTACTGGGATACAGCTTCTAAGACTTCATTCAACACACCAGCAGCTGGTGAAGCAGTAACAACAGTTTCAGCAGACTGGTTTGCAAGTCTTGATTACTCATCTATATTAGATGGTAATAAATCAGTAGCAGGTATTGTAAGAAATGCTGATGGTACAATAGCACTTGGTAACATCTTTAAGCTTACAGATAAGGCTCCAGCAGGAGTTGGTGCTGATTTCTCAATAGAGAAGTTAACTAAGTCATTAAATCCTACAATCGGTACTCCAGTACCTACAGGAGATAAGGCTAATACAGCACTCTATGTTGTATTAATCGTACTTAGTGTTCTTGCCCTTGGTGGTGTATGCTTCTATGAAGTAAAGAGAAAGAAGAACAGTGTTAAATAAGTTTATATCCTAATATACCTAATATATAGTATAAGACAACCGTTTTATGGTTAATCCATAAAACGGTTGTTTTTTGTGGAAATTGTTTTTTGTGAAAATTGTTTTTTGTGGAAATTGCTTTTGTGGAAATTGCTTTTGTAGAAATTGTTTTTATAGAGAATTATGTGTTATTTGAATGTGCTTTTTTATAAAAAGTACATATAAAATATTTTACAATAATTAAATACGATAATTAATCAAAAGTCATATAAATGATAAAAGATATTATAAAATGATTGTATCTATCATAATTTACCTAATTATTTTAAGTGGATTTTTTAGAATTGATGTGATAAAATCTAAAAGTATAAAGGTGAAGATGATGAGAGGTGTCGGGTTATGAGTGAAGTTTCTACAATGGAGAGAGTTATTCGTTCGGATGTTTCTAAGGATGAATGCAAAAAGATAGAGAAGGTGCTTAGAAAGAATAATATTTCATATTTTGAGAGATGGAAGTTTCATACAGGCCTATTAAGATTCCTTAACAATGATAAGAATGCGAAGTGTGACATTCTTGTTCATATGGATTCTTTTGAAAAGGCTAAGAATTTATTGGAACAGAATCATGAGAATATTGGGTAGGATTGTAGAAGTGCGTAGCAATAAACAATCCGTAGGTATCAAAGTCGGTGGTTTTTGACCAGGACATCATAATAAGACTATAAAATAGCAAAGTAATAGGATTATAAAATAATAAAGATAATAAAGATGTTATATGGTGATACTATATGTACACATGGTACAGGCAAGCTGTGATATGAATGAACATTGGATTCATATTACAGCTTTTGTTAAATAATATCTTTCATCTTAATTGTAGAACTATTGATGATAGATAGAATAAGTAAATGTCGAATGGAGTTATTGTATGATAAAACATAATTATGTAAGTAAACTAAAGAGTGCAATGAGAGAAAATATTAAAAAGAATATTAAAAAGAATATAGCAATGTTAGCATGCATAACAATGTCAGGTACGCTCCTGCTTACAGGATGTGGAAAATCATCAGAGACAGCGGCTGATATTGATAACAAAAACAACAGCAGTGAAGTTGTAACAGAGGAAGTAACAACAAGAGATGTACATCCTTATGATATAACATTGACATTTACAGGAGATATTAATCTTGCTGAGGGTGAGCCGACAACAAAGGAACTGGATAAAAATGATGGAGATATAACAAAGTGTATATCGCCTGAACTCATAAAATATATGAAGGCTGCAGATATAACGCTTGTAAATAATGAGTTCTGTTATAGTGACAGAGGGCAGCCATTGCCTAATAAAATGTGGACTTTCAGGGCTAAACCAGAAAGAGCGAAGGTGCTTAATTTGCTAGGCGTAGATGTTGCACAGCTTGCCAATAATCATGTGTATGATTATGGTGCCGATGCCATGAATGATACATTTGCAGCACTTGAAGCTGTTGGAATACCTTATGTAGGAGCCGGTAAGAATCTTGATGAGGCTATGAAGCCATATTATGCAACAGTTGATGGTAAAAAGATAGCGATAGTGGCAGCTTCAAGGGCAGAAAAATATAAGATGACACCACAAGCTACAGATTCAACTCCAGGAATACTAAGATGTTATGATACAGAGCTGTTCATACAGACTATTAAAGAAGCAAAAGAAAATGCCGACTATGTAATAGCGGTTGTTCACTGGGGAACAGAGCATACAACAGTTCTTGAAGAGGTTCAGAGGTCAACAGCGAGAGATTATATAGATGCTGGTGCAGACATAATAATAGGTGGTCACAGCCACTGCCTTCAGGGAATAGAGTATTATGAAGATAAGCCAATATTCTATAGCCTTGGAAATTTCTGGTTTGATGAATACAATGTTGACACTATGCTAGTTAATATAAGGATAAGTGGTGATGATGATACAGAAAGAAAAGTAGATGTATCAGTAGTTCCAGCAGTACAGGATGGAACGCTTTCAGGCTGTGTAACTCGAATATGTACTGAGGATTCAGACAAAGACAGGATATTCAGTCTGCTTAACAAGGTTAGTATTAATGCAAATGTAGATGATAGTGGAGTGGTTACACAGGTGAAATAATCTATGCCCCTGTTTGTCTTTGTTACAAACAGGGTCATAATTTCTTTTTAGTAGGGAGACAAAATGGGCTTCAAGTGTAGCACACTCAAGCCCACAGAGTATGGCTATGCCTCATCCAGCGACTGCATATAAGCATGCATGGATTCAGCTACGATTTTACTATGTGCAACAGCTTCAACAACGGTTCTTGCACCATTTACAACATCACCTGATGCGAATATGCCTGGTCGGGATGTATGACCGGTTTCATCAGCTTCTAGAAGTCCACGTTTGTTGGCGTTAAGACCTTTAGTTGTATTAACAAGTCTTGTCATAGGGCCCTGGCTTATAGAGATGATAACACTGTCAGATTCATACAGCTTGTCTGTTCCTTCTACATCAGTGAAAGAACCATCTTCATTCTCTATGATATCACGGAATATAACTCCATTATCTTTAATCTCAACAGGACGTTTATTATATTCAAATTCAACACCTTCAAGCTTGGCATAGCTGTATTCATACTGGCTTGCAGCAACCTCTTTAGTTATAGAGAAGCATGTGAGGTAACGTACGCCTTTTCTTATGGCAGTTCTAGCTACGTCCATGGCAGCATTACCGGCACCGATTACAATAACACGTTTACCAAGCTTATAGCTGTCAGGGTTGTTTAAGTAGTTAATGCCAAAATGAACGTTGCCAAAGGTTTCACCTTTGATATGTAGAGTATTAGGATTCCATACACCTGTACCTACGAATATTGCCTTATATCCGTCACGGAAGAGATCCTCGATAGTTATGGCACCTCCAATAGTTGTATTTGGACGTACCTTAATACCTTTAAGTTCAAGATGGCGGTATTCTATATCATCAAGCACTGCTTTAGGAAGTCTGAACTCAGGGATTCCGTATCTTAAGACACCACCAATCTTATCTTTTCCCTCAAATATAGTTACCTGATATCCATATCGTGCAAGTATAATAGCGATAGTGATTCCGGCTGGACCTGAGCCGATAATAGCAACACGTTTACCATTGGAAGGTTTAGGACCTTCTGTCATCTTGTTAGCATAAGTTGTGGATATGTAATTCTCTATAGTAGAAAAATGAACTGGAGCTCCTTTACGCCCAAGTACACAGTGCCCCTCGCACTGGTTTTCATGGTTACAGACAAGACTGCATACAGTCGTAAGAGGGTTGTTTTCAAACAACATTTTACCAGCTTCATCAAGCTTGTTTTCTTTAAGAAGTCTGATAGCCAGAGGAATGTTAGTGTTTATAGGACAGCCCTTCTGACACTGTGGAACCTTGCACTGAAGACAACGATTAGCTTCATCCATTACATGTAATGCCATAAAATACCTGCTTTCTGCGCAGAATGCGCTTTATAATAAAAAGAGCTAAGATGCAACTTAAATGTACATCTTAGCTATATTCTATCATATGGATAAAAATATTAAAACAAAAGATAATATTTTAACGAGTATTAAACAAGTATTTAAACGAGTATTAAACAAGTACTTAAACAAGTATTTAAACGAATATTTTAATAAATGTTTTAATGAATATTTATGATGATATTTATCTTAATTCCCTTATAAACATATATAATTCAGAAGCATAAGCAGTAGCTTCATAATCTCTTGAAATGGTTGTGCCATCTTCATACTCAACAGTAAGGGTTAACTGTGTTTTAAGAGAGGACTGGTTATAAAGACAGAAGCTTATATAAAGGTGTTCAAAGTCATTATAATCAGCGGAATATCCGTTTGCATGGTCTATATAAAGAAACTTTTCTTTTGAGTTAAATAAGCTGAATGTATGATATCCAAAATCAGCAGATGGTCTGAAAAGAGAATGCTGCATGCCATATTCCTCAGATATTTTATAGTTATTTTCGATAATCTCATCAGGAACAGGTTCGCGTGTAAGTAAATGTGTGTTTTCATCAGATGAGGATAAAGTTATCCGTCTGATTTGTGATGTGCTGTCGGTCAGCTGCAGGTTGAGATCAAAGTATAACACCATGGTCTGGTTATGTCCCTGTGGTCCCCATGCCTGTATGTTGCTGGCATGGTCAGCAGAATTCCTGCTGTATGCAAGTGACAAGCCCCCTTTTCCAAGTTCTTCATTGTTCTCACCAGCATATACTTTAAGAGTTGATGATGATGGACTGCTATGACTGCTATTTAGTGATGGTAATAATATATTATAAGATATAATGCATAATGTAACAGCAGCGGCAATAGCAACAGCGGTTATTATATAGCTTAAGCCTTTGTGCGAAGACTTTTTTCCCATACGTTTTAAACCAGCTTTGCCAGTGCCATAAGGCGTGCGGTTATCCATAGTATGTGAGTTATCCATAGTATGTGGATTGTCCATAGTATGTGAGTTATCATCATCTGTCATTGCAGCCATAAGAGTCCGGTTTATAAGCTCGTCGCTTACATTTATTTTGCTGCAGTCTTTATCGAAGGCATCTTTAAAATTCATAATCGTTCACCTCTTTTCTTAAGATTTCCCTTGCTCTTTTTAGACGTGTTCTTACATTTACAGTAGATATACCAAGAATATCTGATATTTCTTCAGTTGAGTACTGCTCATGATAGAAAAGATATATTACATCGCGGTACTTTTGCGGAAGGGCAGCAACAGTTTCCCATACATACATCGAATCTATATCAAAATCCTTATAAGAGCTGCTGTTTAGTGGTTCGTAAGAATTGTTTGTATACCCCGAAGAATTATTTACTGCGCTATCTGAGCTTACAATAGAAGAATTATCATCGTATTCACAATTATCATTGACACTTTTAATAACCTTTGAATTCCATGAACTTTTAATAGTATTGATACATTCATTCACAGTTACTTTAAGCAGCCAGGCTTTTATGTGCATATCTGATTCAAATGTCTTATCATATGTGTATAATTTGATGAATACATTCTGAAATATATCTTCTGCCTCACTGACGTTTTTGGTTTTAAGAAGCGCCATTCTGTAGACGTCATTACTGTACATCTTAAGAATACGTTCATATTCTTTTGTGTTATTTTTATATCCCATGCTGTTTCCCCCTGCTGTTATCTGGATATTGCTAATATTAACACAAGCATATGTATTATTGTAATATGCTGTGTATAGATAATACAATTACATGAAGAAAAATGTGACAAAAAAATATAGGCATATAAAAATAAATAGTTTGTTAATAAAATATTAATATTTATACAATTTGTTGTATAACATTGTATTTTACTTGTATTTTGTATTCACTTCCCAAGGCTTTAACATATAAAATATATTAAAATGTTATACTTGTATATAAATTTTATATTGGTATAATTGCATAAATACAAAATTAGTATTATTAAAACTGTGAAAATGACCAATAGTCATTTACTTGCACATTAAATGTCTATAAGAATTCTAACAGGAAATAAAATAGAAAAAAACAAAGAAAAGCCAGTGTTTATCCATAATAAATGGAAATGTACCATGACTTTTTAATCGGAGGATTATATAAAATTAGCTGAATAAAATTAAGCAATAATTAAAATTGTACTAAATGAGATACAAGAAATTGTATATATTTTAAAATGTTTATAAAAATCATTGTTAAAAAATAAATTATTTGGCTTTACATTTACAAAAAATGGGTATACAATCCGCAGTATGAAAACGAAAGGATAAGGAGATGGTTTTTTGAATGATTTAGCACAGAAGCTTATTGAAGAACTTCAATGTGAGACCGTCTTTACGATTCCTGTTTTGGGTGGAATACCAGTTTCAGAGGCAGTTGTGGTGGCTGTGCTGGTTATAGTTGCATTTATACTTACCCGAAACCTTAAAGTGGATCATATAAGTAAGAGGCAGGCTGTTGCAGAAAGTATAGTAACAGGTCTTATGAATATGGTTCAGGGAATGGTTGGCGAAAAAGGCAGGAAATATGTGCCTTATCTCACAACAGTTATGTTGTATATTGGCGTTTCCAATATCATCGGACTGTTTGGCTTTAAGTCCCCAACTAAGGACTTAAGAGTCACGGTAGCACTGGCACTTATGAGTATTATACTTATTGAAGCAGCTGGTATCTATCACAAAGGTGTTAAACGCTGGTTACACGGCTTTGTTGAACCGGTTGCAATAGTAACACCTATAAACATTCTTGAAGTAGTAACAAAGCCACTTTCGCTTTGTATGCGACTTTTTGGTAATGTATTAGGAGCTTTCGTTATTATGGAGCTTCTTAAGATGATACTTCCGGTAGGTCTTCCGGTTGTATTCAGTCTGTATTTTGATATATTTGATGGTCTGTTACAGGCATATGTTTTTGTATTCCTTACATCATTATATATTGATGAGATTACAGAGTAGTGCATATAGCGTATATATGTATGGCACAGTTATATGCAGGATAAAGTCTGATAAGGCTTGTGCAGCCAGCAGAAGATATTATTAGAAAAGAATCTTGAAACTTAAGAAAGAAAAAGGAGATTAGATTATGAGTGGAACAATCATAGCTATTGGCGCAGGTATCGCCGTATTAGGTTCATTTGGTGCAGGTATTGGTATTGGTATAGCAACTGGCAGGGCTTCAGAAGCTGTTGCAAGACAGCCAGAGGCAGAAGGCAAGATTACAAAGACACTTATTCTTGGTAGTGCGTTGGCAGAGGCTACTGCTATTTATGGTTTCGTTATCGCCCTTATGATTATCGTTATGCTTGGCTAATCCGCATGGATTAAGCATAAAGGCATGATGGTATCGTATGTTTATATCCGGTATTATCCGGGTACATAATAAAAATGTATCTGCATTATGATGTATGAATATACATAAAATAATTGTACATAAAGTATATCAGGTAGAATATAAGCATACAGATAACAAAGAATAGACTACGAAGAAAGGCAGGAAAATAAGATGCTCCAGTTAGATGTTTGGAATGTTTTATTTACAATTATTAACCTTTTAATTCTCTTCGTGCTTATGAGAATATTCTTATACAAGCCAGTTCAGAAGATTATTGCTAAAAGGCAGGAGGAAGCTGACAGACAGTTTGGTGAGGCTGCTGCTAAGCAGAGTGAGGCTGAGGAGCTTAAGACAAAGTATCAGGCTGTGTTAAGCGATGCAGAGAATGAGAAGAAAAAGGTTGTTTCTGAAGCAAGAAAGACTGCTGATGAAGAATATCAGCGTATAGTTGCAGATGCCCACAAGACAGCATCACAGATTAAGGATGATGCTGAGGCAGAAGCTGTAAGCCAGAAGGAACAGATATTAAAGAAGGCAGAAAAAGAGATTGCAGATATGGTTGTTGATGCTGCTGCTAAGGTTGTAGCAAGCAACAGTAAAGATACAAATGCTGCACTTTATGACACATTTTTGAATAAAGCAGGTGATAAATAGTGATACAGACAGCGATTGATTATGCATCAGAATTACATAAAACAGGTATGTCGCACGAAGAGTTATCCACTATTAAGGATATATTCGATGTTGTACCACAGGTTAAGGAAGAACTTAGTGACCCAACAGTATCACTTGAGAAAAAACATCTTGTGATTCAGAAGGTATTCTCTAAGAATGTGAGAAATTTCTTACAGCTTTTATGTGATAACGATGATATAAATTTATTTGATGAAGTATGTAAGGCTTTAAAGGAGCTTGAGATGACTCCTGAACAGAAGGAAAGTACAGCAGTACTTACTTATGTTGAGGCACCATCTGATGAACAGCTTGCAGGAATCAAAAGCTTTATAGCAAAAGAATTCCACAATCCTGATATTAAGTTAGAGATGGTACAGGATTCATCTATAAAGAGTGGTTTCGTGCTAAAGGTCGGCTCTAAGGAGTATGACTGGAGTGAAAAAGCACGTATTGACCAGTTAAAGAGCAGCATAGCAAAGGCTGTAAGTGCCGGTAAGACTACAGCAAGTGAGGAAGGTATACTTTCAATACTTGAGGCTAATATCAAGGATTTCGAGCTTGCAGTTAAGGATAAGGAAATAGGTGTTGTTAACTGGGTTGGTGATGGTATCGCCAATGTTGACGGCATTGACCACGCATTTTACGGTGAAATCGTTGTATTCGACAGCGGTGTAAAAGGTATGGTTCAGGATGTAAGACGTGATGAGGTCGGTGTTATCCTTTTTGGTAGTGATGTGACAGTTAAGGAAGGCAGCAAGGTAGCACGTACAGGCAAGATGGCTGGTGTTCCAGTTGGTGAAGGCTTCCTTGGAAGAATAGTTGATGCACTTGGATCACCTATAGATGATAAGGGTGATATCCAGGCAGATGGTTACAGACCAGTAGAGTGTGAAGCTCCTGGCATAACTGAACGTAAGTCAGTATCAGTTCCTATGGAAACAGGTCTTCTTTCTATAGATTCCATGTTCCCTATAGGACGTGGACAAAGAGAGCTTATCATAGGTGACAGGCAGACTGGTAAGACAGCTATCGCAACAGATACTATCATAAACCAGAAGGGTAAGGATGTTATCTGTATATATGTAGCTATAGGACAGAAAGCATCTACTATTGCTAAGCTTGTTAATACATTAAAAACAGCAGGTGCCATGGATTATACAACTATTGTATCAGCAACAGCAGCAGATCCAGCACCACTTCAGTATATAGCACCTTATGCAGGTACAGCCATGGCAGAGTATTTCATGCATAACGGAAAGGATGTTCTTATTATATATGATGACCTTTCTAAGCATGCGGTTGCTTACAGAGCTATATCACTTCTGCTTGAGCGTTCACCAGGACGTGAGGCTTATCCAGGTGATGTATTCTATCTGCATTCAAGACTTCTTGAAAGATCAAGCCGTCTTTCACCAGAAGCAGGTGGAGGTTCTATAACAGCACTCCCTATTATTGAAACACAGGCAGGTGACCTTTCAGCATATATTCCAACCAATGTAATATCTATTACAGATGGTCAGATATTCCTTGAAAGTGAGCTGTTCTTCTCTGGTCAGAGACCAGCCGTTAACGTAGGTCTTTCTGTATCCCGTGTTGGTGGTGCAGCACAGACTAAGGCTATGAAGAAGGCAGCAGGAAGTATCCGTATCGATCTTGCGCAGTATCGTGAGATGGAAGTGTTTACACAGTTCTCATCAGATCTTGATGAGGGTACTATGAAGCAGTTACAGCATGGACGTGCACTTATGGAGCTTCTTAAACAGCCTATGAGTCATCCATTTAGTATGGCAGAGCAGGTTATTATACTTGTATCAGCTAATGCACATGTATTCAGTGATATTGAGCTTTCTAAGATCAAGGGCTTCAGGGCAGATATGCTTGAGTTCTTCCATAGCCAGCATTCAGAGATAGTTAATACTATTGAATCAACTAAGGATCTTACAGATGAGACGAAGGAAGCTATTATAGCAGCAGCTAATGAGTTCAAGAGTGAAAGATAAGGGGGATTGCTATGGCGAATACTAAAGAAATTCAGGCCAGAATAAGTAGTATTCATGATACGATGAAGATCACCAAAGCCATGTATATGATGTCCTCAGTTAAGCTTAGAAAGGCTAAGCAGAAGCTTGAGAATACCGAACCTTACTTTTATGGATTACAGGATCAGATAAGAAGTATATTATTTCATTTTCCTACTATGCAGCATCTTTTCTTTGATAACAGAAATGTAGATAAGCATGAGAGTGTCAAGAAAAAAGCATTTATTGTCATAAGTGGTGATAAGGGTATGGCAGGAGCTTATAACCATAATGTTTTAAAGGAAGCAAAGAGATTGTGTGACGATGCAAAACAGTATACGATATTTGCCATCGGAGAAACAGGCAGAGCTTACTTTAACTCACTTGGTTATAATGTGGAGGATTCTTTCAGATTCTCTGCAAATAATCCATCAGTCCATAGAGCCAGAGTTATAACGGAGGATATAGTAGAACGTTATAAGAAGGAAGAGATGGATGAGGTGTATATCGTGTATACCAAGATGGAGCATGGCATGAAGGAAGAGGTTCAGGTTGAGCAGCTTCTTCCTCTTAAGACTAACGAATTCATCAAGGAAGAGTTAGCAGCTAATGCCAGACAGGGAAAGAGTAACGGTACACTTGAGGATTTTGAAGGTAATGATGATTATTTCGTTATCTATCCATCTCCAAAGGTTGTTCTTAATGATCTTGCATATAATTATGTTACAGGTTTCGTGTATGGAGCTCTTGTTGAAGGCTTTGCAACAGAGGAGAATGCCCGTATGGTTGCCATGCAGGCAGCTACAGATAATGCAGAAGCTATGCTTAAAGAGCTGTCTATAGAGTATAACCGTGTAAGACAGGCAGCCATAACACAGGAGATAACTGAGGTTATTGGTGGTGCAAAGGCTCTTAAGAAGAAAAAGATGAAGAAAAAAGCCCAGGCAGGATAAAAAAGGGCTTCAGACTAGGCAGAAAGAGGTGTAATTCACGTGGAAGAGATGAAAGGAAAGATAGTACAGGTTTCAGGACCTGTAGTAGACGTTGAATTTGAAGGTAATTATCTTCCAGCTATCAAGGATGCACTTTATGTAATACAGGACGGTAAAAAGAAGGTTATGGAGGTTTCACAGCATATAGGTAATAATGTTGTTCGATGCATTATGCTTGCAGCAAGTGAAGGCCTTTGTAAGGATATGGAAGTCACAGCAACAGGAAGTGGTATATCAGTTCCTGTTGGCGAAAAGACTCTTGGACGACTTTTTAACGTTCTTGGTGATACCCTTGATGATGGAACTAAACTGGATGGTGAGGAGCACTGGAGTATTCACAGAGATCCTCCATCATTCGCAGAACAGAGTCCTGTAGTAGAGATGTTACAGACTGGTATCAAGGTAATCGACTTACTTGCACCATATGCAAAGGGTGGTAAGATAGGTCTGTTCGGTGGTGCTGGTGTTGGTAAGACAGTCCTTATTCAGGAACTTATAAGAAATATAGCTGCTGAAAGCGGTGGTTATTCTATATTTACAGGTGTAGGAGAGCGTAGCCGTGAAGGTAACGACTTATGGA
>ERZ779646.224-NODE-224-length-13659-cov-1.80109_pt1 | contig 13659 bp, 9 predicted proteins | sample MGYA00511907_ERZ779646 | MGnify/ENA primary metagenome ERZ779646 (study PRJEB29588, sample SAMEA2144525) | human gut metagenome | biome: human gut; feature: human-associated habitat; material: faeces | place: Denmark | collected 2008/2010 ...
TAGTTGACAAGAATGCAAAGAAGATACAGGAACTCAGTAGTCTTTATGACATTAAGGGCATCGTAGGAAACGGCGCAAGCTTTAGCATTCAGCAGGATGCCGGCATAGAGAACGCCGACCTTATAATTGCTGTCACAGAGGCTGATGAGCTTAGCCTGCTTTGTTGTACACTTGCAAAGAGAGTAGCGAAGTGTTCAGCTATAGCAAGAGTAAGAACACCTGATTACAGCAAGGAGATAGTCTACCTAAGAGAGAAGCTTGGTCTTGCAATGGTCATAAATCCTGAGCTTGAGGCTTCAAGAGAAGCGTCAAGAATACTTTGTTTGCCAACAGCTCTTGAGGTAAACACCTTTGCGAATGGTCAGGCGGAGCTTATAAAGTATAAGATACCTGAGGGCAATCCTCTTGTCGGCACTACGATCGCTGAGCTTAGCCGTAAAACGGCAACAAGCCTGCTTATATGCGCTGTTGAGAGAGAAGGGGAAATATATATTCCATCTGGCGATTTCACAATGAAAAAGAATGATGTTATCTCATTTTGCACCCAAAGAAATTTTTCAAGAACGTTCTTTGAGGATCTCAGTGTGAAGACAAATCAGGTGAAGAACACAATGATAATAGGCGGTGGCAAGGCTGCTTATTATCTTGCAAAACGTCTTATTGGCATGGGGATCAACGTCAAGATAATCGAGAATGACAGACAGCGCTGTGAGGATCTCAGCGTGCTTTTGCCAAAGGCGATAATAATAAACGGTGATGGCACTGACGAGGAACTTCTGAAGGAAGAGGGCATAGAGTATGCAGAGTCATTTGTGGCTCTCACGGGAATAGACGAAGAAAATATCTTGCTCACTCTTCATGCAAGACAGGTGTCAAATGCTAAGACTATCACAAAGATAAACAGGATAAACTTCAAGGACGTTATAAGCAGACTGGACCTTGGAAGCGTAGTATATCCAAGATATATCACCTCTGAGGCGATAATAGCCTACGTCCGTGCGAAGAACGAATCGGGAGATAGCAATATCGAAACGCTGTATCATTTGTTCGATCATAGAGTAGAAGCTATCGAGTTCAAGGTGGATCAGGAGTCAGAGGTCACAGGTACACCACTTCAGGCTCTTGATTTAAAAAGACATTTGCTTGTGGCGTTCATAAACCGAAACGGCAAGATCATTATCCCGAGCGGTCAGGATACTATAGAGAGGGGCGACACTGTAATGGTCGTCACTACTCATACGGGATTTAACGATATCACTGATATTCTGAAATAGCGGAGGAAATATGAACAGCTCGATCATTCGATATATTTTAGGAAACGTTATGCGAATGGAAGCCTGCTTTTTGCTGCTGCCTTGCATAGTGTCGCTGGTTTACGGAGAAGGCGTGGGACTTTATTATCTTGGAACAGCCATTGTGTGCCTTGCTTTTGGCATGGTAATGGCTTGGAAAAAGCCTAAAAACTATGTGTTTTATCTCAAAGAGGGTTGTATAGCAACATCTTTGAGCTGGATAGTTATGAGCCTTGTTGGGTGTATGCCTTTTTGGATAAGCGGAGAGATACCAAGCTTCACGGATGCTATGTTTGAAACAGTTTCCGGCTTTACAACAACTGGTGCTTCGATCCTTACCAATGTTGAGGCGCTTTCTCATACTGCACTTTTTTGGCGAAGCTTCACGCACTGGATAGGCGGTATGGGAGTTTTGGTTTTCCTGCTTGCTATCATACCGCTGAGCGGTGGCTCAAATATAAATCTTATGAGGGCGGAAAGCCCTGGACCATCAGTGGGCAAGCTTGTTCCAAAGATGAAATATACCGCAAGGATACTTTATATAATCTATTTTGGCATGACCATATTGGAATTTATTTTCCTTATTATCGGCAAAATGCCTGTGTTTGACAGCATTTGTACAGCCGTTGGAACGGCAGGCACGGGTGGTTTCGGAGTCAAGAACGACAGCTTAGGGAGCTATTCGCCATATTTGCAGTGGGTGGTTGCCATTTTCATGATACTGTTTGGCGTGAATTTTAACGCATACTATTATATTATATACAGGCACTTTAAAAAGGCATTCAAAATGGAGGAAGTACGGTGCTATTTTGCTATAATCCTCATTGCCACAGCTATAATATTCGCAAATATCCTCGACCGCTGTGTTAGCATTTTTGACGCACTTACAAAATCAGTATTTCAGGTGGCGTCGCTCATTACAAGTACGGGCTTTTCAAGCACTGACTTTAATCTGTGGCCTCAGATATGCCGGACGGTGCTTGTACTTATAATGTTCATAGGAGCTTGCGCAGGCAGTACGGGCGGAGGTATAAAGGTATCAAGAGTGATCGTGCTTTTCAAGACAATGATAAAGGAGCTTCACTCCTATATACACCCAAAGAGCATACGCAAGGTAAACCTTGACGGCAAACCTGTTGAGCATGAGATAGTGCGTTCTATAAATGTTTATATCGTAACATTCGTGATAATTTTTGCTTCATCAGTTTTTATGGTGGCATTTGATGGTAAAGATCTTGTAACAAACTTTACTGCTGTGCTGACAACCATCAATAACATGGGACCTGGTCTTGCGGAGGTAGGTCCAGCCGGCAACTTTTCAAGCTTCTCTGTTTTTTCAAAGTTCGTTTTCATGTTCGATATGCTTGCAGGCAGATTGGAGCTTTTCCCTCTGCTGATACTTTTCCACCCCTCTGCATGGAAAGATCTTATCTCTAAAAGGGCGGAAGCAAGAAAATTCTGATAACATAAAAAGGACGGCTCAAACCGTCCTTTTTTCATTTTACAGCCTTTTTGAACTGCTGTTCATATTTATGCTTGGTCGCTATTCCGCCTCTTATATGTCTTTCACGTTTGTTTTCCTCAAGGACCTCTTTTACGCTTTTGAAAAGCTGAGGAGAGATTTTCGGCAGACGTTCTGTCAGATCCTTATGTACTGTGGATTTGCTTATGCCAAATTCCTTTGCCGCACAGCGTACCGTGGCTCTGTGTGCCGCAACATATTCTCCAAGCAGCACACATCGTTCCTTTTCGGATCCATTCATTGTTCACACCCCATTAAATTTTTCTGTAGTAATCTATATGCTGTTCCTTACCTCATTATTACTTGATGTTCTTTCAGACTTCACAAAATAATTGCTGATAATCAAATATCTTTATGCAAAATGCTTGAAATCAGACTTGGAATGTGCTATAATGTAAGTGTGATAGAGATACTGTCACAGAATATGAATGAAACGAGGGGATAAGGGCAATGAAACTTAATTTTATCGGTGCAACACATGAGGTAACGGGAAGCTGTACATATATAGAAGCCTGCGGAAAGAGATTTCTGGTGGATTTCGGAATGGAGCAGGGCGTTGACTATTTTGAAAATGCGAAGATACCTTGTCCTCCTGGAAATATAGATTTTGTATTGCTGACTCATGCTCATATAGATCATTCAGGTCTGCTTCCACTGTTGGCGGCAGGCGGCTTTGCTGGACAGATACACGCAACGGAGGCCACTTGTAATTTATGTGAGATAATGCTGAGAGATTCAGCGCATATTCAGGAGTTTGAAGCAGAGTGGAGAAGCAGAAAGGGCAAACGTAAGGGCACTGGCGAAGTGTCGCCACTCTATACTATGGCAGACGCAGAGGCGGCTATTGCCTGCCTTTGCCCACACCCATACAGTGAGGTGACGGAGATATCCGAGGGAATAAAGGTACGCTTTATCGACGCAGGTCACCTGCTTGGCTCGTCAAGTATCGAGATATGGCTCACAGAGAACGGCGAAGAACGTAAGATCGTATTTTCTGGAGATATAGGAAACCTTGACCAGCCTCTTATCAGAGATCCGCAGTATATAACGGAGGCAGATTATGTTGTAATGGAGTCCACATATGGTAACCGTCGCCATGATAAGCCGAAGGACTATGCAAAGAGTCTTGCAGAGGTCATTCAAAAGACCTTTGATAGGGGAGGAAATCTTGTTATACCGTCATTCGCAGTGGGTAGAACACAGGAACTGCTGTATTTTATAAGGCATATCAAGGCGGAGAATATGGTGAAGGGTCATGGGGATTTTCCTGTGTATGTGGATTCTCCACTTGCTATCGAGGCAACGCAGATATTCAATAAAAACAAAAATTCCTGTTTTGATGAAGAGGCAATGTCCTATGTGAACAAGGGCATAAATCCTATCACTTTCAGCGGACTTAATATCGCTGTCACAAGTGACGAGTCAAGAGCCATAAACTTTATCGACACACCGAAGATAATAATTTCCGCAAGCGGTATGTGCGAGGCGGGCAGAATAAAACACCACCTCAAGCACAATTTGTGGAAACCTGAAAACACCATACTTTTTGTGGGCTATCAGGCTATGAATACCCTTGGAAGAAGTCTTGTGGAGGGTGCAAAAACTGCAAAGCTTTTCGGCGAGGAAATCGTTGTCAGGGCTGAGATACTGGTGCTGCCAGGCGTGAGCGGTCATGCTGACGTTGACGGTCTGGACAGGTGGATAAAAAGCTATGAAAAGCCGCCTAAGAAAGTCTTTGTCAATCACGGCGAGGATTCAGTTGCCGAGGCGTATAAGGAGCATTTGCGTAACGATTTCGGACTTAACGCCTTTGCACCATACAGCGGTGCGGAGCTTGACCTTATAAGTGGCGAGTTCAAAAACACGACCCCTATAAAGATAGTCAAGAAGACAGGTGCGTCGCCTAACTATCAGCGTCTGCTCAGCGCTCTTGACAGGCTGACGGCTTTGGTAAACAAAAGCTCAGGTCTTACGAATAAAGACCTTGCAAAGCTCACTGATACCATAAATAATATCTGTGCAAAATGGAACGATTAGCTTTTGCTGCACATATAATGTGAGATACAGGGCAACACTGCACGCTTTATGTGTGGTGTTGCCTGACGCATACGAAAGGAACAAACCACACAATGAAGAAGATACACGTCAGTGCTATAAACAGAAAGGTCAGAGATGACGAAAAGCTTTTTGTTGAAGAGTGCGACAGAAAATATAATGAAAAGCTCGTTGCCATTGCAGACAGCATCGAGGAGCATCAAAAGGAGAAGCCTATATTGCTTTTGGCAGGTCCGTCAGGGGCGGGCAAGACCACAACAGCGTTGAAAATAGAGGAAATACTTGACAGCAGGGGTATACACACCCACACTATCTCTATGGACGATTATTTTCTTCCAGCGGACAGCTTCACCGCTGTTATAGGAGAGGACGGAAAGCCTGACTATGAATCTCCTGACAGAATAGACAGAAAGCTTCTTTATGAACATATGGAAAAGATAAACGGCGGTGAGGAAGTCGTTCTGCCGAAGTTTGAGTTTTCAGAACAATGCAGGCGTGATGGAGAAAGACTCAGACGAAACAAAAACGACATAGTTGTTTTTGAGGGTATCCATGCGCTTAATCCAGAGGTCACAGGTGCGGCTGGGGATTATGCAAGATGTGTGTACGTCAGTGTAAGAAGCAGACTTGAATTGAAAGACGGTGAGCTTCTGCATCCTTGCTATATCAGGCTTATGCGCAGACTTATAAGGGACGGATTTTTCCGTGGCAGAAGTGCAGCGGAAACACTAGATATGTTCGACAGCGTTGAGGCTGGCGAGAACAAGTATATAATGCCATATAAGCACAGGGCTGAGTTTTCAGTGGATACTTTTCACGCTTATGAGCCTGCCTTGTATAAGAACTATCTTTTGGATACACTGCGACGTGAGAGCAGGAGCTATAAGGATTTTGAACGCTTTTTGCCTATGCTAAAAGCCCTTGAGGAGATAGAGCCGGTGATGCTCGAAAGTGTGCCTGTAAATTCCCTTGCAAGGGAGTTTGTAGGTGAGAGCAGCTATAGATACTAAGACGATAAAACGCCGTCGGAAAAGGACGGCGTTTTGCTATGCTTGCTTGACTTTTTTTATAAAAAGTAGTAAAATGAAATAAGGTAAGTACAGGTATTTTTGAAAACGTTTTCCTGAACGTGATCATTGAATAAAAAATTAGTGGGGATAAAAATGAATTTTGATAATGATTTGATGCTTTTCTTCCGAACGATATATGAAGATTCGGCGGATATGGACGAATGCAGTGCCAAGGTGAAAAGTGCTGTGGCTGCTGTGGCAGACAAGCTTGACATCGTCAGAGCGGAGCTTGCAGTGAAAATGCCTGCAACAAAGCTTTGTGAGGATGGTGCAGATATGCTCATGGTGCTTTATGACGGAGAGAAGGACGTGGAAAACGAGCCTTTTGAGGCAAGTTTTCCTTTGTTTGAAGGCGGCTTTATAACAGTGACCTTTTATTCTGGTAATTCCAATGGCTTTGATAACGAGCAAAGGAATATCGTAGAGATAATCGCAAACACTGTTTTTATCCAATTTAACAGGGTAGTTATGCAGGAGCTTGTTACTCATGTTATAAAAACGGATATCGAAACGGGTGCAGCAACTTTAGACGCTTTGATAAATTACGCCGGTATGCTTATAGCGCAAAACAGGATAGAGGATTTCAGTATAATCTTTTTCAATATACATAACTTCAAATATGTAAATAAGGTATTAAATTACGAACAGGGCGACGTTGTTTTGCGTAATTATACAAAGACCATATACCGAAATCTTTCAGATGGTGAGATGATCACAAGACTTGGCGGCGATAATTTCGTTATGCTTGTAAAGAAAGAATCGCTCAGAGAATATATTGATATGCTCAGCTTTATGAACATAAGGTATGACGATGGCAAAGTATCAAAGGATTTTATTTTTAGTGCAACCATCGGATATTCGTCAACTGTGGGTATAAGATATCCAAGAGAAGTAATGGCTCGTGCTAGCATTGCATATTCTGCTGCAAGACGAGTTGGTGCAGGCCATGTAATGGAGTATTCCGAAAATATAAAACAAGAACTGATGAAAATTCAGGGAGTGCTGTCAAACTTCATGGCTGGGCTTATGGCAGGGGGGTGAGTTTGAGGTGTATTATCAGCCAAAGGTACGCATCGAAACCAAGGAGATATTTGGTGCAGAAGCCCTTGTACGTTGGCATAGAAAGGGAAGGTTATCAGCACCGGTGGAGTTTGTTCCGCTTCTTACGAATGACGGAAGCATAATAAAGCTTGACTACTATGTGCTTGAAGAAGTTTGCAAATGGCTGAGAAAACGCATAGATATGGGTTTTGAACCCTTGAGGATATCAGTGAATTTTTCGAGGAAGCACCTGGAAGAAAAAGATATGATAGGCAATATAGTTGCCTTGATCGACAAATACGAGCTTGATCACCAGCTTATAGAAATAGAGCTTACTGAAAGCGAGGATTATCAGAATTTTGAGCTTATCACAGAGATCGTGAATGGTCTGAGAGCTAATGGTATCGTCACATCTATGGACGATTTTGGTACTGGCTTTTCATCGCTCAATATGATAAAGAACGTTGATCTGCAGGTAATAAAGATAGACAAGTCCTTTATTCCTCTTGAAAAGGATTATGAGGGCAAGGATAAAGATCTTATAATGTTCTATTACATTATAAAAATGGTTAAAAAGCTTGGCAAGGAAACTATCGCCGAGGGAGTTGAAACTGAGCAGCAGCTTGACTATCTCAGAGAAGTTGGCTGTGATGCCGTTCAGGGCTTTGTGTTTGACAAGCCTCTGCCTGCGGCTGAGTTTGAGAAACGGCTTGCCTGCGGTTATAACTGATAAATAAAAGGACGAACATTTTGTGTTCGTCCTTTTTTTTGCATGAATGAAAACAGCCGCAAAACCGCATTTTATTATGAGTTTTGTACATCTTTGCTGAGTATCTCCTCTATGTTCTCAAAAATAAATTCCTGCGCCTGCTTTGGAAAAAGTATCGTTTTGTAGCTGTTTCCAAGCTGTGATATTTTTTCACGCTCTATTATTCCTGCTTCAGGGGAAAGTATTGTAGTTTCAAGAAAGCCCCTGCCGTTTGCACCGTCTTTTGCAAGATAATTTTCACCTATGAGCCATTCTTTTATGGCAAGTTTTATGCTTCTTATATCGCCGTCTGTGCCGAGCTGATAGAAAATGCTGTCGCATACTTCTGAAAGGGTCATATCCTGTTCTTTGCCTGAAAGCTCACCTGCGTGGGCGATTATATATTCCTTTGTGCTTTGACCGCCAACCGCATTTTGCTTTTGCAGATAGCCCTCTGGGATATATTTATAACCCGAAGCAGCGTCAGGATTTTCCTTGAGATATTTCTGTATCTCAGCTACAAAGTATCTTCCATAACGTTCCTGCTTTGACTTTCCCACCCCTGAGATATTCAAAAGCTCCGTCTGCGTCTTAGGCAGCTTTATACACATATCACGCAGTGAAGCGTCTGTAAGAATGATATATGCAGGCAGACTCGCCTGTGTCGCAAGCTTGCTCCGCACAGCTCTGAGCCGTCCGAAAAGCTCCTTGTCAAATGTCGTAACTTCGTCCCTGCCGATCTTTGTGACCGTTTCGCTCTTTGGCTTTTTCTTTGGAAGGCGTATTGTAATAGTCTTTTTGTCCATTAATATCTCTGCAGACCTTCTGGTAAGTGTAAGCACAGAAAAATCCCCGTGTGAAGTCTGTGTGATGTAATCATCAGCTTCAAGAAAAGCTATGAGCCTGCGGATATATACCTGCGTGGAGTCTTTCATTATGCCGTAGGTTGAAAGAGTGGAAAGGTCAAAACGCTTTACCTTTTCGGAGTCTGAGCCTTTAAGTATCTGTGCTATGACACCTGCTCCAAAAGAAAGGTTTCGCTGGTGAAGTCTATAAATGCAGGAAAGCACTTTTTGGCAATCTACAGACACGTCAACTTCTTCTGTTTCTCCGAAATCACCCAAACAGCCTGAGCAGTTCTGACAAGGCTTGTCCTGCTTCTCACCGAAATATCCAAGGATAAACTCTCTCAGACAGCCGTTTGTGTTGCAGTAATCGGTCATCTTTTTCAGACGCATAAGATCACGTTTGCGTATCATTTCAAGAGTGTCATCGTCAAGGTCGGGATTGTCATGTGAATTGTTTATAAGAAACTTGTTGGTCGCAACGTCCTGACCGCTGTAGAGCAAAATGCACTTTGCTTCGTTTCCGTCACGTCCCGCTCTGCCTGCCTCCTGATAATAGCTTTCAATATTCTTAGGCATATTGTAATGTATGACATAGCTCACGTTTGATTTGTCTATTCCCATGCCGAAAGCATTGGTCGCCACCATGACCTGGACACGGTCAAAAATAAAATCATCTTGATTTTTACGCCTTTCCTCATCAGAAAGTCCTGCATGATAGCGTGAAGCGTTGTAGCCGTCGGCACAGAGCTTTTCACACACGCTCTCAACATTTTTTCTTGTGGAGCAGTAGATTATTCCGCAGTTGTCCTTGTATTTCTCAACTATCCTCACTGCTTCACTGTATTTGTCATGAGGGTGAGAAACGCCAAAGTAGAGATTTTTTCTGTCAAAGCCTGTGGTTATGGTGAAAGGGTCACGGAGTTCAAGCATTTTGATAATGTCCGCTTTTACTTCTGCGGTGGCAGTGGCGGTGAATGCACTGACTATGGGACGGTAGGGAAGTTTGCTAAGAAACTCGGGTATCTTCATATAGGAAGGTCTGAAATCCTGTCCCCACTGAGAAACGCAGTGGGCTTCGTCCACCGCAAGCATGGATATCTTCACCGACAAAGCCAGTGACAGAAACGATCCTGTCATCAGCCTTTCAGGTGCAACATATATTATCTTGTACATACCACGGGCGGCGTTTGATATAGCCATTTCATACTGTGCCGCCGTCAGTGACGAGTTCAGATACGCTGCCCTCACTCCCGATTGTATCAGCGAGTTCACCTGATCTTTCATTAGGGATATGAGTGGCGAAACAACTATAGTTATCCCGTCAAACATAAGAGCAGGTATTTGATAGCACATAGATTTGCCTGCGCCTGTTGGCATAACTCCAAGGCAGTCACGCCCTGCAAGTATGCTGTCTATTATCTGCTCCTGACCGTTTCTGAACTGAGAGTGTCCGAAAAAGTCCTGAAGCACTGAATACTTATTGCGAAAATCTGTCATTTTATCCTAACTTTCCATTGTGTGTATGCTTATATTATACTACCAAAAATCAGCTAAGTCAAACAGATATACAAAATTCCATGCACGATTTTGTAACATCTTTTCCTTAGTCGCTATTGTAATTTTATCGGGATTATGTTATAATAGGCTTGATAAATAATTAGTTATAAAAATATAAAAAATTAACAAATCTCCAAAGGAAGGGTTGTCTGAACACTGTCGTATATTCAGGCATGGTGAAGATCATGGATATGGAAAATAAATTGTGGCAAAGCTATTTTGGTGCTGTCTGGGGAAAGGTTTGTTCAATATGGCACAATATCGGCGGGTTTGTTATGGACGAGAAAAGCGGAGAGTTTTATGCCGATGAAAACTGTCGTGCTCTTATGGGACTTAGAGAGAACACAGATTATGACAAGTTCAGAGATATAGTTGCATTGAACGGCGGAGGACGAGATCTTGGTCTGCCGTTGTGTATAGAACTTCTTGACACTCCAAGTGGCATTGCCGCCGGAATAGTGTATCTGTCGAAAGAATATATGTCAAAAAGTGTTTTTGAAGGGCTCGACATTATACCACAATCAGAGCTTGTAAGACTTCTTGATGGAATGACACGCTCATCATTGCTTGCTCTTGTAAGATTTGATGGAGCAGGGAAGCTTTTGGATTCAGACTACTGCATAGGGGAGGCACTTAAGGCGGCTGTTGCAGTTTTGCCTGAAAATACTGTGACGGCATTCAATTCAGACGGTCAGTTTTGGATATATGTTCCACGCTTTGGAGGTAAGCCTGAGGAATTTGCTGACAATATCCGTAAAGCGGTGAAGGAGTGTTGCCTGCCAGATGAATTTGGAGTGAGATCGTCTTCAAATCATTCGCTGTCTGTGACGGCAGGTATAAGCAGCGGCTTTGAAGTGCCAGCAAGACTCATGCACGCAGCAGGCTTTGCACTCTATGAAGCTAAGGCAAAGGGTGCAGGCAGTATTTGTTGCTTTGATCCTGAAAAATATGCAAAGCAGAAGAGTGATATCGAGAGTATCCGGGCTTTTTCAGAACTTCTTGATAAAAATCTGTTTACATATCATTTTCAGCCTATCGTTAGTTCTTCAACAGGCGAGATAGTCGCTTATGAAGCACTTATGAGAACAAAGGGAAATATAGCACTCAATCCGCTTCAGATACTCAACTGTGCTAAAAATTTCGGCAGACTTTACGATATAGAGAAAGCTACACTGAAAAATACTCTTAAATATCTCAGCAAGCATCAGCTCGATTTTGAAAACCGCAGGCTGTATATAAATTCAATATCATCTCATGCTCTTGACGATAAGGATTTTTATGCGATCGTCAATGACTATGGCGAACTTCTTGAAAAGGTCGTTATCGAAATGACAGAGCAGACAGAGATCAGCGAAGACGACCTCGATAGAATAAGGGTGCGCCTTGAAAAGAACAATATGAGCCTTGCTATTGACGATTACGGCACAGGCTACTCAAATACATCGAATCTTCTGCGATATGATCCTGAGGTGGTAAAGATAGACCGTTCTCTCATTTCTGGCATTGACCAGAACCCTAAGGCTCAGAAGATAGTTTCAAAAATGGTGGAATATTTCCATTCAAGCGGATATACCGCACTTGCAGAGGGTGTTGAAACAAGCGAAGAACTTAAAACCATGATATATTTCGGCGTTGATCTTATTCAGGGTTATTATGTTTCTAAGCCGAAGCCTGTGCTTATCCACGATATCTCGGAAAATATCCGTGAGGAGATAGTGGCTTACAGTATCGAGGCTGGAGATAAAGATAAAAGGTCTTCCACGCTGAGGATAATGACGTTATCGACCTTGCTGAGATGTATAAAAAAAGATATTCTGACATTTTTCTCGGCACAGGTACATTTACTCTTTCAGGAAAGGCTGAGGACGATCGTGCAGTGCCTCTGTCTGTGACAGTTGGTAGTGGCGTTGATTGCGTCATTCACTTGAAAAACGCATGGCTCACTACATATGGGGAACTACCGAACATAAAGCTTGGTACTGGCTCTAGAGTAAGGATAGTGTGCAGCGGTGAAGATCATATAGACGGCAGAGGCATTTATGTCCCTGAGGGATCGTCGTTAGAGCTTGTAGGCTCAGGTGAGCTTTATGTCAGATCAGAGTCGAAGGATTGCTATGCAATAGGCACTGACAGCAAGCAGCCTTGCGGAAGGATAACTGTCGCAATGACAGGTATTCTTGATATAACTGCAAATGGCGACAAGTGCGTCGGAATAGGCGGAGGAGGCTGCAAAGATGGTATTGTCATTGCAGGCGGTGATATAGCTGTAAATTGCAGTGGCGATAGGTGCGTTGGTATTGGAAGCATCGACGGCGACGCAGATGTGACTATATCAAACTGTGGCTGCAGGCTAAAGCTTGCGGCAGGAATGTCAGTGGGCGTTGGGGCTGTAAAGGGCAGTGCTGATATAAGCATTTCAGATTATAACATGAGTTGTGAGCTTTCTGGAAATAACCTGACTGCAGTGGGAGTTATGAGTAACGGAACCGGAAGGATATGTATTCTTGATGGCAGACTCAACATTTCCATGAAGGGAAGAACTCTCAACTGTGTGGGAACAAGGGACGGCGAGCTGGATTGTGAGCTTAAAAATACTGTCTTTAAGCTTTATTGCGAGGGTGGTTCTGTTTCAGGTGTTGGAGATAAAACAGGTAAAGGTGACGTGACAGCACAAAGCTGTCAGTTTGACGTAATGTTCCTTACAGGCGATGGCTGGTGGCTTGGAAGTCCGAATGGTACGCTTTCAGTAGTCGACTGTAAGAAAGATATCAAGATAAACAAATAAGGCAAAGCCCATAGGCGTGCCTTGTGTGACGCTGCTTTAGATCGTCTGAAGCAGCACGGCTGATTTGTACGGAGGATCATGAGATGATGAATGATACTGCTAAACGCAGACGTATAAAAATAGGACTTTTGGTGAGCCACCTTGAAGATGATTTTGACGATGCGGTTGCAGAGGGCGCAATGATAGGCGCAGAGCAGTGCGACGCCGACCTCGTTATTTTTCCAGGCAGATATATAGATGGGGTCTATGCCGATAAGCTGAGAACGGTGTATGAGTATCAGTATAATACTTTGTTCGATATGGCGGCGGCAAATAAGTTCGACGTTCTGCTTGTGCTTATCGGCACACTTGGAACATATCTTGACAACGAGCATAAGGTTCAGTTTTTGAAAAAATTTGCTGGAACGCCTGTTATAACTATAACGGCACATATTGATGGTTATCCTTGTATCATGCTCGACAACAGAACGGGAATGAAGGAGGCTATAGAACATCTTATAAAGGTGCATGGCTGTAAAAAGATAGGTATGGTAAGCGGACCTAAAACAAGTGATGATGCCCTTGAAAGACTTGACGTTTACAAGGAGACTCTTGAGGAAAATGGTATCATCTATGACGAAAAGCGTGTTGCATATGGTAATTTTTCAAAATTCTGTGTTGACGAAGTCGGAAAGCTAATTGACGATAATCCAGAACTTGAAGCTATAGTTTTTGCAAACGACCAGATGGCAATCGCAGGCT
>ERZ779646.231-NODE-231-length-13442-cov-1.93075_pt1 | contig 13442 bp, 10 predicted proteins | sample MGYA00511907_ERZ779646 | MGnify/ENA primary metagenome ERZ779646 (study PRJEB29588, sample SAMEA2144525) | human gut metagenome | biome: human gut; feature: human-associated habitat; material: faeces | place: Denmark | collected 2008/2010 ...
CCCGTCAAACAGCGTATCACCGCCGCAATTCAGATATAATTTTTTATCTCCAACAATATAAAATTCTTTTTTTGCACGGGTAGCGGCAACAGTCAGTCAATGTCTGCGTTGATGCGGAATTTGATAAATATTTTTCAGTCACTCCAAAATGTTCTCTAAGCATATTCAGAATGTTTGAATTCATTGTGAGTACAGGCTTTATTTGAGTGCGATACTGCAAAAATAGTCAGCACATTTAATCTCCTCAACAAACTTTTGGTCGATTTGTTCATTGGTAAGTGGAAGTTCATTTACGATATTCTGCACTGCACCATTATTGGAGCTTGCAACAACAATATTATTTTCCGTAATGATCTCTGGAAGTACGCCAATAGATGCGTTGTCAAAATATTTTGTCTCTTTTGTTTCCTTGATCGACCTGTCTCTTAGTTTGGCAATATCATAAGCCTGTTTTACAATTTTTCTTATCCATTGCCATTCCCCTATCTTTCGTTCATCACCCAAGCAAACCCCTTAGCTGTCCGCCAAGCAGGCTCTTTAAAATGCCCGCCCTTGTTCCATTCAAGGGCGCATTCGATACCCTGCCCCGTCAGCAAATCATAACTCTCACGGATACAGTTACCCACCTTTGACATGACCGCATTTTTCGTCCTTTCTTCCTTGTCACCAAGGCTGAGATAAACAGCGTCGCATTTTATCTTATTCTCTTTCATATACCCCACAAAATCAGGAAACCACACCGACGGAGAAGCCGCCGCAACGCCTGAAAATTTCTCCGTTTGAAACGCCGCCCACAAGGCAAAAAGCCCTGCCAGAGAATATCCGCCAATGTAATAATTCTTGCTCTTGTCCGAGCAAATCGTTAATATCTCCGCCAGAGTGTCTTCCGCTCCATTGCCGAAGCCCTCATTGCCAAATACCGCAGGGGCTTCCCATGGTGAAAGCTCCCTGTTCCAATCCTCGACCTTCACCGCAATAAGCTGAAAATCCACACTCGTGAGCTTTTTTATCTCTGCCACCTCGTTTTCTATCTCAGGCAGATCATGGTCGCCCACAGGCTGGATAAGAACAATATCAGCATTTTTGTCGCCATAATAATGGTATGTCATTTTGCCGTCACCTCTGTAATGTATCTCACTTCAAGTACCCCTTTACAACGCCAACAAATTCCCCTATATCCGCAAAATAATTAGGATAAGCCTCCCTTAGCCTTGTGAAAGAAGAAACCCTGACAAGCACATTGTCCGTCCTATCGTTGCTGCGGTATTTCGTTTATTGACAGTATATCACATTATCCGCAATATTTCAACATCCCTCAAAGTCAAGCCCTTTTAATCTGTGTAGTACTACAATAATTGTACCACATTGCAAAGTAAAATACTTGAAATGACATACGGAATATGGTATAATAACACTATCTAAAAAACTATCGGAGGAAAATTATATGGGATTATTTGATAAACTTCGTGAACCTGTGGTACTAAAAGAGGACAGCAGTGCGAAAAAACAACTTGAGCAGCTGGACTTTTATTCAAAGCTTGCACCTGAAAGTGTCAAGGAACAAATAGAACAGGACAAAAAACTTGTTTACTATGGCATAAAAGGTGAAGAGGCATTGATGTTTGAGCTGAAAAACAGTCATATGCCTATGTATATTCTTCACGATATTTTCTTTGAAGAAAATGGACTTACAACGCAGATAGACTATATAGTAATCACACGAAAAGTGATACTGATAATTGAGTGCAAAAACCTCTATGGAAATATTACTGTTAATAATCAGGGAGATTTCACTAGAACCATTCAATTTGGAAAACGCTATCATAAAGAAGGTATATATAGCCCTATAACTCAAAATCAGCGTCATTTGGATATGATAAAAGAAAAGCGTCGAAACACTAAAGGCTTACTCACCAAGGCTATTTTTGAACATTATTTTGACGATACATATAAGTCAGTAGTTGTTTTAGCTAATCCAAAAACCATAATTGACATGAAGTATGCACCTAAGGATATAAAATCCAAGATAGTTAAAGTTGACGGACTTAACAGCTATATAAAAAGACTGAATGACGAAAGCCGAAACGAAAATATGTCAGATAAGCAAATGAAAGAATTGGCTGATTTCTTTCTGCAAAGCAGCATTCCAAATACTACTGACTATACTGCCAAATATCAGCTTGAAGTCAATGAGGAAAAAACAGTTACTGTAAAGGAAGAGCCAATTCAAAACACATATTTTGACAGCATTGAAAATTCACCTGTATATAAAGCATTAAAAGACTATCGCTACAAACAAAGTGTTAAGGAAAAAATCAAGCCATATTTCATTTTTAATAATGCTCAGCTTGAAGAGATAATAAAAACTAATCCTCAAACTTTAGAAGAACTAAAATCAATAAAAGGCTTTGGTGATGCCAAATGCCTAAAATACGGTAAAGACATTCTAATGATATTGGGAGATTATTGATATAACAATAACTAACTTCAGATATATCCACCGATACAGCCCCCCTGTATCGGTATTTTTCTGTCAGAGAAACCTACCTCTCCCCTATTTTATTGACATTTCCACCTCAATGTGCTATCAAAAAAAAGAATGAGTTAGTCACAGCTATCTCAATAACACCGCAGGAGGAAGAAGATGAATATGAATGAAAAAACCAAAGCTTCTTAAAAAGATAAAGCCTGTGAGCAATATCTCAAACAAAATAGTAGTAATGGAAAAATAACTTTGACTTCCCACCCCCACCATGCTATAATGATAAAAAAAGAGGTGACCCCACATGACCAATAAAGCATACTACCACCTGCCGGGGCTTTTCGAGTTTTATGACCTTTACGCCGCTTTCCTGCCCATATTCCGTAAACATAGAGATTATTTCTATGACTGGTGCGAAATAGGCTCTGTCTATGGCGCACCTGCCGACTGTATATGGGGCGGCGGACGAGCAGGCTTCGGCGAACATTCTCCACGAGAAGTCCTCGACCTTATGAAAGAATACAACATCTCCTCACGGCTGACCTTCAGCAATTCCCTGCTAAGAGAAGAACACCTTTCAGACAAAAAGTGCAACGACCTTTGTAGGCTGTTTTCCCAAAGCCCGCCTCCACAAAATGGCGTGATAATATGCTCCGACTTGCTTCTTTCATATCTGAAAGAGAATTATCCCAACCTCTATTTTGTGTCCTCTACCACAAAAGTCCTCACCGAGTTTTCTCAGCTTGTAAACGAGCTTGACCGCGACGATTTTTCCTATGTAGTCCCAGACTTTCGCCTGAACAAAGCCCTGGATAAACTCTCCGATCTCACCACTGAGCAGAAAAACAAAGTTGAGTTTCTTTGCAACGAGTGCTGTTATGTAGGCTGTGCAGACCGAAAAAACTGCTATGAAAACGTCAGCCGCAAAAATCTAGGCGAAAACTGTCCCGACCATGTTTGCAAAGCACCCAATGCCTCAGAGGGCTACCGCTTTTCAAAAGCCATGGAAAGCCCCGCCTTTATCGGCATAGAGGATATCCAAAACACCTATCTCCCCATGGGCTTTTCAAACTTCAAAATAGAGGGCAGAAACCTTGGAAGCGCCTTGATACTTGAATTTCTGCTCTACTATATGACAAGACCCGAACATCAGCTAAAGGTCAGAGAGCAAATTTATCTCGACAGTATGCTGGATCTGTTCTGACTATTCTTCACATTGCATATCTCCCATATTGCAAGAAATATGTCACAAAACTCATGTTACCCATGGCTTACTTGGAAACAAAAATCAAAATAAGTGTAAACAATGCCACTTTTTTGTTGAAACAGCCATTATAATATAGTATAATAACACAGTGCTTTGTCACAAAAAAGTTATAGGAGAATTTACATGAAGAAAATTATCGACATATTTCTGCGTTCTTTGCTCACAGGCGTGGCAATAGCCATAGGCGGAACAGTCTATCTGTCCTGCCCTAACAAATATCTGGGAGCATTTCTTTTTGGCATTGGACTGTTTGTAATACTGTCTTTCAGCTTTAATCTCTTCACAGGAAAAGTCGGCTACGCAGTTGAAAACAAGCCCTCTTATCTCGGTGAGCTTGGCATAATATGGCTCGGCAATTTTGCAGGAGCCGTCCTCTCCGCCCTGCTTATTGCCCAAACACGCATATCCACCATAAGCGACAAAGCCACAGAGCTTTGCAATATAAAGCTTGGGGATAATATCACAAGCGTTTTTATCCTATCATTTTTCTGCGGAATACTTATGTTCGTTGCCGCAGACGGCTATAAAACTATCCAAAACCCTGTGGGACAGATACTTGCAATATTTCTCCCCGTTGTGGTCTTTATCCTCAGCGGCTTTGAACACTGCGTCGCTAATATGTATTTCTTTACCATAGCAGACTTATGGAGCATTAAAGCCTTTGGCTACCTTATTATAATGTCCCTTGGAAACTCCATTGGCGGAATACTTATCCCCCTTCTGCGAAAAGGCTTTGTATCAAAAGCATGACGCCTGTTTTTATAGGCTTATATAACATATAAAAAAAGATACCGCAGTTCAAAAAGAACTGCGGTAAAAAAATGACTTCTGCTCTCAGGAACACAGTAAAGGGGTATTATGAAAAAAACAAATAAAACAAAGGAGTCAATAGTAAACATAAGATAACAAATAAAACACAATTTAAACAATTTAGAAGGAGTGTGCAGAAGTCATAAGGCAATACCGCACAAGGCACGCCTGTCGGCTTTGTACGCAATCTGCTTGCAGATTTTCCGCACAATCCTTGTGCGGTATTGCCTTGATCCGTTCCTGATGTATGTATTATATCACACTAAAAACCATTTGTGGTAACTTTTTTTGGACAGTTGCGACTTTTTTCAAAAAAAATCTGCACTCCGAAAATCCTAAAGCTTTCAGAGTGCAGATTTATCTTTTTCTGTAGAGGCGAAAAGCGTTTGCCCCTTTCCACGTCTATCTGAATTGTCGCCTGTCTATCAAATAATATCCGCCCTGCGTTTACCTATCTGTGCAAACTCTTTGCGCCGTATGATAAAGTAAGCCACTGTTACCGCAGTGCCTGTTATCACCCAGGATACAGGGTAAACTATCATAAGCATAAGATAGCTTCTGTGAGCCGCATAGATCGTGTTCACCCACACAAGCCTGAACACGCAGGTGCCAAGCACAGTTATGACCGCAGGTGTCATAGAGTGACCCATTCCCCTAAGACAGCCGCCCGATATTTCGTAAACGCCCGTAAGAAGCTCCAGCAGGCAAACTGACCACATTCTTATCATTGCGTAGTGTATAACGTTCTCGTCCGTTGAGAAGATCTGTATAAAAAGGTGTCTGCCAATAAGGAATATCAGACTCAGCCCAAGACAGCTTGCAAGCCCGATAAAGGTGCAAAGCCTGTATATCTTTTTACAGCGTTCCTTATCCTGAGCCGCAAAATTCTGACTTGTAAAGGTGGTCGCCGTCTGAGCGAAAGCGTTTATCACAAAATATGCCATGAACTCAAAATTCTGTTCCGCTGTGCTTCCAGCGATACCGTCTGAACCGAAACTGTTTATCGCCGCCTGTATCACAACGTTTGACAGCGAGAAAACCATGCTCTGCAAACCAGCCGGCAAGCCTATCTTTATGATACCGAGGAGATATTTCCAGCGTATCCTGAGCTTTCTGAAATCAAGTCTTAGCATCTCCTCCTCGTGGGTAAGAAAGTAAAGTATCATGCAGGCACTGAAAAAGTTTGATATAACAGTTGCCGTTGCAACGCCTGCCACACCCATTTTGAACACGATCACGAACACAAGGTTCAGAATAACATTTATAACGCCTGCGGTGATAAGAGCGTAAAGAGGTCGAGTGCTGTCGCCCTTGCTCCTAAGCACCGCCGAACCAAAGTCATATATCTCGATAAAAGGCATTGCAAAGAAGAATATCCTGAGATACAGCGTTGCAAGCTTTAAAACATCGTCAGGCACATTCATCATGCCAAGGAGTATCGGTGCAAGTATCTCACCTACACCCAGTATGATAAATCCGCTTATGACCGCCAAAAGCACCACCGTATGTACAGCCTCGTTTGCCTTATCTTTTCTTCCCTGACCTATAAGCCTGGCCACCACAACGTTTGCACCGACAGAAAGCCCCAGAAAAAGGCTTACAATAAGGTTCACCAATGAAGAATTGCTTCCAACCGCCGCCATGGCTTTGTCGCTGTCAAATCTGCCCACCACCGCAAGGTCAGCGGAGTTAAAAAGCTGCTGCAAAATACTTGACAATGCAAGGGGCAGTGCAAAAATAACGATCTTGCCCACAAGCGGACCGTTTAACATATCTATTTTCTTATTTTTCATACCAGATCTTCTCTCATCTTTCAACTAACTATTTCTCATACCTAATATTATATCACACCATCAAAGCTATTTCAATACTCGAATTTGCACATAAGCACACACAGAGATGTGTAAAAATCTAAACATTACGACCATTTGTACAATTTTTTGAACTCTTTGCCTGTTGACAAAGGCATGAAATGGTGTTATAATAATATTCCACGGGAGGTGAGCAGTATGGCGATAGACAAAAAAGGCACAAAGCAGATTGCCGACAACCGAAAGGCACGTCACGATTATTTCGTGCTGGAGCAGATAGAGTGTGGTATCGAGCTTGTGGGAACAGAGGTCAAGTCTATAAGGAATGGCGGTGTCAATCTGAAAGACAGTTGGTGTTCTATCGAGGACGGAGAGATGTGGGTCAAGGGTATGCACATATCCCCTTATGAACACGGCAATATTTTCAACCGTGATCCACGCCGGGAGAGAAAGCTGCTGCTCCACAAACGTGAGATACTGAGGCTGTTCGGAAAGGTACAGCAGGAGGGTCTTACGCTTATCCCGATGTCGCTATATTTCAAAGGCAGCAGAGTCAAGCTTGCACTTGGGCTTTGCAAAGGTAAAAAGCTTTATGACAAGCGTGACGACATGGCAAAGAAAGCTGCACAGCGTGACATAGAGCGTGCCATGAAAGAGCGAAACTAACATGGGGGTGTAAAGGTTTCGACGGGGGTTTTGAAGCACGATAAGCGAGTAGAGGAGCGCACACTCTTTAAACGGCGTACGTTTTAAAATTAGACGACAACGATAATTTTGAATTAGCTGCTGCTTAAGTCAGCGCTCGTCTTGCCTTAGAGTACCACGGCTTTGGTAAAGGCGTCGATCAGTGGTGAACGTTACAAAGCGATGGCTGTAGCCTTGTGATGTATCACAGCCTACCAAACACACAGGCGTGTCTGTTTGCCTTTGTGCAAGGGAACGGGAGTTTTCCGCAATAACAGAATACACTCGTAGAAGTTCGTGGGGATAGGCTTTCGGACAGGAGTTCGATTCTCCTCACCTCCACCAGCAGGGGCGTGCCCCTGCACCCAATTCCGCTTTACTTTATGTAAGGCGGTTTTTTTATTGCCGCTCATCAATTTTATCTAAAACCCAACCATTGTTTCGCCGTGGCGGACATTTCCCGTCAAGTTTTTTTGTAAACACACAAAGTCACCGCTGTGATAATTTGTGTGTCACTTTTACAAATTCAGGGGCGTACCCCTGCACCCGATCCGCTTTACTTTATGTAAGGCGGTTTTTTATTGCCGCTCATGGATCATTATTTATAAACCCAACTTTGTTATTTCACCATGGCAGACGCTGATATAAAAAAAGAGTGCATTACCACCTCAGATAATGCACTCTTATATTTTACCCTATTTTTCCTCCAGTCCGCTGAGCGAAAGCCTGCTCTCCATTTTCTGAACAGTCTTGCTCTCCTGCTTTGCGATCTTCGCTTCAAACCAGAAGGTCGAGCCTTTGCCCTCCTCCGATTGAACGCCGTATGCAAAGCCGTGGGCTTTCAGTATCTCCTGACAAATGGAAAGTCCAAGTCCTGTGCCTACCACGTCACGCTTTACCTTTGCGTCACGGTAGTATCTGTCAAATATCTTTGGCAGAAGTTCCTTAGAAATGCCCTTTCCGTTGTCTGTTACTTCAATACGAACCACATCAGCCTTGTTTATCTGCTTGATACGAATGACCTTGTTGTCACCTGTGTAGTTTATAGCATTGTTTATAAAGTTGTAAATGACCTGATCCAGCTTTGCGATATCCGCCGTTATCACTCTGTCCTCGTCTGGTATATACTTGATATCATAACCGTTTTGCTCTATGAGTATCTGATATCGAGTCATGCAGTCATTGAGCTTGTCAACAATAGAGAAGTCCGTGAGTTTAAGCTCCGCATTGCCCGACTCCAGCTTTGAAAGCTCCAGTAGATTATTTACCAGACTTGAAAGCCTGTCAGCCTCGTCGATAATAACTTGGATATGCTCCTGCCTCTTCACAGGATTATCCCCCGACAAGTCCCTTATCATTTCCGCATAAGCCTTTACCATAGTGAGCGGTGTTCTCAGGTCGTGAGATATGTTCGCAATAAGGTCTTTCCTAAGCTCCGATACCTTTTGTATCTCGTCCTTGGCATTGTTAAGCACCGTGGAAAGCTCCTCTATCTCACAATAGCCATGGCCATTGAACTCCACCGTATAATCCCCTTCACCGAATTTCTTCGCCGTATTCGTAATGTCAACGATAGGCTTTGAAAGTCGCTTTGAGATATACATAGTTACAATAAAAGCAAGCTCAAAAAGTATGATAGTGATATAAATGAGCTGTTCTCTTATAATGCTTACAGTAGAATCTATCGGCTCTATTGAGCTTTCAATGAAAAGATACGCCTGCTTATCCGAATCATCAGTGTAGATAGACGTGCAGTAAAATATCTCCTTGCTCTTGAAATTCTCATTCTGAGCAATTTTCGTGATGTAGTTATCGTCCGACTGCTTTAGCTTAGATATCATCTTGAAAAGTCCGATGCCATAGCCCTTGTTTATGATCTTGTTAAGATGCGAATATGCTCCCATGTTGTTTTCCATCACAATAGGATTGCCCATTTCGTCCGTTATAACAATGCAAAGGCTGTTGTCAAAAGCCAGCGAGCGGTTCGTTACCTCCTGCTGGTCAGTGCCATATGCTTGGATTATCTGATTTGCAGCGTCTGTAATATCTCTTATCTTCGCCGACTGATAATATCTTTCCAAGAAAAAATACTGAAAAAGCCAAATAAGAATAAGAATAAAAGCCGTGAAGAAGATAAAATACATCCACACATATGACCGCAGACTTCTTTTCGCCTTTATCTCCGCCGTCTTATTGCTGACTTTTTCCTTGACTTCTGCAAGCTTACTGGATCTTTTCAAACTTATATCCCATTCCTCTCAGAGTAACAATAAGATTGCGGTATTTTCCAAGGCTGTTTCTCAGCATTTTTATGTGAGTGTCCACAGTTCTGTCGTCACCGTAAAAATCAAAGCCCCATACCTCTTCAAGAAGTTTCTCTCTTGAAAGCGCAATGTTCATGTTCTTCACCAGATAGAAAAGCAGGTCATACTCTTTCGGAGTCATGGAAACCTTCTCTCCGTCTATCTTTACCTCACGGGCTGTAAAGTTTATCTCTAATCCTTCGTATCTTATAACGTCCTCAGTGCGCTGAGAAGCTGACGCACGGTTAAGCACCGCCCTTATCCTTGCCATAAGCTCCTTTGGCGAGAACGGTTTTACTACATAATCGTCAACGCCTATCTCAAAGCCGAAAAGCTTGTCATACTCCTCGCCCCTTGCGGAAAGCATTATAACAGGTATCTGCTTTATTTTTCTTATCTCCTTGCAAGCTGAATAGCCGTCAAGCTTCGGCATCATAACGTCCATTATGATGATATCGAAATCCTGATTTTTCACCATTTCCACAGCCTGCATACCGTCCTCAGCCTGAGCTACTTCATATCCCTCAAACTCGGCATACTCTTTGATTATCTCTCTTATTTTAATTTCGTCATCGACTACAAGAATTTTTGCCATAGTCATTCCCTCCTATTCAGGCAGCACCGCACAAGAACCGCCTATTGGCTTTGCATACAATCTTTGTGTGTTGCTGCCTTAATTCATATTCTTTGCTTATATAATAACCTATTATTGTGTAAAATTTGTGACGGTTTATAGAATATTCTAAGCCATACCGCACCAATTCACAAGAAAACTACTGCCCGCCAACCAAAATGGTATGACGGGCAGAGTTTATATAGGAATTTGTTATGGAAATGTCAGAAAATCAGCAATGTCCCATCATAATGAGAGCCATAAGACAAAAACCTGTTACGATACAACTCATTGCACCCATGATGTTGTCAATTTTTTCTGCTGTAAGCTTTTTCATAGTGATTACCTCCTTATGGTCTAAAATAAACTATTCTGTTCTCAGTGCGATAACAGGGTCTTTCTTTGCCGCCACTCTTGACGGGAACAGACCTGCGATAAGCGTCAGGCAAACGCTTATTGCAATGAGTATAACTGCCGCACTGACAGGTATTGAAGCTCTTATCGGCACGTCTGTAAGATGTGCGATTATCATGTTTATCGGTATTGTGAGCAGATAGGAGATAATTATTCCCAATGCACCTGCCACAAATCCCACGATAACTGTTTCGGCATTGAACACTCTTGATATATCCCTCTTTGAAGCACCTATACTTCTCAGAATACCTATCTCCTTTGTTCTTTCCAAAACTGAGATGTAGGTTATAATGCCTATCATGATAGATGATACGACAAGTGAAATTGCAACAAATGCGATAAGAACGTAGCTGATAGCGTTTATGATAGATGTGATAGAACTCATCATAAGACCCACATAGTCAGTGTATTCTATCTTGTCCTCTTCGCCAACACTGTCGTTGTAATCGTCGATAATATCTATTATCTTTTCCTTTGAAGCAAAGTCCACAGGATAGATATTTATGCTGTCAGGGTCTTCAACAACTGAATAACCAAGAGTTTTCATGTTGTTGTCATAGTTTGAAGTGGAATATTTTCCGCTGTTTGCAAGCTGATCCGCATTTGTGTCGGACTGTTCTTTGAGCATTTGCTTCATAAGCTCCATTTGCTCGTCAGAAAGTGAAGCTATATACTTCTTCTGAGTTTCGGTAAGCGATGACATATCACCGCCCTGAATTGCTGACATATCCATTGAACCCATGGCATTCATGCCCATATCTGCAAGCTCGCCTGTATCGGAAGCACCGCTCTGCTCCATAAGAGCCTTATACTGCTCCTCGGTCATCCCCTCAGGTATCTCCATAGAGCTGTCGCCTGCCACCAAACCAGCCTTCTTATCTGTGTCGGAGCTGTCTGCTGTTTTGTCAGCCTTGCTTTCTGTATCGGCTGTGCTGTCGGAAACGGTTTCTGAACTGCTGTCTGTATCTGCCACAGTCTCGTCCGTTTTGAACTTAAGTCCTGTGAAAACATCTATATCAGGATTTGCTATCTGCTCTTTTACTATCTCGCTTTTATCTACTTCGTCGATAAGATATGTCATAAGGTCATGACGATAGCCTATCGCACCGCTTATGGAAGCAGAGGAAGCGTCCTCGTCAGGTCGCAGGATACCGACTACACTTATTTCTGTGCCGTTTGCAACAGCCTTTTTCATGTAGCTCTCATCGCCTGTCATATCTTCCCACACACCGTCTTTTTTCTTATAGAAATCAGGTGTAGGAACGACCTTGAATTTCAGGTCAAGAAGCTCATCATAGGTGTAAACGTGCTGTTCGCTGTCAACGGATATATCCTCTCCTGCCATGGCACGTCTTACTATGCCGTTAAGTGAGCTTGGGTCGAGAAGTCCGAGAGAATAAAGCACATAGTCGTTTATCTCGTTGTTCTTATCAACTACAAGCACAACTTCGTTATACTTTTCAGGCAAACGTCCTGCGATAACGTCATACTGCTTGTCGATAAGCTCCTCATTATCTATCATTTCGCTCCATACGTCAGTACCCATGCCCATCATGCCACCCATTGAGCCACTCATGGACATTGCTTCCATCTGAGTTGAGGACATATATCCCATATCTTCAAGAAGCGTTGACGGATTGACCTGCATTACACCGCTGTCGCTCTCCGTAAAAACGTTAAGTGTAGTGGCGTATGTGTACTGAACGTCGCTTGTAAGGTCTTTCAGGTCGCTGTTATCGTCAAGATATTTCTTGAACTTCTCCAGATTGTTGACCTTTGTTTCTTCCATGAGAGTGTTTATCATCTCGCCCATGGCATTCTGAGAATAGACCTTGTCTTTATCGTGGTTTGCTGAATCCTCATGGTTTTTCGCCATGGTATTCATTATCTCGCCTATACTTGCGGTGGTCTTTGTTATCTGAAGCGGATAGCTTGAAAGGGTATCAGACTGCACCTGATCTATATAAAGCTGAACGCCGTTTGAGATAGAAAGAATAAGTGCGATACCGATTATACCAATAGAGCCTGCAAAAGAGGTAAGAAGCGTTCTTGCCTTTTTTGTCATAAGATTGTTTCGGCTCAAAGACAGTGCAGTGAGGAAGCTCATGGAAGTTTTAAGCTTTTTGCGCTCTTTCTTCGCCGCCTTTTTGTCAGCCTTTGTAGGCTCTTTTTCAGGCTTTTTGATAGGCTCCACAACATTCTTGTCAAGAGGGTCGGAATCGTCTATGACCTTTCCGTCAAGAAGTTTTATTATTCTTGAAGAATATTTCATTGCAAGCTCAGGATTGTGCGTTACCATTATAATAAGCTTGTCCTTTGAAATGCTCTTCAAAAGCTCCATTATCTGAACACTTGTTTCAGTATCAAGCGCACCTGTAGGCTCGTCTGCAAGCAGAATGTCAGGCTCATTCACAAGCGCTCTTGCAATGGCAACTCTCTGCATCTGACCGCCTGACATCTGATTAGGCTTTTTGTGGAGCTGGTCGCCAAGACCCACCTGCTCGAGAGCCTTTGAAACACCTGAGAGGGTCAAAGCAAGCTCAACGTTTGAAAGCACTGTCTGGTGCGGTATAAGGTTATAGCTCTGGAACACGAAGCCTATGGAATGGTTTCTGTAGGAATCCCAGTCGCAATCCTTGAAATCCTTGGTAGATTTGCCGTTAATGTTAAGGTCACCGCTGGTATATCTGTCAAGGCCGCCGATAATGTTCAAAAGAGTGGTTTTACCGCAGCCTGACGGGCCAAGGATAGAAACGAACTCATTCTCACGAAAATCAATGCTGACGCCTTTAAGGGCAGAAACGGTGGAATCACCAACGACATAATCTTTTTTTATGTCCTTTAAACTAAGCATATATTTTCTCCTATTTTTGTTATTGTAAAGATATTATAATAGGGTTTTATAAACTCAGTTTAAACATAACACAGTTTTGGGTAAAAAAATTGTCGGAGGGGAGATTTAAGTGAGGAGTGAGGAGTGAGGAATTAGGAATTAGGAATGAGGAATGAGCATAGCAGACCAAAGTAAATTGCAAGCATAAAGTAAAATAAAGCACCG